>WBZS01001028.1_pt1 | contig 25409 bp, 29 predicted proteins | sample 5204201 | NCBI WGS metagenome assembly WBZS01 (sample SAMN12344357, study PRJNA552823) | activated sludge metagenome | biome: Activated sludge suspended growth; feature: Nitrification reactor; material: Wastewater; isolation source: activated sludge from nitrification reactor of wastewater... | reverse complement strand
GGGAAGCCGTGGCGAAGGTCGAGCGCCTCATCGCATCCGGGATGCCCAGGCTGGAAGCCTACGAGGTTGTTGGGGTTGAGGTGGGGCGCACGGCCAGGACCGTGCGCGATTGGCTGCACACGGCAGGTTCCGACCAGTAGCTACGTATGACCCTCCCGCGCGGCTGTACGGTCGTATGCCGCGAGCCGCGCGTAAGGATAGCCGCCACCCTGTACCGGGCCGACAGTGGCGGCGACACAACCGATGAAGTACCACAACCGAATAAAGCCCCCCGTGCGACTCAATCGAGGCGAGACACACGGGGGACGGGGACGGCCTCGGAGTAGCAGAAAGGGGACGAGAGGGAAAGCTTGTGTGGGTGCGCCGGTGGTGGTCGTGGTCCGACATCCACCGCATCAGAAGCACGAAAGTGCACGAACGCGCGCGTTGCGCGGTCCTGGCTGCGACTGCAATGTTGATAGTGTGCCACGGCCATCACCAAAGCAAGCGGGGGAGAGGCTTACCACCTCTCCCCCGCTTGCTTTGGCGCATCCCCTTGTTATGGCTGCTTTCGCGCATCCTTCGCGGCGTCCCCGGTGCGCTGCAACTCGGTCACGCCGACTGCGCCGGCCGCCGCCACGAACCCCGCCGCCACGGCTGTAATCGCCTGTGACACCCCGATGCTCCCGGTCTGCTGATACACCAGGGCCAAAGCCATCCCCGTGGCGATGACCAGGGCCAGCGGCGGATACCATCGCGTGTCCGTCAGCCCCATCTTTTTTGCCATATCCACTCCCATCTTCGCGAACAGGATGACCGCCGTTGCCAGGGCCATGATGGACCTTAGATCAATCTCCATGTCTGTCTCCCTTGTACCAGTCAATCAACGTCTGCCGGTCCCTGGCATCGGCCAGGCTGCCGGCGAGCAGCAGCAGGCTCACCGCCAGCGCCGCCCCCGTCATGAGGATTGGGGTGGCGTTGGGATGGTCCGGCGGCGGTTGTGGCGTCGCCACGGCCACTAGGGCGACGACCAGCATCACCATCTTCACCGCCAGCCGTATCCAGTGGTTGCGAACGTGCATGGCGGCCACAATCGCCCGGCGCCCGTTCGCGCCGCTCTGCCTGAGCAGTCTCCCGTCCGCATAGGCCAACCACAGTCCGTGCCCATGCACGGCCAGCCCGACGACGACGAGCAAGAGCCACAGCCATTCGAGGGCCGCCAGCGCCGCTCCCATCACGCCGCACCTCCGCGCGTCCACACATCCGCCCAGGCCAACAAAGCCGCCAGGCGCGCCTCAGCGTCTCGCAGCCGTGCCTCCGCCGCTGCCTCATCACGGCAACGCCGCGCCGACGGCGCCCAGCGCCGTCGGCGCTCGCTATCTGTCATCGGCCTGTCATCTCCCGGTCGCCGTTGTGCTGCCATTGACGGCCCCCTCCCGGTGCGCCGTCCCCCCAGTCATTCCTTGCGCGCCACTGTTGTCTGCTCCGCCACGTTCAGCGCCTTCAGCGCGATGGCTTCCCAGCGGTCGCGGCTGGCCGTCAACGCCGTCACTTGCCGCTCCTTCTCGGCTAGCAGCGCCTCGTAGTGCTCCGCCTGCTGTTTCGCCTCTTCGCGGTGCTGGTCCCCCACTACCAGCCACCCCTTGAGGAGCGCGTAAATGAACACGACGAACAAGCCCGCCGCACTCTGGCCTAGCGCCAACTCTACGAACGCCGCCAGCGTGATGTCGTTCATCGCGGCGTCGTTACTGTCGCCGTACGGTTCGTCGCCACGCCGCCGTCATAGTCCGCGTAGGTCACCGTGTGGGCGTGCTGGTAGACGTAGCGCTGCAAGTCGGCCAATTCCCGCCGCAGCGTCTCCACCTCACCCACCAGGTAGCGGATCGTCTCGCTCATCCGCTCATTCGATGCCCACAGCGCGTCCTCCGTCGGCACGCTCGGCTGGCTGTTTCGCTCCACGCTCCACCCTCCCCGCGCCATGCCTACGGCAGCGCCAGCGCCCCATCTACGAACGTCGCCATGTCCACGTAGTGCCCCACCAGCCAGTGGATGCTGCCGTCGAGGATGTTGTCCCCTTGCGTCTGCATGTCCGCATTCGTCGCCATCACCACCACGAACGCCCCCACCACCTTCTGCCGCGCTTCCGGCTCCAGGCACTTCTCCGCCAGCTGCACCCGCTTGGTGTGATTCGGCGTCCCCGCGTCCTCGCTCAGGATCGCCTCCATCTTCACCAGCCACGCCGCCTCGATGCGCTGCTTCAGGCTCGGCGGCATGTACTGCGCCAACCCGTAGATCTGCTCCAACGTCGCCATTCTGATCTCCTCTTCTCTTGCTGACCCCTGTTCCCTATCCCCTATCCCCTACAGCTCCACGTCCAGCCGCGCCTGCACCGTCTCGCGCTCCGCATCGGCCGCCACGTGGAACACATTCAGCCGCCCCGTGCCCCACCGGCCCCCGTAGGCCACGCTCACCACGTCCCCCAGCCGCAGCCCCAGCCGCCACACGTCCCGCCCCAGGTCGATGGGGATGCGCAGCCGCGGCTCGCTGTCCGCCAGCAGCGCCTGCGCCTGGGCCTGCGCGTTGCCCGTGGTCGTACTGCTCGCGCCTATCGTCCGCTCCCAGATGTTGCCGGCCGGCGCGTCGAAGTACGTCCCGCTCTTCAGCGTCGTGATCGTCGCCACGTTCACCACGTTCACCAGCCGCGACCAGTCCTCTGTCGCCTCGTAGTCTCGCCCCGCCGCGTCGATACGCAGCGCCACCGGCCTCTGTCCGTAGCCCACCCGCCGGTCCGCGCCATACTCCCCAACCCACACGGCCGGGCGAAACGCGAGCCGATACCCCGTCGTGTACGTCGGCAGAATCTCGTAGCACAACCGTTTTGGCCGCAGCTGCGGGTACGCTGTGCTTGCCACCGTCTGTAGCGTCGAAAGCGCGTTCGCCCCGTTGCGCACGTCTACCATGATGCTCGGCCCCTCGGCGCTGCCCGCCACCGCCGACCACGCCACATACGGTAGCCCGCCCGCGAACGCCATGTCCAACACCCGGCTCGCCACCCACGCGGCGTTGCCTCGCAGCGTCGCGCTCACGCCAATCTCGCGCCCCGCCAGGAATACCAGCGGCGTCCGGCCCCGCAGCGTCCAGGCCACCCCGCCCCGCTCCGTCCGCTCCGTCCACTCCTGGACCCAGTACGTCCCTACGCGCATGACCGGCGCGTCGAGCCGCCACACATCCACGTAGAAGGCGTCCTTCCACCCCGCCCGCGGCCGCGCCTGGCGCGCGAAGGTGACGGTACACTCGCCCACGCCGTCGACTACCGTCCCCGCCTGCACGCTCAACAGCGGCATCCCTGGCAGCTTCTCCCCCGCCGCGTTGTACAGCCGCGCCGCGTAGCTCGCCACCTACGCATCCCCCGTCGCGTACACCCGCCGCCCCTGGATGTACATCTTGCTGGCCGCCGTCGTGCCCGTCATGTGCACAGCAATCACCTGCGTTGCGTTCGGCAGCAGCCGCCATGCCTCCAATTGGCTACTCGGATGAGCCTTGTACCCGATGTCGCCGTAGAACGTGCTGGTCACCGACTTATCCGCCAGGTCAATGACCACCTGCTCCCCCGCCTGGAGCGTATGATTGAGGACGATGCGGTCGCCCGTCAGCGTGTTCTCGACCGTCCGTAGTAGCCCCGGCCCCAGGACCAGCAGGCGTGGGTAGAATGGCGCGGTCCCGCTGTACGCCACGCTCGTCAGCCCCGCCGCGCTGGAGAAGCTCGTGTCATCGACCACGAACAGATCGTAGTCATCGAGCACAAAGTCATACACCTGGTTGCTGCCCGCGTTCGTCAGCGCCACGTCCAGCGGTGTCCACCCCCCACTGGGAAAGCCGTCCATTCGCGCCAGGCACGCCGCCGCCGTGTTGTCGTCGGCCGACGTGTACTTCCCCGCCGCCCACGCCGTCCCGTTCTGCCAACCCACGCGCCATACCGTATCGTTCATCCCGCTCACACCCAGCGGCAGCCAGCGCCGCCCTCGGTTGTACGCCACCCGCGTCGCCGTCACCCCGTCGGCCGTCGTGAAGTCGCCACCCGCGATTAGCGTCCCGCTGTGCCCCGCGAACGCCAGGCTGCGTACGATGCCGTTGAACCCGCCGCCCGACTGCGCCAGCTGCTCCCACTGCCCCGCGCTGGTATGCTTGATGATCCGCGAGCCATAGGAGCCGGTCGTATTCGACGACGGCGGCGTGTGACTCGCAAGCGGCAGGCTTGCCATGTACTGGTCGCCGTAGTCGTAGAAGCTCAGTACCGTCGCGGGCAGGTCGCACACCGCCACCCAGCCGGCGACGGCGCTGCCCTGCACCGCCACGTTGCGCGACGTGCCAGCCGACCCGCCGGTGGTGTGGCGGCAGAACAACCGATACCCCGACGCCGCTGACAGCGCGCTCCACGACACGTTGGCGCTCGCGTTGGTGCTGGTGGTCGTTACCGTGCCACTGTCCGCGCCTGTGGTCAGGTTCCCCGCCGTATCTTTGCCCACCACCCGCCACCACGTGCCCGCCCCCGCTGCGCCAATCACGCCACCCACCGCCGCGCTGGCCGTGGTGCTGCTCATATTCCCCAGCGGGAACGTGGCGGTAAAGTCTCCGCCCAGGTATAGATTGTCATAGGCGTCGCAGAGCATGCACCACACCGCCGCCGACGGTCGCGTCGTGCCCACGCTCGTCCAGGCGCTACCCGACCAGTAGCAGAAATAGCCGGTGTTGGCGACGCTGTTCATGGTCGTATGCGCCCCGCCCACGTACAGCCGCCCGTCCGAGCGCATCGCCCCGCAGTACACCGCCCCGCCCGCGCTCACCCCCGCCCCTAGCTTGGCCGCCGCGCCACTCGACAGCGTGATCTCCGCCACCCCGCCGTGGCCGGCCGTCCCGCCCACCGTCGTGTAGTCGCCCAGTACGTAGAGCTTCGTCCAGTCCAGGCTCGGCACCAGGTCGTAGATCACCGGCCCCGCCGTGATGCTGCCTGTGAAGCTCTGGATGTCCGTCCACGCGCTTCCCGTCCACCGTTGCAGCTTGGCCGTGCCCGCGTTCGACACCGTTCCACAGTACAGCGTGCCGTCCGGCCCCTGGATCAGCCGTCGCCCGGCCGCGTTCAAGCCGCTCGACAGCGCCGCCCAGCCCGTCAGCCGGTTGCGCTGCCGGCCATTGGACGACGATGGTGAGCTGCTCAGCGTCAGGCTCGTCAACTCCTGGTAGATGAGCGCGAAGCGCGGGTCGAGCGCCATGAAACTCAGCTTCGTCTCGCCATTCCACCCCCGCCGCCCTGGCAGGTCGAAGCTCTCCATCACCGCCGCCCGGCACTCCAGCACCGCGTTCGCGCCGTGGTAGCGCAGCGTCACCTCGCGCCCCACCCCCATCTTCTGGAGCAGCGTCAGGCGCGTCGCATGCGCGTTCGCCAGGCTCGTCCCCACTACCGCCAGCGTCAGCACGATCTCGCGCGGCTTCAGCGTCGTGTCAATGTAGATATTCCCCGGCGCGCCCACCACCGCCTGGCTGACGACCTCGTAGGGCAGCAACCCCGGCCCCGCCGCGCCGCTGCACACGATAGTTGTCCCATCGTCGATGTACTGCACCGCCCCGCCCTGCACCGTGGCCCCGTCCGCCGTCAGCAGATAGCGCGTGCTCGTCGCCGCGTTGGCCGGCCCGTTCCACGCATAGCCCGGCCCCGCGTCGCCCCACACCTGCGTCGTGGTCGTGCTCGACTGCTCGATCTGGATGCCCGCGATGTACGCCGCCACCGTCCCGCTGAAGAACACCCCCACCCGCGTCGCCGTCCCCGCCTCCCCCGCCGTGAACGTCGCTCCATACCGGCTGTGGCCGCTCGGCAGCGTCTCCAGCAGCGTCGCCGCCTTCAGCGTCCACGCCGCCCCCACGTACACCCCCACCTTCGTCGGCGTGGTCCCTTTCACCCACACGCTTACCTGCGTCGACGCGCTCGGGACGCTCTTCGTGTTGCAGTACGCCCCGCTGTCCGCCGCCAGCGCCACGCCGCTGTAATACCCGCAGTACGGCCCAAACAGGCAGTTTCCCGCCGTCGTGTCGATGGCCAGCGACCCATTCACCGTGCCCCAGTTCGCCGACGCCGACCCGCTGCCGAACACCGGGTCAAAGGCCAGGTTCGTCGACACCTCTGGGACCACCAGACTCCATACCTGCGGCATACGTGCCCCTCGCTCTGCGCTCTACGCTCTACGTGTCTCACCGCCCCTGGCTCTTCAGCCAGTTCAGCGTATCCTCCAGCCCTGTCACGCTGTACACCGTCTGGTTCACCGTGTAGTGGTACGTATCCCCGCGGCCGCCCGCGCTCGCCCCCACCATGTTCGCCGCCAGCCGTTGCTGCTGCTGCGGGTTCATCACCACCTCGCCCGCGTGCAGCAGATAGCGCCCCGTGCGCCCCACCGCCCCGCCGCTCGCGAACTCACCCAGCACCCCGCCCCCACTCCCCTTGCCGCCGCTTCCCTCGCCAGGGAACGGCGTCCATCCGTCCAGCCCCGTCACCACCCCGCGCTTGAACGCATCCGACCACGATTCCCCTGCCCGCATCCCGCCCTGGCCCGAAGCGTCCACCAGCGCCAGCAGCAGCGTCGACAGCGCCGACAGCGTCTTGCCTACCGCGTCCGCGCCGCCCACCGTCCCACCCTCGGCCACCACCCGCAGCAGCGCAATCGCGTCCTGCAGCATCTTGCCCACCAGCGGCAGCGCCTGGCTGGCCGCCGTTGCCCCCTCCCCCGCCTGGCTACCGAAGGCATTGGCGATGCCGAGCACCGACCTGGCTACGTCGAGGCCCGCCCGGACCAGCGCCGCCGCCCGGCTACTGGCATCGGGCGGAACAGCGTCGCCCTCGGTCACGGTCTTGACGATACCGACGGTATTATCGAGCGCCGACTTCACGGGCGACAGGGTATCACTCAGTTTCTTCAGCCCCGCCAGCACCTTGTCATCAATCTCGAACTGGATGTCATCCACCGCGCCCGCAATCTGCGTCCCCAGCCATACCATGCCCTTCGCTAGTTGACTTATCCAGTTGACCGCCGCTGGGCTATTGAGGATGGTCGTCTCAAGCTTCGGCCCCACTACCTTGTCCAGCAGGTCGGTCACAATGCCCACGGTATTGTCGATGGTGGACTTCACGGGCGACAAGATATCGCTCAACAGCTTCATCTGGCCCGCCACGTCCTGGTCAATGACAATCTTGACCTTGCCTACCTCGGTCGCAATCATCCGACCCAGATACACGACGCCCTCAGCCAACTGCGCCAGCCAGTTCATCTGCGCCGCGTCGTTCAGCGCTTGCTCGATGCGTGTGCCCGCCACCTTCTCGAACAGGTCGGTCACAACGCCTACCGTGCCGTCGATGACATCCTGGATAGCCTGGCCCGTCTTCGCTAAATCCGCCAGGCTGCCCGCCACGTCGTTATCGAAGTCGTCAATCAGACGGTGGATGGGTTGTGCGATGGAGACCAGGAACTTACCGAGCCGTAGCACCGTATCACGCCACACCTGAGTCGTGGCCGTCGTGACCCCGCCAAGCTGGGAGGCAATATCGCCAATCGCATCCATTCGGTTTAGGAACCAGGCCATCATATCTGCGATGCGCGCCAGGCGCGGAATGTAGCCGTGCTCGTCGAGCGCGCCTTCCGGGATTTGTGCGCTCAGCTCCCCGAAGTCGACGCTCTTCATGGCGTTCGTGAACGCCTGCCCGATCCGCGCCACCAGCTGCATGAGACTGTTGGCCTGTTCCTGAACACCACTTTCGATGCCGCTGCCGTACTCCGCCACGACGCTCGCCCCCATCTCGGCGGCGTTGGCCAGGGGACCCGTGTCGCCTACCATCATGGCGGCGACCTCGGTCACGGCAGGCAGAATGGCATCCGACGCGGGCGTGGTCATCGACAGGCCCCCCGCATAGACCGTCATCACCGCCCCGCCCATGTCGGCGGCGTTAGCCAGGGGGCCACTCTCCCCCGTCATCATGCTGGTCATCGTCTCTGTGACCAGCGTCATTTGCGCCGCCAGGTCGGGCGTTGCCGAGGTCAATCCAGCGATGATGCCATTGACGATTTCAACGCCCACCTCGTCGCGGAACACCTCGGACGGCGACGAAATTCCCAGAAATCCCTTCGCTGCCTCAAGCGCCGCTTTGGCGACATCGCGCGCGGCGTTCTTGATGCTCTCTACTCCGGCGCTCAGCCCGGCCTTGATGCCATCGACAATGCCCGTGCCCACCGCGCCCCAGTCAGTATCGGTGAACTTGGCGATGATGTCCGCAATCAGCGTTCCCACCGCTGCGACTACCTGGCCGCCCAGTGTCCCTACCGCCGTCTTGATAGCTTCCCATCCCTCATTCCACAGTCGTTTCAGAGTCTCACCCAGGCCCTGCCAGTCGCCTTCGAGCGCCTGGCGGAACAGTCCCACCGCCGCCTGGATGCCATCTTGCCACGTGTCCCAGGCCGTCCCAATAAGCCCGCTCCACGTGTCCCAGTTCGAGCGGATCGTCCCGCGCCAGGTGTCCCAGGCCCCGCTCACCGTGCCCCACCACGACCCCACCGCCGTCGTAATCCCGCCCTGCCACGTGTCCCAGGCCCCGGCCAGGCCGCTGCTCCATGTGTCCCAGTTGGTCCTGACCGTGCCCCGCCACGTGTCCCACGTCCCGCTGACGTCCGTGCTCCACCAGGTCGACACCGCCGTCGCGATGCCACCCTGCCAGCTTCCCCACGCCGTCGCCAGGCCATCCTTCCAGCTATCCCAATTCGTCCGAACGGTCCCCTGGACCTCGCCCCACTTATCCTTGACCCCGCCCCACCACGTCGTCACCGCCCCGCTGACGCTCGTGTGCCACGTGTCCCACGCCGAGGACAGGCTGCTTGTCCATCCATCCCACGCCGTGCGGATGTCCGTTCGGTTCCGCTCCCAGGCCCCCACCAGGTTGCCCCAGAACGTCGCCACCGCCGCCTGCACGCCGCTGTGCCAGTTGTCCCAGGCCGCCGACAGGCTCGCCGTCCACCCGTTCCACGCTGACCGAATCTCCTCGACGTTGCGCGTCCACGCCCCGCTCAGGTTCGTCCAGAACGTCGAGGTGAACGTCGTAATCGCGTTCCACACCTCCTCCGTCTTGTCCCGAATCCCAAACAGGTTGGTCGACCACGCCACCGCCAGGGCCGCGATCAGCCCCACCACAATCGTGATTGGCCCGCCGAGCAGGGCGATCAGCGCCCCGATCCCCGTCACCACCGCACCGCCGGCCGTCAGGGTCGCCCACAGCCCGCCCACCACCGTAATGAACGTCCCTACCACCCCCACCACCGAAGTGATCACTCCGACCAGGCCTGCCGCCCCCAGCGCCGCCCCCACCACCGCCGCGATCTTCGCCAGGGTATCCCAGTGGCCCACCACAACCGCGATGGCCCCCGGCAGATTGTCCGCCAGCCACCCCACCAGGGTCGCCAGGACTGGGATGATATTCGCCTGAATGAAGCCCCACGCCGTCTGGAGGGCCGGGTACAGAGTCGTCGTCCAGGCGTCGCTTGCCGCCGCCACCGCCACGGGCACGTTCGTCTGGAGCCACAGCCCCAGCGTCATCAGCACGGGCACTACGTTGGTCGAGATGAACGCCCCCGCTGTCTGGAGGGCCGGGTACAGCACCGTATCCCACGCCGTCTGGGCGGCTGCCATCGCCCCCGGCAGATTCTCCCCTACTTGGTTCACCAGCGGCGTGATCGCGCTCACCACGCCGACCATCACCGGCTCCACCGCCTGGAAGCCCTGGATCAGGACCGTCTCGATGCTGCCCTTCAGCTGCTCGATCTCGAACTTCAGGCCCTTGTTCATCGACGAGGCGAACTTGGCAGTAGCCCCCTCCGCATTCGCCATGCTGTCGCGCATCCCGTTGAAGTCGGCGTCCGAAGCGCTCAGAATGGCGAGAAAGCCACTCATCGCCTCCTTGCCCGCCAGGGTCGACGCCAGGCTGGCCTTCTGCTCATCGGTCATGCCAGCCGTTTTCTCGCGGAACTGCTGCATGATGTCCATGAGCGGCAGCATCTCGCCGCTGGTCCTGGTGTACGACAAGCCCAGCGCGGCCATTGCCCTGTTCTTGTCTTCGACCGAAGTGGTATCGCTGTCGAGGCTGCCCTTGAGCAGCTTCATCGCTTCGGCTGTATCGAACGCCCCTTTCTTGGTCGTGGGGAAGTGGGTATAGCCGAGTTCTTGCAGGGCTGTCTTAAGCTCGGGGATTTGGGAGGCATCCAGCGTAGTCTTGTGCCAGGACTTTAGGTCGTCTTCTACCTCTTTAGAAGACTTGGCAACCTGCGCGGTCCCGTCGGTGATCTGGATACCGAGAGACGCCATTGCCGCCCCTGCCGCCTCGCTCGGTTGCACCATGTTGGTCAAGGTGGTACGCAGCGCCGTACCGGCCATGCTCCCCTTGACCCCGCTGTTGCCCATTAGTGCAATCGCGGCGGAAATGTCCTCTATCGGCTGCTTCAGCGCGCCCGCCACCGGGCCCACGTACTTCAGCGTCTCGCCGACATCGGCTACTTCCACCGCGCTCCGGCTCGCCGTCTGGCTCAGCAGGTCCGTCACGCGCCCCGCCTGGTCCGCCTCCAGGCCAAACCCGCGCAGCGCCGCGCTCACAATCTCGCTCGCCCGCCCCACCTCCATCTGCTGGCTCGCCGCCAGCGCCGCCACCCCGCCCGACGCCGCAATCGCGTCCTTCGCGCTGTACCCCGCCGTCACCAGCGCGTACATGCCCTGCGCCGCGTCCGCCGCCGAGATGGGCAGATCCGCCCCCAGCTTCAGGGCCTGCTTGTTGATCAGGTCCATCTCGCCGGCCGTCGCCCCGCTCACGGCCTGGATGCGGTTCATCACCGCGCCGTACTCGGCCCCCGCGCTCACCGCCGACCCGACCATGCCCGTGAACGCAATGCCTGCCTGCGCGCCGATGAACCCCAGCGCCGACGAGGCCGCGCTCTGCAAGATGCCGAACGACCCCTTACCCTTCTCGCCCACCTCGGTCAGGGCCTGGTTGACATCCCGAATCGGCCTCGATGCGTTGTCCGTCCCCTGCAGGATGATCTCGACTTTGGCAGCCATAGACGACGCCCGCCCTCCTGGTCGAGGCAGGTGTCACCCCTGCCCCACCACAAGAGCGGGCGTCCTTCGACGGCGGCTCCCCTACGTATTGCGTATTACGTATTGCGTAGTCCGTGTCTCAGAACACGTACCACGCACCACGCTCCCTACCCCGTCAGAAACCACTGCCCCGTCTCAGTCAACTCATCCACCGACGGCGTCGGCAGCGGCGACCCGCCACCCGGCCCGGCCTTCGCCTGCGCCTTCCCCTCCAGGTACGCCATCGTCTTCCAGTACCACTCCTCGCTCATCCCCTCGGCGATGTCATCCGGCAGCTGCTTCAACTCCAACGCCAGAAACACCACGTCGCACCACGGCGGCAGATCGTCCGCTAGGCCGTTCCCGGCGAAGAAGTCTCGGATTTGCCGCCGTTCGTCGGGGGGACCTGGGCTTGCCCAACCCCCTGCGCCGCCTTCAGCATCGCCTGGAACTCTTCCTCGCTGGCGTCCTTCAGCAGCGCCAGCGCCTCCGCCTCGAACCGCTCCCGCTCCTCCCCGTCGGCCGTCGGCCGCGGCCAGAACCGCCACCCCTCGCCCTCCGGGTACTTCACGGCCCGCACGTACGGCAGCAGGAACTCCACCTGCTCCTGGATCAGCGCCGCCGCCGTGTCCATGATGCCGTCGAGCTGGGCCAGCAGCGCCGCCGCCGCGTCCGGGTCGCTGTCCTTCACCTTCTCCATCTTCAGCTGCACCCGCGCCGCCTGCGTCTGCACATCCGTCTGCCGCCGGTTGAACTCCATCACCCGCGTCCGCCGGATGTGATACCCCCGGTCACTCGGCTTCGGCGCCACAAACACCACCCGCGGCGTCGGCGCCTCCTCCTCCGCCGCCAGCCCCGCCAGAAACTCATCCTCCGTCACATATCGCTCAGCCACCGCAGTCTCCTTGTTGAGAGGGGCGGGTCTTGTCACGCTCCACGCCCGCCCGTGTCACTTGCCGCCTCTTCCTCTTGGACACGCGACACGTACCACGCACCACGTGTCTACGCCAGCACGCTCACACTGTTCGTCACGCTCGCCGCCCAGAAGTTGGCCAGCGCCGTGTTGTAGCGCCCGCTGTACGCAATCTCCACCGTCAGCACCCCGTCCGCGTCGTCGTACGTCTTCGGCGGCGCCTTCACCGTCCCCGCGAAGTCCAGCTGCACGATCTTCGTCCCGCTCGTCGCCTTCAGCCGGATCTGCTTGTGGATCGTTGCCGTCTGCCCGACCAGGTTATCGACCTCGGTCTTCGTCGTCGCGTTCATCCGCAGCGTCAGCTTCAGCTCGCCTTCCCACGGCGGCTCCTCGTACGTGTCCGGCGTCAGCGAGTCCACCGACCACACCAGCGTCCGCGGCACCTTCAGCCCCAGGTCGAACGCCACCGCCGTCGTCGCCACCTGCGTCGTCCCGATGGTCCCACCGACTGCGTCGATGTACAGCAGCCACGGCTGCCCCATCACCACCTCGACCGTCCGGTCGCTGAGCGCCGCAAACGACCCCGTCGACACGTTCTTGCCGATGATGTCGCCGCTGACCATCGTCGGCTTGCCCGTCGCGCCCTTGATGTTCAGGCTCGTCGCCAGACCCCCGGCCAGCTTGTAGATGCCGCCGCCCGTCTGCGTGTTGCCATAGATCATCGTCAGGACGCGCGGCGTCGGCGCCGTGCCCACCGGCGCGGTGTACGCCCGCACGTACGGCCCCGTCCCCGTCGGCGTCGCCGTCCCAGCGATGTTGTCGAACCAGTACGGCGCATCCTCGTACGTCAGCAACTGCTCGAACGCCCCCTTGCCCGCGATCTGCTCCAACCCATCCAAATACCCCGGCTGCAAGCTGTTGCGGATGTCCGGGTAGATGTTGCTGCGGTTGTCCGCCTGCAAGTACGACCCGTCCTGCATCCCCATCAGCTTCGCCGTCGCCGTCACCGCCGTACCCCACGTGATCTCCGTCCCCACCTGCCACTGGGTAAGCCCCCGAGTCGGCATCTGTCACACTCCCCTGGGCGTCCTGCCCGTCGTCGCCCAGGTGGACATTGGCAACCTGGCGTAGACCGGGCGAGGCTCCCTCGGAGCGTGACCCTCTTGCAGTACCACTAACCGCCACTACCCTTGTGCTTGTCTTCGTCGAGACCCACGTAGACCTCAACGCCCTTTACGATCATCAGCAAGGCGCGACGGACGGTCATTCGCAGCGGGGCCTGCCCGTCGACGGGAGCCTCCTCGAGGCCCTTCACCACCATCAGCAACGCCCGGCGGATCGTCATCCACAGCGCCCGCGTCCTCTCGTCCATCCCCCGCCCCTTCTTCTGGCATTGGCGCCTGGTACAAGGGCGCCGCCATCGCCCGCGCCTCATCACTCAGCGCGTCCCACTCCTCCGCCGACAGGTCCCGCGCCGGTACCCCCGGCACGAAGTCCCCAAAGCCCACGTACAGGTACGTTGTCATAACAACTCCACTTGCCACAGGCGGGTAGGGGAGTCCACCGCAGGCCACAAGGCCCTGGGCGTCGGCTCGGTCGTGATGTGCCCGCACACCACCCCCAGGTCCGCTCGCTGCGTGAACCCCTGCGCCTGCGCGTCCACACTCAGCCACCAGTCGCAACACAGGCTCGGCCACTGTGGGTCCAGCCGAAAGGGCAGGGCCTCCAGGACGCGCCGCTTGATCAGCGTGCAGAACGTCCCCACCCCGGCCACGTCGACGACCTTGCCCCACGCGGCGCGCGCCGCCTCGGGGTCGTCCGACAGGTTCTCGACCAGGCCCGCCCCGTCCAGACTCAGCCGCGCGCTCCACCCTGGCCGCCCGTGCCGCCACACCGTCAGCCCGTACGCAATGTCCGCGTCCAGGGCCAGTAGGCGCGCCAGCGCGTCCGGCGGCACAATCATGTCATCTTCCAGGCACAGCATCGCGTCGTACCCCAGCTCCAGCGCCATGTCCCGGCCCCGGCTGTACTTCCGCGTGATGTTCACGTACGGGTTAGGGTCCGTGTCTCCCTCCGCCAGGCTCAGGTGCGCCACCGGGCACGGCGCCACCAACGCCTCGTGGCTCGCCAGCGCCCGCGGCTGATGATGAAACCGCGGCACCACAATCAGCACCGACGGGCCGCACTCCTCTCGCTCCACGCTCCACGCTCCACGCTCCACGTCCATCAGGCGTCCATCACCTCCAACACGTGCAGCACCATCATGCACCCCTGCCACCACGTGTTGCTCCCAATCGGCCAGTCGTACAGCCCCGGCCGCGCCCGCCAGTCGATCAGCTCCACGTCGCTCGTCGTCACTCCCATCGCCCGCAGCCCCCGCAGCATCTCAGCGTACGCCCCCTGGTAACGGACCAGGTCCGCCGCGCTCTCCGCGATGCCGCTCGCCAGCGTCCCCGGCTTCCACAGCAGCAGGTCGGCCAGATACCAGTCCATGCGCCCGATGCGGTCCAGGCTGGCAAAGGCCCCGTCGCGCCCCTCCGTGTCCGTCGAGTACGGCAGCAAGAGGCGCGTCGGCGCATCCGCCGCGGCCACGCTCACCGGCAGCTGGTGCAGGTCCTTCGCGCTCACCACCACCGCCACCCCGGCCTCCGTCGTAAAACTCACCGACTGCGCCGCCAGCGCGCTGTAGATCGCCCGTATCTGGCTCATGGTACGATGCGCCTCTGGTACTTCTGCACCACCGTCTTGACCACATCCGGCAGCCGCGGCGGCATCATCACCACCCCGCTCCCGCTCATCACCGGCTCCATCCCCGTCGCCTCCGCCCCGCGCTGGCGGTAGAAGTACGCCGCCAGCGCCACGGTCGCCTGCGCCACGTCGGCCGGCGCGCTCGTCGCGTACGCCCACCGCCCCGTGATGGAGATCGCCCCCTCCGGCGTGTCGCTGTACGTCCAGGCCACGCTCGCGTTCGCCTTCAGCCGCAGCGCCCAGTATGGCGTTGTCGTGCGCGGCTCCGTCACATACTGGCTGCTGGCCACCGTCGTCCCGTCGCCGTTGGTCACCGAGGTGATCGCGCACAGGTCAAGGCCGTCCAGGTACAGCGTCAGTTGTCGGCCCTCCTCGTCAGCCAGCACGCAGGCGGCCGCGTCGAACGTCTTGGTGGTGTCCGCGCTCGCCTCAAACACCCGCCCCGTCTGGCTCTCGATGAACGCCTGCGCCCGCGTAATGCACGCGCTCAACAGCGTGTCATCCGTGGTCGTGCCCACCCCGAGGTACGTCTTCAAGTCCGCCAGGCTCGCATACATGCTGCCTCACCCTGGCTCGTGGCCGATAGCGAACGACTCTCGCCATCCGCTATCGGCCATCTGCCTCACCCCACGATCTCGCCCACACTCGCCAGGTCGTTGTCGCTGGCCGGCTTGATCTTCCGCGGCCGCCCCAGCACGATGGCCCCGGCGTCGCTCGTCGCCGTGCCCACCGTCATGCTGCCCTTGACGTAGTACTTCCCCGCCGGCATCTCGTCGCCGCGCAGGTGGATGTACGCCTGAGTATTCGACTTGTCCGTCCCCGCCTGCGTCAGTTGCGTGATCGCCTTGCCGCTGATGGCCGCGTACGTCCCGCCGCTCGTCGCGCTCGCCTTGAGCGAGGCGTCGACCGTCGCGTTCGTGCCCAGGTCGCCCACCAGGACCACGAAGAGGATGTCCTCCCACTTCGACATGTCGATGGCCGCCGTCAGCTGCTCCCCCGCCGTGTAGGCGTCCGGGTCAATCACCCCAACCAGCGCCCACTCCTCGTACTGCTTATTCAGCGCCATGTCCCGATCCTCCCGGCCCGCTGGCCGCTATCCGTCTCTTTGTCTTCTCACGCATCACGCATCACGCATCACGCTCTAATCGTCGTGGTACACGAAGGTGCTAACCGTGTAGCTGCCCGTCGGATCCGCGAGCGTGATCGGCGCCACCAGCCACGGCATGCCGTCCACCCGCTGCGTGAAGCGCCACGTACCCTTGTCCGCCGTGAAGGCCGCGTGCTCCGAGAACGCCACCGTCAGCGCCTCGCGGTCGAACCACAGGTACGCGCTCAGGTCCGCCAGGATCACGTCGTCTCCGTTCGCCTGCGGCATGTGCTCGCTGACGATGATGGGATACCCCAGCAGCGTCTGCGGCTGCCCTGCCGCCAGGTTCGCCTGCCACACCCCACCCGACCCGGTCGACACCTCGAACTTGCCGATGTCCGGCCACACGCTCGGGTGGATGATCCACACCGGCGCGCCGCCCACGCTCTTGAAGCGGGCCAGCATCGCCAGCGCGTCCGCGTAGGCGAACACGTCGTTGGTCGCCGTGGTCACGCCCACCGTCGCCGACGAGTTGAGGATGCCCAGCGGCTCCCCCACACCCGTTCCGCGGATGATGTTGCGTTCGTTCTTGGCCGCGATGGCCACGCGGAACAGCGCCGTCAGCAGCGCCTCGATGCTCACCGGGCTGTCCTTGATCAGCTCGTTGGACACCTCGGTGTAGCCGCCCACCTTGTGCACCCGCCAGTTCAGCTGCTTGAACGTCGCCTGCGTCTCCGTCAGCGTCGCGCCCTCGGTCGCCACCGCCGACGTTACCCCGCCGGCATAGGCCGTGTTGCCCGCCCCCGCCGTCGGCGCCGTGTACTGGTCCAGGCTCGGGAACGCCCCCGACTCCACCTGGACCGGGATGCGGCGCACCCGGCTCACGATCTGGCTGTCCGTGGCCGCCACCTGCAGCAGCGCCGAGCTGTACTCCGTCGGCACCAGGAAGCCACCCTGCGCGCCCGTGCCCTCGGCCAGGTCCTTGACCTCCACTGACTTGTACACGCTCGCCAGGCGCGTCACGTCCTTGCGCGCCACCGCCAGCAGGTAGTCGCCGAAGCTCTTGACCTTCGGATCCGCCTTCCCGCCGTCCTCCGTTACGTACCCCGCCTTGCGGATGGCCGGGCTCTCCTGCATGAACGCCAGCACCTGGGACACCGCATTGCCCAGGTCCTCCATCTTGGCCTCAAACCCGTCCAGGCGCGTCTGGAGGCCCTTCACGTCCTCGCCCATCTCCCTCTCCTCCTGGTTATCCACCACCTCGATCCGTGGCCCCGCTGCGCGGGCCTCCGCTTCCACGCCCTCGGCCTTCGTCTCCCCCGGGGTGAGCGGCGTTACGCTCTCCCTCCCAGTGGTGAGCGGCGTTACGCTCATTTTGAGCGACACCACCCGGTTGCGCGGCTCCGCTGGCGTCGGCGTCAGCGACCCCTCCGCAATCGGCCACCGCGTAATCTCCCCCGTCGACTTGCGCCGCACCATGTGACCCGGCGCGCCGCTCGACCACCCGAGCTTGCCTTGCTCGACCAGCTCGTAGATCGCCTTCTCGTACTCATCCGCCAGGTTCAGGACCGTCTCGGCGAAGATGCCGATCTCATCCTTCGTCGTCTTCAGCGGCGACAGCAGCCGATCCGCCAGCTCCTCCAGCCCCGCCTTCAGTGGGAAGCCGTGGTGCACCAGCGTATCCGCCCCATCCCCATCCCGCGGCCCGTAGTACGTCTTCGCCGTGAACCACTCCCCCGTCAGGTCCGGGTCCGCCTCCGTCGAGAACCGCACCAGGTAGCCGCCCACCCGGCCATCTCCCAGCGCCTTCACCGCCTCACCCCACGCCACCACCGTCGAGGCGTCCTTCAGCGGCGCGGCCGCGCCCACCGACGCGGGCACCCAATCCTTCTCGACCAGCTCCCACGCCTCACGCGGCGTGAACGTGATGCCGTCGGCCGTCATCTCGTAGGCGACCCGGTACTTCTCCCCGTCGAGGCTGGCGATGCCGTACGCCTCGTAGACCTCCATCAGATACGGCCCGGCCCAGTCGTCATCCTCCGAGGCGAATTGCCGGTAGAACGCACGCCGCACCTTCTCGGCGATGTCCTCCAGGCTCAGCGCCTTCCCCTCGGCCCCGTCCGCGACCGCCTCGCGGACTTCCTCCTCATCCGCCCCCAGCGCCACCGCCGCCTCCACGATGTCCGATGCGCTCGCCTTCACCTGCTGGATCAGCTGCGCATCCCTCGCGCTGTGCCGTCGCCCCTTCTTCGTCGCCTCTCCCATCCTCGCCTCCTCCCCTGGCCCCAACAAAAAAGGCCCCTTGCGCCTGGCTTATGCCAGGTCAAGGGGCAGTCACGCTGCTCAGTATGTGGTTAAGTGCTAGTTGCTATGTGCGTGGCAGTTGCGCGTCCCGCGCATCGGGCACATTGAGGGTGTACGGCCCTGTCTTGTGCAGGTCGCCGTGGTAGTAAGCGGCTACGTTAGATAACGCGCTATGGGCTGCAATGTAAGCATCTGCCTCCTCTGCCGTAAACACGCCTACGAGGTTGCGATGCGGCCATTCGCCTCTCCACACGATGTACAGTTCGTTCACTGGCTTCCCTCGCCTAACCCTGTTCCATCGTCTGCGCCATCAGTCACATCCTCCGCCCAGGTCTTGCTGCACCACCCGAGGAGTCAATGCGTCTCGCCTCGTGACCCGGCATGAGTATCCAGCGGTCGATGTCGAGGCCCGAAAGCACATCCCAAAGCAACGCCCCACAGCCCCGGCAGCGCCATACTTCAGGCCAATCGTAGGGGTTGTCGTATATCGGCCGCGGCTGCACCTGCTCTTGCAATCTGCCAACGTCAGTCGAGCCGCACTGGGGGCAAGTGTCGGGCATCATTCAGCGCCACCTCATATGTCACCTCAACCCGGTGCGGATACCGCATCTCGTCCGGGTCAAGGCAATACCGTACCCGCCCGCCTGGGCGCAGGGCGTAGTCGAAGTCTAGGACGATCTTGCATCCGTCCTTCGTGGGCGTCAGCGCCTCCATGCGTGTCAGCGTGACTATCATCATAGACCCCACGGCAGCGAGACAATGAGCCAATACCCCTGGTCATCCTCATAGTACGCCAGGGACAACGGCGACGAACGGCCCGCGCCCCGCTCCTCGAACCACGCGGCGGCGAAACGAAGCAACTCCGGCAGGCTCGGCGCGTTGAGACCGACGACCGTACACTCCTGCTCAAGCATCTCTACGTGTGCCGCTGGCTTCGTCATCATCGCTCCACTGTAACCATTATACCACGGCTTGTCTCCGTCGTCGTCGCCTCCGCCCTATACCGCGTCAGGTCAATGACGTGCAGCGCGTTCTGCGCGCCGGGTCGCTTGATTTGCACCAGATGTCGCACCGGGTCGTACCGAAACAGCAGCCAGCCCGTGCCCGGCTCTCGCACCTCCACCCACTGCGGCGACGTTTCCATCACGTCGCCACCCGCGTCACGGACAACGCCATGTCTCAGCCTCCCAACACCCGCCCCACGCCCTCACCAATGTCCCGCGCGATCTGCTCCACGTTCCCCGCCGCCACCTCATCCACCGTCCGCCACCGCCCCTGGTGCATCCGCGCCTGCTCCGGCCCCTGCACGTACGTCGCGTAGCGAACATTGTTCCCGACCACGTGATGCAGCGCCGCGTGCGTCGTCGTCCACGCCCGCCCCAGCGTCCCCGTTCGTCGGTACGTACTGCCCGAGGGCGGCGACGGGTAGCGCGCCAGGTCCGCCGCCATCCGCAGGCTACCCTCGCGCAGCGACACGTCCACCGCCTGCCCGACGGCCGCCACGTCCAGCCGCGCGATAATCTCCTCCGCCCCGCGAATGATGACCTGCACCCCTACACCTCTGGTGAAATCCAACATCTGCAGCGCTGTCGTTGCGTTGGCGCACAGACTGTGATATAATAGCCGTAGCCTACTCGTTGGCGGTGCATTATGCCCCTGACCCCAGCACAGCTAAAGTACAACCCACCCCAGCGCAAGCGCGCCGGAGAACATCGTATCTGCCCCCAGTGTGGAAAGCCTTTCTACTTGCAGCCATCCCGTGTGGCGCGTGGCGAGGTGTACTGTTCGCATGCCTGTCGCCTCGCGGCTATTCCGAAGGTCACCAAGGTCTGCCCGCAGTGCGGAGAGTCGTTCACTGTTCCCGCCTCCGTTGCTGACCGATACACCGTTTGCAGCCGTGAGTGCCGCGTGGCCGAGACCAAGTACACGACCTGTGAACGATGCGGAAAGGTGTTCCGTGCTGAGAAGCGCCTGAACCGGCACTATTGCAGCGAGGACTGCCGCCGTCCTCCGCAGTATGTGGCCTGTCGCAACTGCGGCAAGACGGTGCGGCGTCTTCCCTCCAACGAGAACCGGCAGTTCTGTTCCTTCCGCTGTTATCGCCAGTTTCAAGGCGAGACACTCCTAGAGAAATCCGTGAGGGTTATCCTCGATAGCCTCGGCATCACCTACATCCAAGAAGCCCAGATAGGCCGCTACTGCGTTGATTTCCTTCTGACTACCGAACGCGTCGCCCTGGAAGTGGACGGCAGTTACTGGCATTCCAATGTGGACCGCGACGCCCGCAAGACCAACTACCTGACCCAGCGAGGCTGGCGCGTTGTTCGCATCTCAGACCAGGAACTAGAAGCGGCATCCAGTCCGCTCGACCTCATCAAGAGTCGGTTACAGCTGTAATCCAACACCGGCAACGAGGGTGCAGGGGCGGAACGTTGGTCTCATCCCCCATCTTGAATGTCTCACCATTCAGCGGCCCGCACTGAGGACACACCCTTTCGTCGTTAGAAGTATTGAACCGATACCCGGTGACGATACTGCTTCTGGCAAACGCTTCGTATTGTCCTCTCGCGTAGGCCCTGGTCACCTCCGTCTCGGCGATGATGCGCCCCCGTCCCTCGCCGAACGTCGGCGCCAGCCGTCGCGCCAGCGCGTCCAGCGGCTCGCCGCTCTCCACCCACTGCGCAATCTCCCGCCGCAGCGCGTCCCGCGTCGTCGCGCCCAGGCCCCGCACCAGCTCCCCCGCATAGTCCCGCGCCCACGCGAGCGCGTCGCGGTTCACCAGGCCCCAATCGACGTCCACGCTCCCCAGCTCCAGCTGCGCCTGCCACACCCCCGCCAGCGCGCTCTGCTCCAGCATCCGCGTCACCGCCAGCGTCAGCGCCCCACTCATCGCCGCGTCCACCTGGTCAGGGTCGGCCGACGGGTCCGCCAGCACCTGGGCCAGCCCCAACCCCAGCGCCCCGCCAATGTCCACCACCGCCCCGTCCTCGATGCCCCGCCGCACCGCGTCCCCGCCATCCTCCGCCGGCAACGCCTTCGCCGCCACGTCGAGCACGCGCTGCAAGTACGCCAGGGCCGTGACCAGCTCCATCGTCATCAGTCCCCCACCGCCTTGCGCGCCGCCTCGACCTCGGCCCGCGCCAGCCGCAGCTCCGTCAGCAGCGCCTTCATCACCTGGGCTTGCGGGTCTTCCCCGACGGGCGCCGTCGTCGCATCGCCCGCCGCCGGTCCCGCGCCGTTTGCCGCGACGGGCATGGCCGGGGCCGTCTCCCATCGCAACGTTTCGAGGCTCTCTCCGAGCGCCAGCGCAATCCCCTCCTGCGGGCCGAGACCCGCGTCCTTCGCCGCCTGCACAATCGCCAGCTGCGCCAGCAACTGCCGCCGCCCCTGCTCGCTCATATCCTCCGGTACTTCCGCCAACCCCAGCCGCGCCCGCCGCTCATTCTTCGTCACGATGCCCGCTTCCACGTCCGCCACCAGCATCCCTTCCAACCGCGGCGGCACCTTATCCTCCGGCAGCGGCTCGTACCCCAGCAGCTCACGCCCCTCATCCACCAGCAGCACCGGCTTCCCCACCACCTCCGCCACCGCCTGCGCCTTCTGCAGCTCGCTCGCCTGGAAAACCTCCAGCTTCTGCGGCTGGAACTCGAAGCGCAACCCCAGCGGTGTGAACAGCTGTTCGTTTAGCGTTTCCTCGATGATCCCGCACTGCGGCACAATGGTCTGGGTATAGAACGTCAGATAGTCCGTCTGGCTCGTGGCGTAGTTGGCCGCCTGGCTGTACAACAGCGAGAACGGCACGCCCATCGCCATCGCGATGTCCTCCCGCTTCTGTATCGTCAGCTCCGGCGCCGCCGTATCCTTCGCGCTATCCCCGATCACAATCGGCTTGAAGTTAGACCGCAGCACCATCACGCTGAACGCCTTGCGGATGCCGCTCATCATGTTGCGCAGCACCGACTGCGCCCGCTCCACCTCCCCCTTGTCGACGTTCCCCTCGACCTGGAACACCGTGGCCTTGATCACCCCGCGCTTGAAGTACGCCTCGACGAAGCGATCCATGTAGTTCAGCGCGCCCGCCGCGGCCAGCGCCGCCAGCACGCACCCATCCCCATGCCCGACCTCACTCGTCAGGCTCATCTCCCAGAAGTACACCATCTCCGACCACGGAATGAACGTCTCCGCCGCCGCCGTGCGCCGCGTGAACCCGTACAGCCCCTCATTCGGCTCCACGTCCGCCCGCACCCGCTCCGTCGCGTTCGCCTCCGTCACCGTCGTCAGCGACACAGGCACCAACCAGCGCGGCGTCAGATTCCTACCGAACGGGTTGACCTCCTTGATCCAGTAACTCGCCCCATACACGTCCAGGCTCGCGCTCGTCAGCCGCAGCCGCCGCGACATCTTGCCCATGATGCCCTGGTACTCGGGCGCCTTCGTGACCTCCGTCTCACCCCGGTACAGCGCGCAGGGCATGGCCGCGATGGCATTGGCGCGCATCGCCAACGCGCGGTACAGGATCGGCACCACCCGCGTCGCCGTTTCCGCGCTCAGCCCATCCCCACCCGACGCCGACCCCACCACGTAGCGCCAGGCGTTCTCCGGCAGCTGGTCCAGGGGCACACTCTTCACGCCGTCCGTCATCACCAGGTCAAGCGCCACGTCACACCTCGCTATACCAGAACACCGGCCCCGACTGATAAGGTAGGTTCGCCGCCGCAATCGACAGGGCCATCACACAGTCCTGCACCAGGTCCTTGTCATCGTCCTGGTACACCATCATCTCCGCGTCCAGCTGCGCGATCTCCGGCCACTTGATGTCCCCGTTCTCCAGCATCAGCGTCAGCGCGTCCAGGGCCTGCACTTTCGTCTTGCCGCTCGTCACCCACGGCTCCACGCCGATGCTCAGGTTCTCGATCACCGGGTCACCCACGCCGTTGGACTCCACGTAGGTCACGCCTGGGTAGCGCGCCGCCCGCGCCTCAATCGCCTGCTGAATGCGTGGGTAGCTCCACCCGTCCAGCCGCTCGAAGTGGACCACCTGGAACGGCGCCCGCGTCGTCAGCGTCACCCCCACCGTCGCATCCCGCCGCCGGCCGATGTCCCACGCCGTCAGGTAGTGCTCGCCGTCCCGCGGCTCCTGGAAGCCCACCGCCCCCTCGTGCGCCCGCTCGATGTCCGCCGGGTTGAACCGCGCCAGCCCGCTCGTCACGAAGTCGCACTCGAACTCCTGCGCCCACTGCGCCGCCGTGTACTTCGGACGGTTCGCCTCGTACCACCCCTCATCGTACACCGGGCACTCGCGCCAATGGATCGTGTGCCGACTCCACGCCCCGCCCGCCTGCCCGCTCCACAGCAGAAAGAACGTGTTGGCCCGACCGTTGGGCGTGCTCACCACCGTCAGCCGCCCGCCGTGGCTCGTCGTCGGCGCCACCGCCGTGAACAGCTGCTGGTGGTAGCGCGCGAAGGCAAACTCATCCAGGTACACGCTCGTCGCCGCGAACGAACGCCCTGACGATGGTGACGCCGCCAGGCTCACCACCCGGCTACCGTTAGCGAGCTTGATGCTCTGCTCCTGGTCCTTGACCAGCCGCGCCCCCACCCCGTACAGCGCCGTCTTCACGTAGCCCAGCGCCTGGCTCGCCGACTCATGGTCTTTCGACAGCCACAGGTGCGTCGAGTTCGGTCGGAACAGCGCCGCGTGCGCCGTCTCCACCGCCAGCGTCTGGCTGATGCCCGTCTGCCGCGACTTCAGCACGATGCGTAACGGCGCGCGGTCCTTCAACAAGGTCTCCTGGTAGCGGTACGGCACGAAGCGCACCTCGCCGCGCGTCGGATGATGCAGCGGCACGGCGACCGACAACGCCCACAGCAGCGGGCTATAGGCGATAGCATCGTGCGGATCAACCTTGACCCGCGACGATACGCTCGGCTTCCTCAATAGCGCGTTTAACGTCGTCACCTGGCTCGACATAGTGGTAATGCTCAAGCTCCCCGCTTACCGTTGTCACCGTCGGCGCGTCGTAGCCGATGATGGCCGCCTGCCGCGCCAGTAGCTCGTTGACCAGCCGCCCGTGGCGCGTGCTGCCCTCCATCGCCTCTTTCCAGTTCGCCGCAATCAGCGCGTTGAGCCGCGCCAGCGCCTGGGCCTTGTGCCGTTGCGTGTCCCCCAGGTACTCAGCCCGCCACTCGGCATCGATGGCCTTGAGGTCGTTACTGATGGTCTGACGGCTGACACCTAGCTGCGCGGCGATAGCCCGCTGGTCGGTGATACCCGCCAGCCGCAACTTCGTCACCTTGCGCCGCCGATCCAGGATCACACGCGGGTCAACCCGTCCCTTGCCAGCCACTATAATTCCACTCCATGCCAATCAATAGATGCCCATCAAAGTCGCCTGCGTCGCGGCGTTGAGCTTGGTCGGACGGCCTGCCATTACGACTCCACACCTGGGCCGCGCTGTGCTGGTTGTAGTTCGCCGGGTCGGGCCGCACGTCGCCAATCGGCACAAGCAGCGGGTCGAGGGCGTCAGGGATGCGAACGGCCATGTTCCACTCTACCGTTCCACTCCCAGCGTCTCACCCTTCCCCATCACCGTCGCCACGTTGATCGCCGACGGCTTGCCGAAGCTCACCACCACATCGTGCGCGTAGTTCGCCCCGCGGCCGATGACCAGCCCCGTCAGCACCTGGTTGAGCAGCGGCGTCTTGTCGCCGAGGATCACCGCGAAGATGTCCAGCCCGGCCAGCAGCGCCACCAGGACGCCCACGCCGGCCGCGCTCACCTTCATCACCTCGCTGCGCCAATCCGCATCGGCGATCAGCTTTTTGAGGGGCACGTCGAGCAGATACTCCACCATTCCCTCCACCAGCGTCGCCAGGAGCAGCACCGCCGTCACCACCGCCACCGCCGTCCCGCCAATCCCCGACATGAGTCCCCCCTGGTCGATGACGACCAACCAGCCGCTATACCGGCTCAGCCGGGCCGCACAATCATCAACTCGCCCTTGTACCACTGGGGCCACTCGTCCGGCCCCAGCTCGCGGCGCGTCCCGGTCCACGGGTCATGGAGCACGAGTCCCCCCTCTGGCGTGACTCCCGTCACCGCCATGAAATGCCCGCTGTACGGCTGATCCAGCCGCCAGCGAAACAGCGCCATGACCGCATCCCGCGCCGCGTAGGCCTCGCGGAAGGCGTCCGCCGGGTCACCCGGCCAGCGGTACTCCGTGCGCA
>WBZS01001027.1_pt1 | contig 25416 bp, 18 predicted proteins | sample 5204201 | NCBI WGS metagenome assembly WBZS01 (sample SAMN12344357, study PRJNA552823) | activated sludge metagenome | biome: Activated sludge suspended growth; feature: Nitrification reactor; material: Wastewater; isolation source: activated sludge from nitrification reactor of wastewater... | reverse complement strand
AGCGGTTGCGTTGCCCTTCGCCGCGCGCGCGGTGGTAGGCCAGCGCGATCTTCAGCGCGGTATCCACCGCCTCGGAACCCGAGTTGGTGAAGAAGATGCGGTCCATCCCCGCCGGCGTGATCTCGGCAAGCTTGGTTGCCGCTTCAAATACCAGCGGGTGGCCCATCTGGAAGGTCGGCGCGAAGTCGAGCGTCGCCGCGGCATGCTGGATCGCGGCGACGATTTCGTCGCGGCAATGGCCGGCATTGACGCACCACAACCCGCCGGTGCCGTCGAGAATCTGCCGGCCGTCGTGGCTGGTGTAGTACATGCCCTTGGCGGACACAAGCAGCCTAGGCGCGGCCTTGTACTGGCGGTTGGCGGTGAAGGGCATCCAGAAATTCGAGAGGTCGAGGTCTTGTGTCATGGCGGATTCCGGCGATCGAAGTGGATGACTGCTGTTCAGAAGAAATCAGCATAGCGCGCAGCAACCGGCGCGGACAGAGCGGAAACGGCTGGCCATCGACATTGCCTTCGAGCACGATGCGCGCATCGCCGGGCAGCCTGGGCAGCGCCGGCGCGGTGCTCGCGTCGCCGCGACCGTAGTACGCGGCGCACGCCCGGCGACGCGAGTTGCGCGCGCAGGGGTTCGACGAAATCGTTGTCGCGCTTCATCGCCTGCCGGCAATCAGACTTCGGCCGAGGCGCCGCGAATCGCCTGTTCGATGATCGCGAGGCCTTCCTCGAACACCGCGTCGGGCGTGGTCAGCGGGTAGAGGAAGCGCACCACGTTGGCATGGATGCCACAGGTCAGCAGGATCAGCCCGCGCGCCAGCGCGAGGGCCTGCACGCGCTTGGTGAAATCGGCGTCCGGCTTGCCGGTCTTTGCGTTGTTGAACTCGACCGCGACCATCGAACCGAGGCCGCGCACATCGGCGATTTGCGGCACTTCCTTCGCCAGGGCATCCAGCCTTCTACCGAGTCTCGAACCCAGCACATGGGCGCGTTCCAGCAGGCCTTCCTGTTCGATCACCTCGATCACCGCATGCGCCGCGGCGACCGCCAGCGGGTTGCCAGCGTAGGTGCCGCCGAGCCCGCCGGGCGCCGGCGCATCCATGATCTCGGCGCGACCGCAGATTGCCGACAGCGTGGTACCACCGGCCAGGCTTTTCGCCATCCAGGTGATGTCGGGCAGCACGTCGTGATGTTCCATCGCGAACCACTTGCCGGTGCGGCCGAAGCCGGTCTGCACTTCGTCCACGCAGAGCAGGATGCCGTGCTCGTCGCAGATCGCCCGCAGGCCGCGCATCAGGTCGGGCGGCGCGACGTAGAAGCCACCCTCGCCCTGCACCGGTTCGAGCATGATCGCCGCGACGCGCGCCGCTTCGACATCGGCCTTGAACAGATGCCCGATGTAGTCGAGCGAATCCTGCACCGTCACGCCATGAATCGCGATCGGGAACGGCGCGTGGAACACTTCCGCCGGAAACGGGCCGAAGCCCAGCTTGTAGGGATTGGTCTTGCCGGTGAGCGCCGCCGCCATCATCGAGCGACCGTGGAAGGCACCCGAGAAGGCGATGATCGCCGAACGCCTGGTCGCGGCGCGGGCGATCTTGACCACGTTCTCGGTCGCCTCGGCGCCGGTGGAAAAAAGCGCGGTCTTCTTGGCGTAGCGGCCGACAGTCAGCGAATTGATCTTCTCCGCCAGGGTGACGTAACCCTCGTAGGGCACCACCTGGTAGCACGAATGGGTGAAGCGTTCTAGCTGCGCGGCGATCGCGGCCATCACCTTCGGATGGCGGTGCCCGGTGTTGAGCACCGCGATGCCGCCGGCGAAATCGATGTAGCGCCGGCCTTCCACGTCCCACAGTTCGGCGTTCTCGGCGCGGTCGATGAAAAAGCTGCCCATCACGGCAATGCCGCGCGGCGTGGCGGCGAGCCGCCGCTGATGGAGATCCAGATTGCTTGCCATTTTCAACGTCCTGTCGTTCATTCGAGTCTGATCCACGTTGTCTTGAGTTCGGTGTACTTGTCGAGTGCGTGGAGCGACTTGTCGCGCCCGTTGCCGGACTGCTTGTAGCCGCCGAACGGCACCGTGATGTCGTCCTCGTCGTACTGGTTGACGTGCACCGTGCCGGCGCGCAGCGCGCGGGCGATCTTGTGCGCCTTGTTGATGTCACGCGTCCACACCGAGGCCTGCAGGCCGTAGGTCGTGGCATTGGCCTGGCGCACCGCCTCGGCCACGTCGTCGAAGGCGAGCACCGACAACACCGGGCCGAAAATCTCCTCGCGGGCGATCGTCATGTCGTTGCGCACATTGTCGAAGATGGTCGGCAGCACGTAAAAACCGCCGCTGTCCGCGCGCGCCCGCTCGCCGCCGGCAAGCAGGTCGGCGCCTTGCGCAACGCCGGCGTCGATGTAGCGCAGCACGGTGGCAAGCTGCGTGTCGTCAACCAGCGCGCCCATCGTGGTCTTCGGATCGAGCGGATCGCCGGGCGCGAAGCCGGGCACCCTTGCCAGCGCGCGCTCTAGGAATTCCGCCTTGATCGATCGCTCGACGAACAGGCGCGAGGGCGCGTTGCAGCTCTCGCCCTGGTTGTAGAAGATCGCGCCGATTGCAGTCTCGACCGCCCGCTCGAGATCGCCGACATCGGCACAGACGATCAGCGGCGACTTGCCGCCGAGTTCGGTCCACGCCCGCTTGAGGTTCGACTGGCCGGTGTACTGCATAATCTGCCTGCCGATGCGCGTCGAGCCGGTGAAGGCGATGCAATCGACATCCATGTGCAGCGCCAGCGCCGCGCCTGCCTCGTGGCCGTTGCCCGGCACCACGTTGAGCACGCCTTGCGGCAGGCCGGCTTCTAGCGCCAGTTCGCCGAGGCGCAGCGCACTCAGCGGCGACTTCTCCGACGGCTTGAGCACCACGCTGTTGCCAGTGGCCAGCGCCGGGGCGATCTTCCACGCGGCCATCAGCATCGGGTAGTTCCACGGCACGATCGCGCCGACCACGCCGACCGGCTCGCGCGTGATCAGCGCCAGCGCGTTGTCCGGCGTCGGCGCGATCTGGTCGTACACCTTGTCGATCGCCTCGCCGTACCAGCGCAGCGTGTTGGCGGCGGCATTGACATCGGTCGCGCGCGAGGCGGCGATCGGCTTGCCCATATCGAGCGTTTCGAGCAGCGCAAGTTCGTCGCGGTGTTCTAGCATCAACTCGGCGAAACGGATCAGGATGCGCTTGCGCGCTGCCGGCGCCTTGCCGGCCCAGCGCCGGTCCTCGAACGCGGCACGCGCCGACGCCACCGCGGTGTCGATATCCTTTGCGGTGCCGCGGGCGATGTCGGCCAGCTTGCGGCCGTCGACCGGCGAAATGCAGTCGAAGATCGCCCCCTCGATGGCCTCGACGCGCTTGCCGCCGATCAGCGCGCGACCGTCGATCTTCAGTTGCGCGGCCTGCTCATGCCACGATTTCGTCGACTCGCTCATGGTGTCTTCAGGTCTCCGCTATCACAAGTAGGCAGGCCTGGAAGCCGCATGGATAAACGATCCTGGCCATACCTTGCCGGAGAGCGCCATTGCATGCACCTCTCCGGCATGCCGGTCTGCAGATCGCCTATCCATGCGGCTTCCAGGCCATCGCCGCTACTGGTTGATGTCGCCGAGACAGAGGTATTTCAACTCGACGTATTCCTCGATGCCGTGGTGCGAACCCTCGCGCCCGAGACCGCTTTGCTTGACGCCGCCGAAGGGCGCGACCTCGGTCGATATCAATCCGGTGTTGATGCCGACCATGCCGTATTCGAGCGCCTCGGCCACCCGCCAGACGCGCCCGATGTCGCGGCTGTAGAAGTAAGAGGCGAGGCCGAATTCGGTGCGGTTGGCCAGTTCGATCACCTCGGCTTCGTCCTTGAACTCGATCAGCGGCGCCACCGGGCCGAAGGTTTCTTCACGGAACACCTTCATCGCCGGCGTGACGCCGGTCAGCACCGTCGGTTCGTAAAAAGTGCCGCCGAGCGCGTGGCGCCTGCCGCCGGCGATCACCCTGCCGCCACCGGCCACCACGTCGCCGACATGCTCTTCGACTTTCGCCAGCGCATCGGCGGTGATCAGCGGACCCTGCTGCACGCCGGGCTCGACGCCGTTACCCACTTTGAGTTGGCCGACCCGCGCGGCGAGTTTCTCGGCGAAGGCGTCGTAAACGCCAGCCTGCACGAACAGGCGGTTGGCACAGACGCAAGTCTGCCCGGTGTTGCGGAACTTGGAGATCATCGCGCCCTCGACCGCGGAATCGAGGTCGGCGTCGTCGAACACGATGAACGGTGCATTGCCGCCGAGTTCGAGCGAAAGCTTCTTGATCGTATCCGAGCACTGGCGCATCAGCAGGCGACCGACTTCGGTCGAGCCGGTGAACGACAGCTTGGTGACGACCGGACTGCCGGTGAGTTCGCCGCCGATCGCGGTGGACTTGCCGGTCAGCACAGAGAACACGCCCTGCGGGATGCCGGCCTCCTCCGCCAGTAGCGCCAGCGCCAGCGCGGACAAGGGCGTCTCGAGCGCCGGCTTGAGGATCATCGCGCAACCGGCGGCCAACGCCGGTCCGGCCTTGCGCGTGATCATCGCGTTGGGAAAATTCCACGGCGTGATTGCGGCGGCGACGCCGATCGGCTGCTTGATGACGACGATGCGCTTGTCGGCGGCGTGCTGCGGAATCGTCTCGCCGTAAATGCGTTTGGCTTCCTCAGCGAACCATTCGATGAACGACGCGCCGTAGGCAATCTCGCCGCGCGCCTCGGCCAGTGGCTTGCCCTGCTCGGCGGTGAGGATCTGCGCCAGGTCCTCCTGGTGCGCCATCATCAGTTCGTACCAGCGGCGCAAGATGACGCTGCGTTCCCTGGCGGTCTTCGCCGCCCAAGCCTTTTGGGCGATGCGCGCCGCTTCGATCGCGCGGCGCGTCTCGGCGGCGCCCATCATCGGCACGCTGCCGACCGGTTCGCCCGTTGCCGGGTTGGTTACCGCAGCGGTCTCGCCGCTGTCGGCGCTGCACCAAGCGCCGTCGAGGTAAGCCTGGCTGCGGAGTAGATCGGGTCTGGACAATTGCATGATGAGCCCTCCATTTCCTTGAGGCGCGAGCCAGCCGGAGGTTGCCGGCGCGCGGGTTTCGTTCAGAAGCTGACCACCGTCTGCACGCCGAAGATCGTGTTGTGTTTGCGGTAGCTGCCGTCCTTCCAGTAGAAGAAGGAGTTCAGGTTGGAGCGATCGAAACGCAGTTCCGTCTTGAGGATCGCGTTCTGGTGGAACTGCCAGTTGAGCCCGAGCGACAGCGCGGTGCGCTTGGCGCCGCGATCCGGATCGCCGAGCCCCCAGGTGCCCGAGGCCTCGTCGAACACCGCACCTGGACCGAAGCCGTTGCGGTAATCGCCGCACGCCGTTGCCGATGTCGCGCCGGCCGGATCGGTCACCAGATCGGTCGGGCATACACCGGCAAGCGTCGTCGGATCGAAGGTGCCGAAGTTGAGTGCCGGCGTGCCGCCGCCGTTCTTGTGATTGTCGAAGTAGTCGAAACGGGCGACGCCTTCGATGGTCGGGATGAACTTGTACGCGCCGAGCAGCGAGACGCCGACGTGGCTGGCATCGCCGCCGTTGAAGGCGCTCTCCTTCCACTTGCTGGCCTCGACCTGGCCCATCAGGCTGACCGCACCGCGGGTGAAATAGCCGTCGATTTCGCCATAGTTGTATCCCTTGCCGAACTGCTGGCCGTGCATGCCCGAGGCGCCCCAGCCGACGAATTCGCCCTTGGCATAGTCGACGCGCCAGTGCGCACCCTGGTTGCGGCCGCCCGGCTTGTCATGCGTGGTGTTGAGGTTGCCGGCCATGGTGCGTACCCACCACTTGCCCCGTTGGTACTCGATGCCCGCACCGGAAACAAATCCCGGTCCGGCAAAGTCGAGCAGCAGGTTGGCGGTGATCGTCTTCTTCAGGTTCGACTGCACATACTCGTAGCCGTTCCAGCTGATTTGCTGGCCGGCGATCACCCGCCAGGCCAGGCCGTTGAAGGGAATCGTCACCAGCGCCTCTTCGATGATCGAACCGAAATCGTAGGTGTTGGCCACGGTGCGGCGCGGGCGCAGGCTGAGCATCGCCTTGAGGCCGTTTTCCATTTCCTTTTCGAATTTCAGCGTCACACCGCCGAAATAGCTGTTGTGGTAGGCGAAAGAATCCTGGCTGAAATCGTTGATCGCCGCGCCCGGGTCGGCGTTGTAGTTGTTGTTGAGGAACGTCACCGCGCCCTTGCCCTGCGCGCGGCTGTAGATGTAGGTCGGGTCGATGAAGCCGGAAATCTTGAGCCCCTTGAAGCCCTGCGTCTCCTGGTTGTCTTCTATCGCCTCGACCTTGACGCGGATACGGTTGAATTCCGCCGGATCGACGGGTTCGGCCGCAGCCGCCGGCGCGGGCGCCGCCTTTTGCTCGATCAGCCTCTCCAGTTGCTGCAGCTTCGACTTGAGCGCCTCGATCTCCGCTTTCAATTCCTGGTTGCTCTGCGCCAGCGCGGCAACGGGAAAGGCCAGCACGACTGCCGCAACGGTTCTGTTAAGGATTGGCATTTCGGGTTCCTCTTTGTTGGTCTTGGGCAATGACTCAGGAGGCGTCTGCACTGAATGCAGCCGACATTTCCTTCAGGCGGCGCCGTTCCGAGCGCGCCAGATAGATGCTCGACGCGATGACCGCGATGGTCACCACCAGAATGGTCAGCGTCGCCACCGCGTTCACGCGCGGATCGAGGCCAAGCCGGGCGCGCGAGAAAATGACGATCGGCATGGTGCTCGACCCCGGGCCGGACAGCAACTGCGAGATCACCACATCGTCCAGCGAGAGCGTGAAAGTCAGCAAAAAGGCCGACATCAGCGCCTGCGTGATGTTGGGCAGCGTGACCAGGAAGAACACCTGCCGCGGGCGGCAGCCGAGATCCATCGCCGCCTCCTCGATCGAGCGGTCCATCTCCTGCAAGCGCGACTGGACCACCACCGTGGCGTAGGCCATGCCGACCAGCGCATGGCCGATCAGAATGGTGAACATGCCGCGATTGATCCACGAGAAGGTCTCGGTGTTCTGCAGCGAGACCATCAACAACAGCAGCGACAGGCCGATGATCACTTCCGGCATCACCAGCGGTGCGTTGACCATGCCGACGAAGGCGGTGCGGCCGAAGAAACGCGAGTACTTGACCAGCGTGAATGCGGCGAAGGTGCCGAGAACGACCGACAGCAAGCCGGTGAGAAACGCGATCTTCAGCGACAGGATGAAGCCGTCGATGATCTCCTTGTCGCCGAACAACTCGCGATACCAGTTGAGCGTGAAGCCCGTCCAGATGACGTCCTGGCGCGACTGGTTGAAGGACAGCACGATCAGCAGAATGATCGGAATGTAGAGGAACACATAGCCGGCGGCGAGCCAGCCGCGGCCGAACCAGTTGACGCGGCCCGTGCTCACGTTCGCCCGCCTTCTTGCTGCTCGGCCTGATACTTGTTGAAGATGGCGAGCGGCACGATGATCAGCAGGATCGTAACCACCGCCACCGCCGCGGCGCGCGGCCAGTCGTTGTTGCTGAACAGCTCGTCCCACAGCACGCGTCCGATCATCAGCGTCTCCGGTCCGCCGAGCAAATCCGGGATGACGAACTCGCCGACGCAGGGGATGAAAACCAGCATCGAGCCGGCGACGATGCCGGACTTGGAGAGCGGAACGGTGATCAGCCAGAAGGCCTTCCAGGGTGTGGCGCCCAGGTCCGCCGCTGCCTCCAGGAAACGCACATCGAGCTTGACCAGATTGGCATAGAGCGGCAGCACCATGAACGGCAGATAGACGTAAACCATGCCGATCATCAGCGAGAAAGGCGTATGCAGCATGTGCACCGGCTCATGAATCACGCCGAGCCAGATCATCAGATTGTTCAGCACACCGTGGTTGTCGAGAATGCCCTTCCACGAGTAAACGCGGAGCAGAAAGGATGTCCAGAATGGCAGCATCACCAGCATCATCAACACCGGGCGGATGGTCGGTCTGGACCGCGCCAGGAAGTACGCGAACGGAAAGCCGATGACCAGGCACAGCAGCGTGGTAAAGGCCGCGTACTTGAGGGAACTCAAATAAGTGACCGCATAAAGGTTGTCGTTCGCCACATCGAACAGCGAGAACAGGTTGCCGAGGTAGATCCGCACCGACAAAAAATTTTCCGCCCAGCCGAACAGGGGTTTGAATGGCGGCACACCGACCTGCATCTCCGACATGCTGATCTTCAGCACGATCAGGAACGGCACCAGGAAGAACAGGATCAGCCACAGGTACGGCACGCCGATGACGAAACTGCGACCGGGATCGCGTGGAATCAGCCGGGTGATGAGTTTGCGCATGGCCTGGCCCCTACTGCGTAAGCACGACCATGGCGTATTCGTCCCAACTGGCGAACACCGAATCACCCCAGGTGGGTTGCCAGTCCGGCAGGCGCTCGACGCTCGCCACGGTGGCCTTGAGGATCATGCCGGTCGCCAGCTTGAGGTGATAGACAGTGTAGCTGCCGAGATAGGCGAGATCGACCACTTCGCCCTTGACCCAATTGCAGGCCGGGCGCGCCAGGTCGGTCGGCTGCTGCTGGGCAATGCGGATTTTCTCGGGACGGATCGCCACGCTGACCGCCATGCCCTCGGTACCGGTGATGCCGTGGCCGACGTAGTGCGTGCATTCCGGCGTTTCGATAACCACGTGGTCCGACGCATCTTCCGTGACTTTGCCCTCGAACAGGTTCACGTTGCCGATGAAATCGGCGACGAAGCGGCACGACGGCGTCTCGTAGACCTCGTGCGGCGCTCCCACTTGCAGGATGCGGCCTTCGCTCATGATCGCGATGCGCGAGGCCATGGTCATGGCTTCTTCCTGATCGTGCGTCACCATCACGCAGGTCACGCCGACCGATTCGATGATGTTGACCAGTTCAAGTTGGGTGCGCTCACGCAGTTTCTTGTCGAGCGCGCCGAGCGGCTCGTCGAGCAGCATGAGCTGCGGCCGTTTCGCCAGGCTGCGCGCCAGCGCAACCCGCTGCTGCTGCCCGCCGGAAAGCTGATGCGGCTTGCGCTTGGCGTAGGGCTTGAGTTGCACCAGCCCGAGCATCTTCTCCACCCGCTCGGCGATCTGCTCCTTGGGCAGGCCGTCGCGCTTCAGGCCGAAAGCGACGTTGTCCCAGACGGTGAGATGGGGAAACAGCGCGTATGACTGAAACATCATGTTGATCGGCCGCACATAGGGCGGCAGCGCCGCGATGTCCTTGCCGTCGAGAAAGATCCGCCCGGAGGTCGGCATCTCGAAGCCGGCCAGCATGCGCAGCAGCGTCGACTTGCCGCAGCCGGAACTGCCGAGCAGCGCGAAAATCTCGCCCTTGCAGATATCGAGCGACACGTTGTCGACCGCGACCAGCCCGTCGAACTCCTTCACCAGCTTCTCGATACGCAGGAAGTGCGCGTCGGCAGGCGCCGCCTTCGCAGCGGCGCCCGACGGCGCAGCGGCACCGGGACGTCCTGTAGCGAGTTCGCTCATCTGTGGTCCGCTCCCGTCGGCTTGCCGATGCGGATTGCCGGCGCCGATTCAAATGCATGCAAACGTCCCGGCTGCGGAGCACGCTGTCGCGCGCACGAGCCGGGCATTCGGGCCGGCCTACAGGCCCGTCTTGAATGTCGTATACAGCCGGGTCAGCGTGCGACGAATATCGCTGTTCACGGCCTCCGGCGCCACCATCTTCTTCTTGTCCTCCGGCTTCAAAAAGACGGTCGGGTTCTCGGCCACCTCCTTCTTCACGAACTTCATGCTCGCCGCATTGGGGTTGGCGTAAAACACTTTGTTGGTCAGGGCAGCGTGAACCTCGGGGCGCATCACGTAGTTGATCCAAACATGCGCATTCTTTGGATGCGGCGCGTCGGCCGGAATGGCCATGGTGTCGAAGAACAGCACCGCACCGGACTTCGGAACCAGCGCCTCGATCTTGTTGCCGTTCTTTGCGTCGATCGCCCGTTGCCTGGCGATGTTGATGTCGCCGGACCAACCGAGCGCAACGCAGATCGATCCGTTGGCCATGTCGTTGATATAGCCTGACGAGCTGAACAGGGTCACGTAGGGACGGATCGCCGAGACCAGGCGAAAGGCTTCCTGATAGTCCGACTGCACCTTGCTGAATGCCGGCTTGCCCACATACTGCAGCGCTGCGGGAAAGATGTCGGTCGCCGAGTCGAGGAACGACACGCCGCAGGACTTGAGCTTGGACATGTATTCCGGCTTGAACACCAGATCCCAGGCGTTTTCGGGCATCGCCGTGCTGCCCAGCGCCGCCTTCACCTTGTCCACGTTAATACCCACCGTGGTGAACCCCCACAGCCAATCGACCAGGTATTCGTTGCCGGGATCGAGTTTGGCCAGCAGCTTCAGCGTTTCCGGATCGAGGTTGCTCCAGTTCGGCAACTGGCTCTTGTCGAGCTTGCGGAACAGGCCGCCGTCCATCTGGATCTTCGCCCAATTGGAGGAAGGCACGACTATGTCATAGCCGGTCTTGCCGGCGACCAGCTTCGCGTGAAGGATTTCGTTACTGTCGAAGTTGTCGTAGCGCACCTTGATGCCGGTTTCCTTCTCGAAATTCTTGATCGTGTCTTCCGAGATGTAGTCCGACCAGTTGTACACGTTGAGAACCTTTGGCTCCTCCTGCGCCACCGCCGCGCCCGCACAGAGGGCAAGCGCAGCGCCCAAGGCAACGTCAGCCAAAGCCCGGAAAGAGAACAGTTTCATGAGCGACCTCCAAGGTAGGGAACGATACGAACCGCACAGGCAATAACGTTTGCTCGCTGTTTTCGATGTCTGTCATGTCGTGCGGTGCGGTAGTTCCCGCCGCCCGGACTCGCGTTCCTCCATCCGGCCATCGGCCGGTCAAATCAGGTTGCGCTGCCGCAATTCGGCCAGCGTCGCGTCAAGGCAACGCCGGATCAGTGCAATCATCTCATCGATCTGGGCGCGCGTGATAACCAGCGGCGGCGCGATGATCATGCGGTCGCCGACCGCCCGCATGATCATGCCGTTGCCGAACATGTGGCCGCGGCAAATCATGCCCACACCCAGTTCCGGCGCGAAGCATTCGAGCGATCGCTTGTCCTTCACCAGCACCAGCCCGGCGACCAGACCGCAGGTTTCCGCCATGCCGACCAGCGGGTGATCGATCAGCGCCTCGAAGTGCTGCTTTAGGTACGGGCCGGTATCGTCGCGCACCTTCTCGACCAGTTTTTCGCGGCGGACGATCTCGATGTTCTCGGTCGCCACCGCACACGCCACCGGATGGCCCGAGTAGGTATAGCCGTGCTCGAACTCGCCCCCCTGCTCGATCAGCACGGTCGCGACGCGCTCGCCGACCAGCACCCCGCCGAGCGGAATGTAGCCGGAGGTCACGCCCTTGGCGAAGGTCATCAGATCGGGCCGGAAACCGAATTTCTCGCAGCCGAACCACTCGCCGAGCCGGCCGAAACCGCAGATCACTTCATCCGACACCAGCAGGATGTCGTACTTGTCGCAAATGCGCTGGATTTCGGGCCAGTACGTATCGGGCGGGATGATCACGCCGCCGGCGCCCTGCACCGGCTCGCCGATGAACGCAGCAATCCTTTCCGGCCCCTCCTCCAGGATCTTCTGTTCCAGCCAGCCGGCCGCCACCACGCCGAATTCGTCCTTCGACATGCCGCGGCCGTGCTCGAACCAGTAAGGCTGCCGGATATGGGTGATGCCCGGAATCGGCAGATCGCCCTGCGCATGCATGTAGCTCATGCCGCCGAGCGAGGCGCCTGCCATCGTACTGCCGTGGTAGGCGTTGTGCCGGCTGATGATCACCTTGCGTTGGGGCTGCCCGAGCAAGTCCCAGTAGCGGCGCACCATGCGGACAACGGTGTCATTGCCTTCAGAACCCGAGTTGGCGAAGAACACATGCTTGAACTGCGGCGGTGAAACCTCCGCCAGCAGCGCGGCGAGTCTCACCGCCGGCACATTGGTGGTGTTGAAAAAGCTGTTGTAATAGGGCATCTCCCGCATCTGGCGATACGCGGCATCGGCGAGTTCCTTGCGGCCGTAACCGACGTTCACGCACCATAGGCCGGACATGCCGTCGAGAACGCGCTGGCCTTCCGAATCCCACAGGTAGATGCCCTCGCCCTTGACCATCACCCGCGCGCCCTTCCCGGCGAGCAGCTTGTGATCGGTGAATGGGTGCAGGTAGTGCGCCGAATCGAGCGCCTGAATCGCCCGCGTATCGACCTGCGCGGAAGACCGCACCAGCGCCGGCGGCGCGTCGGCGGTCCGGATGTCGAATGGGTTGGTCATGATGTCGTTGCTTTCATCGCTATCGCTCACACATGCAGCAGCAGGTGCTCGCGCTCCCACGGGCTGATCACCTTCATGAACTCCGCATACTCGAGTTCCTTCACCGAGGCATAGACCTTGATGAAGCGCTCGCCGAGCACGCGGTGCAGTTCGGGCGTATTGCGCAGCCAGGACAGCGCCTCCGAGAGGCTGGTCGGCAGTTCGTAGTCGCGATCGTAGGCGCTGTCGAGAATCTCCGGACCCGGCTCGATCTTCTCTTCGATGCCCAGGTAGCCGCATGCCAGCGTGGCGGAAAACGCAAGATACGGATTGGCGTCCGCCCCGACCACACGGTTCTCGACACGGCGGTTGTCGCTGTCGGAGTGCGGAATCCGGAAGCCGACGGTACGGTTGTCCTTGCCCCACTGGATGTTGATCGGCGCGGCGGTGTGGCGGACGATGCGCCGATAGGAGTTCACATACGGGGCCACCAGCGCCATTGCCGCCGGCATGTACTTCTGCAATCCGCCGATGTAGTAGTAGAAGTCCCTGGAAGGCGTGCCGTCCGGGTTGCTGAAGATGTTCCGGCCGGTCTTCAGATCGATCACGCTCTGGTGGATGTGCATCGCCGAGCCCGGCTCGCCGGCCATCGGCTTGGCCATGAAGGTGGCGTACATCTCGTGGCGCAATGCGGTCTCGCGCAGCGTGCGCTTGAAGAAGAAGCACTTGTCTGCCAGGCCGAGCGGTGCACCATGGAGGAAGTTGATCTCCATCTGGCCCGCGCCCATTTCGTGAATCAGCGTGTCGAGATCGAGTTCCTGCGCTTCACAGTAATCGTAGATTTGTTCGAACAGCGGGTCGAACTCATTGACCGCGTCGATGCTGTAGGCCTGGCGGCTGGTCTCGGCCCGGCCGCTGCGGCCCTTGGGCGGCTTGAGCGGCTGGTCGGGGTCGGTGTTCTTGGCGATCAGGTAGAACTCGAGTTCCGGCGCGACCACCGGTTTCCAGCCCTTCTCCTGATACAAATCGCAGACATGCCGCAGCACCGACCGCGGCGCGAAGTCGACCAGGTGACCATTGGAGAAGTAGCAATCGTGGATCACCTGGGCCGTCGGATCGACCGCCCAGGGCACCAGCCGGACGGTTGCCGGATCAGGCAGCAACAGCATGTCGCGGTCATTGACCGAGATCACGCTGTCGTAGTCCGCGCTGTCTTCCGGGCAATCGCCGGTCACCGTCATGCCGACCACGGCTTCCGGCAAGCGCATGCCGCGGTCTTCGGTGAATTTTTCGCGCGGCAGAATCTTGCCGCGCGGCACGCCGGTCAGGTCCGGCACCAGACATTCGATTTCGGTGACATGGTTGGCGTCGAGCCATCGCTCCATGTCGTTGTGAGAAAAGTTCTCGCGTAGGGACATCGATTCGTACTCGTCTTGTCAGGCCTCGTTGCCGAACGCCGCGGCATCACACCGCGCGTGGCGCAAATCGCGCCGGCTGTTGCCCCGGTCGCTGCCGGGAAGCTTTGGTCGCTCCGGACACAAAAGCTACGTCATCGGCTCGCGTTGGCGCAAGGCGCAGCGCAGCGACGCGCGCTCGCGGCAAGCGCCGCCGAATGCCGCAAAGAGCTTCATCGAAAGCGGGTTCTCGCGCGCCTTCCATTCAGGGTGCCATTGCACGCCGAGCGTGAAAGCCGGCGATCCGGCAACGCTGAACGCCTCGATCAAGCCGTCTTCGGCCGTGGCCTCGACGACCAGCCCGGAGGCGAGTCGATCGACACCCTGGCCATGCACCGAATTGACGACGATATCGGCCCCGCTGCCAAGCGCACGCTCAAGCGTACCGCCCGCTACCACGCGCAGCGAATGCGCGGGACCGTACTGCACCTCGAGCGGCGCCTGCTTGTCTTCGCGGTGATCGCGCATGCCGGGTAGCGCATGCACTGCCTGATGCAGGCTGCCGCCAAGCGCGACGTTGACTTCCTGGAAACCGCGGCAAATCGCCAGCAAGGGCACCCCCAGCGCAATCACGCGCCGAATCAGCGGCAGCGTGGTGGCATCGCGCGCCGGGTCCAGCGGCAGGGCCGGATTGGCGACCGTCTGGCCGAAATGGGACGGATGGACGTTCGAGGCCGACCCGGTCAGCATCACGCCGTCGACGCTCGCAAGCAGTTCATCGAGTTCGATCGCCTCACCCAGCGCTGGCAACAGCAAGGGCAGGCACCCTGCGCCCTGCGTCACCGCCTCGACATACTTGCTGCCGACCACGTGGAACGGGTGAAGCCCGAGCATCTTGCTGCAAGCCGGGATCAGCACGACGGGTTTCATCCCGGCACCATCTCGCGGCGGCGTCGCTCGCGCAGCATCATGCCGCCAGCGGCTCGCAGGGATAGCCCAGTGCGCGTGCAACCGCTTCGCATGTGACCTTGCCACGGTGGATGTTGAGCCCGTTGGCCAGATGCTTCGACGCCTCGAACGCCTTGCGATAGCCCATGTCGGCCAGTTGCAGCACGAATGGCAGCGTCGCATTGGTTAGGGCCAGCGTCGAGGTTCGTGCAACGGCGCCCGGCATGTTCGCCACGCAATAGTGGACCACGCCATCCACGACATAGGTCGGGTTCTGATGGGTGGTTGCGTGGCTGGTTTCGACGCAGCCGCCCTGATCGATCGCCACATCGACGATCACAGAGCCGGGTTTCATCAGCCTCAGCATGTCGCGCGTGATCAGCTTGGGCGCGGCGGCGCCCGGAATCAGCACGCCGCCTATCACCAGATCGGCATCGCCGATCGCCTCGCAGATGTTGGCGTGCGAGGAAAACAGCGTGATCAGCCGCGGGCCGTACTGCGCATCGAGATCCTTCAGTCGCGCCAGCGAAATATCGACAATGCTCACCTGCGCCCCCATACCCATCGCAATGCGTGCCGCATTGATGCCGACCACTCCACCACCGAGCACGACCACTCTGGCAGGCGGCACGCCAGGCACGCCCGGCAGCAGCACGCCCGCCCCACCTTGGGCCTTCTCCAGCGCATGCGCACCAGCCTGGACCGCCATGCGCCCGGCGACTTCGCTCATCGGCGCCAGCAGCGGCAGGCCACCCCGATCGTCGGTCACGGTTTCATAGGCAATCGCCACACAGTCCGCTTCCAGCAAAAGGCGCGCCTGCTCCGGGTCCGGCGCAAGATGCAGGTAGGTGAACAGCACCTGCCCGGGACGCAGGCTGCGGCATTCCTGCGGCTGCGGCTCCTTGACCTTGACGATCATCGCGGCTTCGGCAAACACGCGCTGCGCATCGGCCGCGATCGTCGCGCCGGCTGCGACATAGTGTTCGTCGCCGAACCCGACGCCGATTCCTGCTTGGCTCTGTATCAGAACAGCGTGACCATGGCGTTTCAGTTCCGCCACACCGTCGGGGGTGAGACCGACACGGTACTCGTGGTTCTTGATTTCCTTGGTCACGCCGATCAGCATGATTTGCCCTCTCTCTGCGCTGCCCTCGTGAGGCGTAGCCCAATGCCGGATCAGCGCGGACCGATCGCCGGGTCCGTCGCCGGGCCAGATTGACCCATACTGGACTGAGACTGTAGCCGATTTTGGTATCATTGGAAGTGCCATTTTGGCGATCTCGATGGTGCCACCTTGAATCAGCTTCCGCTTGCCGAGCTGCTGCTGACAGACCTCGCCCCGCGCGATACTGCCGGCCAGACGCCGCGCCATCGCCGGCTCTACGAATCGATTCGCCGGGCAATCCTGTCGCACGATCTGCCGGTCGGTGCGAAGCTGCCGTCCACGCGCGATCTCGCCCGCGATCTCGGCCTGTCGCGCAACACCGTGCTGACCGCCTTCGAGCAGTTGCTGGCCGAAGGCTATGTCAAGGCGTTGACCGGCAGCGGCACCTTCGTCGCCGACACCTTTCCCGACATCCGGGATGCCGCGCCCGGCGCGCTGGCTGCGGTGCGCGAGCGCAGTGCCCTGCCCCGCCGCGAGGCTGCCGCCACGATGCCGGCCGACGAACCGCGCGCCCGGCTGTCGCGGCGTGGCAACCGGCTGACGCATGTCGCAGCCGGCAGCCACTTCGAGATACAGCCGTTCGCGCCGGGGGATCCGGATTTCTCGATATTCCCCTTCAAGCTGTGGCAACGGCTGCAGAACAAGTACTGGCGCGACGCCCGGCCGGAATTGCTGGACTACGGCTCGGCCGGCGGCTACCTGCCGCTGCGCCGCGCGGTGGCCGACTACCTACGCGTCTCGCGCTCGGTGCGCGTGAATACCGATCAGGTGCTGATCACCGCCGGAACCCAGCAATCGCTGTCGCTCGCGGCGCAATTGCTGGCCGATGCGGGCGACCTGGCATGGGTCGAAGACCCGTGCTACTGGGGTGCGCGGCGGGTCTTCGACGCCTGCGATCTGCTTCTGCGGCCGGTCCCGGTCGATGCCGAAGGCATGAATCCGCAAGTCGACGATCTGCGGACCGCGCCGCGCCTGATCTACCTGACGCCCTCGCACCAGTACCCGAAAAGCGTGGTCATGAGCTTGTCGCGCCGCCGGCTGCTGCTCGACCTGGCGGCGCGCAAGGCGGCCTGGATCCTAGAAGACGATTACGACAGCGAATACCGCTACACCGGCCGGCCGCTCTCGTCGCTGCAGGGACTGGACACGCACGACCGGGTGGTCTATCTGGGCACCTTTTCCAAGGTGCTCTACCCGGGCATCAAGATCGGCTACATGGTGTTGCCGCCCGCGCTGGTCGAACCGTTCAAGAGCGCGCTCTACGACCTGCAGCGGCCGGGGCAGATGATGTTGCAGGCCGCGCTGGCGGATTTCATCGAGCAGGGCTATTTCGCGACCCACATCCGCAAGATGCGGCTGCTCTACGGCGAACGGCGCGAGCTGCTGAGAAAGACGCTCGCGCCGATACTCGGCAGTGCTGCAACCATTTCGAGCGAAGAGTCCGGCCTGCATCTGGCGATCCTGCTGCCGCCCGACTGCGACGACACGGCGCTTGCCGGCCGCGCCGCCGAAGAAGGCCTGTCGGTGCGCGCGCTGTCTTCCTATTACCTCGGCGCCGATCGCGAACGCGGACTGGTCGTCGGCTACGCCTATGTTGCGACGGAAAAGATCGCCTACTACGGCCGGCTGCTGGGCAATGTGGTCAAGGCGGGGCTGTGCGGCTGAACGGCGCGCCGTCCACTACGAATGTCACGACTTCCGCCAAAGATGCAGCAGGCGGCCGCGATAGCCAATGCCGTCGTGCAACGGTGCGGCTAGCAGCGCCCGCCGCTGTGAATCAGGGCCTGCGTCGCGTGGCGGCAACCGGGCCGCGGCCCTCGATGTGGCGGAAGCATATGCGCCCCTTGCTCAGATCGTAGGGCGAGATTTCCAGCGAAACCTTGTCGCCGGCGATGATGCGGATGTGATGCTTGCGCATCTTGCCCGCGGTGTAGGCGACCAGGTTGTGGCCGTTGTCGAGCGTGACGCGAAAGCGCGAGTCGGGCAGCACTTCCATCACGACGCCATTCATCTCGATCAGTTCTTCTTTTGCCATAGATGCGTTTCCAAGGGAAAGTCGGACAGGGAACGCCCGGCAGGTGCCGGGCTGATCCGGGCGGGACGCGGCGCGGGACGAACCCGGTTCCGCAGTCCCCGGCAGCGCGCGCGGCATGGCAGCGATGCCATGCCGCACGAGCGCGTGCTCAATCAGCCGCGCGGATGTTCGACGCCTGCTGACCTTTGGCGCCGGCTGTCACATCGAAACTGACGCGCTGGCCTTCCTTGAGGGTCTTGAAACCCTGCCCCTGAATCGCCGAGAAATGCGCGAAAAGATCGTCGCCGCCGGCTTCCGGCGTAATGAAACCGAAGCCCTTGGCGTCGTTGAACCACTTCACAGTACCTGTTGCCATGTCTTGAGTATCCTGAAAAAAGGTAAAAGGGGCACAGCCCCCGAGGGTGGGGCGAAGCTCAAGACGGCAGGGTGATGAAGGGAAAGAACCGCGGGACTGCGGGTACCGAACCAGACAACAACAGCACTACTTGAAGATCGCTGCGGCGCATCATGCACGGTATCGCCCGGATTTGCAAACGAAAGCCGTTTCCCGTCAAGCGCCGCGCACGATCCGCAACAGCCGATCGGCCCGAGAACCGCATGGAATGGCGTTCTACGGGCATCGACAGGCGAAGATGCCCGTGTTTACTGGCTCTCAGGCCGATCATCGGTGCGTGAGCTGCCGCGCGAGCATGGCCCTGGCCGCGCCTGGAAACCGCCACGCCAAGCGGACGCCGTGGGCCGTGAATCCGGTCCGCTTCAGCCCGCTGCCGGCCCGGCGGCAGGGCCATGGCGACCGATCGCGCCGGACGTGGGCCGCCGGGTGCCGCCCTGCCTGTACTCGCCGGGATTGCTGCCGGTCCATTTCTTGAACGCGCGGTGAAACGCACTCGGCTCGGCGAAGCCGAGCGCGTGGGCGATGTCGGGCAGCGTCGTGCCGCTGCCGCTCAGGTAGCTGATCGCCAGATCGCGCCGCAGGTCGTCCTTGATCGACTGGTAGGGCTGGCCTTCGTCATCGAGCCGGCGGCGCAGGGTCGAGGCGGTCATCTGCAATTGCCTGGCCAGCGTCTCGAAATCCGGCCACTCGGCCGGCGGACTGTCGCGCAGGCGGCGGCGGATGCGGGCGGTCAGGCTGGCGCTGTTGCGGTACTTGACCAGAAAATTGGCCGGGGCGCCGCGCAAAAACGCCTTGAGCGAGCGTTCGCCCTGGATCACCGGCAGCTCGAGAAAACGGGCATCGATGGCGATGCGGGTTTCCGGCCGGTCGAAGCGCGCCTGGGCACACAGCAGCACCCGGTATTCGTCGAGTTCGGGCGGCTCGCCGCAGCGAAAATCTGCGCTCGCTATCGGAATCCGGCGCCCGACCAGCCAGCATGCCAGGCCGTGCAACAGCACCAGAAAGGTGGCGTAGGCAAACATGCGCTGCGGGCCGCCGCGCTCCTGCAGCCGGATGTGCGCGAAACCGCCGTCGATTGTCAGGGTGCCGGCCAGATCGTCGAGCACCAGGCGCAGAAACCGCAGCGCGCGGCGCAGCGCGGTTTCCAGGGTGTCGCTGTGCAATACCGAATGGCACAACAAGGTGAAGCTGCCGCATTTCATCGGCCGCGCGTCGAGGCCGAAGAACTCGTCGTCCAGAGTCTCGGCGATCAGCAGCCACAGTGCGCCGTAGCGCTCGGGCGATATCCTGGCCTGGGCCACATCGAGCAACCCAGGCGAAATGCCGGCCTGGCGCAGCAGGCACGCCGCATCGAGGCCGCGCTGGCGAACGCCCGCCAGCGCTTCGCGCACGAAGCCGATCGAAATCGTGCCTCTTTCCTGTTCAGCCATCGATGCAGACCCCCGGCGCCCAGCGGCAGGTCGTCGCAGTTGCAAATTCCGCCAGCGATTTTGAGCGATTTCGGCATCTCCCTGCAGGCGTTCCCAACCTAGACTACCATCGTCTCGAAAGCGGTTCAGGAGCAGACATGCAGATCGCGCAGCGCGTGTTTCTGGTTACCGGCGGCGGCTCCGGTCTGGGTGCCGCCACCGCGCGGATGGTCGTGGCCGGCGGCGGGCAGGTGCTGCTCGCCGACGTGAACGAGCAGGCCGGGCGCGCGCTGGCTGCGGAACTCGGCGCCGCGGCATGTTTCGTCCGCACTGATGTGGCCGATGAAGCCAGTGCCAGTGCGGCGGTTGACGCGGCAGTGGCGCAGTTCGGCGGCTTGCACGTGCTGGTCAATTGCGCCGGCATTGCGCCGGCGGAAAAGGTCGCCGGCAAACGCGGGCCGCACCGGCTCGAGAGCTTCGCCCGCGTGGTGTCGGTCAACCTGGTCGGCAGCTTCAACATGATCCGCCTGGCCGCCGATGTGATGAGCCGGGCGGCGCCCGAGGCCGACGGCGAGCGCGGCGTGATCGTCAATACCGCCTCGGTTGCGGCCTTCGACGGCCAGGTCGGGCAGGCCGCCTATGCCGCATCGAAGGCCGGCGTGGCCGGCATGACGCTGCCGATCGCGCGCGAACTGGCACACTCGGGCATCCGCGTCGTGACCATCGCGCCGGGCGTGTTTGAAACGCCGATGCTGCAGGGCATGCCGACCGAGGTGCAGGATGCGCTCGGCCAGACCGTGCCGTTTCCGCCGCGTCTGGGCAGGCCGGCCGAATTCGCGGCACTGGTACGGCATATCGCCGAGAATGCCTACCTCAACGGCGAGGTGATCCGTCTCGACGGCGCGCTGCGCATGGCGCCGCGGTAGACGATGACGCGCCGGGCGAAAAAGAGAACAATTCCAGGTCTTGCCGGGGCGGCGGGAGAATCGCTGCCCGGGCAAGGCCCACACCGACCGGCGGCGCCGACAACGCGGCCGCCATCGCCACCGTTCGACACTGCACGCGAGAGCCCGCCATGACCGATCTTTCCGAAATGAAGAAGCCGAAGGTCTACAAGCCGACCAACAAGGTGCGTTTCGTCACCGCCGCTGCCCTGTTCGACGGCCACGATGCCTCGATCAACATCATGCGGCGGATACTGCAGGCGAGCGGCGCCGAGGTGATCCACCTCGGCCACAACCGTTCGGTCGGCGAGATCGTGAACGCCGCCCTGCAGGAAGATGTGCAGGGCATCGCGGTCACCAGCTACCAGGGCGGCCATGTCGAATACTTCAAGTACATGATCGACCTGCTGCGCAGCGGCGGCGGCGGGAACATCCAGGTGTTCGGCGGCGGCGGCGGCGTGATCGTGCCGCGCGAGATCGACGAGCTGCACCGTTACGGCGTGACCCGCCTCTACTCGCCGGAAGACGGCGCCGCGCTCGGCCTGCAGGGCATGATCAACGACGTGGTCGAGCGCGCCGATGTCGACCTGGTGGCGCACGCGCCGCAGGCCGGCGATCTGCTCCGGGCGCTGCAGTCGGGCGAGCGCCGCCAGTTGGCGCGCGCCATCACCGCGCTGGAGAACGGCGCCTACGGCAAGGACACGAAAACAGCGCTGCACGAGGCCGCGGCTGCCATCCACACGCCGATCCTGGGCATCACCGGCACCGGCGGCGCCGGCAAGAGTTCGCTCACGGACGAACTGGTGCTGCGCCTGCGCATCGACCAGGAAGACCGCCTCAAGCTCGCCATCATCTCGATCGACCCCTCGCGCAAGCGCACCGGCGGCGCGCTGCTGGGCGATCGCATCCGCATGAATGCGATCGAGCACGACAACATCTACATGCGCTCGCTCGCCACCCGCGACACCGGCAGCGAAGTCTCCGCCGCGCTGCCCGAAGTCATCGCCGCCTGCAAGCTCTCCGGCTTCGACCTGATCGTGGTCGAGACCTCGGGCATCGGCCAGGGCGACGCGGCGATCGTGCCGTTCGTCGACCTCTCGCTCTACGTCATGACGCCGGAATTCGGGGCGGCGAGCCAGTTGGAAAAGATCGACATGCTCGATTTCGCCGACTTCGTGGCGATCAACAAGTTCGACCGCAAGGGCGCCGAAGACGCGCTGCGCGACGTGCGCAAGCAATACCAGCGCAACCGCGAACTGTTCGGCCAGCCGACTGACATGATGCCGGTGTTCGGCACCCAGGCCAGCCGCTTCAATGACGACGGGGTTACCGGCCTGTACCAGGCGCTGCTGCCGCGGCTGCTGGAAAAGGGTCTCGATGGCGGCGCCGTCAAGACACCGGGCCGGCTGCCGGTGGTCGGCGTCAAGGCGTCCTCGCTCGGGCGGGCCATCGTGCCGGCGGATCGCACGCGCTATCTTGCCGAGGTCGCCGAGACGGTGCGCAACTATCACAAGCACACCGCTGAGCAGGTACGCGTGGCGCATGAACGCCAGTCGCTGCGCACTGCGCGGGCGCTGTTCGAACAGTGCTGCAAGGACGCAAGCAACTTCGCCTCGCTGATCCAGTGGAAGGACGGCGAACTCACCCAGGCCGCGCACAAGCTGCTCGAACAGTGGCCGACCACCCGTTCGCTGTATGCAGCCGACGAATATGTGGTGAAGATCCGCGACCGCGAGATCCGCACCAGGCTCACCAGCAAGTCGCTTTCCGGCAGCAAGATCCGCAAGGTGGCGCTGCCCAACTACCAGGACGACGGCGAAATCCTGCGCTTCCTGATGAAGGAGAACGTGCCCGGCTCGTTCCCCTTCACCGCCGGCGTGTTCGCCTTCAAGCGCGAGAACGAGGACCCGACGCGCATGTTCGCCGGCGAGGGCGATGCCTTCCGCACCAACCGGCGTTTCAAGAAAGTCTCCGAAGGCATGCCGGCGCACCGGCTGTCCACCGCCTTCGACTCGGTCACGCTCTACGGCTGCGACCCCGATCCGCGCCCTGACATCTACGGCAAGATCGGCAATTCCGGGGTGTCGATCGCGACGCTCGACGACCTCAAGGTGCTCTACGGCGGTTTCGACCTGTGCGCCCCGTCTACCAGCGTGTCGATGACCATCAACGGCCCGGCGCCGATGATCCTGGCCATGTTCTTCAACGCCGCGATCGATCTGCAGATTGCCAAGTTCGAGACCGACAACGGCCGCGAGCCGACCGAAGATGAAGCGGCCAAGATCAGGCAATGGACCCTGGCGACGGTGCGCGGCACGGTGCAGGCCGACATTCTCAAGGAAGACCAGGGTCAGAACACCTGCATTTTCTCGACCGAGTTCGCGTTGAAGATGATGGGCGACATCCAGGAGTATTTCGTCCGCCACAAGGTGCACAACTTCTACTCGGTATCGATCTCCGGCTATCACATCGCCGAAGCCGGCGCCAACCCGATCAGCCAGCTCGCCTTCACGCTGGCCAACGGTTTCACCTACGTCGAGAGCTACCTGGCACGCGGCATGCGCATCGACGACTTCGCGCCCAACCTGTCGTTCTTCTTCAGCAACGGCATGGACCCGGAATACTCGGTGATCGGTCGCGTGGCCCGACGCATCTGGGCGGTGGCGATGAAGAACAAGTACGGCGCCAACGAACGCAGCCAGAAGCTCAAGTACCACATCCAGACCTCCGGCCGCAGCCTGCATGCGCAGGAGATGGACTTCAACGACATCCGCACCACCCTGCAGGCGCTGATCGCGATCTACGACAACTGCAACAGCCTGCATACCAACGCCTACGACGAGGCGGTGACCACGCCGACCGACGAGTCGGTGCGCCGCGCGATGGCGATCCAGCTCATCATCAACCGCGAATGGGGTCTGGCGACCAACGAGAATCCGAACCAGGGCGCGTTCATCATCGACGAGCTGACCGATCTGGTCGAGGAAGCGGTGCTCAAGGAATTCGAGGCCATCAGCAGCCGAGGCGGCGTACTCGGCGCGATGGAGACCGGCTACCAGCGCGGCAAGATTCAGGAAGAAAGTCTCTACTACGAGCAGCGCAAGCACGACGGCAGCTATCCTATCGTCGGCGTGAACACTTTCCGCAATCCGCACAGCGAGGAGGCGGCCCACGAGATCGAACTGGCTCGCTCGTCCGAGGAGGAAAAGCAGAGCCAGCTCACCCGCCTGGCCGATTTCCACGCCCGCAACCAGGCCGAAGCGCCGAAGTGGCTGGAGCGCCTGCGCCAGACCGTGATCGACAACGGCAACGTGTTCGAGGTGCTGGTAGACGCGGTGCGCTACTGCTCGCTCGGCCAGATCAGCAACGCGCTCTACGAGGTCGGCGGCAAGTACCGGCGCAACATGTGATCGGCCGGCCCGGCCCGCCGCCGGGCCGCCGCGCCCGCCCGCCAGCTACGGGCGCACTGCGCCCTCTCGACAACGCGACAGGTCGTAGACCTCGGCGATGCCGACCCCTGCCCCCGGCTTGCCGTGGCCGGCGCGGTGCCGGCCATGGCGCTTGCGCTTGACATAGGTGATGGCGATGATCGCCAGGCAGGCCAGCGCGTTGCCGAAGAACAGCAAAGCCATGATCAGGTCGCCCAGGCTGACCAGCGCGTAGGCGATCGTGCTCAGGTGCGAAATGCAGAACAGGCTCCAGGTGGCGTAAGAGATGCCGGATGCGCCATTGGCATCCCGGGCGGCGGACAGCATCTGCGGCACATAGGCCAGCAGGCGCACCGAATTCACCAGCGTGAAGGTGCCGACGACAATGCCGGGCAGCCACTGGTAGTTCGCACCCAGGTAGGCTTTGGCGGCCATGCCATAGTCCTTGAGCGCCAGCAGCAATTGAAACGATTCGTTCACGATTCCCGCAACTCCACAACGGCCGAACACGGTGCATCGGATCGAACGACCCGCCGCGCCGGCACCGAATCCGGTGTGATCGCCAGCGCGGTTTCGCGCGTCGACCTCGCCTGCAGTCCATGCCGCCATTCTTGGCGATGCCGCCGCCGGCATCAATTGGACCTATGTGCTAGCCCGGATTGGCTAACCCGGCGCGTGCTGGATGCAGGCGCGCGCGGGTCGCACCGACCGGCGAACCTGCCTGCGACCCGCATGGAATGGCGGTCTACGTTGCCCGATGGCTGAAGAAGCTCGTGTTTACTGGCTTCCGGGCCGATGGGCTGCTACGGATATGCCTGCCGCGTGCGCATAGTGCCGTCGATTCGCCGTCGCCGGGCTCGCGCTGCCGGTGCGCGGGCCGATCGAAGCCTGCTGTGCAGCGCGGCGATTTCCTGGCGCAGCTCGGCGATTTCGCGTTCCGCGGAACCCGCTTCGACCGCGTTCTCCTGCTGAATGGCATTGACGATGACGGCGATAAACAGGTTGAGCAGCGTGAAGGTCGAGGACAGGATGAAGATCAGGAAGAACACCCAGGCCAGCGGGTAGACCGCCATGGTCGGCCGCACCACCTCCATCGCCCAGCCTTCCAGCGTCATCACCTGGAACAGCGTGAACGCGCTGCGGCCGAGATCGCCGAACAGCGCCGGGAAGTCGGCGCCGAACAGCTTGGTGGCAATCACCGCCGCGACGTAGAAGATCAGCCCAATGATGGCGCTGACCGAACCGAGCCCGGGCAGCGCCGCCAGCAATCCGCCGACCACGCGTTTCATGCTCGGCACCAGCGTGATCAGCCGCAGCACACGCAGCACGCGCAAGGCGCGCAGCACGGCCA
>WBZS01001026.1_pt1 | contig 25454 bp, 2 predicted proteins | sample 5204201 | NCBI WGS metagenome assembly WBZS01 (sample SAMN12344357, study PRJNA552823) | activated sludge metagenome | biome: Activated sludge suspended growth; feature: Nitrification reactor; material: Wastewater; isolation source: activated sludge from nitrification reactor of wastewater treatment... | reverse complement strand
GCAGGTTGTCGGTCAGTCGCAGGTTGTTCAGGTCTGTATTTCCTGTATTTTTCAATACCATCGTATAACTCACGTCGTAATTGCCCACGATGCCGCTGGCTGCTTCTGCCAGTCCCGTTACCTGTTTGGCGATATCCACACTTGGGATGATGACCGGTGTCGGATCATCCGGTCCGCCGGTATCTCCCGGTTCACCCGGATTGTTGCCTTCCAGTTGTACACCGCTGTCGCTGTCGTCGGTCACCTGACCGGCTACATACGGATTGCCCGTATTCGGATTCTCCAGGGCTACGCCGCTGCCATTGGTCGGTATACCACCTGTAGTTGCCTGGTTGTCCAGTGGATCCGGTGCTCCCGGCGCATCCGGATTTACCTGTAATACAAATTCTACTTCTACGACCTGGCCCGGATTCAGCTTACCGCTCGTACCGTTAAAGATATTCATCGGGAAGATGCCCAGTCCCGGGATCACCGCCGCTGTTGTTGTTCCCGCATTCACTGCCGGTGGTGTCGTTACTCCTACATAGGCACTGCCCAGTTGGCTCACTATATCATCCACCAATGTGATGCTCTCCAATACCGTATTACCTGTATTGCCAACTTTTACCCGGTATCTTACATTATAATTGCTGTTTGGCAGTTTCGTTACGCTCACCACGTTTTTCACCACCTGTATCGATGGTATCTGTAATGGCGTAGGATCGTCTGGTCCGCCTGTATCGCCCGGCTCTCCCGGGTTCGTACCATCCGGTATCGCGCCGCTGTCGCTCACGTCCGTAGCCGTCAGCTGACTGCCGCCCGGTCCCAGTATTGGTGTTCCGCTGTTGTTCACTGCATAGCCCAATATTGTAGCCTGGTTGTTCAGTATCAGCAGGTTCGGATCTGCATTCGGGTTCACTTCTACTTTTAATGTCACCGTGATCGTTTGTCCCGGTTCCAGCAAGCCGCTGGTGCCGTTAAACATATTGTCTGTACCGCCTGTATAGATTCCGTTTAATACCGGATTGGTGGTCGCTGTACTTGCTGTGATGGCCGGCTGGCCGGTAATGCCCACGAATACCACCCCAAACTGACTCTGCAGGTTGTCGGTCAGTCGCAGGTTGTTCAGGTCTTCACTGCCTATATTTTCGATTTCCATGGTATAGCTCACATCGTAGTTGCCCACGATGCCGCTGGCTGCTTCTGCCAGTCCCGTCACCTGTTTGGCGATCACTACTTCCGGTAACGGTGGCAATGGTGTCGGTGTATCCGGTGTACCATCCATATTTACATCTGTGCCCGATGGGTCTACTCCATTTTCAGATAAATCTGTCACGGTGCCATTTGCCGGTGTAGTACCGGTGCCCAATACGGAATTTGTTTGTTTCGGATCCGTAACCCCACTGGCGTTCATTTCCGCCACAAACGTCACTGTTATCACTTCTCCAGGATGGAATGCCCCGGTCTGATCCAGCATTTCATTATTGCCATTTCCATTATACAGCGGGTTCAGTCCCCCTAGTATGGTCGCCGTTCCTGATATGCCCGTCATCGATACGTTACCCACAAAGGCGGTTCCCAATTGGGCTGCCAGGTCATCTGTCAGACGCACATTGGTCAGGTAGGTATTTCCGGTGTTTTGTATGCTCACCGTGTACCCTACTATAAAATTACCTTTGGTCGCTGCCGGTGTTACGGACGTTACCGCTTTTGAAACATCGACGCTGTTGATATTTAATATGGTTGGGTCGTCTTCACCCGTTCCCGGATTATCCGCATTGCCATTATTATCCAGATCTGTCGTGTCGTCGGATAAATCGCTCACCAGCGCATTCATTTCATCCGTACCTGTTCCGGTTGCCTGATTGACCAGCGCTGCTGCCGGGTGGATACATGACGGATGGATTTCCAGTAAAAATGAAACCAGCACTGTATCGCCCGGAAACAGTACGCCATTTCCATTCAGCATATTAATGTTCGGATTCGCTCCGGTAAAACCGGTATTGGCGGTTGGCATCGTCGAATTGCCACTCGTGTTGATGATTGAAACGACCGGATCTGAGGCGTTGCCAACAAAAGCACAGCCGTATTGGGCGGCTATATTGTCACTGAGGTTCAGGCCGCTCAATACCTGACCTCCATCGTTTATAATCCGCAAGTCATATTTTACCTGATAATTTCCATTCAGAAGCTGTACCGGTGGGGTGACGTTTGATATTTCTTTCCACACCTTGATGCTCGATGGCATGATGATTGGTGTGGGGTTATCGTATGGATTTGTTCCTATGCCGTCCCCATTCGCTCCATTATTGGTATCGTTGGCATTCCCTGACGGCAAGCCTGTAATGTCATCGGATTTATCCGATACCTCTCTGTCACCATACAGCAACCCTGTGGCCGGATTCGTTAATACCTGACCTGCCTGATTGACCGGTGTACCGTATACGGTTGCCTGATTGATCTGCAGTGTTGGATTTAATTGTGAAAATACAATCGGATTGACATCCACTGAAAAATTAACCCGGAACTGCTGACCCGGTGCAAAATTACTCGTTCCTGTAATCAACGCAATATCACTCACTCCGTTATAACTCACATTGGCCAGCGGCGCCTGATTGGCACTGATGTTGGTGACACTCACATTGATATCCGGCGTAGAGGACAACGCTCCGTCAAATACCAATTCGTCTTCCAGTATCATACTTGCCAAATTTACATTGCCTATATTTTGTACCGTAAGCTCGAAGGTCAGTCGCACATCCCCTGCAGGTTGCAATACGCTGCCTGTCAATACTTTCAGAATCGCTATGGCCGGTATCGGAACCGGTGTCGGATCGTTATCATCCGTCGGATCATCGTTGTTGTTCGGATCTATATTAGTTCCATCCTGCGAGTTATCTGTCACATCTGTCCCTGCTATGGATGTACCTGTTGCTATTACTATATTATTGTAAAATGCCGGATTGGCGCCCGGTCTTACCGTGACCGTCAGGGTTATTATTCCCGATGCCTGATAAGGTAGGTTGTCTGTTCCGGACAACAGATTTTTATCTGTCGATCCGTTAAATCCGGGATTCACCGTCAGATTTGGCGTTCCGCTTATGCCATTCACTATGTATGAGGTGGCTCCCGCAAAGGTCGCATTCAGATCGTCTGTTACCTGTACATTAGTCAGGGGCACATCTCCAAAGTTTTCTACCTTGATGGAAAACTCCAGCGTATAACTCTGATCTCCATTGTTAAATGGTCCATCGCTGAATAATTTACTTACCCCTATCAGCGGATTTTCTGTAAACGTTACCGGTGTCGGATCTTCCGTTCCTCCCGTATCGCCCGGCTGACCAATATTATCACCGCCGTTTGTCGCACTATCGCTTGCATTTACTCCGCTGTCCGATTCGTCCATCACCATGTTTGATGCAGGTGATATACCTACACTCATCGCCGTATTATTATACGGTCCCAGGTTGGTTCCCGGTTGAACGGTTATGTTTAGTTTTATAGTACCTGTAGCGCCATAGGCCAGGTTCTGGTTGGCACTGATCATATTCACATCCAGCATGCCATTGTATAGTGGATTGACCACAAAGTCCGGTGATGTCAGGCTGTTTACCTGGAAGATGGCACCAGTATAAACGGCACCCAGATCATCAATTACCTGGAAGTTGTGCAGATCTACATCGCCGGTATTTGCTACATGAAGCGTATATTCCAGTGTGTACGAGCCGTCATGGTTATTTACCGGTCCCAACGTTACCTGCTTGGCAATTCCGATGGCCGGATTCTCGGTAAAGGATACCGGCGTAGGCACAAAATTATTCCCCGGGTCTCCGTCATTATCCGGGTCTGTATCACTGCCGTTCTGGCTCACATCACTCACTAAGTTATTTAATGGCGATAATCCCAACCCAACGGCATTATTGTTATAAACACCTAAATACGATCCCGGCACCACTTGTATGACTACATCTATGACGCCACTGCCTCCAACACTCAGCACATCTGTACCCGCCAACATATTTGGATCTATACCTCCATTATACCCATTATTTACCGCAAAGTCACTACTTGAAATATTGACAACCGTATAGCTCGTCGCTAAACTAAATGTAGTGCTCAAATAATCGATGGCCTGTACATTGTTTAATGGTACGTTGCCCCTGTTTTCTACCAAAACCCGATAAGTGATATTATAACTGCCATTATGATTGTTCACCGGCCCGCTGATTATGGTCTTTGCTAGTCCAATCACCGGATTTTGCGGTATCATCGTTCCTGTGGCGTCATTGCCCAATGGGTCGGATGGACTGCCTGTTTCATTCGGATCCGATCCATTTGATGAATCGGACAGGTCACTGACGTCTACTCCCAGTGGCGAAGTGCCCTCTGCAAGTCCCTGATTGTTTACTATGCCTGCATTTATATCTGACTGGGTGATATTATAGGTTGCTGTATACGTCGCACTTTCGCCCGGCAACAAGGTACCGGCTGCGCTGCCCAGCGTGGATGACACAAATACCGGTACCGGAGGAATCCCGCTGCCGCTGAAATTGTTTTCGATCACACTCACGCTATTTAATGTCACGTTGCCCGTATTGGTCACTACATGCGTGTACGATATCACATCGCCCGGCGTGGCTATGCCATCCGGCCCCAGGTTCAGGCTGCTGCCTTTGATCAGGAAAATCGATGGGGCCTGTGGAAGTGGTGTACCCGTCGGGTCATTGCCGTTCGGATCGGATGGACTGCCGGTTTCGTTCGGATCCGCCGGGTTGCTGCTGTCTGACAGGTCGCTTACCGGGCCTCCTATTGGTGGTGTGCCCGTTGTTAATCCCTGATTGTCGATTTGTCCGCTGTTGATATCAGCAAGCGAAATACTATATGTTGTCGTATACGTCGCACTTTCGCCCGGTAACAACGTGCCGGCGGAACTGCCCAGTGTTGAAGAAATAAATACCGGTACCGGAACCAGGCCGCTGCCACTGAAATTGTTTTCTACAACACTCACACTACTCAGCGTCACATTACCGGTGTTGGTCACCACATAGGTGTACGATATTATATCGCCCGGCGTGGCTATGCCATCCAAGCCCAGATTCAGGCTGCTGCCTTTGATCAGCGAAATCGATGGGGTTTGCGGTATTGGTGTGCCCGTCGGGTCGTTGCCGTTCGGATCGGATGGAACGCCTGTTTCGTTCGGATCTGCCGGATTGCTGCTGTCTGACAAGTCGGTGACCGGACCTCCTATTGGTGGATTGCCCGTCGTTAATCCCTGATTATCGATCTGACCGTTGTTAATGTCTGCCAGATTGATGCTGTAATTTGCGGTATAGGTCGCGCTTTCACCCGGTAATAAGGTACCTGCTGTGCTGCCCAGCGTCGAAGAAACAAAAACCGGTACCGGAGGAATGCCGCTGCCGCTGAAATTGTTTTCAGTGACATTCACATTAATCAGCGTGACATTACCTGTGTTGGTAACTACATAATTGTATGCTATTACATCGCCCGGTGTAGCTATGGCATCCAGGCCCAGATTCAGGCTGCTGCCTTTGATCAGCGAAATCGATGGGGTTTGTGGTATCGGTGTACCCGTCGGGTCATTGCCGTTTGGATCGGATGGAACACCTGTTTCGTTCGGATCTGCCGGGTTGCTGCTGTCTGACACATCGCTGACCGGGCCTCCTATTGGTGGATTGCCCGTCGCTAATCCCTGGTTGTCGATCTGACCGCTGTTGATGTCGGCCAGTGTTATACTATAATTCACGGTGTAGGTCGCACTTTCGCCCGGTAATAAGGTACCTGCTGTGCTGCCCAGTGTCGAAGAAACAAATACCGGTACCGGAACTACGCCGCTGCCGCTGAAATTGTTTTCGATCACACTCACGCTACTTAATGTCACATTACCTGTGTTGGTCACCACATAGGTGTACGATATCACATCACCCGGCGTGGCTATGCCATCCAGTCCCAGATTCAGGCTGCTGCCTTTGATCAGCGAAATCGATGGGTTCTGCGGTATTGGTGTGCCCGTCGGGTCGTTGCCGTTCGGATCGGATGGTACACCTGTTTCGTTCGGATCTGCCGGGTTGCTGCTGTCTGACACATCGCTGACCGGGCCTCCAATTGGCGGATTGCCCGTGGCTAATCCCTGATTGTCAATCTGACCGCTGTTGATGTCGGCCAGTGTTATACTATAATTTACAGTGTAGGTCGCACTTTCGCCAGGCAGTAAGGTACCTGCTGTGCTGCCCAGCGTCGAAGAAACAAACACCGGTACCGGAACTACGCCGCTGCCGCTGAAATTGTTTTCGATCACACTCACGCTACTCAACGTCACGTTACCTGTGTTGGTCACCACATAGGTGTACGATATCACATCGCCCGGTGTAGCTATGCCGTCCAGGCCCAGATTCAGGCTGCTGCCTTTAATCAGCGAAACCGATGGGGTTTGCGGTATCGGTGTGCCCGTCGGGTCATTCTCATTTGCATTGCCCGGGCTGCCTGTTTCGTTCGGATCACCGATATTGGAAGAGTCGGACAGATCGTTGACATTAATGCCAAGTGGGGATGTGCCTGCGGCCAGTCCCTGGTTATTTACTATACCTGCATTTATATCGGCCTGCGTAATCGCATAAGTTACCTGATACACCGCGCTCTCGCCCGGAAGTAAAGTTCCCGAAGGACTACCTAAGGTAGACGACGCAAATACCGGAACCGGTACCAGGCCGCTGCCGCTGAAATTATTTTCGATCACACTCACACTACTTAATGTCACATTACCTGTGTTGGTCACCACATAGGTGTACGATATTATATCGCCCGGTGTAGCTATGCCGTCCAGGCCCAGATTCAGACTGCTGCCTTTGATCAGCGAAACCGATGGGGTTTGTGGTATCGGTGTACCCGTCGGGTCGTTGCCGTTCGGATCGGATGGCACGCCTGTTTCGTTCGGATCTGCCGGATTGCTGCTGTCTGACACATCGCTGACCGGACCTCCTATCGGTGGATTGCCCGTCGCTAATCCCTGGTTGTCGATCTGACCGCTGTTGATATCAGCCAGGGTGATATTATAATTTGCTGTGTAGGTCGCACTTTCGCCAGGCAGTAAGGTACCTGCTGTGCTGCCCAGCGTCGAAAAAACAAATACCGGCGTCGGAACCAGGCCGCTGCCGCTGAAATTGTTTTCGATCACACTCACGCTGCTTAATGTCACATTGCCCGTGTTGGTCACCACATACGTATACGATATCACATCGCCCGGGGTGGCTATGCCGTCCAAGCCCTGATTCAGGCTGCTGCCTTTGATCAGCGAAATCGATGGGGTTTGAACAAAATTCTGTATATCGTTGTCGGAATCACTCACGTCATTTCCTACCGGAGGTGTTCCTGAAACACTTGCAATGTTTGTAAAGATGCCGTTATCCATATCAGACTGGGTTAATATGTGCACTGCGCTATAGCTGGAGTTATCTGTAATTCCGGGAGCAAGGCTTGGAATCGGACTTCCGCTGATTGTGACTAATGGGTCTGATAAAGTTACATTTGTCAACGTAACATTTCCTGTATTTGTAATGGAGAATGAATAATTAATCTGGTCTCCGGCATTATATCCAAATGGTGCATTATCAACATATAAACCTGTTTTTATCAGATCGACCGAAGGTGATGACAATGGTAATGTTGGTTCGCTATCCATATTATTGGCTGCAATCAAATCTGTTTCATTTCCAGATACAACAGATACATTTAAGTAATTTACACCTGCACCAGGCTCATTGACCAGAGCAGTAATCTGCAATGTAACCGAAGCTCCTTGAATCAGGTTACCTATATTCCAAATTCCTGTTAAATTATTGTATGACCCCAGGCCATTATCCGAACTATAAGTATAGCCATTTGGAAGCAGATCGCCGACATTTACGCCGGTGGCATTACTTGGGCCATAATTGGTGACTAACAAAGTAAACGTTACCGGACTTCCAACATTTGGTGTACTGTTATCTACTGTTTTTACTATGCCCAAATCCGTCAACGGATTTGGCAGGTCTGTATCTGTTGCGCTATTGTTCACAGGCGTTGGGTCTGTTGTTCCCGGAGGAACAATCACTATTGCTGTATTTACAAGATTGCCTGTCAGTCCTGAAGGTACCAATAAACTAATTGTGTACGTAATAGAAGCTCCTACAGGAATATTGACACTTTCATTTATATTACCTGATCCACTGGAAGTTCCGGAGGCGCCGCCTACGAAGACAGCTGTCCATCCTTCAATTGCGGTACCAAGAGGTGTGTTATCATTAATTGTTGCTCCTACGGCATTACTTGGACCTGCATTGGTTACCGTGACGGTATATGATACGCCAACGCCTGCTGTGTATGTCGGGCTTCCATCTGTTTTCGTTATTATAAGGTCAGACACCGGTGCCGGCAAGTCCGTGTCGGTTGCACTGTTATTGCCTAAAATAGGATCAGTGGTACCAGAAGGTACCGCTATTGTTGATGTGTTTATTAAATTGCCGGTATAAGAAGAAGGAATATTAAGGCTAACCAAATAGGTAACCGTACCACCAACAGGGATATTTACAGTCTGGCTGATATTTCCTACTCCGTTTGATGCCCCTGTTGCCCCTCCTGCAAAAGTTGCAGTCCAAGCTGAGATATTTGTTCCAGCAGGTGCATTATCTGCAACTATAGCACCGGAAACATTACTAGGTCCGTTATTGCCTGCCACTAAAGTATACGTAGTAGAAGTACCTGCAGTATAGGTTGGGCTACCATCCGTCTTTGTTATATAAAGATCAGACTGAGGAGCAGGTGTATCGATATCCACCGCACTATTGTTTGCCGGAGTCGGGTCTGTTGTTCCTGAAGGAACGGAAACATTTGTCGTGTTGATCAGATTACCGGTAATACCGGAAGGGATATTCAGTACAACTGTATACGTTGCCGTAGCTCCAACCGGGATAGAAATGGTTTGGTTAATATTACCCGTACCATTTGCCGTTCCACTGGCTCCACCGGTAAAAGATGCGTTCCAGCTAGTAATCGTTGTCCCTGCCGGTGCATTATCTGTGATGGTAGCGCCAATTACATTACTTGGTCCGGAATTTCCGGCAACAATGGTATATGTTGTGGTTGTACCGGCTGTGTATGTAGGTACACCATCTGTTTTAGTGATATTTAAATCTGCCTGAGGTGCCGGATTATCCGTATCGGTAGCACTATTATTTCCCGGTGTTGGATCTGTGGTTCCTACAGGGACGGCTATATTGGCAACATTCACGAGATTTCCAGTAGTACCTGATGGAATACTGAGAGAAATGGTATATGTTGCTGTTCCACCCACCGGAATATTTAAGGATTGGTTAATGTTACCGCTACCATTGGCAGCACCACTTGCGCCACCTCCAAACACGGCAGTCCAGCCTGTGATCGTAGTTCCCGCGGGGGCGTTATCTGTAAATGTTGCTCCATTCACATCACTTGGTCCGCCGTTTCCAATTATTACTGTATATGTGGTACTGGTTCCAGCAGTATAGGTAGCTACACCATCTGATTTTGTAATATTCAGATCAGATTGTGGAGCTGGCGTGTCTGTATCGGTAGCCGAATTATTCCCGGGTGTCGGATCCGTAGTTCCAACAGGGACTGCTATTGTTGCGGTGTTAACTAGGTTTCCTGTAATATTAGAAGGAATACTAAGTGATATGGTATAGGTAACTGTGCCACCTGAAGGAATATTAACCAATTGGCTGATATTCCCAGTTCCATTAGCAGTTCCAGTGGCTCCGCCCGTAAATGTAGCGCTCCAGCCTGTAATCGTTGTTCCTGATGGTGCGTTATCCACTATGGTAGCTCCTGTTACATTACTAGGGCCTGCATTGGAAGCAACTACAGTATAAGAAGTCATGGTTCCAGCGGTATAGGTACCAACACCATCTGTTTTTGTGATTGTCAGATCGGCACGTGGTGCCGGTGTATCTGTATCCGTTGCTGAATTATTCCCCGGTGTTGGATCAGTGGTTCCTACAGGAGCTGCAATCGTTGCTGTGTTTACCAAATTGCCGGTAAACCCGGAAGGTATAGACAACGTAATCGTATAGGTTGCTGTAGCACCGACCGGAATATTTACAGTTTGGTTGATATTGCCTGAACCACTGGCCGTTCCGGTGGCCCCGCCGGCAAATATTGCAGTCCATGCTGTGATGGTTGTACCGACAGGTGCATTGTCTGTTATTATAGCACCGGTCACATTACTTGGACCTGCATTTCCGGCAACTACTGTATAGGTTGTGGTAGTTCCGGCAGTATACGTTGCTACTCCGTCAGATTTTGTAATATTTAAGTCGCATTGTGGTGCCGGTGTATCTGTATCTGATGCACTATTGTTGCCTGGTGTTGGATCTGTTGACCCTGCAGGTACGGCAATTGTGGCTGTATTTACCAAATTACCGGTGACAGATGCCGGTATATTTAATAATATAGAATACGTAATTGTTCCACCGACCGGCAAATTTACGGTTTGATTTATATTTCCGCTACCGTTTGCCGTACCGCTGGCGCCACCGGCAAAACTGGCGGTCCAGGAAGTAATAGTAGTACCCGCGGGCGCATTATCAGAGACAGTAGCACCAAAAGCATCGCTTGGTCCGGCGTTGGATGCTATAACTGTATATGTTGTTGAAGTTCCTGCGGTATATGTTGCTAATCCATCCGTTTTTGTAATACTCAAATCTGAGACTGGTGCCGGGAAGTCGGTATCCGTTGCCGTGTTATTACCTAAATTGGGATCAGGCGCATTTGATGGTGGAACAATACTGGCCGTGTTAGCCAGGTTTCCCATAAAATTAGCAGGTACAGAAAGCGTAATCGTATATGTCACTGTGCCCCCTACCGGCAGATTCACCAACGTATTCAAATTTCCACTTCCTGAAAAAGTACCTGTTGCACCCCCACTGAACACTGCGTTCCAGGATGTAATACTTGTTCCGGCCGGTGCATTGTCCGTAATAGTGGCACCAAAAGCGTCAATAGGCCCGGCATTGCCGGCCACCACTGTGTACACGACCGGTACTCCAGGTGTATATGTAGGACTTCCATCTGTTTTTGTAATACTCACATCTGCAAAACAATTGGACGATTCGACAACCGTGAAGTTTAGTTCAAATTCCAGACAATTTGAATCGTGGGCTTTAACTACATAATTTCCGGGATTGGATGCATCAAAAGAAGAAGATGCGTTCATGGTTGCAATAATATGCGATTCATTGGTGGTTTTATTCAGCACTAAAATGGTATATGGCGCCACCCCGTTTAATGCTACAATAGCGATTTGCTCAGTCAGGTTATCCGGACAAACGCTGGTCGGGTAAGTAACATCCATATCTAATGGAAGGGGTGTCTTAGGCAGGGTATATCCGGCATCAATATTTGGTGCACCGGCAGGTCCTCCATTTTGTCCCCACACTACGGCAATATCACAACCAAAAGCGCCTGTATTGTTTGGGCCAGTTCTGGTCCAAATTTTTGCTCCGTTCAGGCTTCCATCCGTACCACCAATAGTAATGGTCTGGTATTTATTGACCAGAAAACCCTGGTTACTGGTGGTTTCATTATAATTAACACCTCCAATGGATATCGCAGCATCCAGGGCATCCAGGTCGTCATTAAAAGAAACCTTATCCGGTGTGCCATCGCCGTTTAAATCTACATAAACATAGGTGTTACATTTAGGTGTTACCAAGGCCTGAGAATAATTATTTGTTCCATATAACCCATTAGTTGGGTCAGAACCTTCGGCAAAACTCAATAAAGCCACCGGTGACATGTTGGTTTCCGGAACTGGTGTAAAACCCCAATCTGAAGTAGTGGCATTAAAATCCACTGTTGACAAAATACCAAACGGAACTGTAGAGGAATATTCATACCCCACTCCCAGATTGTTGGCATCATCAAATGCCGTTCCCATGGCCGGGACCGTTATATTTATTGATGCCGGACCCGGGTTTGTAGTTCGCGTTACTGTGATACTGGAGCCAGTTGGGTTGTAAAAATAAACCCGCATCGTTTCATTTGGAACCGTAGGCATAAAATACCTGCTGGCAAACATGTCTGTAGGCACAAGCGCAAAAGTTCTTCCGGCGTAAGTACTCCCCTGATCGCCAGACATCAACATCACCTGAACCGGTTTGGATGCTGAGACAGTTGCCCCCTGCAATATTGGCTGTTGTGATGTTGTCCAGGAATCTACATAATATGTTTCCCCCTCATTCAGGGTCATCGTAATATCGACAGATCCATTGGCATCTCTATCAATATTTACCACAGTATTTGCTTCCTTTGCAATGATGGATAAACTTGCGAGATCAAACATAGCGCCAGCGTTTCCGGTATTTGTTCCAACAGGAAGGACGTAATTGGTTCCCCAATCCCGTGTTGGTGGAACAGCGGAAGAAGAAGTGCTTAAAGTACCCGCTGTTCCCCATGCAAATTTGGCCATGGATGCCTCCCCGGCGACATATACTTTGTCTTTTCCATCAAAATCTACCACTGACTGAAGGGTGTTGTCCGAACCTGCAGCATTTGGGTCATAGGTATTTGTGTTGTTGTGACCAGAAGTCAAAGTATTTGTTAGTATGACCGTATTTCCCTGAGGAATCATATCATTAGGGTAACCGGGTGCAATACCATTTGTAAGATCTCCGTCACCATAAATTTTAGTGGTGGACTGCATTGGGTTTCTGATATCGGTTTCATAACCATCTTCCCAATGGTCATAGGTAATAAATCCTTCACCTGTCATTGCAATTCCAATATAAACAACAGTTGGGTCGTCATTTCCAGAATTGATATCTTCCAGAAAATCTCTGGCTTCATTTTCTGGCATGGGAACATAAAATACGGTTGATTTACAATTAAATATCGTTCTGAACCTGACCGTTGCTGTTGTGCAATTATTATCCCCTGCTGTATTAATATTTCCATCCGGTCCCGGATCGCACAACTGGTATGTAAAAAAATCGAGTCCTTCAAAATTTAAGTTTGGTGTGTAGGAATACATTCCTGTAGATGTATTAAAAGTCAGGCTTCCGTTTGAAGTACTTGTCAACTGGGTTATTGAAAAGGTATTGCCGTATAATCTATCATTACCCAACACATTACCGGAACCCGTTCCCGGAGATAATACAACAAAATCATCATTGATGGCGATGGTTGCCGGGCAAAAATGGGTATATGAAAGTCCATCAATATAGGAATCCACTGTTCCTGTACGGGTAATACGGATATGTCTGGCTCCGGCAGCCGGAAGTACAAAATTGGTATATGATGAATTAGCTGAATTTAAAGCCAGAGTGCCTAAAGTAATATAACCACCCGTACCTCCATTAATAGAGTATTCGACTAAGGCAGTTGCTGTTCCAGTTCCACCAATTCTTGAAGCCGCAACCGTCAACGTGGCGCCACCTGCTGCCCATCTGCCCAAGTCCATTATCAATGGCGTTGTATTTGTTAAAGAAGCAGAATTGGCAGTACTTAATGCTGTTCCGGAGGCAAGTACCGTGCCTTCTGCATTTGTGGGGTTTGCGGAACCTCCCGTTGCGAGTATAACAAAATCCTGTATTTGTCTGGCTCCATCGATATATAAGTTGGTAGCTGAGGTCCTCGTTATCTGTATAAATCGCAATCCACCTGCAGGAACAGTATAATTTTTGTATGTAGAATTTGCAGACGATAAAGACAAAGCTGTTCCAAAGTTTGTATAAGATATGCCATCTGTGGAATAGGAAACCGTGGCCGTGGCCGTACCTGATGCTCCAATTCTGGAAGCCGCAACAACTAGAGGGGTAGTAGCCGCCACCTGCAAACCAAAATCTATAACTAAAGGCGTCGCGTCTGTCAGGGAAGCCGAATTGGAAGTACTCAACGCTGTACCAGCGGCCAGTATCATTCCCTGAGCATTGGTGGGATTGGCAGAACCACCCGTTGCAGTGATACCATATCCGGTTGTGGATGTTGCATTACCAACCAGACAAGTTTGTGAAAATCCATGGGAAGTTATTAAAAATGAAAACATTAATAACTGGAAAGCAGCGATCTTATTCATGAGAATGCCTTTAAAATTATTATATGAGAAATGAGAATTATTAAACTTTTGCATGGTAGTATATTTATTTAGTTTATAAAGTTGAGTTTGTAGCCCATCCTTTGTGAAGATTAAAGTGTTTTACACGGACATATTGAATCCATGTCAGAAATGAGTTCATGATAGTTTGATTGCGTTTAACCACAGAAAAGAAGACAATTGTGATTATACTATATTGATATATTAAATGTTTATATTTATCCTGATTGAAATCTTTATCATTTAGAAAACCAAATAGATTTAATACCGCATTATTATATATAAAAGCAGCAATGAACCACATTCTAAGGTTCGAAAAAGGATTAAAATTCCTGAGGTAAATAGACATCATTGTTATATTGCATTAATAATACACAAGGCGCCTAACTTTCCATTATATTAAAAATTACATACAATGTGAAAGAGGCTACCAGGTAACACTTTTATTTTAATCTAAACTCCAGGAAAATTTTAAATTGATATGAAGCAGTTTTAATCATATCATATATAATAATCCTGAAATCATGTCAGGATCTATTATCAGAATAATTCAGGCAGGTTGCAAAAAATATATCTGCAAAAGTAAAAAAGATATATTATAAAAAAAAACTATTTGTACTAAATTTTTGAAGTATTTTACAGCAAAACAAAAATGAAAAGACTGATTATTAGTAAATTATACGTTAATATATTATTATATTAATTCTTTATATATTATGAATTTAATTAATATGTATTGAAGTAAAATCCATTAATTGTTCACAAAACGGCTTAATATCATCCGTAAAAAGAAGTCTGCCCTATTCTTAAAAAAGAATTAAGCAGGTCGACATCACAAATCTTTTAAAATTTAACAATTATAGTCCTTGTGAAATTGGGGAAACAATAAGTGTGGCCATCAAAAATTTCCAAAAAAAAAAAGCATGAAGTTCCGAGGCTTCATGCTTATATATTAAATTTTATGGTACTTCATTAAGTGAACCTAAAATTTGAGAATGTTAAAACTTATCAATTGATATCAAAAATTATGCCACTAATTTTAAAACTTCGGTTTATTTATTCCATTTTTTCCATGGAGATTGGTCCGTATCCGATACAAAAAGAGTAAAAAAATCCAATGTGTTTTGCGGCAAATCTGCAGTTTCATGCATAAAATGGATCATATTTCCACACACATGTCCAAAATTAACATAAACCGATTTACTGGAAGTTATAGCCAGAGCAATGTCTCCAATTTTTGTGTTGGAGTGCGATGAATGCAACAGGATTACTATATTTTCATGAACAAAATTAATCCTTCCAGAGCCGCTTATCCTATAGGATATTTTTTTTAAATCCGGGAGATCATAAACTGACGGTTCGACGACTTCCAGATCCAGGTTCCAATTTGTTCGTAATAAGGAATCTACCTCTGTTTTAATCCATTGTTCCCGCAGCATACTATCCACTTCAACTGCAGTGTGCGGGGGAAAAAAACTTCCCTTATTGGTCTTTTGATTTTTTGAATCAATAAACTTGTGGTTTTGTGCATACATTCCAAATGGAATAATTCCAAATAAAAGGCATAAAACAGGTAATAATACCTGTTTTATGCCTTTTTTATAAATGTTTTGCAAAATCACAATGCAGTTTAACTTTACTTAGCAGGTTATGTTGAATAACATTTAGCGGGTCACAATCAGCTTCTTTTCAAACACTTCTGTATTGTCTGTTTTTATTCGAATTAAATAAACACCTTCCTGTAAATCCATCAAATCGATAACAAACTTGTGACTTCCTTGTGGCAAGACGGCGGCATTACCTACCGTTTTAACCTTCTGATATTGCATATTTAATATTTCAATATCAATCCATTTACTTTCTGCCAATGAAATATCCAGAACAGCGGAATATCGGGCGGGATTTGGATACATGTTTAATGAAAAATCCAAGTCGGAATTTACAACAACGATTTTACTGTGACTAAACCTACCATCCAAATCAACCTGTCTTATCCTATATAAATAAGTTTTACCTGCCAGAATGCCTGAATCTTCAAAACTATATTCAGCGGTTTGTCTACCTATTTGTAAAGCAGGAACAGTACCCGGCAAATCCACAAAATCCCTATCACCGGATAATTGCCTTTCCACCACATAATGACTTACATTCCATTCACCCCCCACTTTCCACTGAATGTAATTGCCTTTAACGATTTTTTCTGCCCTGATATCCAGCCACGTAACCGGAAGCACACCATAAGCGATGCCCATATCAATATTATTGTTTTGGCTACCCGGTTGCATACTTAATATTCGGGTCGTATTCAGACCCAAGCTGTGGTCTACATCACTATCCTTATCATCGTCACCAGCCCGGGAGATTGTAGCTGAATAACCTGCTGGTGGAGAAAACTTAAGATAGTAATCTTGTTTTTCAAGGTAGTTTAAGTTATAAATACCTTCCTGGTCTGTAACTGAAGTTGCGGCAATTTTGCCGGTAGCCACCTCAATGGCTTCCACATTAACGCCTGCCACTCTGGCTTCTCCTCCGTCCTGAATGCCATTGAGGTTATCATCCTGCCAAACCAGGTTACCCACCACTGCCATTGGGTAAAACCCAGCGCCTAAATCATTTTTAGATTGTCCGGACAGGACTTTAAAATTGTCGGTTTTACCCAGGGAGCTGATATCGCTATCCACTTCTTCGTTATTTCCCACATTTTGTTTTGCTCTGACCAAACCTAAAGGTGGCATGATCACTTCAACATAATAGTCTCCCGGAGGTGCGCAGAAATTGAAATATCCATCATCAGAAGGAGAGCCCGGTTTAGGACCTGTATATTTATAATCCCAAATTAACCAGGTTCCAAAATGCTGTCTCCAAAGATTGACACGAAGCCCGTTTATACCATTTTCATTTGTATTCCAAACATCATTTTTATTAATATCATACCATACAAGGTCTCCAATAGGAATACATCTGTACAAACCAGCGTCAATCGAATTATTTGTCTGACCGGAAAGTAACGTAAACAACGGAGTTGTACCAGGTCCATTAAAGTTTCCTGCATCGCTGTCCAGATTATCATCTCCAATATTGCTAAAAGTTAATTCATAATTTGAAGGTGCAATAAACTGAATATAATAATTTCCCGGAGGTACATTTAAAAAGCTATATTGACCTGAGGCATTTGAAAATGTAAATGCGATTTGTGCAGACAATTCGTCAAACAAAATGACTTTAACGCCTGCTATGCCCGGTTCACCTGAACTTTGCTGGCCATCTCCGTTAATATCATGCCAAATAAAACTTCCGACACTTGCTGTACCCGAATTACAATTTCCGGCAGGTACTACGATAACACGGGTGTCACAACCCGGTGTCGTAACTGTCAATGTCAGATTTACTCCGGATGTAATTCCTGTAACAGTACCATTTACACTATTTAACACCCCTAAACTGGCAGAAACACTTGTTCCAGGTGAAGTTATAAAATTCACCGCATATGTTCCGGATCCATTTGATTCACAAACAGGTCCACTGATACTGATGGGAGAATTGGCACAAGGTATTCCACAATTGGCCGGAGCGCTGATATTAATCCTGGTGGTGCAATTACCGTTTACCGCAGTAACAGAAATATTGGTATTCAATGGAATATTGATAATTTTATTACCACTTACTGTCCCAGCCGTAGAAGAAACGATTCCTAAATCATTGCTGAAAGAGACACTCCAGGAAGACACATTGCATAATGGTTGCCCAACCGTTAATTTGGGATAAATACATCCTCCAGTGCCCGGACAACTAGACGGGCTGGCTACAGTCAGGCTTTGACTACAATTTGCGCCATTATTTGCCGTTATTAATACATTATTTCCCATTGGGATATTCGATATTTTATTCCCGTTTATCGAGTATGGTCCTGCATTAATATCTATCACATTGCTATAAAAAGTTACATTATATGTACCATTTCCCGGATCACACTGAGGTATTCCAACGGTTAGTGTTGGTCTTTGACAAACCGGGCAATTGCCGGCCGGAACAACAATAACCCTGGTATCACAACCCGGTGTGGTTACTGTCATGGTTAAATCTACACCGGATAAAATACCGGTAACTTTACCAGACACAAGGTCTAATATTCCGGAACTAACTGCCACTGTCGTATTTGGAAGCGAGATAAAATTGACAGAATAGGTACCTGCTCCGTTAGTTTCACAAACTGGTCCACTTATGCTGATGGGAGAATTAGCGCAGTTTACACCGCAGTTGACCGGAGCGTTCACATTTACACTTGCAACACAATTCCCATTGCTTGCTGTTACTGTAATATTCGTATTAAAGGGAATATTAATAATTCGATTGCCGCTAACGGTTCCTGCTGATGGAAAAATATTCCCAAGATTATTGCTGAAGGAAACACTCCAGGAGGTGTTTTCACAAACAGGTTGCCCAACGGTTAATTTTGGATAAACACAACCACCATTACCAGGGCAAGATGCCGGGCTGGCTACAATAAGACTAATGCTGCAATTGGCACCGTTACTTGCCGTCACGGACACATTGGTTCCTAATGGAATGTTAACTATTTGATTCCCTGAAACTGAAAAAATACCTGCATCAATATCCGAAACATTGGAGTAATACATCACATTATAGGTTCCGTTTCCCGGTTCACATTGAGGAATTCCAACGGTTAATGTTGGTAACTGGCATAACAATTCGACAGATGCCACATCGTGATCATCCTGATCGCCACCGATGAAACTATTTCCTAAAATATTGTCATCATCCGAACTTCCGGGTAAAACCTGATTATCATTTGCAGGATCACTATCAATGACACTATCCGCATCGTCGTTTCTGTTATTATTCAATGTATCCATGGCGGCGGATAGTTCAGCGTAATTAAAATGCGCCCCGGGCAATGCCGAAGAATTTACTTTTAATGTAATGGGAACAGTAACATTTGTTCCCGGGAATAAAACCGCCGGAACAGTATATATTACATTGGGACCTGAAGTCGACCAGCCCACATTTGGTGCCCCTGCTACAAATGTAAAGCCATCGGGGAGGTAATCGGTGATTACAATATTTTTTGCAGGTACATTTCCCTGATTAAATATAGTCATATCAAAAGTGACATCCTGACCTACCTGGAAAAAAGTACCCGGGGTTACTTTGGTTTGTCTCAGTGCCAAATCAAATATCTGAATTTTATGCGGATCATGATCATCTTCATCTGTTAAAGCCACATTATCGCCCGGTGTACCGGTACCATTGCCATTAATTGCATTATCGGACGGAGAATTTGCTTTTCCTCCGGCATCATTTCCATTTATACCGTCAGAATTACTATCTATATCCAGTGGTTTTGCCGGCGTATTGGGATCAATATCGTCAGCATCCGTGATTTCAGCAAAATCAGTCCATGCATTATCTGGATCGGTATAAAACTGAATTGGCATCAGATCCAGTTTCAACGTATCACTCTGCCCGGGCATAAGAATTTTAGTATACACTATTTTAGCCGTATGAGATATGTTATTGTAAGTCCACCCCCTTAATACATTTTTAGGTGTAGCCATATATTGCAAGGCAGAAGATAAATAATCTGTTATTTCTATATTTGTTGCCGGTAATGAACCCTGATTAAAAATAGTAAACACATATTCTACATCCTGAAGATAGCTAAAAGACAACAATGCAGATCCCTGAATTTTGGTCAAAGCAAGGTCAAAAACATCAGCTCCTGCCGGATCGTGATCGTCTTCATCTTCATTATTCCCCAAACCGCCTCCGCTAATATTATTATCGTCCGCGCTACCAGGCAGGACTGCATTTTCGTCTATACTATTACTGCCCGGAGTACTATCGGCGTCAAATACAAAATTTCCCGCTAAATCTGTAATCAGAGAAATCTCTGCAAAATTAACCCATGCTCTTTCACCTCCATTGGTTCGCAATAAAACCAGTTTGATCGTAACAATTTCAGATTGTCCGGGATTAAGCATTGGATTGACGGTCACCCATTTTGTAAATAAATACGGTCCACCTGTCCAAAAAGGGTTTAACGACGAATCAAAGAAATATCCATCATCATTCGGCAAATAATCATTTAACTGAAAGCCGGAGACGGGTTGATTTCCCTGATTAATCACTTCAATATTAAATGTCAAGGTATCCCCGTAGGTGTAAGGTGCCGGCGTTACCAGGGTTTTTCTCAGTGCCAGATCATAAATAGCCACTTCTTTTGATAATACATTATTTAATACGTTGGTATCAAGTCCAAATATATTATTATTGTTGACGTCCTCATATGATGTGACAGAAACTGAATTTAACCAGGCATTATTAGAAAAACAAGACCCTATGGTAAAATCGACAAAAATACTAATGGATTGGCCGGAATTTAAGGTGCTTGTAATAGTAGTTACCCTATTGTTTCCTGACGGAGTCCAGGCCTGGCTTCCTCCTGTATATGACAGACCACAAGGGATGAGGTCCATCAAAGTAATATTTTTAACAGCCAGGGGGCCATTATTCCTGATTGTAATCTGGAAATTAACTCCATCTCCATAGATAAAAGGCCCCGGTTGCATTATCGATATACTCTCAACGGCAACGTCAGTTTGCGTATAACAAATTAAAGGAGAAACAAAAAGTAAAAAAAGGATTCTGAGAAATTTCATAATGCTGCATTTTAAATAATAAAATCAGGCTATTATATTCTCATGCGTCAGATTACCATCTGAAGTGGTTCAAGACGCAAATATATAAAATATTTTTATAATATATAATTATATAAAAAATATTTTATGATAAACAACAAACAGTCAAAAAACAAGTGCCGGTTTTCAATGCTACCACTGGGATAATGAACATTATTTGTGGTCTTGATGAGTATTTATACCCAATTTAGAAAAGTAAAACACCCTATGTGTGTAAATTACCATAATACATCATGCAACTTTAAGAACGTATTCGAGTACTATCATAAAATATGAAGGTTGGACATCATTGATTTAAAAAGTTCCATGCAGTGATGTATTCTCTATGAAATCAATAGGGTTTAAATGAAAAAAGGCCCTTAAAAAGGGCCCTTCTCCGAAAAATTACCTGGAAACTCAAGGTCCTGAAACCTATAAATCGAGAGTTTATTTTAAAACTATAAGCTTGTGACTTGTAATCAGGCCATCAATATTTATCATTACAGTATAAACGCCCGGATTCATATCCAAAACATCAATATTGAAAGTTTGATTTTGAACTTCAATAACTTCATTAATTATGGCATTCTTAACCAATTTTCCACTATTATCAAAAATACTGGCAAAAACTTTAGCACCTGCATAAACTTCCAAATCAATATTGACAAAATGAACTGCCGGGTTTGGATACATAAACACTTCCGGTTTCACTTTTCTTTCCACCAAAATGTCAATTATACCAGAATAGGTTACTTTTCCATCCAAATCGACTTGTTTTAATCTGTAAGAGTACAGTCCATTTTCTTTAATGTCTTTATCAATCCAGTTATAAAGGGATATTTGAGTAGAATTACCCGCTGCCAGTACGTTGCCTATAGAACCAAAGGTACTGCCTTTGAAACTCCTCTCCACTTCAAAGCGGTCACTATTCAGCTCAGATGCCGTTTCCCAAACCAATTCATTCACATCATCCGTTTTATTCCACCAGCCTTCAAATCTTGTCAAGCTGACCGGAAGTACTTTAAAGTCGAATCCGATGTCAATATCTTCAATAATCTGAGCATATGCCACTGAGAAGTTTAATGTTCTTTCATTGAGGAAATCTACAATATCACTATCTTTAGTATCATCTAACCCCTGATTTGGTGTCACAAAAATATACTGTTCCGGCTTTCTCACTTTGATAAAATAATCTCCCGGAGGCATACATTCGAACAGGTAATAACCTTCTTTACCTGTAACCGGGTTATTTCGTGTCAATTGAGATTCATAAGGCACGGATGGATTAGCCACAGCGTATAATTCCACAACAATTCCATTCAATCCAACATCACCGGCATCCTGCAGATTGTCCATAGTTCCTAAGTCTAACCATACATAATCCCCGACTTTTGCACATCTGTAATATCCCGCATCTATGGTATTATTAATATCGCCAGAATTTAATACAACCGGAGATGTAACACCAGTATATATATCTGCATCGCTATCTTTGGCATCATCCAGACCTGAGTTTGAAGGAGTAGAAAGATAAATTGCACCCGGTCTGATAAATGTAACTGTGTATGACCCTGGTACCAAATCTTTAAATTCATACAATCCAGTTGGAGATGTATTTGTTGAAAGGTTAACAGCTACTCCTTTAGCATCAGTACCTGTCAGATTTACAACTACATTTGGTATTCCTACTTCAAAAGGATCCTGAATTCCATTGACATTTTTATCTTCCCAAACGAAGTCACCAATTTTTGCCAATTTGTAAAATCCTGCATCTATGGTGAGATTTTGTTCTCCGGAATTAAGGAAAACCTGAGCTGTTAAGCCAGTAACCGGATCTGCGTCACTATCTCTGGCGTCATCACTTACAACAACTTTGTACATAGAATTTGGAACAAGACCATTAAATGCAACTAATCCAGTATTATCCGTAAATGCTGTTGTTATCAGGGCATTAGTTGCTACATTTCTCAATTCGACCAACATATTCATTTTTGGTGAATCGCCTGCTTCAAAAATACCGTTATTGTTTTTATCGTTAAACAGAACTTTACTTATTTGTCCTCCAACCGTTGACACGATCATTTCTCTAACCTCAGCGTCTTTAACGGTAGCCTGGTAACCAAACGGTTTGGTAAAGCCAACAGAATATGTTCCTTCAGGTAAATCTTTGAATAAATAATAACCTGTCGGGCTGGTTACAGCTGAGCTAATCTGCGTTCCGCCCTGATTAAATAATCTGACCAGAACATTTGGAATTCCTGGTTCCCCCGGATCCTGAACACCATTGGCATTTTTATCATCCCAAACAAAATCTCCTAAAGAACCTGGTAAATCTCCACAGGCATCGTCAATAATGTCCGGTATATTATCTCCTGTCCAGTCAAGCAAGGCTCTGTTATATAAACCTTTGAACGGAAGTCCACTATCTCCGTTTTGGGATAACTGGCATTCAGAATAGATATTATCTCCTCCATCCTGCGAACCGGGTTCTACATTAAGAGATACTACAAACATTACTGTATAAATATGAGTTGCCCCATTTGCAATTGACGCATTGTTTGCCAGCGTGGTTGATCCGGAAGTATTCATGTTGCCGTTTGCCTGGCCTGTATATGTTCCGCTATGAATAGTAACATCATCATCAAATAACGGTGTATCCTGCAAGCTATAATTACCGGTAGCACCTCCGTTATTACTTACGATAATATTATAGGTCACTTTATAGGAACCTGCAGGCACTGCATTTGGAAGGACATTAACAAAATCCTTGTGCATTGTAATATTCGGAAGATCCCCACATGCGTCATCTGTGATATCTGTGATTCCATCCCCTGTTCTGTCCAGTTCAGCCTTATTATACAAGCCCTGACCGTTGCTGCTGCCAGGCCCGTTACCAGGCACGGCACAAGGTGTATAAATATTATCCCCTCCGTCAGGTGAGCCTGGTGCGATATTCAGTCTAACAATAAATGTCACATTATAAATATGAGTTGCCCCTGCCGCAATATTAGTGTTAGTAGCCAGTGTCGTGGATCCTGATGTATTCATAGAGCCATTTGCCTGACCATTAAAGCTGCCACTCAGTATCGTGACATCATTATCAAACAGTGGTGTATCCTTTAAGCTATATGTTCCTGTCGATCCTCCATTATTGTTTACCAGAATTGCATAGTTTACATTGAAGCTACCATTTGCATTCGGTGAAACACTTACAAAATTTTTGATCATGGTTACATATGGAAGGTCTCCGCATGCATCATCTGTGATATCAGTAATATTGTCTCCTGTCCAGTCCAACTCTGCTTTATTGTATAAACCCTGTCCGTTATTACTGCCAGGACCATTTCCAGGTACTGCACATGGTGTATAAATGTTATCTCCTCCATCAGGTGAACCTGGATTTAAGTTTAAGGTAACATTAAAGGTTATGTTATAAATATGTGTTGTACCCGCAGATATATTGACATTTGTAGCGAGCGTTGTTGCTCCGGAAATATTCATCGCCCCATTTGCCTGCCCATTATAGTTACCACTGATGATCGTTACATCATTGTCGAACAATGGGGTATCTTTAAGGCTATATTTGCCTGTTGCACCACCATTGTTATTGACTAAAATGGTATAATTTACATTGTAACTACCATTGGCCTGAGGCACTACATTAACAAAGTTTTTCACCATGTTGATATTTGGCAAATCACCACAAGCATCATCCGTGATATCCGTGATACCGTCTCCTGTCCAATCCACTTCAGCCCGGTTGTATAAACCCTGACCATTGTTACTGCCAGGACCATTTCCAGGCACCGCACAAGGCGTATATATGTTGTTTCCACCGTCAGGTGAACCAGGTGCAAGGTTCAACCTAACAGTGAAACTGATTGTATAAATATGCGTATTTGATGCTTCTAATGTTTTAGTTCCAAAATTTATAGGAATTGCAGGTGCTCCAATAAAGGAAGGACCATTTCCAAAACCTCCGTTTACATCAACAAAAGTATAATCCCAAGCCTCAATCGTAACATCATCATCAAACAATGGATAGTCCTTGAGTGTATATTGACCATTGGCACCTCCTACGTTATTAACAGTAATCTGGTATTTTACATTATAAGTACCATTTGTCAACGGAGTTACACTCACAAAATCTTTTACCATTTTTATATATGGAAGATCGCCACAGGCGTCATCCGTGATATCTGTAATTCCGTCACCGGTTCTGTCCAGTTCTGCTTTATTGTACAAGCCCTGTCCACTGTTACTGCCCGGTCCATTGCCAGGTACAGCACATGCTGTGTACACATTATCTCCGCCATCAGGTGAACCCGGTGCCAGATTTAATGTCACATTGAATGTCACTGTATAAGTATGTGTTGCTCCTGCGGCAATAGTAGCGTTTGTAGCCAAAGTAGTGGATCCTGAGGTATTCATCGGTCCGTTTGCCTGTCCGCTGAAACTTCCACTCACTATGGTTACGTCATTGTCAAATAATGGCGTGTCTTTCAAACTGTATGTTCCGGTTGCTCCACCATTATTGTTAACTAATATTGCGTAGGTCACGTTGTACGATCCATTTGGATTGGCGGTGACACCCACAAAGTTTTTAACCATCGTTACATTCGGCAGGTCGCCACAGGCATCGTCTGTGATATCCG
>WBZS01001025.1_pt1 | contig 25474 bp, 22 predicted proteins | sample 5204201 | NCBI WGS metagenome assembly WBZS01 (sample SAMN12344357, study PRJNA552823) | activated sludge metagenome | biome: Activated sludge suspended growth; feature: Nitrification reactor; material: Wastewater; isolation source: activated sludge from nitrification reactor of wastewater... | reverse complement strand
ATCCTCAACGCCATGCTTCGCGACGGCGCCGGGTGGAATGCTGCCAAACACGCAGCCAGCGCCGCCGGGGCTTGACTTCAAAGACAGTTGCTGACCCCAGGTTTGGTTTTAGGTGGTGTCGGGCGAGGCGACGAAGCCGACGGTTTCGAGGGCGTAGCCGGTCATGCTGGGCATGCGGCGTGGCGCGCCCATCACGCGCATTCGGCGCACGCCCAGTGTGCGCAGGATTTGCGCGCCGACACCGTAGGTGCGCAGGTTCATTTCGGTGCTGCCTGACGGCACCGGGCGGCTGGCGTCGGCCAGCAGGCGGCCGGCCAGTTGCTCGGACGATTCACCGCAGTTGAGCATCAGCAACACGCCGGCGCCGGCGGCTTGAATGGTGGCCAGCGCCTTGGGCAGCGGCCAGCTGTGGCGCGTCGGGCCGACGTCGAGCAGATCCAGCACCGACAGCGGCTCGTGCACCCGCACCAGCACCTCGTGCGCCGCGTCCCAGGCGCCGACGCTGAGCGCGACATGCACGCCGCCAAAGCTGTCACGGAAGGTGCGGCAGTCAAAGCGCCCCTGGGCGGTGGCCAGCGCGCGCTGGGCGATTTGCTGGACCAAGGTTTCGGTTCGGCTGCGGTGGCGGATCAGCTCGGCAATGCTGCCGACCTTCAGCCCGTGCACTTGCGCGAACTTCAGCAGGTCGGGCAGCCGGGCCATGGTGCCGTCGTCGTTCATGACCTCGCAGATCACCGCCGCTGGCGTCAGCCCGGCCATCGCCGCCAGGTCGCAGCCGGCCTCGGTGTGGCCGGCGCGCATCAGCACGCCGCCATCGGCGGCCTGTAGCGGAAAGATGTGGCCCGGCCGCACCAGGTCGCCCGGCTTGGCCTGTGTCGCCACCGCCACCTGCACCGTGCGCGCACGGTCGGCGGCCGAGATGCCGGTGTCTATGCCTTCGGCGGCTTCGATCGAGACGGTGAACGCGGTGCCGTGCTTGGCGTCGTTGCGCACCACCATTGGCGGCAGGTCGAGCTGGCGGCAGCGCTCGCCGGTTAGCGTCAGGCAGATCAGGCCGCGGCAGTGGCGGGCCATGAAGTTGATCGCCTCGGCGCTGACGTGGTCGGCGGCGAGCAGCACGTCGCCTTCGTTCTCGCGGTCTTCATCGTCGACCACCACGACCATGCGGCCGGCGGCCATGTCGGCGACGAGTTCGGGGATAGGGTGCAGGTCGGTCATCTGGTGTGAAGTTCAAAGTCAGCCGCGGCGCGCTGCCGACGCGGTGCGGCGCGGTGCGTCGTCAATCCAGCGCCGCCACGGTGTCGCCAGGCGCCGGCACGCAGCCGTCGGCGATGGCCGCGCCGCCTTCGCGCAGCACGACGCGCTGGCCGCGAAAGCACAGCTCAATGCGGCGGGCGTCCGGCCACAGCGCCAGCGCAAAGGCGTCGATCGCCGCCGGCATGCTGACCCGGTAGACGCCGCGCGCCAAATCGCCAACCGGGTGGTCGGCATTGTGCAGCCAGGGCAGCAGCGGCACCGCCGCGGCCAGAACGCCGGCGTGGACCTCGGTCGGGCGGTAGCCGTGTGCGGCCAGCCAGCGCTGCGCACTGCGCCGCGCGGCGTCACCGGGCGCGGTGCTGGCGGCCGACACCGGCCCGTCGGCGGCAGCCGACGCCGCCGCACCGGCCGCTGCGGCCACCGCGTCGGGTGCTGGCACGCCGGTCGCAGTAGGGAGCGGCAGGGCGTCGGCATCGGTCCAGGCCAGCGCCAGCAACTCGACCAGCCACTGGTTGCAGTTTTGAAACTGCACGTCATAGGCGTAGGCGTTGGCGCTGTAGCGTGAACCAAGCAACGACAGCGCGACGGTGTTGTCGCGCACCGCGGCTTCCAGCGGCCGCGTGGCGGCTTCGGGCAGCAGCAGCAGCGAGACATAGCCCTCGTCGGCGTCGTCGGTGGCCAGCACAAAGCCGCCCAGCCCTTCGTCGAACAGCCGCGGGCGCTGTTCGTCGCAGGCGAAATAAAGCTGGCGGATGGTCCACGGCGCGGCGTCGGCATCGCGCAACGCGACGCCGGCGTGCGAATAGCGCTGGCCGACGCGGCGCAGGTCCAGCCCCGAGCGGGCGACCAGCGCCAGCCGCGCACCCGAGGCCGCCAGCGTGTCCCTGACCAGCGCCGCAAAGCGCAGCAGTCGGTCTTGCGCGGCAGCGTCGGGCGGCGCGCGGCGGTCGCAAAAGCGCAGCGCGCCGGCCTGCGCCGGGGCCGCACCCAGCGCGACGGCGAGTGAGGCCGCCAGCAGCCACCCGGCGCGCAGCGGCCGCCCTGCCGACCGGCACGCGCCGCGCGGGCCAAGACCGCGGCTGCGCACGACAGCCTGCCGTCGCCGCGGCTTACAGCACCGGCCGCGCCGCCAGTTCGCGCTGCCAGTGGTCGTCCAGCGCCAGAAAAAACGGCGCGCCGCCCGGCGTTTGCGCGAACGCCACGCCGTACGGCCGCGCTTGCGCGCTGATCTGGCCGCCGACCGCCAGCGCCTGGCGCTCGACCGTGGCCTGCGGCAGTTGCAGCCACAGCGTGCCGGCCTCGCCCGGCGTATCCAGCGCCTGCAGCCGCAGGCGCAGCCGGCCCGGGCGATCGTGCAGCGCGGCGATGTCGACGATGCGGTAGTTGCCGGCAGCGGCATCGCGGTGCCGGTGCGACGAGCTGTCGCTGGAACCCTGCACCGAGTCCGACAGGCTGCCGATCGACGTGGCGCTGCTGTCCGACGCCGACGATGCACTGGTGCTTGATGCGTGCGCCGGCCACGCGCTGCACACCAGCGCCGCCGCGGCGCAGGCGCAGCGGGTCAATGCCCGGGCACCTGGGTACCGCGGCGGCTCGAAACGGGTGCGCAAAGTGCGCAACGAAAGTGTCATAGCCACCCCAATAGCATTCGACCACCGCCGGCCGGGCCGCCAAGCATGTGCCAACCCAGCGCACGACGCAGGCCGCGCACGATACCTTGCCGGCGACCGGGCCACGGTCAAAGCCGGCTCGCAGACCGTGCCAATGCCCCGCAACCGGCCGGCCCCTGGGTGCCGCGGTGTGCGCACCAACGCGGACTGACCGCCGGGTCCAGCGGCTTGCGCGGCCGCCTCCGCTGCCACCCCCGAAACGCGGGGGACTGGCCCTCGGCGCCAAGCCCATCCACCCGTTTGCGGGTGGGCATCGGCAGCGCTGCCGCCCAGAATTTGATTTAGTCGCAGCCCTCGCCGCGCTCTCGTCAACTCTCGCCACCCCAGTCCCATGGCACCGTCCCGTCTTCGGAAGTCACTGCGCAGCCAGATTGGCGCGGGCCTGGTCGGCCCGATCGCCGGCACCTTGATCACCGGTGCATTGGCGGCGTCGGCCTTGCCACGGCTGGCTGAAATGGCGCAACACAGCCGCAGCGCCGTGCTGCACAGCAACAGCGCCGCGTTGACCCGGGCGATGGCCTACAACCGTGCCAGTTGCGCGCTGCCAGGCGCCGACGGCTGCGTATCGATTTCCGACTGCGCCCAGGCGCCGCAACTGCTGGTGGGTGGGCTGCCGGCAGGCTACAGCGTCGCTGCCGGCGCGCTGTCCGGCGAGGGCGAGTGCATGCTGCTGTCCGACGACAACGGCGAACGCGCGACCTTCGTCGGCAGCCTGACCGCCGCGCGCTGACGCGGCCGGCCCACGGCGCAGGCCGCGCCGCGGCCGCGGCGTCTTTCAGCCGATTTGCACCGAGATGCGGCGCGGCTGCGCGTGCTCGGCTTTCGGGATGCGCACCCGCAGCACGCCCTGGGTCAGCTCGGCGCTGACCTTGTCGGCGTCAAGCTCCTTGCTCAGCGTGAAGGCGCGGCGGTAGCGCGACAGCGCCACTTCGGCGTGCTTGGCGTCCATGCCGGTGGGCACCGCCAGCGCCATCTCGGCCTCGATGCTCAACTGCTCGCCGTCGACGCGCAGGTGCAGGTTGTCCTTCGGCACGCCGGGCAGGTCGGCATACAGCGTGATGCCGGTGGCGTCTTCGATCACGTCCACCGGCGGCAGCAGCGCCGGCGCCTGGCGGACATCGGATTCAGGGTGCGCCGAGCGGTCGGCGGGGGTGGTGACTTGGTTGCTCATGGCTGACTCCGTGGCATGCATTGAAGTTGGACGTCGTGCCTCAGACACTCAGTTGACGCTGATGCGGCGCGGCTGCGCGGCCTCGCGGCGCTTGACACTGATATGCAGCACGCCGTCGCGGTAGTTGGCGCTGACCGCGCTCGGGTCGGCGTCATCGGGCAGGCTGACGACGCGGCGAAAGCGCCCGGCAAAGCGCTCGTTCAGGTGCAGCGTGGTGCCAGGGCCGGGCGCGCCGGTTTCCGCCTTGCCCACCGCGGCCGGCGCCACCGCCTGCGGCTTGCGCTCGCCGTCTATGGTCAGCACGCCGCGGTCCAGGTTGACGTCGATGGTCGCCGGGTCGATGCCCGGCGCAAAGGCATAGACCTCGACCGACGCCGGCGTGGTGCCGACGTTCAACGCCGGGTAGCCGCCACGGCCCATGCCGCGGATATTGGGCGAGGTGTCAAACAGGCTGCCGACTTCGCGCTGCAGGCGCTCGAATTCGGCAAACAGGTCGCGTGGGAACAGGCTTCGGTACATGGAACGTCCTCCGGTGGTTGACCCGGTACACGCGCATCGCGCGGTCGCCGGTATGGTCTGCAGCTAGGGTCGCCTGGCGCCGCTTTCAAGAGCCGCCGCGCGGCTGGCCATGCAACCAGCGCTTACAACTTTTGACGCTACGGCAGCGACGACCACTCAACGTTGGCCAGGACTTTGCCGAATAAAAGCCGGAACCGCCGCAGGTTCCATGTCGGTGCTGCCAGCGCCCCGTGTCCGCCTGTCGCTACACACCGCTGCCCATGAACCGAACCGCTGCCACGGCAATTCGCCAACACCTGCACCAGGGTATGCGCCTGGCCTTGGCCGCCGTGCCGCAGCAGTGGCGATTTGCGTTGTTTCGCCGCCTGGTCGACTGCGAGGCGGCGCCCGACGCCCGGCTGCAGCTAAAGATTGCCGACAGCCAGGACGAATTGCAGGCCTGCTTTTCGTTGTTGCACGACGCCTATGTGTCGGCCGGGTTCATGAAGCGTGACCCTTCGGGGTTGCGCGTGACCATCTACCACGCGTTGCCGACCACCACCACGTTGTGCGCCAAGTTCGACGGCGAGGTGGTTGGCACGGTGACGCTGATTCGCGACGGCGTGTTCGGTTTTCCGATGCAGTCGGTGTTCGACCTGAGCGCGGTGCGCGCCGCCGGCGGCCAGATTGCCGAAATTTCGGCGCTGGCGGTCGCGCCGCGCTTCAGGAAAACCGGCGGCAAGATTTTGTTCCCGCTGATGAAGTTCATGTATGACTATGCCACGCAGTATTTTGATACGCGGCATCTGGTCATCGCGGTCAACCCCAACCGAATTGAGATGTATGAATCATTGCTGTTTTTCAGGCGTCTGACCGGTAGCCATGTCGACAATTATGATTTTGCCAACGGCGCGCCAGCGGTCGGCGCCACGCTGGATTTGATGCAGGCTCCGGATATATTCAGGACGGTTTATGGCCAGCGGCCGCCGCGGCGCAATCTGCACCATTACTTCATCGAAAGCCGGTTGCCGAATATCCAATGGCCGGCACGGCGCTTTCACACCACCTGCGATCCGGTGATGACGCCGGCGCTTCTGGAGCATTTTTTCAATCACCAGACGCAGGTTTTCGAGTCGCTTGACGACCGCAAACGTCGGCTGTTGCAGTCGATTTATGGCCAGACCGCCTACGCCGAGGTGCTGCCAGCGCCGCGCCAGAGCAGCGCCGCCGCGTTGCGCAGCAGCCCGCGCTTTTCAATCCGCTGCCCGGCGACGCTCGAAGTGTTGTCGTATGACGACAGTTTGCGCTATGCCCTGACCGTGGTTGACGTCTCGCTCAATGGCTTGCAGGCCGAGTGCGGCCTGCCACTGCCCGAGGGCACCTGCGGCCGGCTCGACATCAGCCTGGGCACCGATGAACAAAGTACGCTGCAGGTGGTCGCGGTGCGCCGGGCAGTGTCCGACGGCAGAACCTTTTATGGTTTTCGGGTGCTGCATGCCGATTCGCCCTGGCTGCGCGCGGTCACCGCGCTGAGCGAAAGCCGCACCCAGGCCGATCTGACGCGGCTGGGCGGCAGCGCCAGCGACAGCGCCGCCACAGCCAGCCGCCTGGCCTCGGACGCGCAAGAACAGCCCGCCGACTGCACGCCGGCGACGAGTCCGTCCGCACAATGCGCGGCATGAAGCCGCCGCCACCCCCTGCCGCAACCGATCTCTCGCCGGCCAGCGACAAGCCGCCGCGCCGCAGGCGCCGGCTGGCCAGGCTAGGCTGCACCGCGTTGCTGGCCACCACGGCGCTGCTGGCGCAGGCCGACCTGCCGGCGGTGATCGCCGCGGCCAGGCCCTCGGTGGTGGCGATCGGCACCTACAACGCGCTGGACAGCCCGCGCTTTACGTTTCGGGGCACCGGTTTCGCGGTTGGCGACGGGCGGCAAATCGTCACCAACCGGCACGTCCTTCCTGGCGCCGAGCAAGTCGGCAGCGACGCCAGGCTGGCCGTCGCGGTGCCGATCGCCGCCGGCGTCGAGCCCGAAATCCGCGAGGCGACGCTGGCCACGTCGTCGCTCGAACACGACCTCGCGCTGCTGACCGTGCCCGGCCGGCCGCTTCCAGCGCTGCCGCTGGCCGCCGACAGCGCTGTCGCACGCGTGCGCGACGGCCAGGCGGTGGTGTTGATCGGCTTTCCGCTCGGCACGCAGCTCGGCATGGTGCCGGTGTCGCACCACGGCATCGTCGCCGCCACGGTGCCAATGGCGCTGCCGCCGCCCAACAGCCGGCAGCTCGACGCCCGCACCTTGAACCTGCTGCGCCAGGGCCCGCTGGAGGTTTACCAGCTTGACGCGACCGCCTATCCCGGCAACAGCGGCAGCCCCTTGCTTGATGCCGACAGCGGCCAGGTGCTGGCCATCGTCAACATGGTGCTGGTCAAGGCCAGCAAAGAGGCGCTGCTGAACAGCCCCTCGGGCATCAGTTACGCGATTCCATCGCGGCATATTCGCGCGCTGCTGAAATAGCCCGACACCAATCGCACCAACCCGGTGCCGGACAAAACAAACGTGACATCGGTCGCGGCCCCCCTTGGCATCGGGATTGCACGCCGCTGTCTGGGCTGTCCCAATTGCTTGGACAATGAGCGCGCTATGCGGCGCGCGGCGCGGGCCGCGGCGGCAGCGTGGGGCAAGCCTGCAGCGCCGCGGCGCAGGGCAGATCAGGGGACACGGCAATTTCCAGCCGATCGGCGGTCGCCACGGACCCGCGGCACAACAGGATACGGGTTATGGTAAGGGTATTCAATCATTATTTGCATGCGTCCGCATTGCGGCGAATTGCATTTGATTTCTTACTGTCGCTTCTGGCGTTGGCGTGCGTGATCCTGGTGCAGGCTGAAAATATCCACAACGCGGTGCCCATGGCTGGTGCGCAGGTGGTGACGCTGGCCGCCGGCCTGTTTCTGATCAACAGCGCCTCCGGGCTTTACCAGCGCGCGCAGGAATGGTCGGCGGCCGAATCGGTGGTGCGCGCGGTGCTGGCGGTCGGGCTGGGCGTGACCCTCACTTACCAGATATTCCATTTCCTGCCGGTCGGATTCGGCAATCTCGACACGATTCGCATTTCCGCAATGCTGGTGATGGCGGCGCTGATCCTGCGCCGGGTGGTGCTGGGCTACTGGGCCACCAAGGCCCGCGCCGGTGCGCGCGTGCTGGTGTTTGGCACCGGTCCGGCCGCGCAAATGGTTGGCACCACGCTGCGCTCGGCCGACCCGCTGGCCACCATCGTCGGCTACTTTCCCGGGCCAAACGAAAAGCAGCCAACGGTCGATGAAGCATTGCGGCTGTCGACCAAGCTGTCGTTGACGCAAACCGCACGCCGCCTCGGGGTCGATGAAATCATCGTTGCGGTCACCGAGCGGCGCTCGGGCAGCATGCCGCTGCGCGAACTGCTTGATTGCAAACTCTCCGGCGTGCAGGTGTTCGACATCACCACGTATTTCGAACGCATGCTGGGCCAGATCCGGGTCGATTTCGTCAACGCCGGCTGGCTGATCTTCGGTGACGGCTTCAACCAGGGCTTTTACCGCACCGCCGTCAAGCGGGTATTCGACGTGCTGTGCTCGCTGGTGTTGATCATCCTGGCCGCGCCAGTGATGCTGGTCACCGCGCTGGCCATCAAGCTGGAAAGCGAGGGACCGGTTTTTTACCGGCAGGAGCGCGTTGGCGGCAACAGCCAGGTGTTCAAGGTCACCAAGTTCCGCAGCATGCGCACCGACGCCGAAAAGGACGGCAAGCCGCGCTGGGCGTCGGCCAACGACAGCCGGGTGACCCGGATCGGCGCGATCATTCGGCGCCTGCGCATTGATGAGCTACCGCAGTTGTTCAACGTGCTGACCGGCGACATGAGCCTGGTCGGCCCGCGCCCCGAGCGGCCATTCTTCGTCGAGCAACTGACCAACGAGATTCCGTATTACGCGGTGCGCCACAGCATCAAGCCCGGCGTCACCGGCTGGGCCCAGGTGCGCTACCAGTACGGCTCAACGGTCGAAGACTCGCAGGAAAAGCTGCAGTACGACCTTTACTACGTGAAGAACCACAGCCTGTTCCTCGACTTCGTGATCCTGTTCGAGACCGTCGGCGTCGTGCTGACCGGCAAGGGTGCGCGTTGAGCCGCGCAACGCGCGCAGCCCAGCGCCCGTGATTTCCCGCAGCAGCGTCGCCGCTGGCGCTGCGCGGTGGCTTCTGCGCCGGCACGGCTGGTACGGGGAGCTGAACCGGCAATGACCGGCCTGACCGTCGAAAGCCTGAGTGCGCTGGGTTTTGCGCTGGTGCTGCTGACGCATGTCGCCTACGGCGTTTATCTGCTGCGCGTCGACCACCGGCGCCAGCCGAGCAGCACGCCGGCGGCGTGGTACTACGCCGCGGTGGCGCTGACCGCGTTGTGGGCGCTGGTCGCCTTGCTCGACCTGGCCTCGTCAAAGCTGCTGACCTGGTATCTGGCCAACCTGCTGGATCAGTCGCGTTTTGCCGCCTGGTGCGTGTTCCTGCTGCTGCTGCTGCGCCCGGCAACCCCCGACGCGCGCGGCGACCGCAACCGGCCACTGCTGGCGCTGCTGGCGGCGCTGTGGCTGGCCGGCGTGGTCATCTGCATATACAGCGGCATGGCCAGCGGCGGCGCCACGCTGATCAGCCGGTCGCTGGCGTCGATGCACCTGTTCTGGGCGGTGGCCTGCCTGCTGCTGGTCGAGCAGGTGTTTCGCAACCAGGCCGACCAGACGCGCTGGGGCGCCAAGCCGCTGTGCATGGCGCTGGCGGCACTGGCGGTGTTCGACGTCTACCTGTTCTCGCAGGCGATGATGTTCGGCGGCCTCGACGAGGACGTGCTGGCCGCGCGCGGATTGGTGCAGGCGATGACCGTGCCGCTGCTGCTGGCCGCCTCGCGCCGGCAAAGTGGCTGGCTGCGCAAGATCCAGGTCTCGCGCAGCGCGGCGTTTTACTCGGCCACGCTGCTGCTCACCGGCGCCTACCTGCTGTTCATCGCCGGTGTCGGCTACTACCTGCGCTTTTTCGGCGGCAGTTGGGGCGGCGCGCTGCAGGTGGCGCTGTTGTCGGCGGCACTGGTTGGCCTGCTGGTGCTGCTGGCCTCGGGCACCGCGCGCGCCCGGCTGCGGGTGTTTCTGGGCAAGAATTTTTTCAGCTACCGCTACGACTACCGCCGCGAATGGCTGCGCTTTACCTCGATGCTGTCGTCGCGCAGCTCGCCGCAGGAAGTCGGCGCGCTGGTGGTGCGCGGCCTGGCCGACATGATTGAAAGCCCGGCCGGCAGCCTGTGGTTCAAGGCCCTGGGCGACCACAGCTTCGTGCAGAGCGCGCGCTGGAACATGCCCGAGGTGGCCGACCACGAGCCGCCGGCGTCGGCGTTTTGCCAGTTCATGCGCCTGAACGAGTGGATCGTCGAGCTGGGCGCGCCACAGGCCGCCGACGGCCAGCCCGAGCCGCCGCCACCGCTGTGGCTGGGCCAGTTGCCCTCGGCCTGGCTGGTGGTGCCACTGCTGGTGATCGACGAGATGATCGGCTTCGTCGTGCTGGCCAAGCCGCGCACGCCGGTCGGGCTGAATTGGGAGGTGCGTGACCTGTTGAAGACCGCCGCGCGCCAGGCCTCGGGTTTTCTGGCCCAGATGCACGCCGCCGAGGCGCTGCTGGAGGCGCGCAAGTTCGACGCATTCAACCGCATGTCGGCGTTCGTCGTGCATGACCTGAAAAACATCATCACCCAGTTGTCGCTGATGCTGAAAAACGCCGAGCGCCACCGCCACAACCCGGAGTTCCAGCAGGACATGCTGTTGACGGTGGCCAGTTCGCTGGAAAAGATGCGCCAGATGATGTTGCAGCTGCGCGAAGGCGCCAAGCCGGCCGGCAACGTCTCGGGTGTTGAACTGCTGCCGGTTTTGCAACGCATTGAAACCGCGGCGCGCCAACGTGGTCGCAGCGTGGAGCTGCAAATCGTCGACCGCGTCGCCACCCGCGGCCACGCCGAACGGCTGGAGCGTGTGATTGGTCACGTTGTGCAGAATGCGCTCGACGCCACGCCCCCCACAGGCCGGGTGTGGGTCACGCTGCGGCAATCGTCTGGACGCGCACAATTGGAAATAGGTGATACCGGCGCCGGCATGACCCAGGAATTCATCCAGAACCGCCTGTTTCGGGCGTTCAGTTCAACCAAGGCCAGCGGCATGGGCATCGGCTCGTATGAGAGTTTTCAATATGTCAAGGAACTCGGCGGGAGCATCGACGTGAAAAGTGAAGTCGGCCAGGGCTCGGTGATCACCCTGCTGCTGCCGCTGTTTGACCTGCGCACCGTCACCGACCTGCGCGCCGACGGGGCGACAGGATGAGCGGTGCGGCCCAGTCGACGCCGCTGCTGATCGTCGAGGACGATCTGGCGCTGCAAAAACAGATCAAGTGGTCGCTCGACCGCTTCGATTCGGTCACCGCCAGCGACCGCGAGTCGGCATTGGTGGCGTTCAGGCGCCACCAGCCGGCGGTGGTGACGATGGACCTCGGCCTGCCGCCCGACCCCGATTCCACCTCCGAGGGCTTTCGGCTGCTGGAGCAAATGCTGGCCGCCGACCCCAACGTCAAGGTCATCGTGCTGACCGGGCAAAACGACCAGGCCAATGCGTTGCGCGCGGTGGCGCTGGGCGCCTATGACTTCTTTGCCAAGCCGTTCGAGCCCGAACTGCTCGGCTTGACGATAGACCGCGCCTACCGCCTGGCCGAGCTGCAGACCGAGAACGCCCGGCTGCAGCAACTGCGCCAGCCCGACGCGCTGTCCGGGCTGATCACGCGCGACCCGGACATGCTGCGCATCTGCCGCATGATCGAACGCGTGGCGTCCAGCTCGGCCACCGTGCTGCTGCTGGGCGAAAGCGGCACCGGCAAGGAAGTGCTGGCGCAAGGGCTGCACCAGGCCAGCAAGCGCGGCGGCAAGTTCGTCGCCATCAATTGCGCGGCGATTCCCGAGGCGCTGCTGGAAAGCGAGCTGTTCGGCTACGAGCGCGGCGCCTTCACCGGCGCCACCAAGACCACCGTCGGCAAGATCGAAACCGCCAACGGCGGCACGTTGATGCTCGACGAAATCGGCGACCTGCCGCAGCCGCTGCAGGCCAAGCTGCTGCGCTTTTTGCAAGAACGCAAGATTGAGCGCATCGGTGGCCGGCAGGAGATTCCGGTCGACGTGCGCGTGGTCTGCGCCACGCACCAGGATCTGAAGGCGCAAATCGCGCAGGCGCGCTTCCGCGAAGACCTGTTTTACCGGCTGGCCGAACTGGTGATCGACATCCCGCCGTTGCGCAAACGCAGTGGCGACGCGGTGCTGCTGGCGCACGGCTTCCTGCGCCGCTTCGCGCAGGAAAACAAGCGCGGCAGCATGGCCTTCAGCGAGGACGCGATCCGCGCCATCGAATCCCACCCGTGGCCGGGCAATGTGCGCGAGCTGCTCAGCGCGGTGCGCCGGGCGGTGATCATGGCCGACGGCAACCGCATCGCCGCCGTCGACCTGGCGCTGCCGCCGGCCGCCGTGGCCGAGGGCGACGACGCCGCGCAACCCGGCGCCACCTGCGACCTTGACCTGCGCACGGTGCGCGAAAACGCCGAGCGCCAGGCGGTGCTGGCGGCGCTGGCGCGCACCGACAGCAACATCGCCAAGGCCGCCGAACTGCTCGGCGTGAGCCGGCCGACGCTGTACGACCTGATGAACCGGCTGTCGATTCGCTGACGGCTGTGCGCTGTGCGCTGTGCGCTGTGCGCGATGAACGATGAATGATGAGCGCGCGCTGCGCGCGCTATGAACAACGAACACCGGGTTCCGTGCTGCCAGCGCAGGTGGCTTTTTCATCGTTCATGTCCCGCGCCAGCGGGGCGCTTCATCATTCATTGGTCAGCCGTCATCGGTCATGTCCCGCGCCAGCGCGACGTTTCATCGTTCATCCGAGGGACTACCGCGCTGGCATAGACTGGCGCGATCCGCCCGCCTATGAACGAAGCCTCCTCCACCCTGTCTGCCGCCGAGCGCACCACGCTCCAGGCGCAGTTGGTTGCCGCGCTGCAGGCAGTGCTGCCACCGCATGCGCTGTTGTGGCGCGGCGAAGACACGGTGCCGTATGAATGCGATGGGCTGACCGCCTACCGCGCGCTTCCGCTGGCGGTGGCGCTGCCTGAATCAGACGCCCAGGTCGGCGCGGTGCTCAAGGCCTGCCATGGCCTGGGCGTGGCGGTGGTGGCACGCGGCGCCGGCACGGGGTTGAGCGGCGGCGCGATGCCGCACACGCTTGGCGTGACGCTGTCGCTGACAAGGCTGAACCGCATCGTCAAGCTTGAAGCCGCCAGCCGCACCGCGGTGGTGCAGTGCGGAGTGCGCAACCTGGCCATCAGCGAGGCGGCGGCGGCGCATGGGCTGTATTACGCGCCCGACCCGAGCAGCCAGATCGCCTGCACGATTGGCGGCAACGTGGCTGAAAACTCCGGCGGCGTGCATTGCCTGAAGTACGGGCTGACGCTGCACAACGTGTTGAAGGTGCGCGGCTTTACGGTCGAAGGCGAGGCGGTCGAGTTCGGCGCCGACGCGCTGGACGCGCCGGGGCTGGATCTGCTTTCGGCGATCGTCGGCAGCGAAGGCATGCTGGCGGTGATCACCGAGGTCACCGTCAAGCTCACGCCCAAGCCGCTGCTGGCGCGCTGCATCCTCGCCAGCTTTGACGACGTGCGGCGCGCCGGCGACGCGGTGGCGGCGGTGATTGCCGCCGGCATCATTCCGGCCGGGCTGGAAATGATGGACAAGCCGATGACCGCGGCGGTCGAAGACTTTGTCCACGCCGGCTACGACCTCGACGCGGCGGCGATTCTGCTGTGCGAGAGCGACGGCACGCCCGAAGAAGTGGCCGAGGAAATCGATCGCATGCGCGCGGTGTTCGAGCGCTGCGGCGCGACGCGGCTCCAGGTCAGCGAAACCGAGGCGCAGCGGCTGGCGTTCTGGAGCGGGCGCAAGAACGCCTTTCCCGCGTCGGGCCGCATCAGCCCCGACTACATGTGCATGGACTCGACCATTCCGCGCAAGCGGCTGGCCGACATCCTGATCGCCATCGCCGAGATGGAAACCCGCTACGGCCTGCGCTGCTGCAACGTGTTTCACGCCGGCGACGGCAACCTGCACCCGCTGATCCTGTTCGATGCCAACCAGGCCGACGAGCTGCACCGCGCCGAGCAGTTTGGCGCCGAGATCCTGGAAACCAGCGTCGCGATGGGCGGCACGGTCACCGGCGAGCACGGCGTGGGGGTGGAAAAGCTGAACTCGATGTGCGTGCAGTTCAGCCCCGAGGAGCGCGCGCAAATGCTGGCGCTCAAGGCCGCCTTCGACCCGGCCGGCACGCTCAACCCGGGCAAGGTGATTCCGACCCTGCACCGCTGCGCCGAATACGGCCGCATGCACGTGAAAAAGGGCTTGCTCCCCTTCCCCGAGCTTGAGCGCTTCTGAGGCTGCGAATTTTTCATTGTTCATGGCCCGCGCCCGCGCGGACCGCTCATCGTTCATTGCTCAGCACCCAAACCACCCGCCATGGACGCCGCGCTCGCTGAACTGACCGACCGGGTGCGCGCCGCCGCGGCCGACAAGACGCCGCTGGCCATCGTCGGCGGCAACACCAAGGCGTTCTACGGCGAGGCGCCGCGCGGCCAGCCACTGCACCTGGGTGCGCTGAGCGGCGTCAGCAGCTACGAGCCCAGCGAGTTGGTGGTCACCGTGCGCGCCGGCACGCCGCTGGCGCAGCTGGAGGCGCTGCTGGCCGAGCACGGCCAGTGCCTGCCGTTCGAGCCGCCGCGCTTTGGCGCCGCGGGCGAGGCCGGCGGCACGGTCGGCGGCATGGTCTGCGCCGGCTTGTCCGGGCCGGCGCGCGCGGTGGTCGGCTCGGTGCGCGACCATGTGCTGGGCGTGACCCTGCTCAACGGCCGCGCCGAACTGCTCAGCTTTGGCGGCCAGGTGATGAAAAACGTCGCCGGCTACGACGTCTCGCGGCTGCTGGTCGGCGCGCTCGGCATCCTGGGCGTGGTCTGCGAGGTGTCGCTGAAGGTGCTGCCACGGCCCCCGGCGCAGGCCACGCTGCGCTTTGAACTGGATGAAGCCGACGCGCTGCAGCGGCTGGCCAAGTGGTCGGGCCAGCCGCTGCCGCTGTCGGCGAGCGCCTGGTGGTCGGGCATGCTGGTGCTGCGCCTGGCCGGCGCCGCGGCAGCGGTTGACAGCGCCACGCGCACGCTCGGCGGCGAGCCGGTCGACCCGGCGCTGGCCGAGGCCTTCTGGACCGGCCTGCGCGACCAGACCGACGAATTCTTCGCCCGCGCCGCGCACGCGCTGGCCAGCGGCGCCACACTGTGGCGGCTGTCGCTGCCGGCCACCGCGCCGGCCGCGGCGCTGCCGGGCGAGCACCTGGTGGAGTGGGGCGGCGCGCAGCGCTGGGTGGTAACCAGCGCCCACGCCGCCACGCTGCGCGAGCTGGCCGCCCGCTTAGGCGGCCACGCCACCGCGTTTCGGGGTGCCAAGGCCGAAGGCGCGTTCACCCCGTTGTCAGCCCCGCTGGCCGCCATCCACCGCCGGCTGAAAGACGCCTTCGACCCCGACCGGCTGTTCAACCCCGGGCGGCTGTACCCGGACTTGTGATGCGTCCCCGATTGGACATGTACGCGAAGTCGATATCGATCATCAACTTTCGGCGTTTCGCAGCGTTCGAATGTTCGTTCGACCCGCGCTTCACGCTGCTGATGGGTCCGAACGGCAGCGGCAAGTCAAGCCTGTTGCGGGCGATGCATGTCGCGCTGCGAAGCCTTTTTTCGTCTTTGAATGTGCCGATGCCCGACCTGTTCGAAGAAAGCAGTGTGCGGCGAATGGAGAGCGTCGACCCCGCGGACGAGTCCTGGCGCACGCCGCAATACCCCAGCCGCATCAAGCTGTGGGTCGAACTGGACCGCACCGAGCGCGTGTTTGCCGCCGAGCGGCTGGCCGCGAACAACCGCGAATACGTCTGCTCCGACGGCGACCGGGCGGCAAGCTTGGACGCAATGGCCGCGGCACGGGCACTCGGCCCAGCCTGGTTTGACCCCGCCGCGTCCACCGCGTCGCCATTGATTGCGCGCTTCGGTCCATCAGGTTCGACCGAAGCCGGTGTGCTCAATGGCGTTCAAAAGCCCTTCAGCACCAAACAGGAAATCTGGCAGCGCTTTGACAGCGACATCGTCAATGCCAACGGCCTCGCGCAATGGTTTCAGTACAACGAACTGCGCACGCTGCAGGAAGGCAAGCCGCCGCTGATGTACCGGCTGGCCAAGGCTGCAGTACTGGGTGCGATCCATGCTGAAGACATTCGCTATGTGGTACGCGACAACCAGTTGATGCTGCTGCACCGCGATCATGGTTGGCGGCCCTATGGTGAATTAAGCGATGGCCAACGCCGACTGGCAGCGATCTTCAGTGAACTTGCGCTGCGCTGCGCCAGCCTGAATTCGCAGCTTGGCGAAGACGCGATCGCCGCAACCCCTGGCATCGTGACGATCGACGAGCTCGACCTGCATCTGTATCCGGCCTGGCAACGCTGCGTTGTGCCCGACCTGTTGCGCGTCTTTCCCAAGCTGCAATTCATTGCCACCTCGCATTCGCCGTTTCTGCTTCAGGCCGCGTTCGAAAGCGGCCGGGTGGTGGACATGCGCAACGGCCAGTTTGTCGACCCGGGTGACACCAGCATCGAAGACATTACCGAAGGTGTGATGGGGGTTGCACAGCCGCAGCGCGGGCAACGATTCCAGGCACTGCAGGCCTTGGCGGCTGACTATTTGGCGTTGCTGGAAAGCAGTCCCAGCAGTCCGGAAGAGCTTTCGCGCGTCAAACACCAGCTTGATGACGCGATGGCCGTCTTCGCCAATGAACCGGCGTCGGCGGCATGGCTCGCCCAACGCCGCGAAGCGGCCGGGCTTTGAACCATGCGCTGCGTAGACAGGGGAACCTGCCCGCAATCCCAAGGCGTGCCGGTTTCCTTTGCTCGCTACCAGGACGCAGCGTCGTACCTGAAGGACAGGCTCGGCCGCTATTGCAGCTTTTGCGAACGATCGATCAAGGTCGGGCTGGCGGTCGAGCATAAACAGCCCAGGTCGCACCGCCCCGATCTGGAATGCGACTGGACAAACCTGCTGCTGGCGTGCGGCAACTGCAACGGCTGCAAGGCCGCGCAGCAGGTGGCCGCGGCTGATGCCATGTGGCCGGACGAACACGACACGCTGGACGCATTGGTGTATCTGCCCAGCGGACGAATTACGCCGCGCGCAGGCTTAAGCGAAGATGCAGCGCGCAGAGCGGCCGGGCCGCTCCAGCTTGTCGGGCTGGATCGCACACCGCTGTCAACACCGGCCGACCACCGCTGGCCAGACCGCCTCGAAATTTGGCGCCATGCGCAGCAAAGCCTGGCCGACTACAGGTGCCACCCCAGCCCGCGTATGCTGAAGCGAATCGTCGAGACCGCGGTCACCATGGGCGGCTTTTCGATCTGGATGGCGGCATTCGCCGAACACGCGGACGTCCGACACGCATTGATCAAATCATTCCCGGGCACCGTTTGGCGCTCACCAGTCCATGACATGTTCGGGAGCGTCGAATGACTCTGACCCCGGTCGCCGCCGACCTGCCGGCCTACTACGCCGGCCGCGCGGCGTATTACGAGCGCGTGTACCACCGCGGCGAGCGCCAGGCCGAGCTGCGCGCCACCGAGGCCTGGTTGTCGCGCTGCTTTGCCGGCCGGCGGGTGCTTGAAGTGGCCTGCGGCACCGGCTGGTGGACGGTGCACGGCGCGGCACATGCCGCGCACTGGCTGGCCACCGACTTGCAGCCTGAAACCCTGGCCGTCGCGCGCGCCAAGGCGCTGCCCGAGAGCGTCGAGCTGCGCGTGGCCGACGCCTATACGCTGGCCGGGCTGCGCGCCGACGAATGCTTCGACGCTGCCTTTGCCGGCTGCTGGTGGAGCCATGTGCCGCTGGCGCGGCTGGCGCCGTGGCTGGCCACGCTGCACCGCCGGCTGCTGCCGGGCGCGCGGGTGGTGATGCTGGACAACCGCTTCGTGCCACGCGACAGCACGCCGCTGGCGCGCCGCGACGCCGACGGCAACACCTACCAGCGGCGCACGCTGGACGACGGCAGCCAGCACGAGATCGTCAAGAACTACCCCGACGCCGCCAGCGCCGCCGCCGTGCTGGGCCCGCGCGCACGCTGGCTGCAGTGGACCGCGCAGACCCACTACTGGCTGCTGACCTACCAACTGGCCTGAACCAAGCTGAGTCCTCGACCATGCAAACCCAACTCAGCGCCGAACACCAGGCCACGCCCGAAGGCCGCGCGGCCGAAGCCATTCTGCGCAAGTGCGTGCATTGCGGCTTTTGCACCGCCACCTGCCCAACCTACCAGGTGCTGGGCGACGAGCTCGACAGCCCGCGCGGGCGCATCTACCTGATCAAGCAGGTGCTCGAAGGCGCGGCGCCCACCCGCTCGACGCAACTGCACCTGGACCGCTGCCTGACCTGCCGCAACTGCGAAACCACCTGCCCGTCGGGCGTGCAGTACGGCCGGCTGGTCGAAATCGGCCGCCAGTTGGTCGACGCCCGGGTGCCGCGGCCGGCTGGCGAGCGCGCGCTGCAATGGGTGCTGCGCGAGGGGTTGACGTCCAAGGCCTTCAAGCCGGCGCTGGCGCTGGGCCAACTGGCGCGGCCGCTGCTGCCGAAGGCGTTGCAGGACAAGGTGCCGGCGCGCAGCAGCGGCGGCGCCTGGCCGCGCAACACGCACCCGCGCAAGGTGCTGCTGCTGGCCGGCTGCGTGCAGCCGGCGCTGCAGCCCAACATCAACGCCGCCACCGCCCGCGTGCTCGACGCCGCCGGCATCCAGACCGTCATCGCACCCGAGGCCGGCTGCTGCGGCGCGGTACGCAGCCACCTGGGGGACGAGGCCGGCGGCAACGCCGACATGCGCCGCAACATCGACGCCTGGTGGCCGCTGGTCGAGCGCGGCGAAGTCGAGGCCATCGTCGGCAACGCCAGCGCCTGTGCGCTGATGGTCAAGGACTACGGCCATGCCTTGCACGACGACCCGGCCTACGCCGCCAAGGCCGAACGCATCAGCGCGCTGGCGCGCGACTTGAGCGAGCTGCTACCCGACATCGTCAGCGCGCTCAAGCCGCGGCTGCGCGCCGACCACGCCGCCGGTCAGCGCCTGGCCTTCCACCCGCCGTGCACGCTGCAGCACGGCCAGCAGTTGCGTGGCGGCGTCGAGCACGCGCTGCGCACGCTGGGGTTCGAGGTCGCGCTGGCCGCCGAAAGCCACTTGTGCTGCGGCTCGGCCGGCACCTACAGCGTGCTGCAGCCGGTGTTGTCGGGGCAGTTGCGCCAGCGCAAGATCGACCAGCTCGGCGCGCTTGAACCGACCGCCATCCTGTCGGCCAACATCGGTTGCATCGAGCACCTGCAGGCGGCCACCACCACCCCAGTGCGGCACTGGGTGGAATGGCTGGACCAGGCGCTGCACGCACCGCCGCCGGCCACCATCGCGGTGCCGGTTGGCTCGGCCACGCCTTGAGCGCGACAGCGCCGCCGGGCTGGGGCGGCACGGCGGCAAACGCCACTATCATCGCCCGCATGTTGCGCGCCCCCACGCTGCCTGCCTTGCCGCCCGGGTCAGTCGACCAGGGGGCCTGGCCCTGGCGCCGGCCACCGCTGCCGGCTTGACCGATTGGCCGCCCGCCCTGGGCGGCCGGGCCTGGTGGACACACACACCGCCAGCGCCGCCCAACCCCCCTTTGCACACCGCCCTGGGCGACCGCAGCACCGCGCTGCCGCCGCCGTGGCCTTTGAGGTCCGCACGATGATCACTGAACTCGAATTCAAGAGCCTGGCCGCGCAGGGCTACAACCGCATTCCGCTGCTGACCGAGGCCTTTGCCGACCTGGAAACGCCGTTGTCGCTGTACCTGAAACTGGCCGGCGGCGCCAGGCACAGCTTCTTGCTGGAATCGGTGGTCGGCGGCGAGCGTTTCGGCCGCTACTCCTTCATCGGCCTGCCGGCGCGCACGCTGCTGCGCGCCACCGACGGCCAGACCGAATTGGTCACCGATGGCCAGGTGGTCGAACGCCACGACGGCAACCCGTTGGAGGTGATTGCCGCCTACCAGGCGCGCTTCAAGGTCGCGCTGCGGCCGGGGCTGCCGCGCTTTTGCGGCGGCCTGGCCGGCTACTTCGGCTACGACGCGGTGCGCTGCATCGAGCCCAAATTGGCCCGGGTACACAAGGACGGCGGGCTGGCCACGCCCGACATCCAGTTGCTGCACTGCGAGGAACTGGCGGTGATCGACAACCTGTCGGGGCGGCTGTACCTGATCGTCTACGCCGACCCGGCGCAGCCCGAGGCCTACTTCAGCGCCAAGCGGCGGCTGACCGAGCTTGGCGACAAGCTGCGCTACTCGGTCTCGGCGCCAAACATTCAGCGCACGCAGACGCACCCGGTCGAACGCAGCTTTGCCAAGGCCGACTACCTGGCGGCGGTACAAAAGGCCAAGGACTACATCGCCGCCGGCGACATGATGCAGGTGCAGGTCGGCCAGCGGCTGAAAAAGCGCTACACCGAAAGCCCGCTCAGCCTGTACCGCGCGCTGCGCTCGCTGAACCCGTCGCCGTACATGTACTTCTACGACATGGGCGAGTTTCAGATCGTCGGCGCCAGCCCGGAAATTCTGGTCCGCCACGAACACACGCCCGACGGCGACAAGGTCACCATCCGCCCGCTGGCCGGCACGCGGCCGCGCGGCGCGACGCCCGAGCGCGACCTGGCCACCGAGGCCGAACTGCTGGCCGACCCGAAGGAGCGCGCCGAGCACCTGATGCTGATCGACCTGGCGCGCAACGACCTGGGCCGCATCGCGCGCACCGGCTCGGTAAAGGTCACCGAGGCGTTTGCGGTCGAGCGCTACTCGCACGTCATGCACATCGTCAGCAACGTTGAGGGCTTGATCGACGACCGCGTGTCGAACATGGATGTGCTGCGCGCCACCTTCCCGGCCGGCACGCTGACCGGCGCGCCAAAGATCCGGGCGATGGAAATCATCGACGAGCTGGAGCCGGTCAAGCGCGGCATCTACGGCGGCGCCTGCGGCTACCTGAGCTATGCCGGCGACATGGACCTGGCGATCGCCATCCGCACCGGCATCGTGCAGGACGGCGCGCTGTATGTGCAGGCCGCCGCCGGCGTGGTCGCCGACTCGGTGCCCGAGCTGGAATGGAAGGAAACCGAGCACAAGGCGCGCGCGCTGATCCGCGCCGCGGAACTGGTCGAAGAAGGCTTTTGACGCGCGGCGTGACGGGCATCACTGCACGCCGTCACCGCCACCGGCCGCGCCACCGCGCGGGCCACGCCATGACGCGCAGCGCTCGCGATAATCCGTGTTTTCCCCAGGCGGCGAGCAACTGGTCGATGAAGGACTGCGTGCGTGGTGGTCCACACGCCGCGCGACGTCGCGGCACTGCCTTGATTGACCGGTTGCACGATGGCTAACGTTCTATATCTTGCGCACCGCATTCCCTACCCGCCCGACAAGGGCGACAAGATCGCCACCTTCAACTTTCTGCGCCACCTGGCGCGTGGCAACCGCGTGCACCTTGGCGCCTTTGTCGACGACGAGGCCGACTGGCAGCATGCGGCCAAGGTCAGGGAATATTGCGCCGACCTGAAGCTGGTCGGCATCCGGCCGCTGCCGCGCAAGCTGTGGAGCGCACGCGGACTGCTGACCGGGCAGTCGTTCACCGAGCTGTACTACCGCTCGGCCGACATGCAGCGCTGGGTCGACCGCGTCTGTGCCGACGCGCAGATCGACGCCGTGTTCGCCTACTGCAGCGCGGTGGCGCCCTACGCGGCGTCGGCGCGCTGGCGCCAGGCCGCGCGGCTGGCGCACTTCACCGACGTCGATTCCGAAAAGTGGCGCAGCTATGCGCAGGGCAAATCGGGCCTGGCGCGCTGGCTTTACGCGCGCGAGGGCGAGCGTCTGCTGGCACTGGAGCGGCGCATGTCGGCGTTGTACGACACCACCTCGTTCATCAGCGACGCCGAAGTGGCGCTGTTTGCCCGCCTGGCCCCGGAAGCCTCCGGCCGGCTGCGCGTCATTCCGAACGGCGTCGACACCGACTACTTCGACCCCGACCTGCCGCACGAAAACCCGTATCCGGCCGCCACGCCGAGCATCGTCTTCACCGGCGCGATGGACTACTGGCCCAACGCCGACGCGGTGAGCTGGTTCGCGCACGAGGTGCTGGGACAGGTGCGCGCCGCGCTGCCAACGGCCGAGTTCTGGATCGTCGGCAGCAAGCCGACGCCAGAAGTGCAGGCGCTGGCCACGCTGGCCGGCGTGCGCGTCACCGGCCGGGTGCCCGACGTGCGGCCCTATGTGGCCCACGCCGGCGCGGTGGTGGCGCCGCTGCGCATTGCCCGCGGCACGCAGAACAAGGTGCTCGAAGCCTATGCGATGGCGCGCGACGTGGCACTGACCAGCGCCGCCGCCAACGGCCTGCGCCCGGCGCCATTCATCGCCGCGGCGACCCATGACGAACCGGCGGCGTTGGCTGGCCAGGTGCTGCGGATGCTGCGCAATCCGCCACGTTCGGACACCGCGCGGCGCTATGTGATGGACGAGTTTTCGTGGGCGCATGCGTTTTCGCTGCTCGACCAGGGGCTGCGACTGGACGCCACCGGCGATCGGCCCGCTGCTGGTCGGCGCTGACGGCCAACGCGCCCACGCCAGGGCCGCCCTGGCCGGGACGCGGACGCGGCCGAGCGCACCGTCGAGGCCCAAGTAGACCCCGGCGCCAGGGGGCAAGCCGTACCCAACGCTGGCCGCACCGCGCGCCAAGCGCCTTTTCAGCGCCCCTCGAAGTTCGGCTTGCGCTTGTCTATGAAGGCGTGCATGCCTTCCTTTTGGTCGCGGGTGGCAAACAGCAACTGGTTGGCCTTGCGCTCCAGCGCCAGCGCGGTTTCCAGTGCGGCGTCGACGCCGGCCAGCACCACTTCCTTGATCTGCTGCGCGGCCAGCGGCGGCATGTCGGCGATTTGCTGCGCCATCTGTAGCGCGTGCGCCTGCACGTCGGCGTCGGCCACCACGTCGCAGACCAGGCCCATGGCCTGCGCCTCGCGGGCCGTGACCGGGCGGCCGGTCAACAGCAGCTTCATGGCGTTGAACTTGCCGACCGCGCGCACCAGGCGCTGCGTGCCGCCGATGCCGGGCATGATGCCGATGCGGATCTCCGGCTGCGCGAAGCGCGCGCCTTCGCCGGCGACGATGATGTCGCAGTGCATCGCCAGCTCGGCGCCGCCGCCGTAGGCGTAGCCGCAAACCGCGGCGATGACCGGCTTGGGGCAGTGCTGGATCGGCGCCCAGAGGCGCTCGGTGTGGCGCTGCAGGATGTCGATCGGCCCGGCGTCGCGCAGGCTGTGGATGTCGCCGCCGGCGGCAAACACCCGCTCGCCACCGGTCAGCACCAGACAGCGTACCTGAGGGTTTTCGGCCAGCTCGGCGAAGGCCTGCGCCAACTGCGCCTGCAGGCGCGGGCTGAGCGCGTTGCTGACCTCGGGGCGGTGCAGGCGGATCAAGGCCACGCCGTCGGCGGGCCGCTCGACGAGCAGGTCACGGTCATCGGTTTCAGGCACGGCGCACCCTGGCTGCGAAAGTCGGCGCCATGCTCGGCGCGCGGCCTGGGCCGGGCATCGTCTGTTTGGACGTAGGGCGGCGCGGGGGCGCTGCCTAGACTGGCCCGCATGGATTCGCGCAACCCGTCCGCCGCCCGTGTGGTGCTGGTCACCGGCGGCACCCAGGGCATAGGCCGTGGCATCGCCGAGGCCTTTCTGGCCGCCGGCGACACGGTGGTGGTCTGCGCGCGGCGCACGCCGCAGTCGCTGCCCAGCGCCGGGTCGGCCAGCGCCGACTTCATGGCCTGCGATCTCAAGCAGCTTGACGCGGTGCAGGCGCTGCCGGCCGCGGTGGTCGCCCGCCATGGCCGGCTCGACGTGCTGGTCAACAACGCCGGTGGCGCGCCGCCGGCCGATGCGGCCACCGCCTCGCCGCGCTTTCACGAGGGCGTGCTGCGGCTCAACCTGCTCGCGCCGCTGCACCTGGCGCAGGCCGCCAACGCGCAAATGCAGCGGCAGGCCGGCGGCGGCGTGGTGGTCTTCATCGGCAGCGTCAGCGCGCTGCGGCCGTCGCCCGGCACCGCCGCCTACGGCGCGGCAAAGGCCGGCGTGCTCAGCCTGACAGCGTCGCTGGCGGTCGAGTGGGCACCCAAGGTGCGCGTGGTCGCGGTCAGCCCGGGGCTGGTGCGCACCGAGCAGTCGCACCTGCATTTCGGCGACGCCGACGGCATCGCCACGGTCGGCGCGACGATTCCCGCCGGCCGCCTGGCCGAGCCCGCCGACGTGGCCGCGGCGGTGCTGTGGGTCGCGTCGCCGGCCGCCGCTTACTTCAGCGGCACCAACCTGCTGCTGCACGGCGGCGGCGAAAAGCCGGCCTTTCTGGGCGCGGCACAGACCAAGGAAGCAAGGCATGGCTGAGCCCGACTGGATGGCCGAGGTGCGTGCGCTCGTCGGCAAGGCATATGGGCGCGTCTACGCCTGGGACCCGGTCAACGCGCCAATGATTCGCCACTGGTGCGAAATGATGGGCATCGCCAACCCGGCGTACCTGGACGCCGGCTCGCCCGAGGCGGTGGCGCGCGGCGGGCTGGTCGCGCCGGCGACGATGCTGCAGGTCTGGGGCCTCGAAGGCGCGACGCTGAACAACTACCCGCCCGGCTCGACCACCGAGAACCCGTACGAGGCACTGAAGCTGCTTGAGGCGCACGGCTTCCCGTCGGTGGTCGCGGTCAACTCCGACCTGGAGTTCGAGCGCGAACTGCGCCTGGGCGAGAAGCTGTACTACACGACGCAGCTTGATTCGATCGGCGAGCAAAAGACCACCGCGCTCGGCAGCGGCTTTTTCGTCACGCTGAAGATGACCTACTGGGCGCAGCAGCCCGGCGGCGCCGACGAGGAAGTCGGCCGCCAGTTGTTCCGCGTCTTCAAGTTCAAGCCGGCGCAAGCGGCCAGGCCGGCGCCGGCCGGCGCCGCGGCCACTGCGCCGCCCAAGGTGCTGCGGCCGGCGCCGGGCATCTCCGACGACACGCGCTTTTTCTGGGACGGCACGCGCGCGGGCCAGCTGCTGATCCAGCGCTGCACCGGCTGCGGCGCGCTGCGCCACCCGCCGGGGCCGGTGTGCCCGGCCTGCCACTCCTTCGAATGGGACACGCTGCAGGCCAGCGGGCTGGGCCGGGTGTATTCGTTCGTCGTCATGCACTACCCCGAGGTGCCGCCGTTCGAGTACCCAAACCCGGTGGCGCTGGTCGAGCTGGACGAAGGCACGCGGCTGGTCGCGCAACTGGTCGGCATCGCGCCCGGCGAGGTGGCCATCGGCCAGCGCGTGCGGGTCGAGTTCGCCACCTTCGACACCGCCGACGGCGGCTCGATCGCGCTGCCGCAGTTCCGGCCGCTGGCCGCTTAAGGCCCCGCCATGGACTTTCAACCCTCCGCCGACGAGCAGGCGTTCGCCGACAGCGCGCGCAGCGTGTTTGCCGACTTCTGCAGCGACGAGGCCTTGCGCGCGCACGACGTCGGCGACGCGCCCTACATGCGCGCGCTGTGGGCGCAGTGCGTGGCCACCGGGCTGCACGCCGTCGTGCTCGACGAAGCCGCCGGTGGCCTTGGCCAGGGCATCGCCGCGTTGATGGCGGTGCTTGAACAACAGGG
>WBZS01001022.1_pt1 | contig 25588 bp, 25 predicted proteins | sample 5204201 | NCBI WGS metagenome assembly WBZS01 (sample SAMN12344357, study PRJNA552823) | activated sludge metagenome | biome: Activated sludge suspended growth; feature: Nitrification reactor; material: Wastewater; isolation source: activated sludge from nitrification reactor of wastewater... | reverse complement strand
GCTCCGAGATAAGGATTGTCATGGTTACCGATTTGATCTTCAGCAGCGTTCCCCTCTTGTGATCTCTCCATGCCTTGAAGAAACGGACCAGGTCCCTGAGATCGTTGTGAGATTTCTTTCTCTCCTTGAACCAATCAACGAGGGCCACCGGATTGCTCTCATCAAACTCATTGGGGGCCTGGTCCTTTTTGAAAACTCTGACTGTCCCGAATGAGTCCGTGCCGTAGGCAGGGATGTCAATGTGATAGCCTCCCTTATAGGGAATGCGCACACACCTCTTCATCTTCTTGGGTTCCGTACTGGTCGCGCCCTTGACTGCATCAACAACCCAACCCTGAACAGTGCTCGTGGCTGGCCATTTATCCGGATCATCGCCGATGCACTGCATATACATTCCGTCATCCAGATCGTAGTCACCAGAGATTGGGCGCACAACCGTACTCATTTCGAAGGAGCCTTGCTCTTCAAAACTTGGGACGGTTCGCTTCAAGATATCCTTCCAGTGCTTTTTGATCCTGTCGCGATTTGCGTCGCGTGACGTGCGAAGATCGGCCAGGTCGTCTCCGACCAGCTCGATGTTTGCCAAGAACCCTTTGAATTGTTTCTGATTGTCGGCCATAGGGGAATTATACCTGCACTGTTGTCTACGTAAAGATAGTCTTGATCTCCGCGATATTCTTGTCGTTGTGCGCGCGGTCGTTTCCAAGCATCATCAACTCACCAATTGCCTGCTCATCGGAGCTATCTAGCCGCAAACGCTTCGCTTGGTCCTCCGTCAGGTTGGTCGGATTGACCCGGAAATACGTGTGGCAAGAGTCTCGAAGCAAGAACTTGGTTGTTTGGTCCGCACCATGCTTAGATGACTCCATCGAGTAACTTAACAGCTGGTCGATGAATTTCTGCCCTCTGTGATATTGGGCATCGTTGCTGAATCCAGTTGAACTCGGCAGCGCGATGGAGACAAGGTGAATCCGGTCATAGGCTCTTTCGCTGCCCACGTAGTACGTTAAGGCTTCAGTTACAGCTACAACAGAAGGGTTGTTTGCCCATAGTCCGCCGTCAATGTATGTGTAGGGGGTTCCGGACTCCATAACTCTAGCGATGGGCAAGTACCATGGCGCAGCAGCTGTAGCAAGAGCTACTTCCGACATTGCGATGTCCAGGTCTTTCTTGAGATGCGAAACCTGTGGTTCGCCGTGATGGGCTTTGAACACCCTCGGAAACGCGGTGTGAGCGTTAACGGCAGGAATCAACAGCCTCGTCAGCGCTTCTCTCATTAGAAGTGGCTCACCGTCTGGACTGGACAGAACTGTGTTTAGAGCTGAGCGTAGAGGTTCACTGTCATACCAGTATCCTTGGTTAAGTCGCTTCTTGAGATGCAGTATGCCCTGAATGGCTTTTGCGACCTTCCATTTAGGACCTGCCTTGCCTTCCGGGAATATGGCTGGTCCATGGTTCTTGTAGAAGCCTAGAAGCTCTTCGGCTGACTTACCAGCCGCTAGTCCCAAGGCGATTATGCCGCCAGTTGAAGTTCCAGCAATCAGGTCAAAGTGTTTATACAGTGGCTTCTGGAAGTGCTCCTCCATGACCTTAAGGTAGGCACAGGCATAGACGCCTTTCATGCCTCCGCCGTCAATGCAAAGGATGCGCATTGGAGCACTCATGGCTAGGCTTCTCCTCCGGAAACGAGGCCCAAGAACCGTTCAAAGAAAGCGATGAGTTTTGCCAAGACCCTCTGCTTCTTTTGACCATGACCTCCATCGGGTGAGAACCGGGGTGTTGGTGGCATTACCTTTGTGATTGCGGTTCCACTCGTTCTGATCATGCCGTCTCGGAAAGCCGCCTCGACGAACGCCCTCGTCTCTTCGGGTTTCAAGCTCTCGTCAACAATGATCTGGTCAAGCTCTGCCGCTCGACGAGTCTCCACAAAGGTCTTCCACTCGGCATCAATCTCGCCTGACGTGGTGAGTGAGTCCACAAAGGACTCGATCAGGTCCTTCTTGTTTCGGAGCGTTGGCGATGAATCAACGGCACGGGTGATTTGAGAGCGAACTTCGACGTCCTCGCCGTCACCCTTCGCTTCGCGGAACTTGGCTACGAGCATCAGAATGTAGTCAACGTTGATCTCAACCTGCTTGATGAGTTCGATTTCGAAGACGATGTCGTCGTTGATCTGCTCCTTGTCGGATTCGCGGTCCTGCCGGAAGTCCACGTAGATGTCGAGGTATACGCTCCGGTAGTCCTGACCTTCGCGTTCACTGAGGATCTCGCTGCCCTCAAACTCGTCGAAGGCGGTGAGAATGTTCTGGAGTCGGAGGATGCTCCCAAACAGGGCGACGAAGTCCTTCTTCGCCTGCTCTCCGACAATCCGCTGGTCAAGCGGAAATTGGATGAGGAGTTCTTTGACTTTCTCCTCGTACTCGGCGAAGTAGTCGCCATACGGCTTGAGAATGGCGATGCCGCGAGCTTCTTTGTTCCCAAAGAGCGAGAGCGCATCGTTGGTCTCCGCCTCCAGGTCACGGAAGCTGACGATATTGCCGTAGGCTTTGACTGAGTTGAGAATTCGGTTCGTGCGAGAGTACGCCTGAATCAGGCCGTGGGCGCGGAGCTGCTTGTCAACAAAAAGCGTGTTCAGCGTGGTCGCGTCGAAGCCCGTGAGGAACATGTTGACCACGATCACGAGATCAATCTCGCGATTCTTCATCCGCAAGCTCAGGTCCTTGTAGTAGTTCTGAAACTTGTCCGAAGAGGTGTCGAACGAGGTTCCGAACATCTGGTTGTAATCCTGAATGGCGGAGTCGAGAAAGTCTCGGGCTGGACCGGACAGGTGTCCTGTCTCGAACTCCTCTTCCTCCAAAGCTCCGTCCTCGACGGCTTCGTTGGCCGAGTAGGAGAAGATGATTCCAACCTTCAGTTTTCGATCCGGAATCACTCCCTCTTGCTGTCGCTTGAACTCTCCGTAGTAGGCCCGCGCGGCGTCAATAGATGCCGTAGCAAAGAGAGCATTGAAGCCTCGCACTCGGCGCTCACCCAGTGAGTAGGAGTCGTTGCGCTTGGTCTTCTGATCGAAGTGCTCCAGGATGTATGCCGTCACCTGACTGAGTCGCTCAGGAGCAAGGAGCGCCTTCTCCGTGTCGATGGCCGGAACCTTCTTGTCGAGGACGTTGCCAACTTTGACGGTATTCACATAGTCGATGCGGAATGGCAGGACATTCTTGTCCGTGATGGCATCGACGATGGTGTATGTGTGAAGCTTCTCGCCAAAGGCCTGCTCCGTGGTCTTGAGGCGGGGATTGCCACCGCTCGACATGTTTGCCGTGAAGATCGGCGTTCCCGTAAAGCCAAACAGGTTATAGCACTTGAATGAGCGGGTAATGGCCGTGTGCATGTCGCCGAACTGCGACCGGTGACACTCATCGAAGATGATCACGATGTGGCCGCCAAACACTTCATGCCCCTTGTTGGCGGCAATGAAGGTAGCGAGCTTTTGGATCGTCGTGATGATGATCCTCGCGTCCTTGCGTTCAAGCTGCCGCTTGAGCACGGCGGTGGAGGTGTTTGAGTTGGCTGCACCGCGCTCAAACCGGTCGTACTCTCGCATCGTTTGGTAGTCGAGGTCCTTGCGGTCAACAACGAAGAGAACCTTGTCCACGCTTGGCATTTTGCTCGCCAACTGCGCGGTCTTAAAGCTCGTGAGGGTCTTGCCGGAGCCGGTGGTGTGCCAAACGTAGCCTCCCGCTTCCAACGTGCCAAGCTTCTTGTAGTTCGTCGCAATCTCGATTCGTTGCAGGATTCGCTCCGTCGCGGCAATCTGGTACGGACGCATGACTAAGAGCATCCGATCAGCGGTGAGAACGCAGTAGCGGGTCAGGATATTGAGAATCGCATGCTTGGCGAAGAAGGTCTTCGCAAACGCGGTGAGGTCCTGGATGGGTTTGTTCTGTGAGTCGGCCCACCAGGATGTGAACTCAAAGGAGTTTGAGGTCTTCTTGACGCGCTTAGAACCGGCAGCGTCCGCAATGTGCTGTCGGCGGGTGGTGTTGCTGTAATACTTGGTGAGCGTGCCGTTGCTGATCACGAAGAGTTGGACGTACTCAAAGAGACCTGATCCTGCCCAAAAGCTGTCTCGCTGATAGCGGTCGATCTGGTTGAAGGCCTCTCGGATGTCCACTCCACGGCGCTTAAGCTCAACGTGAACCATGGGCAAGCCGTTCACTAGGACAGTCACGTCATACCGGTTGGCACGTGTGCCCTCGATCTCGTATTGGTTGATGACCTGGAGGCGGTTGTTATGGATGTTCTGCCGGTCGATCAGCTTGACGTTTTTGGTTGAGCCGTCATCACGCGTAAGAAGCTGAACTGGATCTTCTTGAATACGAACCGTCTCCTCAACGATGCCGTCGTTTTGACCTGCGATCTTGGTCCCGTAGAACTGTGCCCATTCTGAGTCTGAGAAGGTGATGTCGTTAAGCGCTTCGATCTGCTTCCGAAGGTTGGCGATGAGTTGCTCTTCCGATCCGATTCGGAGGTGCTCGTAGGCCTGCCGCTCCAGTTGCTTGATGAACTCTTTCTCAAGAGCATCCTCACTCTGATAGCTGGTCTCACGAACCACACCATCAGGGATGTATTGAGCGACGACGGTGCTCTCATTGGAGACCGCGATTGGGTCGTATTGGTAGGGCTTGCGCTCCTCGCTCACACGGCCTCCTGGAAGGTTAATAGGCGGTTGCGGTAGTGGTCATATTGCTGACGACGCGCTTTTAACTCGGCGGGAAGGCCAGTGCTGAGGTCATTCACCAGTGCGTCGAACTTATCAAGGATTGAGATGATCTGATCTTGTTCATCCAGCGACGGAATAGGTATGACGTAGTTCTCAATCTCCTTCACTCGAACGTGGGGCACTCCTGCTCCCTTCTTGAAAGCATGCATACGCTCTTGGCTGTTCTGGAGGAGGTAGTACACGAACCTTGGCTTAAGGACTGATTCATCAGGGTGTACGCTGAAAGCATCAGTCAGAAAGATTGGTTGGTTCCAGTAACTTACTAGCCCTGCATACGCTCCAGACCTAGCTACAACGACTGTTTCACCCGTCCGATTTGCAATCGAGTGCGAGTAGGTAGGGATTGGCCCATTTGCGACAACGGGAACGTCGCCTGGCGTTGCTTGCCGAGCAGTAATTGCCGTTCCACGAATAAATGTAGAAACCTCAGTCATTCTTGCCCACCTGATCCGTCTCTCTCTCTCTCTCTCTCTCTCTCTCTCTCTCTCTCGGTGAACGTCAGTAGTTGATTGCGGTAGAAGGTATACTGTTTACGTCGCGCCTCTAGCTCCGCCTCTAGCTCCGCCTCTAGCTCCGCCTCTAATTTACTAAAAGTGTCAAGAATCTTAACGATTTCTTGTTGAACTTCTCTTGGGGGAACCGGGATTAAGACCTTTGCGAGACTCTTCGCCGAGACATCAATAACCTTTGTGCCCGTGGCAAGTTTGACCTTTTGAACCTGGAACGACGGGCTTTGAAGCCAGTACGCAATGTACTTAGGGTCTTCGTTGTGCTTGAAGACTGTTGCATGTCCTCCTGTTACGATCTGGTCCGTCCCTAGCCATGCTACTGCCTTGCCAACATCTTCGAGATTCTCACTTGTGTTCGTGATGATGATATCGCCTGGGTTCACTTTCGCTAGCTTTGCTGCGGTAGAAGGCGATACAAATGATTTGGTCTCCGTGGCCCAAGTTCCGTAGTAAGTGTAGATCTGACCATAGTGGATGGCGCCGATTCCAGTCTCCGTGAAGTCAGCTTTGGGCATTCCATTGCCTCGCACAAAAACTCCGACTTCTCCGAGGGCTTTGAATTCGACACCGTTCGGGCAGTGCTTTTGGATTAGCTCGTCAAAGTGGCTCATTCTTGACCTCCCTTGATTCGTTTCACCTCACGTTCGAAGTCGCTCTCGAACGCTTGATCTTGCTTGACACGAAACTGCTCGTATTGCTCCTCGGCGAGTCGCTTGGCGACCGCGGCTGAGACCTTGCCGGGATGCGTTAGCACTTCCCGTTCGTTGAACTGAAGAAAAGCGTCGAGGCGATCCGCCCAATCCGCCATCTTCATTGGAATCTGTCTTGCTGCACGATCCTCGGCATAGTCGAGGTACATCGTGACAATCCGCTCCAGCTCCTTAATCTCCTTTTCGATGAGGTAGTTCTTGGCAATGCTGACATCACCTTTCAGAATCTTTCCCCCTGGCGCGTTCTTCCACGTGGTCAGTCCCATGCTCGGCTTCTGCGCATCTGCTCGTTCGGCAATGATCTCGGCGGCAGTTTGCCCAGTGACAGCCCAATGGAGCTTGTTCTGCACCGTTGCAAAGAAGGTCTTAGTGATCTCAGCTTTCGGGTCGTAGTCGATGCTTGCCTGTTCGTAGAGGTCGGTGATCTTGAGATAGAACCGTCGCTCGCTGGCCCGAATCTCACGAATGCGCTCAATGAGCTCATCGAAGTAGTCCTTGCCAAACCGTTTGTTGAGCTTGAGACGCTCGTCGTCAAGGACGAAACCCTTGATAACGAACTCCTTGAGCGTGTTGGTTGCCCAGATTCGGAACTGGGTGGCCTGTTTGGAGTTGACTCGATAACCAACGCCGATGATCGCATCGAGGGCGTAGTGCTTGGTGTCGTAGCTCTTGCCATCAGCGGCAGTTATTCGGAAATTCCGAACAACTGATTCCTCCACCAATTCACCGGTCGAGAAGATACTGCGAAGGTGCTCGTTGATCGTCGGAATCGTAACGCCAAAGAGCTCGGCCATCTGCTTCTGGTTTAGCCAGAATGTCTCTTCCTCATAGGCCACCTCAACCTTCGCAACTCCGTCCGGCGTGGTGTATAGGATGATCTCGCTCATGCCGTGCTCCCTTCCAAGTCGGCAACGATGGCGTCGATTTGGGTGCGCAACTCTGACTGGCGCTTCACTATCTGCGCAATCTGCTGGTTGAGGGTCTTGATATCGATGGCGACCGAAGTGTCTTCCTTGTCCACGTATGACGAGACGGAGAGGTTGAAACTGTTCTCGGCAATCTCTGAGCTCGGTACGAGTCGGCAGAAGTGCTCGACCGATTCGCGGGTAGTGAAGGCGTCAAGGATCTTCTTCTGATGTGCCGGCGTCAGCTTGTTCTTATTGCCTGACCGAGTGAACTCCGCTGAAGCGTCAATGAACAGGATCGCATTATCCTTCTTCGACTTCTTGAGAACAATGATGCAGGTTGCGATGGTTGTGCCGAAGAAGAGGTCAGGCGGAAGCTGAATGACCGTGTCGATGTAGTTGTTGTCGATCAGGTACTTGCGAATCTTCTGTTCAGAGCGACCGCGCTCCAGCACCCCAGGAAACTCAACGATGGCAGCCGTGCCATTCACCGCCAGCCAACTGAGCATGTGCATGGTGAAGGCAAGGTCGGCATAGCTTTTCGGGGCCAGAACTCCTGCTGGCGCGAAGCGAGGATCGTTAATGAGGAGCGGGTTAGCGTCACCATCCCACTTGATCGAGTACGGCGGATTGGAAACGATGGCCTCAAACGGCTCGTCATCCCAGTGCTGAGGATCGAGCAGGGTGTCACCGTGCGCGAGATTGAACTTCTCGTAGTTCACGTCGTGCAGGAACATGTTGATCCGGGCCAGGTTGTAGGTCGTCAGATTGATCTCTTGACCGTAGAAGCCCTGGCGAACGTTTTCTTTGCCGAGCACCTTTGCAAACTGAAGCAAGAGTGAACCTGACCCCACTGCTGGGTCGTACACTTTGTTCACCTGCGTCTTCCCAACCACGGTGATCCGCGCGAGTAGCTCTGAAACCTCCTGAGGAGTGAAGAACTCACCTCCAGACTTGCCCGCCTGTGAAGCGTACATGGTCATCAGGAACTCGTAGGCATCGCCAAAGAGGTCGATGGAATTGTCCTCGTAGTTGCCAAGAGGGAGATCCCCGATCGCGTCTAGGAGCTTCACCAGCTTTTCGTTGCGTCGGGCTACGGTCGCTCCAAGCTTCTGGGAGTTCACATCGAGGTCATCGAAGAGTCCTTTGAGGTCATCTTCGCTGTCACTGCCAACTGCAGACCCTTCGATGTTGTTGAAGGTCCGCTCCAGGGTTTCATTGAGGTTCTCGTCTTTAGCTGCGCGGCGGCGGACATTCTCGAAGAGCTCAGAGGGCAGGACATAGAATCCCTTCTCGGCTACCGTCTCCTTGCGTCCGAACTCCGCGTCCTTGTCCGAGAGCTTGGCGTAGTCGAAGTCCTTGGCTCCTGCCTCGCGCTCTAGCTTGTTGAGGTAGGCAGTCAGGTTTTCGGAGATGAACCTGTAGAAGAGCATTCCCAAGACATACGTCTTGAAGTCCCATCCGTCAACGGAACCTCGAAGATCGTTGGCAATCCTCCAGATTGTCTTGTGCAGCTCGGCCCGCTGTGACTCACTGGTGACTGGCGGCATTATTTCACGCCTCCTGTGACGCGCACGGGTTTAGCAAGACTTAAAGGGTCTCGGTTTGTGCTGATCTTTGTTTTCGTGCGAGCCAAGATTGATTGAACCACCTTATGATGCGCTTACTGCTTCTTTCCCTGATTATCTCAGGAATGCTGCGAATGTAAACGGGTTTGAGCCTACCCCAGAAGCGGTAGACATCTGTGCGCGTAGTCCGCCTCAAGATTAAATCGCCACAGACAACAAACCGTAACTGAAGACGGTGGGGACTCCCTGAATGATGCTTGCGTTGCTCGTCGGAGTCAGTTTTTGAGCCCAGAGCCTGCTCTTGAGATCGTGGGAGCATGGCTATTCGCCTTGCACCCGAACCTCCTCGTCGTAACGCTCCTTTTGATCAGGAGCCTGGCTTCTACCCTGATGCTGGCCTGTGGATGTACGGAAATGTCCGTCTCATCGGAGCCGCCTTAGCATCCATCCCTCTGGCCCTAGGCCGTCCGTATCAAACTCTCTCCGAGTTCGACCAGATCGAGCGCGAAACCGAGCAAGCGGTGCTGGGAGGCAAGGTCGTCGTGACAGGCATTCACAGCCCTGCTCATCAGAGATCGGCAATTGTGCCACTTCGCTGGGGAGCTCCTCGAATCCTTATCTTGTCCGGCGGATTCCACCATCACTTGGGTCCAAATCTCAAGGAGGAACCGTTTCGTGCTGCGCGACTCTGGCGATACCAGTTTGATGAGAGAACCGACTTGGTGATCTCCAGACGCGCCCCGGACAAACTGCCGACTTTCGCACAGTTTAACCCCACGGTGGATCGGCTCATTCAGCGGATCACAAGTCGCCAGGTCCCAGGGCTTCTCTTCAAGGCTCGAACCTGACCAAGTCTCTGGCAGCTTGCTCACCGCAGGCTGCCTTCTTCGTTGCATGACTGCATTGACTTTTATGCCTTCATTCAGAATTCTGGGCGAAATAGAGTCATGTCTCGATGCTATCTCTGCGGCAAGCAGATTCCTGAAGATGAGCGCCAGATTCGTCGGCGGGTGCGAACAGGTGACCGGACTCGCACGAGTTACAGCACTGGAAAGGCTCTTGAGTCGATGACTACCTTTGGGCGGCGGGTGGTCTGTGCTGGATGTGCCCGTTTCTTGGATCGCTCAAGCTTGCGCGACCTACTCTGGAAACACAGCTTCGTTCTGCTGCTTATGACGCTCTTAATGATCTACCTTCTGTACATATAGGGTTTGAACCCGAGTTCATGAAAAGAGCCCCATACTTCTCAGTCTGGGGCCAGAAAGGGATCACTGGTAAGTGACACCTCGGATGTAGTCGGCGGCGCGTTGCGCCTGAGCAGCGGAGATAACCACTGCCTTGTGATCTCCTCCAAGGACTGAGAGCCAGCCGTCGATGTAGCTAGCCGAGTCTTCAATGAGTGAGTTGTCCAAAGAGACCGTGGCGCAACAAAATGCGCTCGTCAGCTCCGCCACCAACTCCTCCTTGCTGTACTCGCCCGAGCCGAACTGAATCGCCTGCGTGACTCCGGAACGGTTCAGCCGCTTCTCGTGGCCGGTCGCATGGCCAAGCTCGTGGAAGAGCGTCGCGTAGTAGGCGTCCGGCGTCTGGAACTTAGCCAGTGGCGGGATGTTGATAAGGTCGTCTGCGGGGCGATACCAGGCGGCTTTGCCGCCCTCCCGGATCGTCGGTCTGTCCGTCATGGCCTCGACCAAGAGATCAGCGCACTCAATCCTCTGGTGCTCTGAGCGCGGCTCCGGTCGGTACAGTTCTGGAAGCTCCAACCCTTCGGCCTGCTCAGCATTGAACACGTTGAAGTACCGCAAGAGTGGTGCGTGAGGCTTGGGAGCGTCGTCGGAGTCTTCAGCATTCTTTGCTGGCTCCCAGCGTTTCCAGAACACGACCATGGTGGATCGTTCGCCGGGTCGGACTCGACCGCCCTTTTCCTGAACCTGCTTGAAGGTCAGCCACCGATGATCGGTGAAGGGACTGAGCGAGAGGAGGAAGGTGTTGACGCCCCGATAGGCTCGGTTGCTGATGGCGTTGACGGGCAGAGAAACTGAGGCGTCCCAAGGCTTTCGCCAAGGGATCACACCGCGTTTCAGGGCATCGAGGATGGTGTTGGTGACGGTTTCATAAAGGTTCACGAGGTTGCTCCTGCGGAGGGTCCGCAGGTCTACGGTGAAGCCGAACGAATCGCTCGTCCAACCCGAATCCGCTCAAGCAATCGTTGCGTGAATCAGCTCAAACTTCGCACGGCGGATGCGCATTGCGATGATAGGGCCATGGAACAAGAATCCACTCCCAGCCTTGAGGTTAGCGATGCTTTGTGAACCCGATAGGGCGAACTTTGACACTTTGGCTAGAGCATTTGGAGGGGGCGACGTTGCACTCGTTGAAGTCAAACGACTAGCGGATGACGCGCGGGTCGCTGCCATCTGTGCGGCTGGGCGGGAAGACTACATGTTCGTGCTCGCGCCGTTTGCTATACGCGAAGCTCTTCCACGAGCTTGGTCATGCGACTGGAGTCTCCTTCACTTCGCTCGCGACTTCCTTTAGGTCGGTCATCCACTTTTGCAAAAAGTTCGAAATCTCGTTCCTTGGGTCCACCAAACCAGACATATCACCCGCAAGGGCCAGCTTCATCGGCTCTGGGAGCCCTATTGGCTGAGTTCGAAATCCGCCGTCAGGCACGTAGAGTATGCCGTCGGGATACATGAACCTGAGAAGGTTCTTTTTTGTTTCCAGCGTGAGTTGATGCCACGTGTGTCGGAGGTCTGAGAGGAAGCACTCTGCAAAGGAAACTAGCTCCACGACTGACGTTGCTGGGCGGGTTTCCGTTGCCTCAAGCGTTGCCTCTGCGATCTCGTTTGAAATCCTTTCGATCTGCTCCTTGGCTAAGTCGTCTGGGATCACTCCGTTCGCGTTCTTGATGATGACGTTGTCCCTAAGCTTCTTCAACTCCGCTATCTTCGAGCTTGCGGCTTCAACCTGTGTCGTTTGAAAGCTCGTCGATTCTTGCTCCAATTCGGCTAGGCGGCTCTTCACACGTTCCCAGCATCTCGGCTCATACTCATATTGAGCTAGATAATCGATGAAGTCAGATTCGACTTGCAGTATCCGGAAATTGCGTTTGGTGCAGCGTATGCAGCGGTAGTAGGCGTATTTTTTGCCTGTGCCGCTCCTGGCCCAGTAGCCAGTGTAGGGCGAACCACAATCGCACCGCAACGCGCCACGCAGTGGAAACTCCTCGACGTCCTTCTGGTAGGTTTGTGGCGTGGCGGCCCGCCGTAGGCACGCTTGGGCACGGTAGAAAAGCGACTCCTCGACGATGGGGACGAACGGAGCTTTACCGTTCACCACTTTGCCGAACGCGTGAATCCGACCGACGTAGACCTCGTTTTGAATGAACTTGTAGAAGGAGGGTCGATTCATCGCAACTGCGTTTGTCTCCAAGAACTCCCGCGCGAGCTTTGAACTCTGGTGACCGTTTGCGAAGAGCTCAAAGGCTCTCCGCACAATGGGGGCAAAGTGCGGATCAGGCTCAATGGTTCCTCGTCCGCCTATGCGGACGTTTCGGTATCCAACTGGAGCCTTCCACACCCAGCGTCCGTCGAGGACAGCTTCCGTCATACCGCCTTTGCTGCGCTCGGCACGAATCTCATTGTCGAACTGAGCCATCGAGGCGAACATTGCCTCGGTCAGGCGACCGGACGGTGTATCTTCAATGCGCTCCCCAAGAGACTCCAGTCGGACGCCCTTGCGTGCGAGTTGCATTTTGAGACTGAAGTAGTCATGAACGTTTCGGGAGAGGCGGTCGATCTTTGGGATGATCACGACCTGCACCCGGTTCTTCTTATCCGAGCAGAACTTCAGCATCCGCTGCAGTTCAGGTCGCCGCTCTGATTTCGCACTCTCACCCTCCTCACGAAAAATCTGGATTAGTTCGAAGTCATGACTGGCGGCATACTGCGTGACCTGCTTGGTCTGGCTCTCTAGCGAGCCTCCTTCATCTACTTGTCGCTGGCTGGAGACTCGGATGTAGGCGATTGCTTTTTCCATTCGAGGTAGGCGTTATAGATAATCTGCGCGAGTGCTTCGACTTCACCATCTGCAATTTCCAAGATCTCCTCGCTCTGGTCAAGGTCCTCGAAACGAACGTAGAAGGGGCCCTCTCGAAAACTGGCTTTGGGCCTGAGAATCCGCAGTGGAGTCGATGGGATTGAGTCATGGTGGTTTAGGGGCATGTCGCCACTGTATTGGCAGCCCTCTGCGCGCGAAAATGCTGCTGAATCCCCGCAATCGTTGCATCGATGGTCGGGGAATTGTTCGGTTTTCGTTCGGCTGCTGAAATGGGTTTATGTACAAACCACCACACAAGCAGGCCTTCGGGCCGGTCGCAAACCGCTTCGCGGACTTAGCGATTCACTGTCCTCGGTACGCCTTTAAAGGCGTGTCCAGACTCGCGAGGGACGCGCGAGTCAGTCCAAGCAGCGTCTCTCGACTGATCAATGGGAAGCTCAATCCGAGCTTCGTTTTCGTCGCCAGACTAACGGCGGCTATAGAAAAGCAGCTCGGGTTTCGGATCGACCCCAGAGACTTAATCGCCGAGCGTGGCGGATTTCTGACCCAGTTTCCCTGCGATCTGGCAGGTTGTCAGGGATGCCTCCCTGAGAATGCGCTCGATGAATTCGGTGATGTGAAACCAGCATTCCAAAGTGTCGAGCCTGGACGCTGGGTGACCTCCCGCTATCCCAAAGGATTTCCAAAGAAAGGAGACAAATGACCAATACACCACTCGTCGGAGCCCTCCAGAACACCTCGCTCCATGCCTTGCTGATGATCGTCAGCAAGGGTCTCGCAAGGGCCGGATTTGGCGACGTATCCATTCAAGATCGCAGGCAGCCTCGTCAGAAATCTCGCCACGGCGGGCATGAGATCCAGTGCCTCACCTCGGTGGGCAGTCTCCCAAGCAAGGTCGTGGTCAAAGTGATCCGCGATTCCGTCAGAGTTCGTATGCTTGACGAACTCGCCGGAACTGTCTTGAGGACGGGAGCTGACCTGGGACTCATCATATCGCCCTTTCAGCTGACGCGCAAAGCCAAAACGCACCTCTCTTCCTACGGTACGGCCCGTATCTCAGCCCTGGACGGCAGTGCGCTCTCCGAACTGCTCGCCAAGCATGGAATTGGCGTTCGAGGAAGCGGATCGGTTGACTACGAGTTCTTTGGCGGGATCGAAGAGGTCGCAGAGAAACTCCAGTCTTTCCTAAGTTCAAAGCCTGTATGAACCAGGATCGCGCAACCAAACTCGCCCTTGAGCTGATGAAGCTCGGAATCAGCGAGCTGGGAGTGACTGAGCTGCTTTCTGGCTATCCATTCCAAGAAATTGAGCGGCAACTTGATTTCTTGCCATACAGAAGAGCCAAGCGTCCTGGCGCGTTCCTGATCGAAGCTGTCCGTAATAAGTATTCACCCCCAAAGGAGTTCTATGCCTCGAATCAAACTCACTCTTCCGCCTCCAGAAGCCCCTTGGATGAAAACTCCGCTCGTCTTGGTGGATCACTTGATGCCAACTCTCAGGGACACGGAACTTCGAATTCTTTTGGTTCTGCTGAGGCGATCCCAGTTTCGCCGCCTGACGTCCGAGCGACCGTTGATCTTGCCGTACCGCTACCTGATCTCAGCAACGGGTCGTCAGTCGGAGGCCATCAGCAAGGCTATCGAGAGCCTCAATAGGCGTGGACTTATCCACAGACGGCGTGAGTCCGCGCAACGAAGAATATCCATTCCGAACAAACACGCTTCGAATCCCGAAGCGCAACAAGAATAGATAAAGAAGAATAGAACAATGGCTGCCCGCGACATATCCACAGCAGCAGAGCAATCAGAATCAGACAGAACCAGGGTGGGCGGGTGGAACTTACTGCGTCAAAATGAAGGAGGCGACCAAACATTCGGTCGCCTCCTATTTTTCTGATTGATCCAGTGGGCTACCTTCCCGATCTGATGTTCCTCCACCAAGGTCGATCACTCTTCGACTTCGCCTGACTAGACTTCCCAGTTTCGTAGTATTCAGGAAAGCCCGCTGCTCCGATGGCCTGAGTGTTGTAGTCGATGCTATCGTCGGTCATTTCCTGGATTTGCAACCGTTCCTCCTCGGTGAGGTCGTAGGTCATCGCTGCTTCCAACGCCGAAATCTTGGCCTCGATGGCCCTGATATCGTCTTTGAGGGGACCATAGACCGCCGCGACGCGGGCAAATTTGTCGCCTTCCTCTGAAGCCGCGACCGCACCAATCGTCTCTTCCTGGATTGACTTGAGCTTCTTGCGAGAAGCCGTCTCATACCCGTCGACAAATGAAGGCGCGAAGGCGTAGCCGATCACCGGAACGGTTATCACCAGGGCAGCCCAGCGAATCACTTCCGGAGTGAGCTTCAGTCCCGCCCTTGTCGCGCTCTCCGAGATGCCCTTGAATATCCCGTAGGTCTCGACGTTCATGTCTGACATGCCGATGAGCACAACAAGCACCACAAGGGCGACAAAGAAGACTCCAGGCACGAGCCACTTTCCAACCTTGCTTGTGAAGTGACCGGTGAACGAAAACTCACCAAGCTTGAAGCTCTTTGGTCTCAGGCTCTTCGAGGCCGCCACAAAGGCGAGCATGCCTCCGCCAATGAAGATCAGTCCTGCGACAGGATCGAATGCCGCGAGATTCAGCTTTCCTGAAAGGAGGCCTATCGAAGTTCCGAGAATTGCTCCTGAGCCAATCGATGTTGCCCATCCGATCGCTTCGCTGAACCAAGGCTTCTTGTTTCGGCCAGTGTGGAGGTCGTGCTTGCCCGCAACTGCATCGTCGGAGTACCGACCAATGTCCGTTGGATAGTAAACGACGCCATCCTTGACGTCGCCGCCGGTCTTGAGCCTGAGAGCTTCATAGTCCGGCGCGAGCGACGTGGCCTTGGTCTTCAGTGACTTTAGCTCAACCTTGAGATCCTTGATTTGAGATTCTAGGAGGCCATTCAGGAAGTCACGGCGCTCCACGATGACTTCGCGAAGGCGTTCGATTGACCGGGAGTGAGCTTCCGCATTGCGGAGCCGCGCCCACTTCTCAAGAACCTTCATGTCGATGGTTGGATCATTCCTGACAAGCTCGGCTAGCTCCCTTGCCACTTCTGGGTCATGAGAGATCAGAGCTGTACAGATGATTCTTTGTCGCGGCTGTGGGTTGCCCTTCTTGTATTCAAAAGGGTTCCAGTGACCGTTTGGACCGATGAACTTGAAGGGTCGAAGTTTCACTTCGTCACCTCCCAGTAGTTCGGGACTTTGGCATCCGCTGTCACGCCCCTGATGAATGCTGCGCCGCCCAGAGGTTCGAGCCATCGTGCCCACCGTAGCTGATGCCTCGCATGGACACCGATGATAACGACCTGGGCTACTGCCTTGTTCTCAGCTAACGAGGCAATGCTTCTGTGCAGAAGATCGATGACCGGCTTCGACCAATCGTCGAAACCGCCATCTGAGGCTATGTAGAGCGCGTACGATTCCCGGTCAACCGCATTCGAAGCCCCAATCTCGAAGACTTTCTCGGTGTGGGTGTCCACCTCGCGGGGATCAGTCTTCAGGCGCAGCAGCGTGGGTTCGGAGACGGACACACGAAACTCATCAAGACTTCGGATCGGCGGGCCCTCACATACTCGCTGGACTTCCTTGGCGAACGTGTAGAAGCGAACAAGCGTGCCCTTCGGCAAGCGAACCTGCAGGTTGTAGGCGGCTTCCAGATTGCGCTCGACCACATCTGGCGTCGGGTCGCTCACGTCAATGAAGACATCCACAAGGTTTGGGGCGTCCGGCGCGGGGCTGACCTCGCGGTTGCACCCGGACATCAAGACGCTGAAGATTACGATCAGAGCGAGAATGAAGCGTTTCATCCTAAGCCACCTCCTGCGCGAACTGGCGGCGAAGCTCAGAGAGAACACGGTCCCGTGATCGCCAAACACTTTTCTTCACTGCCTCGGGGCTGTGTCCAGAAGCGTGGGCGATCTCGCGAGATGTCCAGCCTAACAGATTAAGGATCACTGCAACTGATCGGTCATGGGACAGACCCTGTTCAGCCAGTCGGTCCGTCACTGTGCCGAGAACGATTTCCGACTCAACCTCTCGGAGTGGATCGTGTTGCGCGATTCCAGACTCTGGTTCGGACAGTGGTTCGAAGTGGCGATGAGCACGGAGTGCTCTTGCCAATACTCTTCGACCAATGGTCCTCGCGGCTGTGACAAGCACCGCCCTGGGCGCCTTGGAACCAGTCCGCTTGAAGATAGAATAGGCGAATTTGTAGGTTGCCAACGCAACTTCGCCCACTAGCTGATCGTCGAGCCTCTGACCATAGAGCCAGAGACCCCTGGTCAAGTCGAGGATTTCGACTGCGTTGATTTCGTCGTTCCCGTGAGAACAGAACCTGGCGGGTCCAGTTGCATCGACGGTACAGTTATTGACGCCCCACGCGTTTTTTGAGCAAATGGGACTGATCGGACGAGGATTCTGCATAAGTGTTCCTTGTTTCGGTCATGGCTTTGGGTATCTCACACCCTCAGCTCTCGGAGTCCTTCTGCATCTGCGGTTGGGCTCCGTTTTCTATGAAGGAGTCTGACCAGCAAACTGGCTTCGACAGCGGCGGTCATCCCTGTCCGCCGGTCATGTTCTACACGCCCAGCCACCACATCCCATCGACATCGCAACGAGATAGGCTCTTGATTGAGGGAAAACCGTGGCGTGCCCAAAGTTGATGTGGCACGCTACAGCCTCTCGTGGCGACCTGCGGTTTTCCGTAGGTTTTCAGCCTTTTTGCTCCTCGTGCGACTCCGTATTCGTCTCGGATTGCGACAATGAGTTGTTATGGCTAGCCTAAATGACCACGTCCTTTCTCGCCGAATGCAGCCGGGCGATATTCGCCGTTGCCACGAAGCCTCTGACATCTATCCCGTCGTTAAGTCACGGGGAATTGCTGACAAGCTGGAGTCGGCGCTTCAGGCTTTGATGATGCGGGACCGTTTTTGGGGCAGTATGGTGATGTCTGCTTCCACGCGAGAGCTGTTGTGCCATGGAAGTGGCATCTTTCTGAAACCAATGCTTGGGGAGGAAGTGCTTGAAGGTAAACATCCCTTTCTGCTGGCTGATCTGGCAACCAACGTGGACCTATTCACTCAGGTCCTGGAGTTTGACCAAGTTGAGAGTGAAAGTGAGAAAGGCAACTTGTACTTCTACGGAGCGCTGTTCACTTTCCCCAGTTTCAAAAAACCGCCGCTAGCTGGTAAGGCTCTAGATCGAATGCATGCAGACTGCGTGCTTCAAATGCGCGGGTTTCATATTAAGTGGCATATGAAGCCCACTTATGGGGTTCACCACGTCTACGACGAGGTGAAATTCAAGTTCCTGGGAGCAGTCCGAGAGCGTGTCATTGAGAAGGTGACGAACGTGATGCTGCGAAAGAAATTCGGCACTGACTTGTTTTGCGATTATGGTGATTTGAAGAGCGACGATCCTGAGGTTCGGCAATTCAGGCCCGCGCTGTTTGCAGTAGACCAAGAAACTGCATCAACCAGACGCGAAACCCTAGTTCATCAGATTATTGGCAATGCAACCCCCCGGGAGATGAACTTGACCCCCAAAATGAGAAACATTCTTCGCCTTGAAATCGAGCGAAACAGAGATTCAAGCATTGTTAAGAGCTTGAACGGATATGAGGGATACATCAGAGAGGCACTAGAAAGGCTGAAGTCCAACCTCGACTTGCCGAGGGAAATTATCGAGGAGCTAGAAGCTAATCTGGAGATCAATGAAGAGCTTCGACAGGTAGTGGCTCGACTTGTGTCTCAAAACTTGCATGAGCTAGGTGTCCTTCCGCAATTGACCGTAACTGAGAAGAAAGTCTGGGAGAATCGAACTCAGAATAAGGTGCGATCTAGGTAGATCGCACCTTAGTAGTCTTCAGGCATTAGGATGGTCGTGACCGAGCGGTCAGCCTCCGTAATGATCCAGAAGGGTTCGGATTGGTCTTCATAGACCGAGAGAAGTCGAAAGCCGCGCTCAAGCGAGAGTTCGTTCTCCTGTCGGTCATCGTTACATACATTGCCCCAGTCGCCTTGCGAATGTCGAACAATTGACGCCATAACCACCTCCTGACGAAGGCGGGCGTGGGCATTTGCCGTAATCACGACCCTGCCGAGTGGAAAGAGTTGGTTTGTCATCGTCGTCACCTCGCACGGCCCGTCACCCATGTGAGCGGGCCGTTGAAGGCGGCGGCTGGGACACCTCAATCCTAACTTCAGAATTAAAGCCAATCCATTTTTGCGGCATCAACGCATTGATTTTTGCCCAGCGTGACTTCGCCGTGAGATCGTTGGTGCATGGACAAGATGAACCAGATGTCCGGGGAGGGGCGAAATGCTCCGACCCGCTGACAAGTCGAACTTTGAAACTCTACGCCGAGCATTCGAAAATGGACGTGTGGCCCTGCTGGAGGTCAAGCGACCGTCGGACGGAGCTGAGATTGCGGTGGTATGTGCCGTCGGGGTAGAGGGAGAAGAGTACACCCTGACTCCCTTTGCCACTATGGTTGAAGGCAATCCCTTTGACCTGTTCCTGCCGCCAAGTTCTGAAGGCGGCTTCGTGGGAGACGGTGAGGGCCGGTGACTTTTTCCGAGTGGATGCGTGAACTAGACTCCCTATGTTTCGGCACTTGGGGACTGAGCATCTCTGATCTCCCCGATATGTCTTTCCGGGATGTGTATGACGACGGCATCTCGCCGATGGAGTTCTTCCACGGCGAACTTGGGACGGTCGATGACCTTTCTCGGCTGATCCTCTACTAATCTGGCTCCAGCTTTCCCGCTGGGGCCTTTTTCTAAAAGGTCTCACACTGCGGGAGAGCAGCCACTAGGCTTTCAGAACATTTCTACCAAAGTAGTAGCTGTCATGTTCCGTTCTTACGAGTTCGTTGTGCGCCTCGACTTCTGCTTCCTCTAGTACACCGCCCTTGTCAAGGCGAAGCATCATAGTCGGACTCAGAGGTATCACTGGCACTCGGTCTATTGAGTCGGAGACGAGAAACTCGCTACTATCACTAACTGCCACGTACCATGTAGCTCCGTCGAGTGTCTGGAGGCAATAATCCATTTCAAGACCGAGCCGCGGGCCAGCGATCATCCGTCCGGGAACTTGCCCGCTCTGATTCAACGTCACGTAGCCGAACTTTTCGAGTTTTTCCAGATGATCTTTATCAAAGGTAGAAACAGGTGTTGCTCCTTCAAGTTTTGTGTCTGGTATGGGGTTCCTACGGGCAATTGTGCGAGCACATACCAACGCAAAGAACCTTGATGCGAGACGGTTTTCTTCATCATTCAAAACATGAGAGTGAGTACCAATGATCGTGCCAGCAAGGACTTGAAAATCTCGCTCCAAGTCAAGGTAGCCCTGTTCAGCTTTCTGATCCCAAACGCGACGCGCACAAAAGATGGAGTTTTTGTCATCTGCCTTGAATGTGGTATCCCCACGACAAACTTCGACCATGCTGTCATTGTCAGTAAATCTTTCAATGGAGGCGCGTGGCAGGACGTGCTGATCAATTGTCAGTTGGTTTGGATTCCCGGCCTGTGGTTTCTCGTGCTTCATGATGGTCCTTGTATTGTGCTCCATGAAGACCGAGACAGTCGGGGGAACGATCATGCTGATCCGGGTTTTGAGGCGGTGCTCAACACATCAGGAAAGTTCTAAGTGCGTCCACTTCGGTGTACCACCGCATTTTGAACCTAAAATCACCGTCACACCGGACGGGATTCGAACTTTTCGGCTCATTTCACAATCGGGACTGACGGTCCAGAGACGATAGCGGCAGGGTTGTGCCCATTAGAGTCAGCTTGACGATTAGGGTAACCTAACTCACTTGAGGTGGTTCCAACTGCTCCTCATATTTCTCTTGATGCTCGGGCAGGTCCACCTGTGCGAGGGGTCATATCAGTTGCCCAATGGACAGGCATGCTTTGCTTGTCCAGAGCTTGATGAGAAGTTCTGTGGTGATCTGAAAGATCGTACACCCAGTTTGCAAGCTCTGCATGGCGACTGCCATGACTGCTGTGTTCTTGCCGCGTGTGAGGACAAATCCCCCGAGTCTCCGACTTTAGCTCCTGGATGGGCCGCACTCGATGTTGTGGCGTGCCTTCCACCAAAGCTGGAAATTTTGATTCCCTGCGGAGTGCTTGTCGGACCAAAGCCGATTCACATAGCTTCGGCTCCGATCACCGGGCCTCCAAGTCAGAAGTCTTCCCGTGCCCCGCCTTTTAGCGATGAACCCGTTGCCGTCCGCTGGACGCAGTTCGTGATCGCCTAGCTTAGCTCTCAATCCTGCTCCAGCCCTAACAAGGCCCTCTTGGAGCACCCATTGAAGACATCATTAATAATTCCCCTTATCGTGGCAGCATCATTTTGCCACGCACAAACACCCCTCAGCGCCACAGACGCGCTCAAACTAGCAGCGCAGAATCGTCCGGCCCTCAAGTCGGCAAAACTTGGAGTCGAGCAAGCCAGAAGCGCATCTAGGGCCCTGGGCGCGTATGCCCCGACCACCTTTCTGGTTGGAGCGTCAAGCCGAAGTGAACTGGGTTCCACTGACCAAGACCTTCAACTCTCGCAACCTCTCGATTTTTTCGGAAGAAGGAAGGCAGGTCAACGACTTGGCGAAGCGGGGATTCAGTTTTCTTTAGCCGAATACGTCTTACTTGCGACAGACTTACAAAACGATGTACTCACGGCGTATGCCGAGTCGGTCGCCAACCAGCACCAGAAAGAAGTTGCAGCCGAACTGCTCAAAATTTCCGAAGGGTTGCTCATAGCGACACAGCGAAGATTCGATGAAGGCAAGGTTGCAGAAACGCAGGTCACGAGGGCTTCGATTGAGTTCGAAAGAGCCAAGCAGTCGGCAGAACTGACCAGCGCCGATCTCAACGCTTCGCTCGAAAAGCTTTCCGGCTTACTTGGAACAGAAACATCCAGCATTGCTCTAGAAGCAGACGCAAAAATTGAGCCGCTTGTTAACCCGGCTATTGACGGTAGACCTGACCTACTCGTTTTGAGATCTCAGGTTCAGATTGCCGAAGCGGACGCTGGAGTCGCAAGAGTCTCAAATCGGCCCGAACTGAGTGCCCAGATCGTAAGATCACCCTGGAGCAATGACCCCGGCTACTTCGCCGGACGAGTCCAACTCAGTTGGGCCTTGTTTGATCACGGCAAAGCTAGGAATGAAACGAGCGCGGCAAAAAAACGCGCCGAAGCGGCCCGCAAGCTTTTGGAGGATGCGACAGGTAGGGCAAGAGCAGAAGTCAAAGCCGCCCAAATAGCTCTTGAAGCACGGCAGAGCCGCATCGCTCGTTACGAAGCGATTCTCGTATCTGCTCGTGATTTAGTTGCCAAGTCCCAGAAGGGCTATTCCGAAGGATTTGGCACCCAGATCGACGTGCTCGAATCGACGAGGGCACTTCGTGAAGTTGAACAAGAGTTGGTGGAAGCAAGACAACAACTCTCACTTGCTGTGATCGCTCAGTACCGGGCATCCGGATTTCTTGCCGAGGTGCTCAAATGAAAAGACTTCTAATTCCAATCGTCATCTGCTCATTACTCATCGGTTGCGGGAAGCCCGCCACCGAAGCGGCAAAGGACGAACACGGCCATGAAGAAGCTGGCCATGTCGAAGGAGAGGCTGGCCATAAGGAAGGCGAAGAGGAACACGTTGAAGGACAGGTCAAACTCTCCCCAGACGGCTTAAAGCTTGCAGGCGTTGAGACGTTCACGGCTCAGACTCGTGAGATTCAGGATTCGCTTAGAATTCCAGGAACGGTGATGAGTACGACTAAAGGACGAGCTGTAGTCACCCCACCGATTGCTGGGCGAGTCGTTTCAATTTCGGTACAACTCGGTGACAGCGTCAAGCAAGGTCAAACGCTTGCGATATTGGAATCACCAGAGCTAGCGCAATCGTGGGCGAGTATCGCCGAGGCCACCAAAATGCGAGACTCTGCTAACTCAGATCTCAAACAGTCCAAGGCCGAAGTTGATCTTTCTCTGGCCAAACTCAGTGCCTCAAAAGTAAGCCTTACTCGTCAGCGAGATCTTGCGAAAGCAGGAGCTTTTAGTCAAGCTCCGGTTCAGCAGGCCCAGAATGAACTCAACGAAGCTCAAAGTGAGCTACTCAGTGTTCAAGAGGAGCAAGCGAGCCACGCTGAACAACTACGCAGGCTCGAAAATCTCTTCAAGGAAGGAATCGTCTCGAAGTCCGAGCTTGAGGCAGCCCGCCTTGAGCTTCAGCAAGACCAAATCCGCCTAGACCGAACAAAAGCGAAAATTGAGAATGCCAAGGCAACCTACGACCGGGAACGAAACATCGCGTCCCGAGGCCTTCTCAATGCCAAAGAACTTCAAACCGCAGAGGCAGAAGTGCGGTCAAGTCAACTGGAACTTGACCGGGCGAGACTCAGGGTGCGAGCTGCTGAGTCAGCTTTAACTAGCGCGAATAAAACAATCGCCAACGCTCAGGCGGTGTATAGATCAAACGTCGGAATGGGCGGGGGATCGGTCGGCAGAGTCGCACTTGTTGCCCCAATCTCCGGAACGATCACTCACGTCGATGTCACCCGTGGACAAGCTGTTGACCGCACCCAGGTTCTCCTGGAAGTCGAAAACCTTCAGTCAGTTTGGGTCACCGCCAATGTCCCAGAACAGGACTCAGCAAAGGTTCGGAAAGGTTCGATGGTGCAAGTCACGGTTGCATCGTTGCCAGGACAAGTGTTTGAAGGAGTCGTGCAAGTGGTTGGCTCTAGGGTCGATCCAAAGACGAGGTCAATTCCGACACAGTGTCTCATTGCGGGCGCGGCGGGACGACTCAAGCCGGATATGTTTGCCACGATCCGTTTGGGTGTGGGTTCAACCGTTCGAGCGGTTGTTGTTCCTAAATCAGCGATCTTGACCGAAGATAAGAAGTCATTCGTGTTTGTCAAAGACGGCGATGCCTTCGACAAGCATGAAGTAGAACTCGGCCAGGAAGATGGCGATATGGTCGCGATCCTCTCTGGAATCAAAGCCGGTGAAGTCGTTGCTTCAAAGGGTGCCTTTGTCTTATCGAGCGAACAGAAGAAGTCTGAACTCAAGGGGCACGACCACTAATGCTGGACAAAGTGCTCCACTTCAGCCTCACACAGAGGTTCCTTGTCATCATTGCCACGATCCTCATGGTCGCGGTAGGAATTGTTTCGTGGCAGCAACTCACGCTTGACGCCGTTCCCGACATCACAACCAACCAGGTCGCGATCAACACCGAAACCGGGGGAATGAGTCCGGAAGAGGTGGAAAAGCTGGTGACCTTTCCTATCGAAACGGCGATGGGTGGAATTCCTGGTGTTGAGCAAGTTCGCAGTCTTAGCCAATACGGTCTTTCGCAAGTAATCGTGACGTTTCGCGATGATGTTGAAACCTACTTTGCAAGAAATCTTGTGAACGAAAGGCTTAACAATGTCAAAGAGTCTCTACCTGGGGGAATCGAAGCCCCCCAAATGGGACCTGTCTCAACGGGCCTTGGCGACATTTATATGTACGCGTTAGAGAGCAAGACTCGAAGTCCGATGGAGCTACGATCCCTTCAAGACTGGACAATTGCTCCACAAATCCGAACGGTCGCAGGAGTCGCCGAAGTTAACGCCGCAGATGGCTCTGTTAAGCAATATCAGGTTATCGTTGAGCCAAGGGCACTATTAGCGCGAGGAATCGCGGTCGATGAAGTCGTCACTGCGCTCCAAAAGAATAATCAGAACGCTGGTGGAGGTGTTCTGGAGCGGAATGGCGAACGGGTGCTCATCCGTAGCGTGGGCCTAGCAACCACGATCAGCGACATCGAGAAAATCGTTGTAAAGACCGAGGCCGGGATTCCGGTTCTCATTCGCGAAGTGGCGAAGGTTCAATTGGGAATTCCCGTTCTCACCGGAATTAGCACCAAGGATGGCGAGGAGGCCATGACCGTGACCGTTATGATGCTCAAGGGAGCGAACGGTCGCACCGTAGCTGACGCCGTGAATGCTCGGGTCAACGAAATCAAAGCTCAACTTCCCGAAGACGTGACTTTGACAACGGTTTATAACCGCTCCGACCTGGTGGGAGAGTCCGTGCACACCGTGGAAAAGAGCCTTCTCGAAGGTGGAGTGCTTGTCATCGCGGTCTTACTCCTGCTTCTTGGGAATTGGCGAGGGGCGGTCATTGTGGCACTCGCAATTCCCCTCTCGATGCTCTTCGCGATCATCGGGATGAACCGATTTGGAATCTCGGGAAACCTAATGAGTCTCGGGGCCATTGACTTTGGCCTGATCGTTGACGGTGCGGTCGTCATGATTGAGAACACGGTAAGAAGGCTTGCCGAAGCGAGAGAACACAAAGGCTCCACTCTTGATCGGCAGGAGGTGAGACATACCGTTTGGGAGTCATGCCGCGAAGTTGCCAAGCCAACTGCGTTCGCAGTAACCATCATTACGGTCGTCTACTTGCCGATCCTCGCTCTTGAGGGAACGGAAGGCAAGATGTTCAAGCCGATGGCATTCACTGTTGTATTTGCCCTTATCGGTGCGCTCATCTTGACGATGACCTTGATTCCCGTGCTTGCCAGCATGTTCATGTCGGGAGACACCAAAGAGGGCCGAAACCCAATCATGGAGTTTCTAAGCCGGATTTACCGACCTGCATTAGGATTTGCTCTGAAGCGACGGGCAATTATCGTTGGCGGTGCGCTTGGGCTGCTCGCGATAGCCGGGTTTCTTTTCACCAAACTTGGCTCAGAGTTCATTCCACAACTTGATGAGGGATCGATTGTAATTCAACCAGTTCGGGTGCGAACGGTAGATGCTGAACAGACGGTGAAGCTCGTGACGGCGTTCGAGAAAAAGGTTCTTGAAGTTCCCGAGGTGATCACCGTTTTCTCTCGAAGCGGGACGCCAGAAGTTGCCACCGATCCGATGCCGCTTAGCCTCACTGATTCATTCGTGATGATAAAGCCGCGCGACAAGTGGAGGAGCGGGTTGACAAAGGAGAAACTGATTGAGGAGCTAACCG
>WBZS01001021.1_pt1 | contig 25604 bp, 21 predicted proteins | sample 5204201 | NCBI WGS metagenome assembly WBZS01 (sample SAMN12344357, study PRJNA552823) | activated sludge metagenome | biome: Activated sludge suspended growth; feature: Nitrification reactor; material: Wastewater; isolation source: activated sludge from nitrification reactor of wastewater... | reverse complement strand
ACACTGCGGCCGCTACGCCAGGTCACCATCACCATCGGCGGCCACCGCCTCGACGCCCAACCCGCCATCGACCAAGACACCCGCCAAGTCCTCCGAGCACTGGGGCACTAAACCTGTGCAACTCAGGCGGTATGTAAGCAAGGGACTTCGGGCCTGCTGAGCTGAGCGCATGGATCATTGCGCCGAATCGCGCCTCAGCCCGTCCGCTGGCCCTAAGCCAGAGGGCGGCGATCCACGACCTCACCGACGAGATGCCGACGTCGGTGCAGATCGCTGTGCCCAAACGATCGCATACGCCGGTGCGCATCTACGATGCGGCAAGGACGGCAGTGGATCTGATGAGATTTCGGAAACGCTTTGGTGAACCGATTGCGCACGCAGCACTGCACCGATACCTGGCCGCGCCAGGCGCGCGGCCCGCCCTCCTGCTGGACTACGCAGGCGCGCTGGGGACATTTGGTCCTTTGCGCGCTGCCCTCGATATTGCGAGTGCCCGATGAGCCGCTCGACACGAGATAGTGCCGCAGGCGCGCATACCTCGACCTGCAGAACCAGGCCCACCGTCAGAAGCGCGGCACGCAAGAGCTAGCGAACACCCGCGTGCGGGATTTCGCTGACATCCATCTCTTGGCCGGCACTCAGGTTGTGCAAAGTGGATCGCTCCGTGACGCGCTCACGGCAACCGCTGAGTTTCGAGGCACTGCTCTGATTCTGCTGGCACGCGCCGCTGAGGGGCTCGGAGAGCTACGCGATTCGACCTATGTCGCTTACCGGAAAGGCCTCGGCGAGGTGGGCGCAAGTCTCCCGTCGCGCTTCTCCGACACGGTGGATGCCGTGGCGGCTTTCGTCGATCCGGTGCTTGGCGGGCTGGGAGACGAAGCTGTGTGGAATCCTGCGGAACGCGGATAGAGCTTCGAAGCGCCCATGATGGCTTCGGAGTCGACAGAGTCCGATACAGGTGGGCCGTACCGGTGATGGTTTCTGACGGCCGACTCAAGAAGCCCGAAAATGGACAACGCCTTGTGAATTCCACATTCCACCGCCCCGCAGACCCGCCTCCGGGAGTCGGACCGCTGCGCCACCGCCACGTCGTGTGACTCTCGCCGCCGAGCAGGAAGCAGTCGTGAGGCATCCTCAAGGCCGTCATTATGGCGTGGGCGTTCAGTCGGTCTAGGAACCAGCGTCCTGGGAGTAGACCAGCGTGGTGTATGGGCTGATCGTGAGGTCGGCCGAGAACTGGTGGTGGTCCCATGGCTCGGGCTCCGCGTTCAGGTCGGTGGCGTGGGTGGCGCCGAAGTCGTGGCCGAACAGTGGGGCGTCGCTGTTGCAGCGCAACCGCCAGGTGCCGGCTCGCGGCAGGCCCGCGCGATAGCCCTCGACCACCTGCGTGGACAGGTTGACGGCAACCACGACATCGTCGCCCGCGCCGCCTTGCCACCAGCGGTGATAGATCAGCACCTTGTGTTGATCGTCGACCCGCAGCAGCGTCGTGTGTGGTCCGTGCAGGCCCGCCGTGTTGCCGTCCAGGTTTCGGCGCAGGCGGATCAGCTGTCTGATCAGGTGCAGGAAGCCCGCCTGCCGCTGGGTCTTGTCCCAGGACAGCGGGGTGCGGTCGCTGAACCATCGGTCTTCGCAGAATTCCTGGCCCTGGAAGAGCAGTGGCATGCCGGCCGAGGTCAGCACCAGGGCGAGCCCGAGAGCGGCTCGCTTGCGGGACGGCCAGGAATCGGCGGCGCCCGGGTTGATCGTCCCCGGAGCCTCATTCCCAGGTGCGGAGGCGGGGGTTCCATCTCCCAGCTGTCATGGCGGACAGTATTGGATCAGCGAAACTCGCAACCACCGTGAGCACGTCGGCAAACGCCGCCGGGAGTTCACCTTCTCGGTGTGACCGGGTGCGCCACGCGCGGTACTTCTGCTGGGCTCGTTCGTTCATCGGCGCGAGCGTAGGCAGTAGTGCTGCAAGTGTGACTTTGCGGTACTCAGCGACGGTCTCGATCGATGTCCGGAGTTCGCCTGCATCGACCGAGTGGAGCCGGGTGAGGGTGTAGACGTCAGCGAAGTCGCGCCAGCGAGTGTTGGCGACTCCGCGATCGATGGCGGTGACGATCTTCTCGGCGAGCACCATCGTCAGTGGGTAGCCCAGCAACGTCACTGGCGGGAGACCAAGATGTGTGACACGAGGCAACTCAACCAGTTGGGGTGCTGGCCAGATGGGGTCCCCGAAGTTCACGTCCATTCCGACGGTCAGCCGGGCAGTGCCGAGAGTGGCTACAAGCTTGACCCGGACACCGGCGTACTCATCCTCGTCACGAATCGTCATTGCGGTGACGCTCGCGGGAGCGAACACGAGGCCGTCGGCAAGCGCAAGTCCTGCGATGGTGCGGACGCGCTCGGCGACCTCGTCAGGATCAGCGGTGAGTCGCGTTGCCTGCAGATCGATGTCCTTCGTCGGACGGCGCGCGGCGAAGGCAGCAAGCAGCACACCGCCTTTCAAGACGAAGTCATCGCGGTACTCGGAGATTGCAATACGCGCCAGCAACCCTTCGAGTGTGTACAGGACCATGAGCTCCTGCACGTCTCCGCCGGATTGTCGGGCGAGTTTTCGGAGGGCGATGGTGGCGTCGGCCTCTGGAGTTCCGTGCTGCGGGTTCGGACTCATAGCAGAACCTCCAAGGCTTGGTGGATCGCGGGGCGTGCCTTCGGAAACGTCTCAGCCATCGCGAGCAGTGAACCCGGGCTGCTGCCGCGTCCGTGCAACCACCGCTTGAGCGCGCCGAGAGCGAGGTCGCTACCCCACGTATGACGCAGGCGGAACAGATCGATGAGGGTCCGCTCCGCTGAGTAGAGGCCGATGGATGATCCATCCGGCAGCGCGTGCTCGGTGCGCCCGATGCCGAACGTGTCGGCGTCGAAGCGGTGCCAGGAGATGGGCGCATGGTGAACGGTGACCGGTTGTGTTCCGCGCGGGATGGCGATGTCGCTCCGGGCAGGAATCTCGTCGGTCAGCTCGTGCAGCGACAGTGCTGTCAGCAGACACAGTGTGGCGGCGGGTCTCTTGGCGGCGATCGCGATCCAGGCTGCCGTCGTGTCGTCGGCGAGCCCCGATCTGAGGAAGAGGCCAGGGGCGATGCGCTCGAACTCGCCGGACTCGATCAACTGGTCGAGTCTATGCCGGGTAAGACCCTGTGAGCTCAGATCGCCGTAGCTCAGTCGATCGGGCAGCGTAGCGATGTCCATCGTCACCTCCGGTCGGCTAAATTCATTACAGATGCAGCATACCTGTCATGGTTTCTGCTGGATGGCGTCAGTTCGACCCATCCTTCATGGCCGTAAGTAGGGCGTGAGCGTGCAGGGAACCTAGGAACCAGCGTCCTGGGAGTAGACCAGCGCGGTGTATGGGCCGATCGTGAGGTCGGCCGAGAACTGTTGGTGGTCCCATGGCTCGGGCTCCGCGTTCAGGTCGGTGGCGTGGGCGGCGCCGAAGTCGTGACCGAACAGTGGGGCGTCGCTGTTGCAGCGCAACCGCCAGGTGCCGCCTCGCGGCAGGCCGGCTCGATAGCCGTCGACCACCTGAGTGGAAAGGTTGACGGCGACGACCACGTCGTCGCCCGCACCGCCTTGCCACCAGCGGTGATAGATCAGCACCTTGTGTTGATCGTCGACCCGCAGCAGGGTCGTGTGTGGTCCGTGCAGGCCCGCCGTGTTGCCGTCCAGGTTTCGGCGCAGGCGGATCAGCTGTCTGATCAGGTGCAGGAAGCCCGCCTGCCGCTGGGTCTTGTCCCAGGACAGCGGGGTGCGGTCGCTGAACCACTGGTCTTCGCAGAATTCCTGGCCTTGGAAGAGCAGTGGCATGCCGGCCGAGGTCAGCACCAGGGCGAGCCCGAGAGCGGCTCGCTTGCGGGACGGCCAGGAATCGGCGGCGCCCGGGTTGATCGTCTCCGGGACTCGTGACCGGCCGTTGGCGACCTCGTCGTGCGATTCGGTGAAGATGACCCGTTCATGCGCGGCGCGCAGGTACTGGCCGGTGACCGCCCGGGCGACCGCGGTGGTGTCGCGGTCGGCGTCCCAGGGCGTTTCCAGGGCGCGCCGAATCGGGTGCACGAAGTCGGCGTCCCATTGGGAGTGGAAGCCGAGTCCGCCCTGCTCGGACGGCGTGGTGACCAGCGGGTCGCGCTGCATGTCTTCGGCGATCAGCAGCTTCCAGGGCTGCCGGGAGCGGATATCGGCGGTGATTGCGGCCAGGTGGCGGTGACCGCCGGAGATCCGCTCGCGTGGGTGGTGCACGTTTCCCCAGCGGGACCGGACGTAGTTGGTGCCGTCGAAGCGCAGACCGTCGACCCGGAACTGCTCCAGCCACATCACCGCCGAGTCGCGCAGGAAGTTGCGGACCTGCTTGCGGTCGTAGTTGGGACGGGTTGCGCCCCACGGGGTGAGCGCCCGCCGGTCGTTGTAGAAGTACTGTCCGCCGTAGCCGCGGCGGTAGGTGCCGTCGAAGCGCCACAGGTCGAGGTCGGTCGGACCGAGATGGTTGTGCACCACGTCCAGGATGACCGCGATACCACGGTCGTGGGCGGCTCGGACGAAGCGGGCGAACGCCTTCGGACCCCCGTAGCTGGTGTCGATGGCGAACAGGTGGGACGGGTTGTACCCCCAGCTGCGCGGCCCGGCGAAGCCGAACGGCGGCATCACCTCGACCGCGTTGACGCCGAGCCAGCTGAGATGGTCGAGCCGGCCGATCGCGGTGTCGAAGGTGCCGGGGCGGTCATCGTCGGCGGCGAAGGTGCCGACGTGCAGCTCGTAGAGCACCAGTTCGTCCCAGCCCGGCATCGTGAACGGCTGCTCGCCCCAGTCGATGGAGGTCGGGTCGAACACCACGGCGTTGCCGCGACTGTGGGTGATTTCACGCGCGAACGGGTCGATCCGCCACCGATACGGTCCACCCCGGCGAATGAGGAACTTGTACTCCGCGCCCACCCGGGCCCGGTCCACGAACGCCGACCAGGTGCCGGAGCGGGCATGGTCGGGAGCCATCGCTACCCGGCCCGCGTTCCAGCCGCTGAAGTCGCCCGCGACGTGCACGGTGCGGGCGTTCGGCGCCCAGACCCGGAAGGTCACCCCGCCGTGATGCGGCACGGCACCCATGCCAGCATGGGGGGACGGAGCGATCGGCACGCTGGAGACTGTACGTGGACACTCCGACACTTGCCGGAGGTGGACGAGCTTTGTCTGGTCTCAGCCGCCCGCTTTGGCGATGCGGGGAACGAAATCGTTGATCCAGCTCAGGACCGAAGTCCCTTCCTGACCCGCTGCCACTCGGCCGTCGTCAACAGTCCCTCGCGGCGTGCCTGCTTGGCGGCGTTCAGAAGACGCTCGGTCTCAATGCGACCGCGGCATTCGAGGATCGCATCCCCCACCGGCTGCGCTGTCAGCCCCTCGTAGGACGTTGTGTGTACGTCGTCACTGACGCGGCTCAACTCGATGAATGATGGCAACTTCGGACGCGCACGACGGCGGACGGCCACCTTGATCTGCTTAGGGTTCACGTCGGCGAGGCCGAACAGCGCGAGTACCGACTCGCCGTGCAGGTATGCACCTTCTCCGGCGCGGAGGAGCGCCTCTGCGAACTGATCGTAGGTGGTAGGCGGGATGTCTGGAACGCGATAGAGACCGTAGGCGACATTCACCAGGCCACCGCGGGCAGCGAGCTTCGGCAGTTCTACCGTGGGGACCCCGGCCTCGGCTGCATCCTTGGTAGTGACGTAGCCATAGTGATCGAGTGCGAGTTCCCGCACGATCTCGCGATACCTCACTCCGGTGGCCATGTCACAACTATACCGAAAGCGGTATTATCGTGACCATCTTGGAGGAGTCGTTTCAATCGCCGTCTCGATACCACCAGATGGTACGATCCTGATCGTGAACAGGAGCGAGGTTCTGCGCCGCGGGATGGACTCCACCGGTACCAGTCAGGTGGAGCTTTCCCGGCTCACGGGTCTGCCTCCGAGCAAGATCAGCCGTTATGTTTCCGGCAAACTCGAGCCTTCCGAGCCCACGCTGGAGCTGCTGCTGTCCGGACTGGGTTTACAGGTCGGCTTCGATGTCTCGCCGGTTCCGATGGAACGCACCAAGCGACGTAGCTGGCTGCTGCACCGCCAGATCTCCCACAAGCTCGGCGTCAGCGGCATCGACGATTCCGGGTGGGATCGCATGCAACGCAACTTGGATCGGGTGCGTTCGAACACCCAGGGTCCTGTCCATGAGTGGAACCTGGATCGCTGGCAGCGCATCATCGACAGCCGAAGCCTGCGCACCCTCCAGCGTGTCCTCGTCGACACCTCGGACGAGGGAATCGGGATGCGCGAGGTCTCACCGATGAGCGGCTTCCTGACCGAGGACGAGCGGCTCGGCGTTCTGGCCGGAATCCGACGGTGAGCCGCCAGTAGTCACGGCCAGAGCTCGCGGCTGCCGTGTTGGGTGAACAGACGTCGTAGACGCCCAGCGGATGTCACACAGCAGGCTCACAGAAGGCGCACAGCGCGCGTCCGGGCGAACCCGCGACGATGATCTGGACAGCTTGTACCCGTTCAGATCGGAAAGCACCATGACCGCTCATCGCACCGGCCCGCCCAGCTATCAGGGGCGTCCGCTCGCCCATCCCGACGAGGAGCTGGTCGACCAGGGGCTCCAGTTCGACATCGGCACGCTGCTCAGCCGGCGTCGGATGTTCGGGCTGGCCGGGGTCGGTGCGCTCGGGCTGACCCTGGCTGCGTGCAGTTCCGGGGTGGCTGCGTCGTCGAGCACGACCGCGACGGCGTCCAGTTCCACCGGGCTCACCGAGATTCCGGACGAGACCAACGGTCCCTACCCGGCCGACGGCACCAACGGGCCGGACATCTTGGAGCAGAGCGGCGTGGTCCGCTCGGACATCACCCGCAGCTTCGGCACCAGCACCACGAAGGCCGAGGGTGTCCCAATGACGATGACCTTGACGATTCTCGACATGGCGGGCGGCGGTGGCGCGTTCGCCGGGGTCGCCGTCTACGTCTGGCATTGCGATGCGGCCGGCAACTACTCGATGTACTCCCAAGGGGTTGAGAACGAGAACTACCTGCGCGGCGTCCAGATCGCCGATTCGGACAGCAAAGTCACCTTCACCAGCATCTTCCCGGCCTGCTACTCCGGACGGTGGCCGCACGTCCACTTCGAGGTCTACCCGGACGAGGCCAGCATCGTCGATGCCGACAAGCGGATCTGCACCTCGCAACTCGCCTTCCCGAAGGACGTCTGCGACACGGTCTACGCCACCTCTCGGTACGCCGGCTCCCAGGCCAACCTCGCCGGCGTCAGCCTGACCACTGACAACGTCTTCGGTGAGGACGGCGCCGCACACCAGATGGCGACCGTGACCGGCAACGTCAACGACGGCTACCAGGTGGCGCTCACCGTCCCCATCGACACCACCACAACGCCGACCGGCGGGAGCGCGCCCGGCGGCGGGCGCTAACCGCAGACCCACGGGCGGTGCTGATCCCCGTCCGATGTCGGTTGAGCTCGTCGAACCCGGGGACGGCGATCTCGACAACGCTGCCGGATGGCGGGAAGGCCCACCGATCTCGTGTTACAACACGAAACCGGCGGGCTTTCCCATCATCGGCGGGCGTTCTCGACAACGTCACCCGACTCGGGACGCAATGCATCCGGCTCGGCACGCAATGCCACCCGGCTCGAGAGGCAAATGTCGGCTGAATCCCAAATCGGGATGCACGTCCGCGTCAGGCTGGCAGCGACGGCTAAGCGGTGCTGATCCCACCCAGTTCGACCCGTTCCCGGGCCCGCGGGATCGGACGGGTGGCGTCCAGCAGCCGCAGCAAGGTGCCGATGCCACCGGCGCACACCCCGACCAGGGCGGAGATGCCGCCGGCGTACGCGATCAGGCCGGTCATCCGGTCGGCGGTGGTCGGGTCGCCGTCCCAGACGATGTAGCCGGCGGCGATCGCCAATGTGACGCCGCAGATACCCAACGCCACCAGCAGCACGGAGACCGCGCCGGGGGAGTGCCGGACGTCGCGAAGCTTCCCGTGCCGCTCGGCCAGACGGATCGCGGCCACCGCCAGATAGCCCCACCCGCAGGCGACCAGGACCGCCGCCACCACGTCCGCGGGACGATGCCATTGGTTGACCAGAGTGGCCAGTCCGTAGGCGCAGACCGCCACCGTTCCCACCACCGTGGTCAGCGACCGGAGGGAGGGCGGCACCACGAGAATCAGGCCGACCAGTGCTGCTGCCGCGACCGTGGTGTGGCCGGACGGCAATGTGTTGGTCCCGTTCCAGCCGCCGAGGTCGAGCAGATCGTCCCGCTCGAACACCTGGTACTTGAGCACCTGGGTGGTCACGTTGGCCCCACCGACGGCAGCTGCGGCGGCGAGACCGGCCACCCAGCGTCCCCGCACGGCGCCGATGGTCAGCACGGCCAGGATGATCGCCGCCACCATCGGCACCGAGACGGTGGCCAGCAGCCGGTCGGCCTGGGCGTCCACCCGCCACGCGCCGATGTGTGACCCCTCCAGCGCCAATGCCTCCAGCGACTGCCCGTGGTGGGTGGTCACGAACCCCCACCAGATCAGGGGCACCAGGATGCCCGCGAGTGCGGCGGCGGCGAGAGGCGGGCCGATGCCGGGAAGTTCGCGGGCCGGGGGTGCGGCGGGTTGGGTCACCCACCCATGCTCCCAGGCCCGGGCAAGTATGGTCGGAAGATGTTCGACCACACGCAGATGATTCGGCTCGAGACCGGACGATTCGCCGAGGCCGTCCTGGCCGCCGACCAGGCTGCCCCCGTGCCGACCTGCCCGGAGTGGACGGCCGCAGACCTGCTCTGGCACCTCACCGAAGTACATGCGTTCTGGGCCCGGATCCTGGCGCTGGGTGCGCAGAGCGATGAGGACGCCGAAGCGATCGAGAACGAGAAGCCGTCCCGACCGGACGACCCTGTCGCGACAGTCGCACTACTGACCACCGAGACCGAGGCATTGCTCGAGCAGCTCGACAAACGGGTCGACGAACAGCCCGCCTGGTCGTGGTTCGCGGCCGACCAGACCGTCGGCTTCACCCGGCGGATGCAGGTGCACGAAGCGGTGATGCACCGGGTGGACGCCGAACTGGCCGCCGGCCGGACGCCGACCCCGATCGACCCCGAAGTGGCCGCCGACGGCGTGCTGCACGCGATCGACGTGATGTTCGCCTGGTGGGGCACGCTGCCCGGGTTCGAGTTCGTGCCGTCCGATTCTGTGGTCGCGTTGACCCTGACCGATGTCGAACGCACCGTGCTGGTGCGGCCCGGACGCTGGCGCGGCGTCGGCCAGTCGGGCAAGAGCTACGACGAGCCGGGCATCCTGCGGATCACCGACCTCCCTCCCACCGCTGGCTTCGCCGGCACCGCCGAGGACGTCGACCGCTGGCTGTGGGGACGTGGCCCCGAGCCCGAATCCGACGGCGACCAGGTCGCCTTGGACGCCGTCCGTGCAGTTCAGGCGGCCGGCATCCAGTAGCCGCCGTCGAGGGTTGAGCGTGTCGAAACCCGTACTCAGATCTACATGGAGCTAGCTGGGATGTCGACAAGCTCGATCAGCGGTGGCTGGGTCCGATCAACGGCGCGGCTCAGTCGCGCGGCACCTGGCGCAGCTCCGCGAACGGACGTGGTGCGCCGTCGCGCAGGACCGCCGGGTTGGCGGTGCCCTCGCGGGCCGGTTCGAGCAGCGCGTGGAGTTCGTCGAAGAACGCCGGCGTGTCCGGTCGGTACCAGTCCACCGCCGGGTCGGGGTCGTCGGGCAGCGCGACCGGCGGGTTTGGGTCGGCTTGGCCGGTCAGGTTGTCGCGCAGGGCGTCCAGCACCGCCCAGGGCGGCGCGGCGCCGTCCGGTTCGGGGAGCAGCCGGGCGTAGGACTGTTCGCGCAGCGACACCTGGAGCCGGTTCGAGAAGCGGGCCAGGCTCTCGGCGGCCACCCGCAGACGCAGCCATTGCTGCCTCTCCCATTGCGCGTCGGACGCGAACCGGCGGCGCAGCCGCATGCCGGCAACCACCCCGCGCAGGGCGAGTGAGGCGATGTCGTCGGTGGTCATGAACAGGTTGTTGCCGCCCTCGTAGCTGCGCTGCCGGACGACCGCGATCCTGGCCTGGAAGGCCGGCATCCACAGCTGCGCGGTGTCGCGCCACTGCAGCCCGGTGCCGATCACGCTGGCCAGGAAACTGCTCATCGCCCGGCCCAGCGGGGTGGCGAGTGTCTTGGCTGCTCCGGCGTCGCCGAGCAGGTAGACGTCCTGGTGGCCGGCGCCGGCCGGATGGGTGCCGAGGTCGATGCCGACCGTCGGCCACAGTGGCAGCGGCGAGTCGAACAGGTGGATCGGGAAGTTGGACGTGACGCCGCCGTCGGTCAGCCACAGTTCCTGCGCGACCGGTGCGGCGCCGTCCGCGCCGGGCCAGCGCAGCTCGGTTCCGTCCCGGGCTACCCGGGCGCCGAACTCGGTGCGCACTGGTGCCGATCCCTCACGCAACTCGTACAGCCGGACGGCCTGGAACAGCGCGGGCAGGGCGAGCGAGGCCCGGGTGGCGAACACCACCGGCAGGTCCCACGGCTGCGGGAACGGGTAGAGGACGACCTCGGCGCCGGTGGCGAGAGCACGCACCCCCACGGGCGCGGCGCCGTCGATCATCGCCGCGATGACCTGGGCCGGGAGCAGCCCGGTGAGATCGTCGGGGTCGAACCAGAGCTGATTGGCGGCGGAGTCGGCGGCCGGCAGCGGGAACCGGTACGGGGCATGCCGGATCAGTTCGGTGCTCATCAGTTCGAGGTTGATCGAGCGCAGCCGGGTGTTCTCGGCGGCGCGGCGACCGGTGCCGTCCGGATCGCCCGGGGTGTACTCACCGCCGCTCCACAGGTGGCCGAAGCGCAGCACTTCGCCGGGTGCCAGCCCGGCGAGGTCGGTCATCGCGTCGGTCAGCCAGTCGGTGAGGTTTGCGTTGACCGTGGTCTCGGGCAGCACCCGGGCGGCGCTGTCGAACAGCCGGGCCAGCCGTCCGCGCCAGGTGCGATCGTCGGTGGCCGCACCCGAGCCGCCGATCAGCCCGAACCGGTGGTCCTTGGCGGTGGTCGAGAAGAGCGCAATGCCGATGCCGAAACCGAGCAGCACGAAGGCGATTTCGGCGACCAGGTAGACCACGGTGAGCAACAGCCCGACCCAGCCCAGCGCATACAGTGCGGCCGCGACCCAGAGCAGAGCGGCCACGACGGTGATCGTCAGGGTGCGCATCCGGCGTCGCGGTTCGACCGGTGGCGGGGGAGTCGGGATGGGTTCCTCGAAGCCGCTGGGTGGTGCGGACGGCGTCCGTCGTGGTCGGCTCAACCACAGCGACACCAGGGGAATTACCCAGCCGAAGGCCAGCCAGAGCAGCAGCACCGAGTACCAGTAGTTGCCGACGCTCAACCAACCGCCGCCCCAGCGCCACGGTGCCGCCGCCGACAACGCCCAGGGCGCCAGCACGAACGGCACCAGGGTAAGGGCCAGGGCACGCGCGTTCAGGCTGACCAGCAACAGCAGAGCCCCCCGGACGAACTGGCCGCGCATCGCGGCGGCCAGCACCCGGAACAGCGGCAGGCCGGCCAGGGTGGGCTTGAACAGCTGCACCAGCCGGAACTCCTCGGGTCCGTCCGGCCGGTCGCGTTGGGTGAGCCAGGCGAGGATGTCGGAGAGCCCGGCGAAGCCCTGCCGTAACCGGCCCTGGGCGACCTGCTCGGCGTCCCTGGTGTCGTTCGCGATCAGCCCGGCGGCGCGTCGCGTCCGGCCCAGTTCGGCGGCCGCGGCCAGCGAGGCGGCGATCGCGCCGGCGGAGGCGCCGCCCAGGTTGCGGAAACGGAAGTGCCTAGCCAGCTCGCACAGTGCGAGGGGGTAGATGACCCCGCTGGTGGTGCCGCCCTTCATCGTCACGTCGAGGCTGCGCCGGCAGTACTCCTGTTGCTCGGCGGTGAACGGTGCGCTGCCGCCGCTGGTGTCGAGCACCAGCCCGGGTGACTCGTGCAACCGCGTGCTGGGCAGGGCGTCGTTCAGGTCGTAGGCGTCCGGTTGCTGCAGCGGGGGCTGGGTCTGTGCGTCGCGCCACAGCCAGCCCTGGGGATCATGGATGTCGTAACCCGGGTATTCGACCAGTTCGGCGGGACGGTCGTGATGGCCCTGGGTCAGCACGGTGGTCAGGACGTCGATCGCGGCGTCGTTGCGTGGAACGGGCATGTTTCCTCCAGCCGTCGGGACGGACACCGTCAAGAGTCGCGTGACCATCGGATCAATACTCCCTCGCGCACGGCAGGATGGAACCCATGACCTCTGCCGAAACCGACGCAGCCCTTCCCGCCGGCGCCCAGCGTGTGGCTGACCGACTGGCCGAACTCGGCCATCCGCATCTGCCTCGCTTGTTGAGTGACTCGGCGCGGACGGCTCAGGACGCTGCGGACGCGCTCGACGTCGAGCTGGGTCAGATCGTGAAGAGCATCATCTTCCGGCGGCGCGCCGACGACGCGGCGGTGCTGGTGATGACATCGGGCGATCGCCGGGTCGATGAGACCAAGGTGGCGATGAAGGTCGGCGAGCTGGGCCGGGCCGATGCCGCCTTTGTGAAGGCTGCCACCGGGTTCTCGATCGGCGGCGTGTCGCCGGTCGCCCACGCCCATCCGAGCGTCGAGTTGATCGACACCGAGTTGTTCAGGTTCGACGTGATCTGGGCCGCGGCCGGTCACCCGCACGCGGTGTTCCAGCTCACCCCCGATGACCTGGTCCGGCTCACCGGTGCTCCGGTCGCCGACGTCACCGCGTGAGCGGCAGCGGTACCGACGCGGCAGCGACCGGGAGTTCGACGGCTGCGGTGAACCGGTTCTGATCGACGGTGACGGTGAGCCGTCCGCCCATCAGCTCGGTGAGCCGGTCGGCGATGAACAGGCCAAGACCGCTGCCCTCACCGGTTCGGGACGTGTCGCCGCGGACGAACTGTGCCGTCAACTCCTCGGCCCGCGCGGTGAGCGGCTCAGCGGCGCGGTTGCTGATCCGTAGCCGCAGCCAGTGCGGTGCCCGATCCAGGTCGGCATGGACACAACTGCCCGGCGCGGAGTATTTGCAGGCGTTGCCGACCAGGTTCTCCAGGACCCGCCACAGGTGTTCGCCGTCGGCCAGCACGACGTCGGCGGACGGTGGCGGACCGACCCAGGACAGGCGCCGCGCGCTCAGGGCGTCGTCGAAGTCTCCGGCCACCTGGCTGACGATCTCGGCGATGCCGATCGGTTGCAGTCGCACCGGCAGGTTGCCGGCGGAGGCGCGCGAGGCGTCCAGTAGATCACCGATCAACCCCTTGAGCCGGTCGGCCTTTCGGGTCAGCACGCCGGTGTATTCGGCCAGCCGTGGTTCGGGCAGGTCGAGCTTGGCGATCAGGTCGACGTAGCTGACGATCGAGGTCAGCGGCGTGCGCAGGTCGTGGGTGAGGTTGGTGATCAGTTCGGCACGGAACCGTTCCTCGCGCAGCCGGGCCTCCACCGCCGCCTCCTTCGCCGCCGTGATCGACAAGATGCTGCGGCAGAGCACCGCCACCGTGACCAGGATGAGCCCGGCCAGGCCGACCTTGGTGCCCCACTCGCTGACCAGCCACCAGGCCAGCTCCATGTCGTTGTAACGGTCGGCCCGAGTGGCGGCCTGGATCGCCGACTGGGCGCCGCTGACCAGCACCAGCGACGCGATCGCGACCACCGCCAGCACGAACGAGCCGGCGAACTGCCGCAGCGGCAGAGTCTGGAAAACGCGTAGCCAGAAGATGGTTTCGACCAGTGTGCCGGCGCGTAGCCGGATCAGCGTGGTCGCCCACAGGTAACAGCTGGACGCCGCCAGCACCGTCAGGCAGATCGCGTGCCAGCCGGGCGCACTGCGGCCCTGCTCGAAGAAGCCGGCGGCCAGTGACCAGATCGCCAGCACCCCGATCGCGACGAAGAACCAGTCCAGCCGGTGGATCCGGTATCGCGCCAGCCGGTGAGCGCCGAGCAGGCAGGCGGTGGTGGCCAAGGTCATTCCGGCCACGAACAGCGCGGCTCCCGCGACGGCGTCCGGCAGCAGGGGCGTGAGCCCGAAGCCGCGTCCGTAGTAGGCGAACGGCTGCACCCGTCTGTACAGCACCGCGATCACACCCACCGAGGCCACGGTGAAGCCGGCGGCGGCGAGCCAGGACCATCCGGTCGTCCGCTTCATGGCAGCGCCACCACCTTGTAGCCCAGGCCGTGCACGACGCGTAGATAGCGGGGACGGCTGGGGTCGGCCTCGATCTTCTCGCGGATGTGCCGGACGTGGACCGCCACAGTTCGCCCCGGGTCGTAGGCCGGTTCGCGCCACACCGCCTCGTAGATCTGGGCCGAAGAGAACACCCGGTCGGGGTGCGCGATCAGGTGCCGCAGAATGCCGAACTCCAACGCGGTCAGCGTCACCGGCGCACCGTTCACCTGGACGGCTTTGCGGTCGTCGTCCAGCTGCAGTCCGCCGGTGCGCCAGACCCGGGCGCTGTCCTCGGACGGCAGCCCGCCCAGCCGGGTATAGCGGCGCAGGGCCGAGCGGATCCGGGCGAACAGCTCCGCCGGCGAGAACGGCTTCACGATGTAGTCGTCGGCGCCGGCGTGCAGGCCGAGGATGCGGTCGGACTCCTCGCCCTTGGCGGACAGGAAGATGATCGGCACGTTGGATTCCTGCCGGATCCGGTCGGCGGCACCGATGCCGTCCAGGCCGGGCATCATCACGTCGAGGAGCACCAGATGGACGGTGTCGGCGCGGACCACCTCGACCGCTTCGGCGCCGTCGGACGCCTCCAGCACGTCGTAGCCCTCGCCGGTCAGGTAGATCCGCAGCGCGCGGACGATGTCGGCGTCGTCGTCGCACACCAGGATGGTGTGCCCGCTCGCCCGGCTTTCGTCGTTCATGCCTGCCTCACGTACTGCTCCAGCACCAGACCCTGATCGTGGCACGTCCGGGCCACCGGACGGCCGACATAGCGGTAGTGCCACGGCTCGTAAGAGATTCCGGTCAGGCCCTGCTTGCCGGGCGGGTAACGCAGGACGAACCCGTACCGCCAGGCGTTGCCGGCCAACCACCGGCCGGCCCGGCTGTCGCCGAACTCACCCTCGCCGACCCGCAGGTCGGCCAGATCCACAGCCAAACCGGTCTGATGCTCGCTGTGCCCGGGGCGCTGCACGTACGACTTGTCCTCGGCCTTCTTCCACAGCGACCGCTGCTCGGCGGCGGTGCGATAGCCGCTGGCCACATACAACCTGGTCAGCCCGGCCTTCTTCGCGGCGGCGAAGAGTGACCGCAGTGGCTCGGCGACCTTGGACGCGACCTTCACCCGAGAGCCGGCCACGGGAACAGTGCCGGCCAGCGTGACCAGTTTCGGCGTCCGGAAGTTGTCGGGTAGGGGATGGTCGGCGTTGACCAGCAGCACCGTGGGATGGTCGGTGTCCCGATTCCAGCTGCCCGGGTCATGCGCCTCGCCGGTGGGTGCCCACAGCCCTGCCAGCCAGGCCATCATCAGCGCCACCACGGCCAGCAGGGTCAGGCAGGCCAGTGCTCTCACCTGCCGCACCCGGCGGATGTCCCGCACTCCGATCGTCATGACGGCGATCGTTCCGGGCGCGGGTTAAGCCCGAAGCCGGAGTGTTCTTAAGGTTTGACTAAGTTCCTCAGCCCTCCACCCACAGGCAGAACGGGTGGCCGGCGGGGTCGAGACAGACCCGGACGTTGGCCTGCGGCTGGTAGCGGGCCATCCGGGCGCCGCATTGCCGGGCGTGCTGCAGGCCGGCCTGCAGGTCGTCGACCTGGACCTCCAGATGCACCTGCATCTGCTGGTCGCCGGGTGCTCCGGGCCAGGTCGGCCGGACGTGGTTCTTCTCCAGTTGGCAGGCGATGCCGACGCCGCCGTCCGGGTTGCGGACGGCGACCCAGGTCGGGTCGTCGATGGGTCCCAGCGTCCAGCCGAGTAGCCGCGCATAGAAGCGGGCCAACGACACCGGGTCGGGCGCGCCCAGCGTGATCGTGGTCAGACGTATCCCCTGCATGGGCCAACTGTCCCACGCCTCACACGCGGATCAACAGTTCTCCGTGCAGCAGGCTGAACCAGCCGTCGTCGGACGCCGCCCAGTCCCGCCAGGCGTGGGAGATCGCGTCCAGTTCGTCGCTGTTCGCCAGCCCGGACGTCACCAGTTGCGTCGCGATCGCCGACTGGAGGATCCGGTCCGCCCAGCCGTGGCCCCAGGCCGTCCGGGATTCCGGGTCGGCGTAGCACCAGGTGCTCGAGGTGGCGGTGACGTCGCGGCAGCTGGCGGCGTGTGCCCAGCTGAGCAGGCGGCGTCCGGCGTCCGGTTCGCCGCCGTTAGCGCGCGCCGCGGCGCAGTACAGCTCCAGCCAGTGGTCGAGGCCGGCGCTGGCCGGGAACCAGGTGAAGGCGCTGTAGTCGGCGTCCCGGACCGCGACCACGCCGCCCGGCCGGCAGACCCGCACCATCTCGCGCAGCGCCTGGATCGGGTCCGGCAGGTGCTGGAGCACCTGATGGGCATGCACCACGTCGAAGGAGTCGTCCGGCAGGTCGAGGGCATGCACATCGCCGACCAGATAGTCCACGTTGTCGACGCCGGCAGCCGTGACGCCGGCACGGGTCAGGGCCACGATCTCGTCCGAGGTCTCCAGTGCTGTCACCCGCCCGGGCGCGACCAGCCGGGCCAGGTCGGCGGTGATGGTGCCGGGTCCGCTACCGATGTCGAGCAGCGATTGGCCGGGCCGAAGTTCGCCCAGCAGGTAGGCCGCCGAGTTCGCGGCGGTGCGGGTGCGGTGGGAGCGCAGCACGCTCTCGGCGTGTCCGTGGATGTAGCCCGATGCCATGACGCGCGACGCTACACCCGGCGATTTTCGTACTTCCTGCAATTCCAAGCTATAACCCATCCGGGGGCTTGCCGCAAGACCCCCACCCAGGAGCAGAATCGTCGGCCATGTCCCCTGTGCGCACTGCTTTCCACCTTCCCGGACCCCTCGCCGCCAAGGCCGATCCGCGGCTGATCGCCGCCGACGAACGGCACCTGGCCAGCATCGCGGACTGCATCGCCGCCCAGGTCGCGGCCGTCTCGAACCAACTCGACGAACTTCGCCGGGCCCCGGCTCGGCGCGGACGCCAAGCGCTCGATCGCGACCTCGAGATCCATCGGCTGACCGCCCGGCTGCGGCTGCTGCGCCGCTTCGCCTGGGAGGCCTGCCTGGGCCGAATGACCTTCACCGACGGCAGCGACCCGGTCTACATCGGACGGGTCGGCCTGACCGATCGATCCGGACGCCAACTGCTCGTCGACTGGCGCACCCCGGCTGCCGAGCCGTTCTTCGCCGCCACCCGGGCCCACCCGCTGGGCTTGTCCGGACGCCGCCGCTACCGCTGGACGGACGGTCACGTCATCGACTACTGGGACGAATCCTTCGTCGCCGACGCAGCCGTCCCGAGTGCCGCACTCGATGACCAGTCGGCCTTCCTTGCCAGCCTCGGCGAATCCCGGACGGCCCGGATGCGGGACGTCCTCGGCACCCTGCAGGCCGACCAGGACGCCGTGATCCGGGCCGGTTCGGCCGGCGCGCTGGTGGTGGACGGCGGTCCCGGCACCGGCAAGACGGTGGTGGCGCTGCACCGCGCCGCCTACCTCGCCTACGCCGATCCACGCCTGAGCGGTGGCCGCGGCGGGCTGCTGTTCATCGGGCCGCACCAGGCCTACCTGGCCTACGTGGCCGACATCCTGCCCGGCCTGGGCGAGGAGGGCGTCCAGACCTGCACGTTGCGCGACCTGCTGCCCGAGGGTGCTGCTGCTGTGGTGGAGGCCGACCCGGAAGTGGCTCGGCTGAAGTCGTCGGCGCGGATGGCCGAAGCTGTCGACCCGGCGGTCGCGCTGTATGAAGAGCCGCCGACGCAGACGCTCGTGGTCGAGACGCCCTGGGTTGATCTGCGGGTGCGGGCGGCCGATTGGCTGGAGGCCTTCGAGTCGGTGGACGCCGGGGCGCCGCACAACGAAGCCCAGGAACAGGTCTGGGACGCGCTGCTGGAGATCCTGCTCGACGGCTGCTCGGAGGTGACCGACGAGGAGGTGACCATCGACGACGTCCGGCGCGCACTGGAGAACAATGCGACGCTGCGCCGGGCCGTCCGGCGGGCCTGGCCGGTGCTGGAACCGACCGACCTGGTCGCCGACCTGTGGGCCGTCCCGGCCTACCTCCGGCGCTGCGCGCCATGGCTGAGTCCCCACGAGGTGCGCGCCCTGAAACGTCCCGAGGGTTCGCCGTGGACGGTGGCCGACCTGCCGCTGCTGGACGCCATGCGGCAGCGGCTCGGCGACCCGGAGGCGCCGGAACGCAACCGGCGGCGCCGGGCCCAGGAGGCCGCGGATCGTTCCTACATGGACGACGTGGTCGAGAAGATCCTGGCTGACGACGACGACCCCGAGTCAGGGCTGAAGCTGCTCAACCGGACCAGCATCCGCGACTCCCTGGTGGACGACGCCGCCCTGCCGTCTGCAGACGCCGACCCGCTCGCCGGGCCGTTCGCCCACGTCATCGTGGACGAGGCGCAGGAACTCACCGACGCCGAATGGCAACTGCTGCTGCGACGCTGCCCCTCCCGCAGCTTCACCGTGGTGGGCGACCGGGCACAGGCCCGGCACGGATTCACCGAGTCGTGGGCCGACCGGCTCGCTCGGGTCGGCTTCGCCGACGTCCGGGTGGCGACCCTCACCGTCAACTACCGGACGCCGGCTGAGGTGATGGCCGAGGCCGAACCAGTGATCATCGCCGCGCTCCCGGACGTCGCTGTCCCCACCTCAATCCGCAGCACCGGACGTCCGGTGCGGCACGCATCGCTGGCCGAGCGGGAGGTGATTCTCGCCGACTGGCTCGCCGCCCACCCGGACGGCATCGCCTGCGTGATCGGCGACCCCAGCTATGCCGGCACCGAGCGCGTCCGGTCGTTGAGCGCCGAGGGCGCCAAGGGATTGGAGTTCGACCTGGTGGTGCTGGTCGACTCCGACGCCTTCGAACCCGGCATCACCGGTGCCGTGGACAGATACGTGGCGATGACCCGCGCGACCCAGGACCTGGTGGTGCTGAGCAGCTGATCAACGCAACCACCGCTGGTTGAGCTTGTCGAAACCCCTTGTCGGCCCGATATCGTCCGAAGGCCTCGACAAGCTCGACCAACGAAACCCCGCGTTGATCAGTGCTTCCTTATCGGGCTAGGGACTCGCCCTGTTCAGCTGACCGTCTCGGAGACGGCGTCCGTCGTCGCGGGCCGACGAGCGGTCACCCCGACTCCGAGCAGGGACATGCCGACGCCCTGAACGAACTCGATATAGCCCGGGTGCTCCCAGGGCGAACCGATCGCGCCGAGCAGGACGACCAGCCCGAAGGCGGGAAGGATGCCGAGCAGGATGCGTCCGCCGATGCCCAGCGGGTTGGTGCGCAGCAGCGCGAACCCGAGCAGGCACGAGCCGAGCAGCATCACGATGAAGGCGGCGCTGCCGACGAGTCCCCAGGCGGCGGTCAGCCCTTCGGATCCGTCGACACCCTGCGGACGCCAGGTCTCGACCAGCAGCATGGCCAGGCCCATGAAGCCGAACGTCACGATCAGGATGCGGCGAAGTACCTGGGCGAATCGGTTCGCCGTCCGGAATGCGTCGGCCTCGCGCCACAGCACCAGAACAATCCCGAGATAGGCGACGCCGTGGACGATTGCGGCGATCGTGATCGCCACGGTGTTGCCCGAGGTGCTGGCGGCTATCGAATCCTGGCCGGTCAGCGCACGGGTGACGGCGTCGTTGAGGGCGATGGCGGCGAGCCCGAGATTGGGGATCAGAGCCGCCCAGTGCCAGGGGCGAAGTGAGGTACTCATGCGTTCAGCGTGCGGCGCCGGCGGCGTGCTGCGCGTCGCCCGAACGGTGGCGTCCTGGGTCATCAATTCGGACGACGACAACGTCGGCGGTGGCTTCGTATCCTGAGCGCATGTCGTGGCCGCGCCTGCTGTCCGCGACCCTCGTCGTCGGGGCCGCGCTGGGTGGTGCCGTGCTCGGCAGCCGGACCGGCGGGACCGGCGAGACCTTCTTCCTCACCCTGATGGGGGCCGTCCTCGGTGCCGTGGTGGTGGCCGCCGGACGGCTGATCGTCCGCGCCGCCAACGCCAGAACCGCGATCAGGGACATCGGACGGGCGTCACCGGAGGAGTTCGCGGACCGGCTGATCGCCGCCGAACGCGAACGACTCAGCGCGGACGTGGACCGCGAGTTGCGCGTTCGGCTGACCGAGATCCTCGAACTCGCGAGCAACCCTGGTCCGGATCGGGGTGCGACCGCGGCGCAGGTCCATGCCGCGACCCGCGCGGCCACGTCCGAACTGCGCCGGCAGCTGGGACTGCTCCGGCAGGGTGAGGCAACGGCCGAAGAGAGGGATCCCGAACCAGCGTCCAGGCGGTCGCGGGTCGACTTGCTGCTCGCGCTCGGCGCGACACTGCTGGCGTTGGCCGAGACAGTGGTCTACCCCGCGTTGGGTGGCGAGGCGCACAGTCCGGGGCGGATGCTGGCGACCCTGGCCGTCGCGCCGACTGTGCTGGCCCGGCGTGCCGCGCCCGGTGTGGCGGCGGTGCTGTTCGGAGGGCTCTGGCTCGCCGGTGCGCTGCTCGGGGTTCCCGCCTATGGCGGGTTCTGGATGCTGCTCAGCCTCGGCCCGATCGCTTTCACGCTCGGGCGTCGCGGTGGGTGGAGTGGATGGGCCGGCTGGCTGTTCCTGGTCGGTGCAGTGGCGGCTGGCATGTTTGTGGCCGACCCCGAGAACGTGCCGTGGAACACGGCACTGCCGGTGGTGGCAGGCCTGATCGGGTTCGCCGCACGCTACGTCGATCGCGCGGCCGCTCGGGCCCGGAGTGCCGAAAGCGCCCGGAGGGACGAGTTGCGCGAACCGCTGGCGGAGGGTTTCGCCGCGACCCGGGAGCAGTTGGCCCGCGATGTGCATGACACCGTGTCCCACGCCGTCGGGGTGATCGCCGTGCACGCGGGAGCCGCTGAACTTGCCTGGCCCGAGCAGCCTGACGTGGCGAGGCAGTCGCTGGACGTGATCGTGACCACGGCGCGCGCCGCGTTGGCCGAACTGCCCCAGGCTGGCGGTGGCGCGCTCCCACCCGCGGGAGATTCAGAGCGGTCCGACGATCTGATCGAACGGTTCCGCCAAGCCGGTCTCGACGTGGTGGTGCGGGCGGATCGGGTCCCGCCCGAACACGCGGCTCTGGTCTCGCGGATGATCCAGGAGTGCCTGACCAACGTGTTGCGTCATGCCGCGGCGACCCGGGCGGACGTCCGGATCGACGTCAACGCGGACGAGGTGGCCGTGTCGGTGCGGGACAACGGCTCTGGTGCGGCGGCGTCCTCCGACGGCTTCGGGCTGGTCGGCATCCGCGAGCGGGTGGCGTTCGCGGGCGGCACGGTGAGCGCCGGGCCGTCCGCGGCGGTGGGGGATTCCAGGTGCTGGCGCGGGTGCCCTTGTCAGCGGGGCAGCCATGACCATCCGGGTGCTGATCGTCGACGACAATGCCCTGCTCCGGACTGGCCTGGCCGCGGTGATCGCCAGTGATCCGGAGTTCGAGGTCGTCGGCGAGGCCGCCAGCGGGCCCGAGGCGGTCAGTGCTGCCACGCGTTGCCGTCCGGATCTGGTTCTGATGGACGTGGAGATGCCGGGTGGGAACGGGATCGCCGCCATCGCGGAGCTCAGCGCTCGCCAGCCGCAGGTGAAATGCCTGGTGCTGACCATGTTCGACCTGGACGAGTATGTCTCCGAGGCGCTCCGGGCGGGTGCCGCCGGGTTCCTGCTCAAGACCACCGAGCCGCGGGCGCTGCTGCGGGCGCTGCGGGACTGCGCGGACGGTCGCACCGCGCTCAGCCCGGCCGTGCTCGACTGGCTGGTGGCCAGTTTCGTCAACCGTCCCGAGCCGGTCGACCGTCCCGCCTGGTTGTCGGAACTGACGCCCCGGGAACGCGAGGTGCTGTGCTCGCTGGCCGGCGGACGCTCCAACGCCGAGATCGCTCGGCACCTGCACCTCGCCGAAACGACCGTGAAGACCCACGTCGCCAGGGTCTTCGCCAAACTGCAGGTGCGCGACCGCGTCCAGGCCACAGTCTTGGCGCACCGGTTCTCGCTGGTGCCCGGCGAGTCCGCGCCTCACATCTCGTCGAGCGGCTCGTAAGCCTCCGGATCGGGTGGTGCCTGGGGCTCGGACGCGGTGACCCGCAGATGTCGGCGCCACATCAGATAGCCGATCGCGGTCAGCGCCAGAGTGGTGCCGGCCAGCATCGGTAGCGAGAACGCCACGGCGGGGGCGAGCGCGCCGGCGATCAGCGCATTGGCCACCAGCGAGACGAAACTCTGTACCGAGGACGCCGCGCCGCGGTTGGTCGGGAACAGGTCCAGCATCGCCAGGGTCAGGATCGGGAACGCCATCGCGACCCCGAACGTGTACACCGGCAGCAGCAGCACCGCCCAAGGCAGCGTCCGTGCGGCCGGGATCAGCATCAGCGCGAGGTTGGCGGCGCCGGCGATCAGGCTGATCCAGTAGCCGATGGTGGCGAGCCGGCGTCCGCTGATTCGGCCGGCGAGGCGTCCGGACGCCCATGAGCCGATCACCATGCCCGAGATCAGAGGGACGAACAGCATCCAGAAGTCCTGCTCGCCCTTGTCCAACAGGTTCACCACGATCATCGGGGCCCCCGAGATGTAGACGAACATGCCGGCGAAGTTGATCATCGCGGTGAGGGCCAGCCGGCGCCCGCCCGGATCGGCCCAGACGCTCCACAGCGAGCGGAACAGCGGGCGCACCCGCAACGGCGTCCGTTCGGTGCTCGGATGAGTCTCGGGCAGGAAGAACCCGACCAGCACGAGCAGCAGCACGCCGATGCCGGTGAGGAACCAGAAGATGCCGCGCCAGTTGCCGTGGGTCAGCAGCCAGCCACCCACGATCGGCGCCAGCGCCGGCGCGAGGCCGAAGATCATCGCGATCTGCGCCATCACCTTCTGGGCGCGCTCACCGGTGAAGATGTCGCGGACCATGGCGCGGCTGATTATCTGCCCGGCGCCGGCGCTCAGGCCCTGCAGGGCGCGTCCGACAAGCAGCCAGCCCAGGCTGGGCGCCAACGCGCAAGCCAGTGACGACAGCACGAACAGCGCGCTGCCGACCATGATCACCGGCTTGCGGCCCAGGGCGTCCGAGAGCGGACCGTGGAACAGGCTCATCACCGCGAACGACAACAGGTAGACGCTGATCAGCTGCTGCAGTGCCAGCGGTGAGGTGTCCAGGTCGACCGCCATCTGGGCGAACGCCGGGAACATCGTGTCGATCGAGAACGGTCCGACCATGCCGAGACCGGCCAGGATGGTCAGCAACAGCCATTGCGGCGGCAGCGGCCGATCCGACGTCTTCAACACCCGCGTCATTGTCGCAGGCGTCACTGACAGGGATGGCCGACAGGGACGGCTTGGGGGTTTGGCCACGGAGGCGGATGAGGCAGACTGCGATCATGAGCGACAGGACCATCCTCGGCAAGGTCCGGGGACTTCTGCGTGCCTACTCAAGCGGCCTGTCCGCCGCCGGCTATCCGCCGGAGGTCAGCGGCAGCCCGAACACGGTCGCCATCGTGCGCCAACAGTCGATGATCGAGCCGACATTCGATTCCAGCAGCGAGGGCAAAGAGTCTCATGTTCGCTTCATAGGCTCGTCGTCAGAGGGCGATCGCGTTCACGACTAGCGGATCCCGCTGTTGGGAACTCGCGGAACGTGGGGACGGTTCTTTCGTTCCACGATCGTCGAGTTGTTCTCCGACGCCTGTGCAGCTTGATCTTGGCGGGTGCGCTGCGCTTGGACTGGTCGGGGTGCTGGCGTAACTCATCCGGAGGTGTGCCTGGATTTCAGCCGCCTGGACGTGTCAGCCAACCCGGGCCATCGACCCCCAACTCCCACAACTTGCGAGATCCCGCTGCGCCGCCCGTACCGGCTTCTGAACCGCCGCAGGTCGTTGGTCGAAACTGGAGGGTCACCCACTGGCCAGGCCCGACATCGTCCGCACCACGCCGCCGTTGGTCGAGCTTGTCGAGACCCCCGGGATCTGACCATGTGGCGATCCGGTGATCTGGTTGGTCGAGCTTGCCGAGACCCCGGGTCTGACCGTGTGGTGATGTGGCGACCTGTTGGTCGAGCTTGTCGAGACCCCTCACCTGCGCAGCGGCCCGCCCCCAACCCCCGCGGACCCGCCGTCTCCTGCTGCGCGCTGCGCGTTGGTCGAGCTTTTCGAGCCCCCTCACCTGCACGCGCCCCGAGCCCCCGGGCCCCCCGCGCCCACTGACCCCGCCGCGCCCCGCCGCCCGCTTCCTCCGCCACGTTGCCCCCGTTCAGCGTCATTGCCCCCGTTCAAACCGGTGCAACGACACCAAAACGGGGCAATGTCGACCCAGGGCCGTGCAGTCAATTCCACAACGCCCATTTGTCGAAAAGGTGTTGTCACGGGTGTTGTCCGAAATACAGTCGGTGTTGTCCGTTCAGGCGAATCCCATCGAGGTGTCGGCGCTGGCCGAAAACTGTCAGAGGCCGCCTCTAGCCTGGTTTCCATGAATCAGCCGACCGGTCTGGCTACGGGACTTATCTCCGGCGCGGCTGGTTGTGAAAGTGTCAGTGGCGACGTTTAGGGTCAAGGGTATGAGTATCGAGGCAGAAGTCGGGACGGCAGTGGCAGATTTCGCCGCCGTAGTGACCGGTCTGCTCGATCACCTCGACTACGACACCGTCGCCTTGCTGACTGATCGGAAGCAGTTGGATCTGGTCGCTGACCTGCTCACGGTGCAGTCGCGGCTCTCCGGTGTGCTGCACACCGTGCTCGGCCAGGTCGACCGGGCCGAGGCAGCGATGACCGCCCACGGCCTCCCCACAACGTCATGGTTAGCAGCCGAGCTGCGCTACACCCGAAGCCAAGCCTCCGCCATGGTGCACCACGCGAAAGACTTGCACCGCTTCACCCAACTCGGCGACGCACTACGCGACGGACGAGCGAACGACCGGCAAGCCCAAGCAGTCACCCAGGTGCTGAAGAAGTTGCCTGCCGATCTGGGTGTCGAGGCTGAAGCGAAAGCGCAGGCGACGATGGTCGCCCATTGTGACCAGTTCGACAGCCAGTATCTGGCCGGCTTGTCGCGCTACCTGCTGGAGGTGGTGGCTCCCGAGGTGGCGGAAGAGGCCGAGGCGAAGCGGCAGGAACGCGAACTACGCGACGCCCAGCGGGCCCGGCATCTCAACTTTTCTGATGATGGGCATGGGTCCACCACCATCAAAGGCTCCCTGCCCAGCGTGGACGCAGCCCTCATCAAGGAGCAGATCGAAGCACTCGCGCAGCAGATGCATCGCACCGCGTTGGAGTTGCGTGACCCAGGTGTGCCGCAACCGTCGTGGCCGCAACGCCGGGCTGATGCCCTGGTGGAGTTGGCCCGCCGGATCG
>WBZS01001020.1_pt1 | contig 25630 bp, 19 predicted proteins | sample 5204201 | NCBI WGS metagenome assembly WBZS01 (sample SAMN12344357, study PRJNA552823) | activated sludge metagenome | biome: Activated sludge suspended growth; feature: Nitrification reactor; material: Wastewater; isolation source: activated sludge from nitrification reactor of wastewater... | reverse complement strand
GTTCCTGTAAGGGTTGCAGAAGGAAGGTCTTTAACCGTTACCGTTGCCTGTGCAGTTAGATTGTTACTGCACAAAGCCGGGCTTGCATCGGTAACATTTACTAAATTATAATTATAAATTCCTGCAACGGATGTAGGCACGGTTAAAGTTGCCGTATTACTGGCAGTAGATGATACTAACACTTGTGTAGGGCCACCGTTTATATTATATGCAAAACTGTAAGGAGCTATTCCATTACTTCCGGTGAATGTAAGCACGGGCCCTGTGCTGTTTAAGCAAACTGTGGTAGCACCCGATACCGTTGCAGATGGAACCCTGCTTACCGTAATCACAACCGTATCGGCCACCGTTTTTGTGCAGGTATTTGGGCTACCTTCTTTAACACTCATCAATATATACTTAAACGTACCAATGGAGCTTGTTGAAACCGGCAGGCTTACACTATTGCCCGATGTAGTAGAAATAGTTTGCGCTGCACCACTATTAATTTTATACGTAAACGTATAAGGTGCCGTTGCACCGGAACCTGTAAAAATAATATTTGGTGATGGTGCGTTTTGGCACACATTAGCATCGCCTGTAATTGTTGCCGATGGTAATGGCCGCACCACAACCGGAACCGTAACGCCGGTAACCGGGTTAATGCAGGCGCTTGCACTTCCCTCCTGCACCTGGGTAATACTATAGTTAAATGTGCCCGTAGTTGCAGTTGGCACCGGTAAGCTTACCGCATTACCTGCAGTTGTGGTAATGGTTTGTGGTGTGCCTCCATTGATGGTATAAGTAAAGGTATAAGGTGCAGTTGCCGTAGCTCCCGCAAAAATAACATTTGGTGAAGGGCCGTTTTGACAAACAGAACTTACCGGTGCGCTAATAGCCGCATTGGGCAATGGTTTTACAATTACCTGGGCAGTTCCGGTTTGGTTTCTTGCACATACTGCCGATGCGGTATTTTCCACTTTTACTAAAGAGTAAGTATAGGTTCCGGCCGTGGTAGTTGGAACAGTGAGCGTGGCAATATTTGAAGGGCCGGTTGTAGTAATGGTTTGTAGTGGCCCACCATTAATTCTATACGTAAATCTATAAGGAGCTGTGCCTCCTGAACCTGTAAACGTAATTGTGGGAGCGGTGGAATTTTGACACACCGTTGTGGCGCCACTTATAGCTGCCGAAGGCAAATCAGGTATAGTAATTACAAAAGGAAGGGTATCGGTAACACAACCTGCCGTGGTGATGGTTGAAAATTGAACGGTATGATTTCCGGGAGTAGAAAATAAATGTGTGGGATTTTGCAAAGGGGAAATATTGGTTGCTCCACTACCCGGGTCGCCAAAATTCCAATACCATTTATATAACGGTTTTGTACCCGGCGGAGTAATGTCATTAAACTGTACCGTTTCAGCAATACATACCGGTGTGGTAAAAGAAATATTGGGTACCGGCGGATCTGATATATCCAGGTCAAAATTTAATTCCTGCTCTGTACCGCAACCTTCGGGGTTGGGCGCATAAGTAAAAATGGTAACCGGAAAACTTCCTACCGTGTTAAAAGTATATAATGCAGGAGCTGAGTACCAGTAAATCTGCTTGCCGTTTACAACCGTTATGGAATCAGGCGGCACAGCCGGGCTGGGCGGATTATTATAAATGGTAGTAACCATAGCAGGCGAACCGGGTAAATTCGTAAAATCCCATTTTATAGAATCGGCCATATAGGGCAATGAAATTTTAAACTTAAATGGCGAATTGGTACACACCGAAGGTGAAGGCTCAATGCCATAAAGCATAGATACACCCACGGTTTGATAAAGGTCAATTACATTGGTGCCAGCTGAAAATGCATAAGATTCATAATTAGTGCTAAATCCATAGGCAATAGCATTAAAACCGCTATCTGCCTTTAAACGATAGGAACCCGATCCGGGAAAAATTTGTTTTAAATAGGAATACCCCGGCATTGCAGCAAATGTTTGCCAGGTGCCGGTGGGAGGCACCCCGTTTATAGTAAAGCTTGGGGTAGCCACGGTTTTTATCAGGATATTTACAAACTGGTGCGTAATATTTTGCTGGCTCGATGAAAAAATAGTGATGTCGTTAATATTCTGTTCCACCGGGTTAAGGATCACCATATCCGGGTCACCATACCCCCCACCACCGCAATCCAGGGCAGGCATATATTGTGCTACACACACCGGTTTATCTGCCGTAATATTTACCGGGCCGGTATAAAGTGTAGGATTAGAAATAAATGCATTGGGGTATATATCACCTGCATTTAATGTAGCTGTTAATACGCCATTAAAATAAACCGTTGTATTATCTTCCGATGCCATTACCCTTAAGGCATTGCCATTGGGATAATCTGCAGAAGGTATAAACCCAAAATTTTTACCCCATGTAGTTACAGGATATAATTGCTGAAATAATGGATCGTAGGAACCGCCCGAACAAGTTGCACTGCCAAAGGTAATATTAGAACTGCCGGAAAACACGGCAATTGGAAAACAGCCGTTTGAACCCGAAGCAATTGATTCTATTAAAGTACCGGTAATATCTTCTGTTGCCTGGTATTGATACATATCACCGGCAAGCGGTAAATTAATATCAAATGATGGCCCTACCACCCCATTTAACCTTGGCGTTACCCTCACTAAAGTATTGGGTTTAGTGGCAATTACCTGGAATTGTGACCTGGCCAATTGCCCGGAACCATCTACCCCATCCTGGGTGAAACTAATGGCCCGGTATTTTTTGCCCAGTACCGATGTGGGTAAAAGCAGGGTTGCTGCGCTCCTGGCCTGGCCCCAAAGTTGTGCATAAGCCACCACGGCTGGCTGGCCCGGATTTACTTTTACTTTTATGGATTTTTGAATTACCATACCCGATTGGGCATTGCTGATATGAGCCACCGAATGTGGAACCTGTATTTGTTGTAAACCATTTGCCGCTATATTAAAGTTGGCTGTAAACGCCCCATTGGCCATAGTAATAGTGCCGGAGCTTGCCCTGTCTGAAGTGATCCAGATACTTAAAGTGGCCAAAACATTGGCGCTGGGAACATGGTTGGGGAAACATAAATAAAATTCCTTGCCTTTATTAGAAAAATTTTGGGCAAAAATTTCTGAATGGACTAATAAACAACAAGTTATTAGTAGTATATTTCTTTTCATTGAATGGTATTCTGCTAAAATAATGGTAAGCCAAAGTTTAATAAAAACCCCATTAATTTTAGAACGTCTAAATTACCATTAAAAATCCAAATTTAATAGACAATATGAAGAACGGAAAAATAAAAAAGGGCCGTATAGAAATACCGCCCTTGTTAAGAACCTTTTTGGTTCTGTAACCCCCAAAGAAAACATCTTATTAATAAACCATTGGTTTTTAAACTTATTTTGAAAAAGTTTTGGCCTCTGCGGCAAGTACCAGGTTTTCATTCAGCATTTTCCATACCCTAACGTACTGTACATTTTGGCTTATTTTATCTAGTTTTTGTTTGAATTTATAGCTGCCCTTTTCTTTTGGATCGGCACCCCACACATAGCCAATGGCGTTATACTCTTTACCATTTTCACTGGCCTGAATTACCCATTGAGTATTTTCATCACCGGTTTTATCGCTCCATTCCATAAAAAGTTCATTATTAGCGGTAGTCCATTTAAGATTGCCGGAACTGTTGATTTGCTGGGCATTTACTTTTGAACCCATTAAAAGAATTAAAGTGATGTAAATAATTTTTTTCATTTTTCCATTGTTTTAAATAAAATATAAGTTGAATACAATGGATATTGGGAGTTGAACAAAGGCCCGTTTTAATTCCAAAATGGCCTTTAAGTTTATTTTACCTGTATCGGTAAAAATTGCAACTGATGAGAGCGCTGAATTAAGATTGGAGGAATATTCCTGTATAGAAACTCAGGAGAAAATTGAACAATTTTCAATAAAAAAGTAAAAGTGTATTTCATTTTCCGTGGTTTAAATTTTTTATAGTTAGCCTGGTTTATTTGTTTAAAATGTTATTTAAACTCATAAGAAAATTGGTGGGAAGAACCGGTAAGAGCGAGGTAAGCTTTTGCCGTAATTCTGATGCAAACATAATATCGGTTTTCAAGATTCCAAAGTTTTAAACCGTAATTTCCACATATTTAGAGTAATAATATCAATTCAAGTAGTTCAACTTAGATATTTTTCATAAAAATTTAATTTTTGTTAGAAAACTTCCTTAATAATATCAATTTACTAACAATAAGCTATGATATATAGTGCAAACGCTGAATACGTGATAGTATAACTCAACTTTAAAAAATTTTGCCAATCTGGCATAATATTTTACCTGGCAGAAATTGCCAATACACCAAAACACCTCAAGTTCAAAATAGAGTAGCCCAACAGTGAGGTATATCAAATTTTAATTCCAATACACTGATTCCAACATTCTGATATTTCAGTATATCTGCTTTTATATAAAATTAATCATCAAATAATACATATTATAAACTAATTATCAGTTATTTATTGAGTAATATAATTATTTTAATAATATCATCACCAAACTAAGAATATGGCATAAATAATTCATTCATTTGCATAATTTATTTTAAAATTTAAATTTATTTAAATTAAGATATTTATTTTGATATCAAAATAATATAATATTTTTTAAGTGCCAATTACTTTAGCTAATGATTTTCTATCATATAATTTATACCAGGCTTGTAATTACTAAAATTATTAGATGTACATTTTTTATAATTAACATTGCTGAATTGGCTTAACCCCTATTTTTGCAGAAATAACTATAATGAAACGCCCTTTTCCCCTACTTTTTGCTGTTCTTCTCTTGGCTGTGATTTTTATGCCATCTTGTCGTAATGTAAAAGATTTAGAATTTAGAGATTATAAAAATATGCGACTCGATGGTTTGGGATTTTCCTCTTCCCGGCTGCTGGTAGATTTAATTTATTATAACCCCAATAATTTTGGGTTACAATTAAATAATACCGATTTGGACATTTTTGTGAATGATAATTTCCTGGGGCATTCCAGCCAGAATTTACAAGTTGCCATTCCGGCAAGGAAGGAATTTACGCTTCCAATGGCAGTGGATCTGGATATGAAGAATTTGCTTAAAAATGGGCTTACTGCTTTAAGTAATAAAGAGGTTAATGTGCGCCTGGTTGGAAAAATAAAGCTGGGTAAAGGAGGATTTTATAAATCGTTCCCGGTGGATTATACCACTAAACAGGTTTTTTCTTTTTAATAATAGCCCAATTAACCCGGTTAAATATTTTGTTCTCTTTTTAAATGGTTTAATGGCTATTAAAGAGCATAAAAAAAGCCATCCGAAGATGGCCCTTGTATTTTCAAAAAAAACTACTGCTTTTCGTCAACCGCAGCAGGTTTTGCTCCCTGGTCTTCCGGCTTTTTACAGCATTTTGGAAGTTTAGCATAAGCTTCAGGTACTGCTGCAACATCATCTGCATCATAACCCACGTTGGCAATTTGCGCTTTTATATTTTCAATATTGGTACGGTCGGTGATCCAGGATACTGTGGTAGTTTTTTTCTTTACATCAACATTCACAGCCGTTACACCATCAGCCCGTTTTAAATAACGTTCAATTTTACCTTTACACATATCACATTGTACGGTTGGGGTATTAATCACCGCTTTATCCGTAGTTTTTTGGGCATTTGCAGAAAGTACAAAACCACATACCGCAAGCGCCAGGAGTTTAATTTGTTTCATTCTTTAATAATTTGGCTTAAAATTACCTTATTTACCCCAGTTTTCGGGCTGCTGGCGCCAGTTTAACAAAGAATTTAGCTGCTCCTGGGATATCAGGCCTTTTTTAAAAGCAATTTGACTCAATATTTCATAATTACTCAAAGAAAAATAGGGTATCCCGGCATTTTTAAATGCTTCACTGGCCTTACTAAACCCATAAGTAAATATAGAAACCATCCCTAAAACCTGCATTCCTTCCTGCTGAATCACTTCGCATACCTGCAAACTGCTTTTGCCGGTAGATATTAAATCTTCCACTACCAGCACTTTGGCTCCGGGAGTAATATTCCCTTCTATTTGGTTGCCCAGGCCATGTTCTTTAGGCTTTGGCCTTACATAAATAAAAGGCAATTTAAGTTGATCGGCAGCCATTGCGCCCCAGGCAATACCGGCTGTGGCTACCCCGGCTAATACTTCTGCTTCGGCAAATTGTTCAAATATTACACTGCACAGCTCGCTTTTCACAAAATCTCTTTCATAGGGAAAAGAAAGCAGTTTACGGTTATCGCAATAAATAGGGCTTTTCCAGCCACTTGCCCATGTAAATGGAGTTTCAACACTTAATTTTACCGCATTTACCTGCAATAATTTTTCCGCTACTGCCCATTCGTTTGCCAGCATTAGTATGATGTGATTTTAACCAAAGATAAGGCCTGGATCACAAAGCTTAAGTATATATTAACCCAATTGCATAATTTTATTGTTCACAAATGATAGGGTATGGAAATTAAAATTTTTTATTTGGAAAAACCACTGTTTTTATGCGATGCATTAAGCCCTAAACACAAAGAATTGCTGAAACACCCCGATACGGTATTCATAGATGAAGTCTCCACCCCTGCTATTCATGCCCTGATGCATGAAATGGCAAAAGAAAGTTTCCATGCCGGCATTTTATTGAGTGCCGATTTGCAAAAACTCAAAAAAATATTTTTTAAAAATTTTCAATGCATTGAAGCAGCAGGAGGTATTGTTCAAAACGATAAAAAAGAAATCCTTTTTATCTACCGTCGTCATAAATGGGATTTACCCAAAGGGAAAATTGAAAAAAAAGAGTCCCCGGAAGTAGCCGCCCAAAGAGAGATTGAAGAAGAAACCGGGCTTAGAAACCTGTTCTTAAAAAAGAAAATTGGCTGCACCTACCATATTTATCATGAATACGGTAAAGCGATTCTAAAAGAAACGCACTGGTTTTATTTTACGTCTCCCAACCAGGAGCTTGTACCTCAAACTGAAGAGGATATCACGGAAGTAAAATGGTTTAAAACCCGTGATATTAAAACGCCGGTATCCAACACTTATGAAAACATAAAAGATATCCTTCATCGCTTTTTTGACGAACCGTAAAGTAAATATTTCAATTACAAAACCCTAAAGCCAATTGCCGTGAATGAAAAGTTCCTTCACCTCACCGTACATCCGTTTAAACTTCGTTTTTACCTTTTGAAAAATTTACCCAGTGCATTTTTCAGTGGTATAAGGGTACGCTATGTAGATGGAGAAAAGAGCCTGGTGACCATACCCTATAAATGGTTCTCCCGTAATCCTTTTGGCAGTACATATTTTGCCTGTCTTTCCATGGCTGCAGAAATGAGTACGGGAATATTAGCCATGGGCCATAGTTACGGGCTTAACCCTCCCATAAGCATGCTGGTGGTAAAAATGGAAGCTACCTTTAGCAAGAAAGCTAAAGGGATTACCTCGTTTACCTGCGATGAAGGCAAACGAATTGCCTTAGCCATTAAAGAAACCCTATCCAGCGGTAAAAGCACATCAGTAACGGTAAGGGCTGTTGGTAACAATGAAGAAAATGAAGGGGTTGCCGATTTTTATTTTACCTGGAGCTTTAAGGTTAAAGAGCAAAAAGCAGTTAAAAAATAAAAGTACTTTTGAATAAACAATTTGTTCTTTCCATTTAAATTTATATGAACCTTTAGAACAGTACGAAGGTTTTTCCGATACAAGTATTTCCGTTATAAATTCTTAATTTTGCCAGCATTATTGCTTTGTTTTTACAATTTGAGGGTAAGCATGAAAATTTAAAATAAGGCAATAAAAAAATTATATGGCTAAAGATATCCGCAAGCAGGAAGCCCTGGAGTACCATGCCCGGTGGCGGCCCGGTAAAATTGAAGTGATACCCTCTAAGGAGGCCAAAACGCAACGGGATCTTTCCCTTGCCTATTCTCCCGGTGTAGCCTGGCCTTGTAAAGAAATAGCGGCTAATCCCGAAGACATTTATAAATATACCGCAAAAGGGAACCTTGTAGGCGTTATCAGCAATGGCACTGCAGTGCTGGGCTTGGGTAATATTGGCGCCGAAGCCGGCAAACCGGTAATGGAAGGCAAAGCGGTTTTATTTAAAATATTTGCCGACATCGATGTCTTTGATATAGAAATCAACGAGACCGATCCAAAAAAATTTGTAGAAATTGTAAAAGCCCTGGAACCCACCTTTGGTGGGATTAATTTAGAAGACATCAAAGCCCCGGAATGTTTTTATATTGAACAGGAATTAAAAAAACAATGCAAAATTCCGGTGATGCACGACGATCAGCATGGAACCGCAATTATTTCTTCGGCAGCTTTATTAAATGCATTGGAAATTCAAAAAAAGAAAATTGATAAAGTACAAATTGTAGTGAGTGGCGCCGGCGCTGCCGCCATGGCATGTATTCAACTCTATACGTCATTAGGCGCAAAACCGGCAAACTTTAAGGTGTTTGACATTGACGGCATCCTGCACAGGGGAAGAACCGATATTGCAGAAATTAAACAACCCTATTGTGTAGATGAAAAGTATAAAAATTACCGCCTTACCGATGCCATGAAGGATGCCGATGTTTTTTTGGGCTTAAGTGTGGGCAATGTGGTAACCCGGGAAATGATAAAATCAATGGCAAAAAATCCCATCGTTTTTGCATTAGCCAATCCCGATCCTGAAATCTCCTACACAGAAGCCATTGAGAGCCGTAAAGACCTGATTATGGCGACCGGTAGAAGTGATTTTCCCAACCAGGTAAATAATGTATTAGGGTTCCCTTATATTTTCAGGGGGGCACTGGATGTAATGGCTACACAAATAAACGAACATATGAAGCTGGCGGCGGTAAAATCCCTTGCAGCGCTTGCCAAAACTCCCGTACCCAATATTGTAAACCTTGCTTATAATGATAAAACGATTTCATTTGGCAAAGATTATATTATACCCAAGCCCATTGATCCAAGGCTACTGGCAACCGTAGCGCCTGCTGTGGCAAAAGCAGCCATAGAAAGTGGAGTAAGCAGGAAAACCATCACGGATTGGGAGGCTTATGAAGAAGTACTCAATCACCGGCTGGGAATAGACAACCAGTTAAGCAGGGTGATTAGCGCAAAGGCCCGTAAAGATCCCAAACGTGTGGTATTTGCCGATGGCGAAAATGTAAAAATTATTAAAACCGCTCAACTGGTTTTTGAAGAAGGGGTTGGTTTCCCCATTTTATTAGGCGCCGAAAAGAAAATAAAATCCATTGCCGAAGCGCATAGTATTGACCTCACTGAAATTCCTATTATTGACTGCAAAAGCGATGAATGTGAAGACCTGCGTAAACAATTTGGCGATCTCTTTTTTGAAAAAAGACAGCGTAAAGGCGTAAATAAATACGAAGCATACAAGATGATGAAAGACCGCAACTACTTTGGTTGCATGATGGTGGAAACCGGTATTGCAGATTGCCTCGTAAACGGCCCAAGCCGAAAATATTCCGAAGCTATCAGGCCTGCCATTGAAGTGATAGGAACCGAGCCCGGCGTAAAGAAAATTGCCGGTATGTACCTGCTCTTTACCCGTAAAGGTCCGTTGTTTTTGGCCGATACAACCGTAAACTTTAAACCCACGGCAGAGGAGTTGGCAGAAATTACTTTACTGGTTGCAAAAGAAGTAAAACAATTTAATATAGAGCCAAAAATTGCCATGCTGTCTTACTCCAACTTTGGCAGCAGCAATTCACCCGAAGCCAACCTGGTAAGGCAGGCCCGGGAATTGGTAAAACAAAAAGACCCTAAACTAACCTGCGAAGGTGAAATTCAGGGTATTTTAGCCTTTAACAAAGAAATACTCAAAGAAAATTACCCCTTTTCGGAATTGGTGAACGAAGATGTAAATACCTTAATTTTCCCCAACCTGGTATCGGGTAATATTGCTTACAACCTGCTGCAGGAACTGGGTAGTGCCGACAGCATTGGACCCATCCTGTTAGGTTTAAATAAACCCGTTCATGTATTGCAATTAGGCAGCAGCAGCAGGGCCATCTTTAATATGGTACTCATTGCCGTAGTAGATGCCCAGGTAAAAAGCAGGCAAAATGAACAGGATGAACAGAAACGCAAACGTTGGTGGAAGCGGTTTTCAAAATCATCGGAAAAAATATAACCCTTAAATTAACGCATACAGCATAAAGAATAAAAGATGAATTTTTTTACCGAATTAGGGCGATATGTACTCATGCTTAAGGGCATGTTCAGCAAACCGGAGAACCCCAAACTTTACTGGAAAGAATTTATGCATCAATGCTCAGAAATAAGTATGGGCGCTTTACCCATCGTTTGTATTATTTCTGTTTTTATGGGTGCGGTAAGTACGGTACAAACGGCTTACCAACTCATTTCCCCACTCATCCCTAAAACCACCATTGCTCAAATTGTAAGAGATACCGTAATACTGGAATTTGCCCCTACCCTGGTTTGCATTGTGCTTGCCGGTGTAATTGGAAGTAAAATTGCCAGCGAACTGGGCAATATGAGGGTGAGCGAACAAATAGATGCTTTGGAAATAATGGGCATCAATTCCAAAACCTTTTTGATACTGCCCAAAATTGTGGCAGCTGTAATTGTTATTCCCATGCTCATTATATTGAGTATGGTGCTGGGAATTTGGGGCGGAAGGCTGGCTGGAGATTTATCCAATATTTTATCCAGCGCCACTTATGATATTGGATTAATGCAAAACTTTATCCCGTTTAATGTATTTTTTGCATTGGTAAAAGCCTATACGTTTGCTTTCATCATTAGCAGCGTTTCGGCATTTTACGGATACTATGTAAAAGGCGGGGCTTTGGAAATTGGTAAATCCAGTACAAAATCGGTGGTGGTGAGTTGCGTGGTAATATTATTGGCCGATTATATACTGGCTGCATTGCTCCTTTAATAAAAAAATTATGATTGAATTCAATAATATTAAAAAAAGTTTTACGGGCAAAGTGGTGTTGGATGGCGTAAGCCATGTGATGGAAACCGGTAAAACCAACCTCATTATTGGCACCAGCGGAAGTGGTAAAACCGTTTTGCAAAAATGCCTTGTAGGCCTCATTGAACCCGATGAAGGGGAAATAATTTATGATGGAAAAAGTTTTAATGCCATGTCTGCCGAAGAGAGAAAATTATTGCGCCAGGATATTGGTATGCTGTTCCAGGGTTCGGCTTTATTTGACAGTATGACGGTTGAAGACAATGTAAAATTTCCCTTAAACATGTTTACTACGGATAGTAACGCCAAAAAAATAGCCCGTGTAAATGAAGTGCTGGCAAAAGTGAACCTTACCGGTGTAAACAAAAAATTTCCGGCAGAAATAAGCGGTGGCATGAAAAAAAGGGTTGGTATTGCAAGGGCTATTGTCTTAAACCCCAAATATTTATTTTGCGATGAGCCCAACTCCGGCCTGGACCCGGTAACCTCAATGGTTATTGACCAGCTCATTAAACAAATTACCATAGAGCAAAATATCACCACCATTATCAATACGCATGACATGAACAGTGTTATGGAAATTGGCGATAACATCCTTTACCTGCTTAATGGCAAAAAAGAATGGAGCGGAACCAGCAAGGATATTATTTTTTCGGATAACAAACAACTCAACCAATTCATCTTTGCTTCTGAATTTTTACAAGATGCCAAAGAAATGCGTATGCTTGAAGCCAAAGAAAAACAAAAAAGCAGAGGAAATTAAAAACCCGTTTTTAATAGTTTCAACACCGTACGGTTAGGCCCTTTATTGATTTTCACAAAATAAAGCCCGGCAGGCAGGTTACTCATGCGCATCGTTAGGTTCTGCAAACCGGGCAAAAACTGAATTGCATTTTTTTGCAGTACAACCTGTCCTGCTGCATTGCAAATGAGGATATTTCCAAAACTATTTTCAGTAGAATATACTTGTACCCTAAGCTCATCTTTTACAGGGTTGGGCATAATACCGGCCCAGTTGTTGATTGGAGTTGCCATGGTAACTTTTACAACCTCAGAATAAAATACTCTTCCATTGGTTTGACGGTATTTTAAACGATAATAAAGGATCGTCACTCCGGGAGGAAGATGATGATCCGTAAACCGGTAAGCAGTTGAAACGTTTTTATGGATATCTGCAATGCTGAAAAATATATTACCATCCATACTGCGCTCTACTTCATAGTTCAGCACTTCATTTTGCGTAAGCATTTGCCAGGCCGTTTGCACCGTATTCTCTTTATATGCTGCATTAAAATAAACCAGGTTTATCGGTACAGTGGTACAGTTAATAACATTTACCCGAATAGAATCGGTTTTGGTGCATATTTTAAAACTGCCTTGCCCACCGGGGCCGCCAGGGCCATCGTAATTAAAAACATTGATATTGCCGGTTACTACATACCAGGTAGTATCAAGGGGTTTTACTTTTACCGAATCGGAATAGCCGATTATATATAAGGAAGGTTGATAACCCCAACTGTAATATTGGGCGCCGGAAACTTTTAAGCCTGCAGAATCAAACTTACAAATTGTAGCAGGGTTTGCGGTAATATTAATCTGAGGGTATGCCCCTGCAACCACTACACTGTTAAAAATTTTATTACTGGTATCGGTACCCTTTACTACCCTAAGCTCTACTGCATAGGTCCCGGGGTTATCATAACAAACCACTCCCGGATTTTGCAACGTAGATGAAGCCGGGTTGCCCCCGGGAAAATTCCATTGCCAACCGGTGGGATTGCCCGTAGAAAAATCAGAAAAATTCACACAAGCCGGCGCACAAATTGCAGTTTGATCTACTTTTACATCGGCCACCAAAGAATCGCAGGGCCTTGCAGTAAGCCGGAACCCAACTGAAGCCGAACAACCATTCGCATCTGTACCGGTAGCGGTATAAAAGATGGTTCCTGATTGCACCCGGGCCTTAACAGATGTTCCTGTAGTGTTACTTAACCCTGTTGATGGCGTCCAGCTATAAGTAAGCGCCCCACTTACACTAAGCAAAGTGGAATCATTACGGCATACCAATAATGTTTCATCGGCAGGGTTTTTTACCAGTACCGGCGAAGGAAAATATTGTATGGTTACATTGGCAGAGTTTACACAACCATTTAAATCTGTACCCAGTGCAGTAAATGTGGTTGTACTGTTTATTTGGGCACGTGTAGTGGGCAGTACGGTATTGCTTAGGCCGGTAGCCGGCGACCAGGTGTAAAAATTAGCGCCACTTGCCTTTAAATCAACCGACTGAAAACCGCACACTGATGGTGCAGACTGGCTGATAGAAATATTGGGCAAGGCATTTACTTTTATGTAGCTGGTAAGGTTACGGGTATCAGACCCAACACCATCAGAAATCTGCAATGAAACGGTATAATTACCCGGAGTGTTATAGGTAACCAACCCGGGATTTTGTAATGTAGAAGAAGCCGGGTTGCCACCGGGGAAACTCCAGTTCCAGGTAGTGATATTCCCGGTGGACTGATCAGTGAAATTTACCGCATTGCCCACACAAATATTATTACTACTGGAAATTAAATTGGCCACTAATGTAGTGGGTATAAAATAGGATATCGTGCCATTTATAAAATACTTTCCCAGGCTGCCATAGCCCGATTGATAGGCATTTGAAGAACCATCAATATAAATATAATAATTGCCGGGGTACAATAAAAAATTACCGATAGGAGCGTCTAAAAATAGGGATGGGTTGCTGATTCTTAACGTATCGTTCAACTCGTTTTTTAGCATGAGCGCTATATCCAGGTTGGCCTTTAAATTATTAGACCCTATACTATAAGGCAGGGCATTAAGGGTAACATATGCCGTATCACTTAGGGTAAGCTTAAATACATCCACATCGGTATTGGTAGATATAATTCCACTGTCGGAAAAATTATTTCCCGTAATATTTAAAACCGTTGCAGATAAATTATCATTACCGTGATCGTCGGTACGAAAGGCAACGCCCTGGTTGGAAGGTGAAATTATTTGAGTCAAATCACTTTGTGCATAATTACAACCGGCGTTAAAGGCCAGGTTGCTCCAGGTGGTCATATTCCTATTATAGCCTACACCCATTATGGGCGCCCATCCTATTTCTCCCGAGCCTAATCCGTAATAGTACTCATTTATTTTTGTACAGTTTGCATCATACTGGCTATGATGATTTAATGTGAGGGTATGCCCGGCTTCATGTGAGCCGGCTTCTGCAGCATTATACTCGTTCCCTAATGCGTTTACAAAAACAAAACACACTTTATTGGCTATACCTCCAAAAGTGCTTAGGTAAGCCACACCACCTGCCGGATTGGGATACCAGCTACTGGAAGGTGTAAATAAAACCCGCATTCTTTTTTGCAATGGGGCCGTAATAAAAACTAAAGAATCGGTTGTGATATTAATATTAAATGGCCGGAAATCTTCTGCCATCATATTAAACACCGTTTCAATTTGCGCATTGTTATATCCTGAAGCTGCACAATAAATGGGGTTCCCACTATTAAAACTACTGTTCCATGCGGTACCGGAAACGGTATAGCCATCAAAATCGAGAAAGATTACATGATCGGCGCCGGGTAAACTATTGAACACTGGCACTTCGGCAGAAGCCCGGAAGAGTGAGCATAACAATAAAAAATAAAAAAATAAAAATTTCCTCATCACAGGGTGAACGATGCTTTAGTCAGTAACGATAATGTTGTTTTTATCGGTTTTTTCAAAAAAAACCTGCCCGTTGGATGCCGTAATTTTGAATGCCGTATTTTTTCTTTCCGAAACAATTGATCCTTCATAAACAAGGGCGCCCGGTTGGTCCATTTGAGTAATGGTAATCACTGCATCTTCCATACCTTTTAATGTGCCGCCAATGGTTCGTACTTTTTCTTCATTCCACTCATTCATGTTTACCAAAATTTCCAGCTGCCCAATACCTTCTATATTGAGTGTGGCGGTTTGCCCTTTTGTTGATGAAAACAGGTTATTTACCGCCCTTTCATTTACGGCAATCCTGGAAGAATGGGTATTAAAAAGTTCTTTAGCAGTATTTTGAGCAAAGGTTGCATAACCGGTAAAGCAAGCGAAGAAAAGCAATAATTGTTTTTTCATGTGTAATTTAGTACCTGATATATTGTAAAAATATATAATTGTTTTTACATTTTCTATTAATAGAGCAAAAATATCTTCCTCAATTGCTTAATTAAACCAGTTATACATCATGACTTATCCGGATATTTTACCCAATCAAATAAATGATGTTGTACAGCAATCGGCCAATGCCTTTATGATTTACAACCAATACACTTTGCAGAAAAGGGTTGAATTATTATATACCATTGCACATCTACTGGATCAGAAATCTGAAACCCTGATAGCATCTGCTGCATCAGAAACACAACTTTCCATAACCAGGTTAAAAACAGAACTCAGCCGAACCTGCTGGCAATTGAAAAGCTATGCAGATTATTGTAAAAGCGGGCAAGGTCTCCAAATAAGAATAGATACCGGCGGAGAAAATAATCATTTGAATGATTTGCGTAAAATGCAGGTCCCTTTAGGGCCGGTGGCCATTTTTGGAGCTGCAAATTTTCCTTTTGCCTATTCCACGGCTGGCGGTGATACGGCCAGTGCATTAGCCGCAGGTTGTACCGTAATTGTAAAAGCGCATCCCGGCCATGCCCATACGAGCCAGCTTATAGCCGGTATAGTTACAGCAAGCTTAGCACTACTAAAAATGCCGGAAACCATTTTTCAACATATACATGGCGCTTCATATGAAGTGGGAAAAGCTTTAGTTTCTCATCCATTACTTAAAGCGGTAGGCTTTACCGGCTCCCAAAAAGGCGGAAAGCAAATTTATGATTGGTGCCAGCAACGGCGGCAACCGATACCGGTGTTTGCCGAAATGAGCAGCATCAACCCCATATTTATGCTACCCGAAAAATTGCATACAGAAGCAGAACCTTATGCCAAACTATTTGCGGCATCCATCAGTAACAGTGCCGGGCAGTTTTGCACTTGCCCCGGTATCATTGTTGGGATTAAAAGTGCAGGTTTTGAAAAATTCATCCAGGCGCTTTCAAAAAATATTTCATCGCTTGCTGCAACTCCAATGCTTAACAAGGGTATTTTTGAAAATTATCTTTTCACAAAAGATACAGTGATACAGCAAGAAACCGTAGATGAATTAAACAACCCAAGTTGTAATGCCAATACTTATGAAGTTGCACCGGCATTAGCCCGGGTAAATGCACAGGACTTTATAAAAACACCACAATTCATGCAGGAGGTTTTTGGTCCATTTGCCCTCCTTGTACAATGTAAAGATGAAAAAGAAATGCTTTTAGTGGCACAACAATTAGAAGGCCAGTTAACGGCCTCGGTAATTGCCACAGAGGAAGAAATGATCACCCACAAAGCATTAATAAGCGCTTTAATACAAAAGTGTGGACGATTTATTTATAACGGTGTTCCCACCGGTGTACAGGTAAGCCTGGCCATGCAGCATGGCGGGCCTTTTCCGGCAACAACCGACAGCCGGTTTACAGCTGTAGGCGGAGATGCCATTAACCGGTTTACAAGGCCTGTTTGTTTTCAAAACTTACCCCATCATCTTTTACCCGATGAATTAAAGCCTGGCAACCCATTACAAATTTGGAGAACCATAAACAATATTCCCGGAACGAAATAACCTGCTCCTGTTTATCAAAAAGTTGAAGGAGGACTTTGGGCTTGCATTTTTCTTGTTAAATAAATACTCACTAAAAGAGAGCTGATTAAATAAGCCAGCACGGCATAAGGTAACCCGGTAGCCCAACCGGATAAACCAAACCAATCGCCGGTAAAAAAAATAATTCCTGCGCCCATTGCAAATTTTAATGCTTCAAAAACCCATGAATTTTTATTAGCGTCCATCCAATCGGTTAAGGCGTAAATATAGATAAACACAAATGCGCCATAAACAAAAATTTGCGGAGAACCTATTGCAGCAATATTTCCAAAAAGGTAACTCAACAGCAGCAGTAATATCAGCATTTGAAACCAGCACCAAAATAGGGTAAAGCGATTAGCAGGTGTATCGTATTTCTCAAAATGATAAACATCGTTAATGCTGTACACCGGAAATTTTTGCTTTACATCTTCGGGCCGCCAGCCGGTAGGTTTATAAAATACTTTAAACTTATCCTTCCAGTGTTGCGTATGCCAGGCATCTTTAATGAGCAAGGCCAGGTGTTGAAAATTTATTTTAATGGGGTTCCAGGTTCGTGCCGGCCGGGTAACTCCATATACCGGGGGCACATCTTTTAATTCGGCCTGGAAGCTGCCAAAGATTTTATCCCAAAAAATAAAAATCTGGCTGAAATTCTTGTCAATATATTCAGGATTGATGGCATGGTGCACCCGATGATGGGAAGGCGTTACAATAATATGTTCCAAAAAGCCCATTTTTTGAATATGCCGGGTGTGATACCAAAACTGTGCAAAAAGATGCAGCGGTGCAACTATTGCAATTACATTGGGCTCAATACCCAATAACGCCGCAGGCAATAAGAGCAGGGCAAATAATTTAAAAAAAACCGAAATGCTTTGTCGTAATGCACAGGCCAGGTTAAATTCTTCGCTGCTGTGATGAATCACATGGGCATTCCAAAAAAAATTTACTTTATGCTGCAAGGCATGTACGGCATAACCGGCAAAATCCAACAGGATAATGATGATGACATAGGTTACCCATGTGGTTCCAATGTGTGTAACCGCCCAATGCCGGTACATCCATTCGTAACTAAGGATGGCAATACTTAATCCCAAAACATCTTTGGTAACATTGGTTACCCCGCTGGCCAGGCTGCTAATGGCGTCCATGGTTTTCACCGTTTCAAATCCCTTTCTCCACCCATACCATTTTTCAAAAATAACCAGTAATAAAAATGCCGGCATGGCAATCAGTAATATTTTTCCGTAGGTTTCCATATGCAATTGCTTCCTGTAAATTTACGCTATTTTACATGCTCAGGCAAAAAGAAGGGAACCGGTAAAATTTGGGATACAGCAGCAACCACAGCGTTAACCGGGGTTTTTTACTACCTGTTTTTTTACCATGGCCAATAAAGAGGCCAAAATCAGGTTGATCATACTCAAGCCCAGAAGGGCTATAAGTGCAGGCTTTTTAATGGGGCAATAAGCGCCATAGCAGGAAGAAAATAAAATAAAGGTTTTAACCATGTAAGCGGCCAGTAAACCACTCATAAAAAATCGAATGGCCTGCAATACTTTATTCTTAAAAATATAGCCGGCAATACAACATACCGAAAAGAAGATGAGGTATTTTCCGGGCTTACCATAAACCTGGTTCTCAGAAAAAAAACCGTTAAACGTTTTTTGTAAATCCGGGTAATACGCCCAGGGCAAAAAGCAACAGATGATGATTACCGTGCAACATACGATACCGGCCAATGGAAAATATTTCATACGAATAAAAAAGCCCGCAAGGTTTCACTTACAGGCAAGTTTTGAGGTCCCTAGCGGATTCGAACCGCTGTAGAAGCTTTTGCAGAGCTTTGCCTAGCCACTCGGCCAAAGGACCAAATCACCCAAAATACAGGTAAAATTTAACCGCTTTGAGTTGGCAAAAATAGGGTATTTTTATCCATAAATTAAATGTTTTAAAGAAAATGAACAGCATAGCGGCATCGGAATTAATCATTAACCAACGGGGTGCAGTTTATCATATCAATACCCAGCCCGAAGAGCTTGCCCACACCATCATTACCGTAGGCGACCCCGACCGGGTAAAAGAAGTAAGCAAGCATTTTGATAAAATAGAATTTAAAAACCAGCACCGGGAATTTATCCTGCATACCGGTTATTTGGGCAACAAAAGGCTATCGGTAGTAAGTACAGGTATTGGCCCGGATAATATTGATATTGTTTTGAATGAACTGGATGCTTTGGTGAATATTGATTTTGAAACCCGTACCATAAAACCCCGGCTGACTTCCTTAAAAATAATACGCATTGGTACCGCCGGATCACTGCAAAGAGAAATTGCTACAGACAGCTTTGTGGCCAGTACGCATGGCCTGGGTATTGATAACCTGCTTAATTTTTATGCCTATCAAAAAACGGAAGAGGATATTCAGTTGCTACAATATTTTAAAAATCATGTACAACTGCAGCAGGATATTTCAAGCCCCTATATTAATGCCGCTTCAATATCGTTATTAAAAGAGTTTGTGCAAGGTTTTCACCAGGGCATTACCGTTACCTGCCCCGGCTTTTACGGGCCACAGGGCCGGGTATTAAGAATGGGATTGGCCAGCCCTAAATTTATTGACCGCCTCAGCAGTTTTAATTTTGGCAATCATCGTATCAGTAATTTTGAAATGGAAACGGCTGCTATATATGGCATGGGTAAAATTCTTGGCCACCAATGCCTTTCTTTAAGCGCAATAGTAGCCAACAGGATTAGCGGTGAATTCAGTAAAGACGGATCGGTTCCTGTAGCGCAACTCATACAAAAAACACTGCAAATCATTTCCGATAAAATTTAAACTCAATAACCATGCTGGCTCCTTTTTATAAATACCAGGGAACGGGAAATGATTTTATCATTTTAAATAACAGCAGTGGTGAATACCATCAACTGAGTAACGCTACGGTTCGTGACCTTTGCGACCGACATTTTAGTATTGGCGCAGATGGATTAATGTTGTTTAATAAGAAAGAAGGTTTTGATTTTGAAATGGTATATTTTAACAGCGATGGCCATACCGGGAGCATGTGTGGAAACGGGGGGCGATGCATTGTACAATTTGCCTATGACCTGGGCATAAAAAAGTACACGTATAAATTTTTAGCCTCCGATGGGGTACATGAAGCGGAAATTGATATGAACGGAACCATCCGGCTTAAGATGAATGATGTGAATGAAGTGAATGAGCAGGCAGAATATTCACTGCTCAATACCGGCTCGCCGCATTATGTTTTATTTGTACAAGATGTAAAAAACATTGATGTTCTTTTAAAAGGCCGGGAGATCCGTTATAGTAAAGAATTTGCCGAAAAAGGCGTAAACGTAAATTTTGTTGAATTGCTGGATAAAGAAACCATCTATGTACGCACTTACGAACGGGGCGTGGAAGCAGAAACCCTGAGTTGCGGCACCGGCGTTACGGCGGCCGCCTTATTATGCGCCCATAATTCCCCCGGCTTTAACCGGGTATCGGTAAAAACCCCCGGTGGAAATTTAAACGTGGAATATCACAAAACCGACAACTCCCATTTTTCCAATATATGGCTTTGTGGCCCGGCCCTTTTATCCTTTAAGGGTGAAATAGAAATTTAATAACACATCTACTCCCCATGGTTCAATATTTTTCCATAGAAGACAAAAAGAGCATTGCCATCAATCACCCCGAAAAAGCAACCTGGGTGAACGTATTGCCCCCATTGAAAGAAGAAGAATTTTACGAACTCAGCAAAGACCTCCTCATTCCCATTGATTTTTTAAAAGACTCGCTGGATATTGATGAACGGAGCCGGTTTGAAACTGAAGAAAATGTAAAACTCATTGTAATAAAAACGCCCACCGAAAATAATTCGTTTAATGAAAGTGATGCTTTTTATATCACCATACCCATTTGTATCATCATTACCCGGGGGCAAATTGTAACGGTAAATTCTTTTGAGAACGAAGCCATCAAAAAATTCCTGAACAGTTTTCAACATAACCCACCCGAAGAAAAAAACGGGATGGCGCTAAAAATATTTGAAAAAATTATCACCAACTTCCAGGATTACCTCAAAGAAATTAACCAACGGAGAAATGTACTGGAACAAAAACTTTATGTGGCCAACCGGAATGAAGATTTGTTTCAACTGATGCGGATCCAAAAAAGCCTGGTATATTTTATAACGGCTTTACGCAGCAATGAATTGCTGATGATGAAAATTGCCCGAACCAATTTTTTACAGTTGGGCCAGGATGAAAAAGATTTTCTCGATGACTTGGTTATTGAAAACTCGCAGGCGCTTGAAACCGCCAACACCTATACCAATATCCTCAGCAGTACCTTGGATGCATACGCCAGCATTATCAGCAATAACCAAAACCTGGTGTTAAAAAGGCTGGCCACCTTAACCATCCTGCTGAGCATCCCGGTATTAATCGCCAGTATTTATGGTATGAATGTTCCCCTTCCCTACCAGGATTCGCATTTTGCTTTTTGGATCCCAACGGCCGTGAGCCTTTTAATTTTAGCCTATGCCATTTATAATTTTGTAAAACAGTACAAACGATAAAGCATGTTCAATATCAGGGTGTATGGGATATTACTGAATGAAAAAAAACAGGTACTGGTAAGTGATGAATATATCCGTGGGCAGTATTATACAAAATTTTGCGGTGGTGGTTTAGAATTTGGAGAAGGTACCTTAGATTGCTTGAAAAGGGAATTTATGGAAGAGATGAACCTGAAAATTGAGGTGAAACGGCATATTTATACCACCGATTTTTTTCAAAAAAGCGCCTTTAATCCGCAACATCAAATCATATCTGTTTATTACGAAGTAAAAGCATTAGAGCAAATTGCGGTTCCATTAAGAAGCCGGCCATTTGATTTTGATGAACAACAACTAAAAGTTTATGCCGAAATGCAAATGACAGAAACCTTTCGGTTTATTGACTGGGAAGATTTTTCAAAAGAATCGGTTACCCTTCCTATTGATAAGGTTGTAGCAGGACTCATAAAAGAGACTTTATAAAAAAATCCGGCAAAGCCGGTTGTCTCATTCCTTTATTGCAGGATCTTTACTTCGGTACGCCTGTTTTTAGCACGGCCTTCTTCGGTACTGTTGTCTTCTATTGGCTCATCCATACCATAGCCCTTAGCCGTAACCCTATCGGGATCAATCCCTTTGGTAAGCAGGTAAGCCCTTACGGTGTTGGCTCTTTCTTCTGATAATTTTTGATTTTTTTCGTGGCTGCCGATATTATCGGTATGCCCGCCAATTTCAATTTTTTCATCTGCTTTACGGTTCATATAAGCCACTAATTCATCCAGCACGGCAAATGAACCCTCCTGGAGTGTAGCTTTACCAAAATCAAAATTACAATCATCCAACACAAATGTTTTGGCCGGTTGAAACTGAATATCTATTTTAAAAGGGCTTTTATAATAGGCATTTCCCTGCGGCATGGGAATATCCAATACATTATAGCTGGTGGAGTCTTTAAATCCTAAAATAAAAATTTCATACTTATCACCTGCCGGGAGCCTGAGGCTGAATTTGCCTTGTTCGTTGGTAAGGCCCTGGTATTCCTTATCTGTTTTTTGACTGCGAAAAACGATGATTTCGCCATTAAGCATTACGTTTTTAAAATTGGTTACCGTAACGTCAATCGGCGCATCTTTTGGAATAGCCGCATTTTGCTCATTACCGGTTTGCCCAAATAATAATGTGGGAATTATGAATAACAGGGTAAATAAAATTTTACATTTCATGTTTTTATTATTTCAAGCGGTTAAAAGAATCATAATATTATAACTTTTTTCTGATGATGTTATTGTGCTTTTTGTTAAAATGATCCCGACATCCGGGCAGATAATTAAAATCCATAATAAATACCTTGGTGTTGCATATAAAAAAAGGCCGGTAGTTAAACCGGCCTTAGCTATTCAATAATGCATTTGTTTACAATTTAATAACGGTAGCCGTTTTTCTGCGGCCGGATTGTAATACTTCCACCAAATAAGTTCCGGGCCTCATGTTAGCCCCAAACTTAATCATCTGGGATGGGTTGGCCTTAAATTGTTTGTATATTTTTCCGGATATATCGTAAATATTTACCAACATCCGGTCGGTATGATTAGCCGAATTTACCTGTAATACAAATTCTGTAGCGCTTGGGTTTGGTGCCACTTTAAGGCTGAAGATATCAATACCGGTAGCTTCTTCCTGTATTGTTCCTGCTTTTGAAGTTTCCAGGGTTGCTGCAGTTGTATTGGTTTTGCCATTCCACCAGGGCCACCAGCCGTTCCACCAACCCCACCATGGACCCCACCAGCCCCATCCCGGGCCCCACCACCATGGATTGTTGTTATGCGGATGGCAATGGTAATTACATTCACCGAGGAAATCACCATGAGCCAAATGGTTGGCCACAGCGCTTTCATCCACACAAATCGTACGGCAACCGTGTGAACCTTGTTTATGACAAAGCTTCACTTTATTGCCTGCACATCTTACATCAGAAGCAAAAATTGGTGTGGTACATTTTTGAACACAACCATTTGCATCGGTGATGGTTGCAGTAATTACGGCATCTTCCATTAAGGAAACCGTTAAGCTATAGGTATCTCCTTCACCCAAAGTTGCGGTAGAAGTAGATACAGGGGGCTGCCAGTAAGAGCCAGTGCCCGGGCAAACCGTATAGGTGTTTGTTGCTGTGTTGGCGCCCGCTACCCAGGTTTCATCACCTGAGGAGTTGCTTACATTACAATACAAACGCCTGTTCATGCTGAACGAAATCTTATACGGAGGTGTACCGCCGGAGGCAGAGGCAACAATTTGTGCCGTATTATCTGCACTATAACCAAAGAATAATTCCGGATTATTTGTTCCACAGGCAACAACTATTGGAGTAGGCTGGGTAATGGTAACTGTTGTAGTACCATTTTGACCATGAGAATCCCAAACGGTAAAGTTATAAGTACCTGCCGGTACAAAGAAGTATCCTACACCCCAATAAGGTGCATATCCTCCGCTTGCTGTAACGTGTACTAATGACCATCCACCATAGCAGTTTATTGGAGTATAAGTAACATTCACATTAATACCGGCATTCCTGGTTACGGTAAATGAACAGGTTGTACTTAAACCTGCAGCATCGGTAGCCTGGTACGTTATGGTTGTAGTGGTACCCGGTGCAAATGTTGAACCCGAAGCCGGACCTGCAGTTTGTGTAACCGTTACTGCACCGCAATTATCGGTAGCCGTAGGATCGGTCCAGGTTGCAGTTGCTTGTGAGCTGCTTAAGGTAATATTTGCAGGGCAAGCCATAACCGGTGCGGTTACATCTTGTATCACGATATCCTGATCGGCATAAGAACTGTTTCCATTACCATCATCAAATACCCAGCGGATGGTATGGATACCTTGTGTATTAAAAGTAAGTGATGACAGTACAGTTCCGGTTCCGGGGTCTGTAGGAATACCTTCTACTGTTTTAACACATTCATCTTCCGCTGTAGGGAATGTGGTTACCGTATAACTGCATTCATCTGTTAATGTAGGCAGACTGGCAGGAGCAGGTGGCGCAGTAATATCATCAATTATTACGGTTTGATCTACAGTTGATGAATTTCCGCTGGCATCCGTAAATGTCCAGGTTACAATAGTGGTTCCCTGGTCAACAATGGTAATAGTAGTAGATTCAATACCCGTGATTGGATCCATTGCGGTTCCGGTAATATTGCTTCCGCAGTTATCTACAACCACGGGGCCATTTAACGTTACGGCACATTCGCCAGTGGCATCAGGCAGTGAAGCAGGCGCTACCGGAGCAGTTACATCATTTACAATTACATTTTGCGTTGTGGTTGATGTATTGCCGTTGCCGTCATCAAATGTCCAGGTTACTACATAAGATCCTTGAGTGCTGTATGTTGTAGGATCGCTTGTTGTTCCGGTTACTGTTCCTGCGCAATTATCGGTTGCTGTTGGTGCGGTTACGCTTACGGAACATTCCCCTGTTGCATCGGTAAGGGTTGGAGCAGATGGAGCCGTTACATCATCTATGATTACATTTTGATCTACTGAAGAAACATTGCCATTTCCATCGTCAAAGGTCCAGGTTACCGTATAATTTCCCTGTGCAATATAACTTACCGGGTCTGTGGTAGTTGCTGTGATGGTTCCTGCACAGTTATCCGATGCTGTTGGAGCCGTAAGTGTTGCTGAACATTCTGCAACAACATCTGGTAATGAACCCGGAGCAGCAGGTGCGGTTACATCATCTACAATTACATTTTGAGTTGCTGTGGATGTGTTGCCGTTGCCATCATCAAATGTCCAGGTTACTGTATAAGAACCCTGAGTGCTGTATGTTGTAGGATCACTTGTTGTGCCGGTTACTGTTCCACCACAATTATCGGTTGCGGTTGGTGCGGTTACCGTTACGCTACATTCGCCGGTTGCATCGGCAATAGTTGGCGCTGTTGGTGCGGTTACATCATCCACAATTACATTTTGAGTTGCTGTGGATGTGTTGCCGTTGCCATCATCAAATGTCCAGGTTACCACATAAGATCCTTGTACATTATATGTTGTAGGATCACTTGTTGTGCCGGTTACTGTGCCTGCACAATTATCGGTTGCAGTTGGTGCGGATACCGTTACGCTACATTCGCCGGTTGCATCGGCAATAGTTGGAGCAGATGGAGCCGTTACATCATCCACAATTACATTTTGAGTTGCAGTGGATGTATTGCCATTACCGTCATCAAATGTCCAGGTTACCACATAAGAACCTTGTACATTATATGTTGTTGGATCACTTGTTGTGCCGGTTACTGTTCC
>WBZS01001019.1_pt1 | contig 25649 bp, 16 predicted proteins | sample 5204201 | NCBI WGS metagenome assembly WBZS01 (sample SAMN12344357, study PRJNA552823) | activated sludge metagenome | biome: Activated sludge suspended growth; feature: Nitrification reactor; material: Wastewater; isolation source: activated sludge from nitrification reactor of wastewater... | reverse complement strand
AAGAAGGTGTCACGTAGGGAGACCATCGAGTCTCCAGCAATCTTCTGCATGCGGGCCCAAAACTCGTCACATTTTTCAAAGACATCCGCCATAAAGTGATCAGCCTCTGTGCATGATTTTTTCGTTCGAAAACAGCGGTAATCCGCCATTCAAAAGGCAAATTGGGCCAACGTGTAGCGGAATTAACCTTTGTTCAGGAAGTCCGATAGTGTATTCGGAATTAGCTTCGATGCAACTCTAGATAAAGGCCAAGTTCGGTAGGATTTCAGGCTTTTTCCAGCGTTTGTTAATATGGGTAAAATGGCTGCGACCGAAAAATCCAAGGTCGTTTTTCACGGTCGGATCAGCTTCTCCCCGATTCTACAAGTTTTTGACTGGGCTCTTTCGGTCCAGCGAATTTGGGAGGAAGAATTTCCGCTGCCAATTCAATAGGCTCTTCGGCCTTTGTTTTTCTTCCGAAAAAATACCCCAAAGGTCCTTTCAGCATGGCCGGCAAGAGGATCAGGTCACCCAGCAGGCCGACCCCCAACAACACCGCCATCAGTACCGCAAAACGAACGGTTGGCATGAAGACGCTGAAAATAAAGGGAGCGGTTCCCAATCCGCAAATCATCGTCGTGTCGATCATCGACTTCGCACAATGTCGGTGGGCATAGATGATCGATTCGGTGCGGTCCAAATTTTCATTTACACCACGGCGATACCAGGCCAGATAGTGAATCGTATCGTCAACCGCGATCCCCATTGAAATGCTGGCAGTCATGACCGAGCCGATCTCGATCGGCATTCCGCGCCAGCCCATCCATCCAAAGACAACCAGCGGCGGGAAAATATTGGGGAACATTGAAATCACGCCGGCCGCAAAATTTCTCAGCAGGATGACCATCACCAACGTGATCAAAATAAAAGCCGTCAGAAAACTGTTCAATAGGTCGCTGAGGACCTGATGTTGGGCCTTGTACATCATTGGCACGCCGCCGGTTAACACAGCGGAAATTTTCGAATCTGAACTCTTCGAATATTTTTCGTTTGCCAACTTCAGAAAATCGTCGACGACAACGCCAATTTGGCCCAAGACTTCGTGATAATCTGACTTATCCATGGCCCTAATCCTCACGCTGATTCGCCATAGTTCCTCCTGAGTTTTTTGATCGAGATAAGGAGCCAATTCGGGATCGCTCAGGTCCTGTTCGGAAGCTTCGTCAAGATTGGCCACCAACAAACGACTTTTGATAAGACTCCCTTTGGCTTTGTTCCAAGCGGTCTTCCGCGCCTGTTGTTCAAACGTTCGATTGGTGGATGGCGGTTGAAAACTGGCTGCCGAATACGACGCTTGGATAAATTTGCTTTCTCGAATGCGCTGTTCGAGGATTGAAACCAGACGTGTTCGATCCCAATGGTCGAACTGATGTTCCGCCGTCGTGCTCAGGTTGTGTGGGATTCGTAGGACCACCTCCATGGGTACGAGCGGTCCAAGGTTTTGTTCTAGCCACGCGTAATCGCGAATAATCTTGGTTGATTCATGGAAACGATTTTGAATGTTCACTGTGGCTTGCAACCAAAACGTCCCAAACCCCAAGAAGACCATTCCCGCCAATATGCCAACTGTAATCTTGCCATGATGGCGCATGGTGAACTTTGCTGCTGAGGTGACCAGGGGAGAAGGCAAGCTTCCCCCATCGTCGGTTGCAGAGTTGTGGACGATTGATGGGAAAAACCTAACCAGCCACCCCAAAGTGTAAGGGAGCAAAACCAAGAGAATTGGCAAGCTGATCATTACTCCAATGGCTGAATAAATCCCAAACCATTTGATCGGACCGATTTGACTGGTTGCCAGAGAACCCATACCGACGGCGGTCGTCAGCGACGACATTAACACAGGGTAGCCGCCAAACCGAACGGCTTGTGCGTCGGCGCCAAATGGAGTTTTGCAAAAAGCTTTCACGAAGTAGTTCGTCATGTGGATCGCGCCGGAAACACCCAAGATGAAGGTGAGCGTCGGCAGCATAATCATGGTGAGATTCATCGTCCCACCCGTCCATCGCAAAATCGCCATCGCCAACGCCGCACAGTACAGCGAGTACAACAAGATTACTGATGACAAGACCAGATTGCGGGTTCGGAACCAGGCGAGAAACATGACGAAGGCCACGCTCATCCAGAGAAAACGTTTCAAGGATGTCTTGCTTTCCCGATCGATGGCGGCTCCATCGATGGTCGGGCCTCCCATGTGGATATCTTCTGCCGGCAAACCGGTGACGTCCATGGCGAGTTGGAGAAGTGCGTCGACGGTCTCCGATCGCTTTTGTGAAGCCGATTGGGAAGGGTAACAGATACAACAAGTGGTCTTACCATCCGGACTGATAAAGACCCCCGTTGCTCGCTTCACCGCTTCTTTTTCTTCGATTCCTGGAGTTCGTCGCAGCTGGTCGAGGATTTCGATTCCAGTCGTCACCCTGTCGAAATACAGCTCCGCCCGGTCATTCCGCATCTCACGAGCTCTGCGCGCAAATCCCGTAAGGCTGTCCACTGCTTCGATGCCCGCTGTCACATTTTCGGGAGCAACCAAACTTGGGTCCGCGCACCCAGGCCAACTGACGACAACCATCTCGTCGACGCCAAAGTTCTCCTTGAACCATTGGTAATCTTTGGCCTCTTGGAATCCCTTGGGAAGCCATTGGTAAATGTCGTTTTCAAAAACGAGAAACGCCAATGCACCCTGCCAAAAAACAAAGGGCGATCCGAGCAGGAGAATTGCAATGAAGGCTCGAATGCTGGAGGCAATTAGCGAATTTGGGCTTTTGTTATTCACAGCAATTGTTCAGTTGTGTTCCATTGCAACTCGCCGATAGCAATTCCAATTTGCTTCCGGATTTCGATTTGCCATTCTCTTATTTTTGAACCTAATTTGCAAATGGCAAATCTGATCGCCGAACGAAACCGGAGGCTGGTTGGGCGATCCCACCGGAGTTTGTACCGGCTGCGAAGAATGCAGGAGCGACTTGAAACAGCTAATTGAAAGGGCAGATTTCCCGGTGACAAAAGAAAAAGGCCGCAGGTTTTAGCTGCGGCCTTTGGAATTTTCAGGCTCGATCGCGACTAGTAGTTCGACGCTCCGGTTCCGAAGTCAACGTTGCCCACCATGTGAAAGTGGTTGTGGTCGACATAGATAACCTCTTGAGCTTCTTCGTCAACCAAGGTGTGAGGGAATGGCCAACCTACAATCTTGCGTTCGGTGAAATACACCGTGCACTTGTAGTGAGCATGGTGCAATTGCACTGGGCCAATCAAAGGCACGACGCGAGGTGGATCGATGTAATCAGCGATCTTGTCTTTCACAATCGTGATGTTGTTGTGCTGTGTTTCGTGCAGGAACGGAATACCGCCCTGGGCAGGATTTGCACGCTCAAAAGCCCACCAGACTTCATCGTCAGTTGGTGGATCCAGCGCGACCATCGGTCCGCCTGGAGTCAGTGGCCCCATAATGGGCACCCTGGCGTATCGCTCGTGAATGTGAAATTTATCTTCGTAGTTCTTTTGCCAGTATGGAGATACTGGAATCGGAATACTGAAGATCCCCAGCGTCGGCCCGACCGAGCTGAAACAGCCGGTGCTGGCGAGCGTCGTGACGGCCAAAATTAAGGCCAGAAGCAAATGAATATGTCGGTTGTGCATCGCAATTCCCTTTTTGGTCTGCATTACTAGGTGTATGTATCGTGATAAAGTTTGCCGGACTTGCGGATTTTTCAGATGATTCCAATTAAATCGGCAAAAAGTGGCCATTTTTAGAACCCAGTGCCCCAATTTTCGCTTGAGAATAAGTCTTGGGTGCTATCAGGCGGAGTTGGCATTTCGCAATCAACGAGTTTTTGAATGAAGTAACTTTGGTTTTGAATTCGGAGGAAACATCGAACCGCGGAAACGAGACTGGACCGCGAGCCTATGATCGCTGGATTTCCGCCGGGCTGTTCCGCAGCCACGAGTTTTTTCGGGGTACGAATTGCACCCAAGACGATAGGAATGCGATGAATACGACTGACGTCGAGGCATTTTTCGAGTTGCAACGAAAAAACCCTCGCTTGTGACAGCGAGGGTTCGTTGTTTGCAGGTCGGAATCAGGCGGATCGATTAACGATCTTTGAAATCGAGGTACCACCAACCGTCATCCCATTCCAACTGGACTTTGCGCCAGCCCATTGGAACTTGGGGGTAAGGGTAGAATGGACCGATGTAGGGCCATGCCGAAGCTGAATATTGTTTCGGATAGGTGACAGCAGCATAGTTTGGATGTGCTGCATATCCTGGCCAAGCGTAGCCTGGCATCGAAGGTGCACCGCCCATACCGCCGCCCATGTTTGCGTCTCCGCAGTAGCCCATTGGCATTGGCATTTGGCCGCCAACGTTCATCGGCATTCCTTGCGTTTCAACGACATTGCCACCCAATTGGGCGCCAGTGGCTGGCATTTGTACCGGCATTGGCTCTTGGTACGAGACCATTTGAGCCTGTTGATTTACCGGTACTGGCATGGGAGCCAACGTTTGCTGAACCGGTGCTGGCATCGAGTTGTTTACTTCGATGTCGTCCACAACTTGGACGGCACCCAACGAACCTGCTTGTTGGGCCACTGCCAGCACGATGTCTTCTTGGGCTTGGTTGGCGACATAACCGCTGAACCAAATAGTGCCTTTGTCGACTCGCATGTCAATGTTGAAGCCTTTCAAATTGCCCGCTTGTTGTTCGGTTTGCAATTTGGACTTAACGAAATCTGCGATTTGGCGGTCGTCGGCATTTCCCACAACGGGAAAGGCAGCAGCGACTGCAACCGCTAATCCAAGAACTAAACGTCGCATTTGATTCCTCCTGAATAACAACGAATTTTGCAACTTCACTCGCTCGGTTTTGGTTGCCCATTGCGGGCACTGGGTCAAATCGATGAGTGAACCAAGCGACTTATTTTTGGGTGCTCGGACCCCGGCCGACTTGGTGATGGTCGTTTCAAACTTGTTTCCGTACGGCTCCAGAAATCAACATCCTAAGATGTGGATTCGCGTTGCCGAGTGGTGAACAAGTATTGAAACAGCTGAGTTGTGTTGGGGGGGGAGGAATTAATGAAGAACGCAACCGTATTGACACGGTTTCGTCGCTGATTTGATTCCCCCCCTTGGCCAACTGGTAACACCAGCTTTCCGTTTACATTTTTTCGACAATTCGTTGTTGAGGATGTGTAGATTTTTCAGATTTTGACGATGTTCCTGAAAATTCTTGCTTGAATATCAGCGCCAACGCTAGCGATTCGATTCGAGTTTTCCTGTCACGTAGAAATTGGCGCTCGGGCTCTGCCAGGATGAGTTCCAGATTTCCTAAAAGACGGTTGCTTGGCGGAACAAACCTGGCGAGGTACTCCCAAGCCCTTGGCGATCCAATTTCTCAACGAGCCGATTTCGAAAGTTTGATTTTCGCCAACAATTGGCCACTTTTTTCGACGCTTGACGGTCTCCTTTTTTCTTTGTCTGATTTAGGAACCGCAAGTACGCACTTTATCGTATCTTCACAGCAATTGCCCAACTGGAGGCCTTGATGTTGGTTCTTAGCCGAAAATCGGGCGAAAAATTTTGGATTGGCGATAATATTGCGATCACCGTAGTTCGTATCTCTGGCGGTGGGGTTCGGATCGGCATCGAGGCACCGGACGAACTCGTGGTCATGCGTGATGAGTTACGCGAGAAAACCCCGGTTGAGGTGAATACATCATCTGCAATTCAAAACACCACGCCTACCAATTCGAATCAGTCTAATAGCAAACCTCGATAGCACTCGGCATCATTCGTTCGGCGTCGTTTATCTAAAATTTTGCCAAGTCACGCAACGACTCTGTAGGCTTCGGACTCTTTAGGCTTCGATCCCAGAGCGAACAAGTGGTGAAGTATCGAACCACCGCATGCTGGCAGTCTTCTTGAAAACCAAATTGGCAAGATTTTCTGATTCTTCCGATTGTTTCTGCAATTTTTGATTTTGCAATCAGGCAAAATTTGCCGATTGATCTGATTGTATGACTTTTTGCCAAAGGGTGCTGCGCGGGAATTCTCGCGACAGGGAGCGACGACCAGTAAATAACGAGGGATGGTTGTTCGGTTGCCGTTTAGTCCTAGGTGTTGAGTCACGGTCAATCGTGATTGTGGTTTGTGGCCGTAATGAATCGGATTGAAGACAATCTTTTTAGGGCAAGGCAAATGGAATCCCGCACTTCTTTAGTTGTTCGAAAATTGAGACGAGGACTGGTGATTGCGCCAACCATCGTTTGTTGGTCCCTCCTGTCCGCATCGGCCACCGCACAAGTCCCCCAATTTCGCGAATTGCCTCCGGCACAAAGCTCAATCGGGTTGCAGCCCGTCACGCCTCGACCGATGCCGCCAACGGTCGTTAACGCAGGCGGCACCGTGGCAACGGATGGCCAAGTCGAACAAGTCAATTTTTGGGCGATGGCATCTGTCCGACCTGCTGCGTCCTATCGTTTAATGAAGCTGAATTGCGATGAATTCGAACGAGCTCTCGTTCAAAGCTGGCTCGTCAATCCGAATGCTCAATTGACCGAAGAGAATTCCAAAGTCCTCGTGCAAATCCCGGTGGCCAATGGCTCGGCGATGATGACGATCGATCGCAAAAACGCTTTGGTTCATCTGCATGGCGACGCAGCGACCGCCAAGACCTGCATGGCTATCGTCGAGGCGATTGACCAATGTCAGGCTGAAAAGTCCTGTCTGCAGGTCGTGGCTCCAACCGCCAAAGTGGGCACCGAACTGATGGCTGCGATTGCCGAATCGGAGGGCGCAGTCGTGGTGTCGGGTCCGTTAAGATCAATGCTCGCTTCGACAGCCGCCGGGCCCCAAGAAGCCCAGTTGCCCGGCACGCCGAATGCGCCCGTACAAAATCCACCGCAGCAGAATACAAAACAGGATCAAATCCAACCGAATACCAAGGTCGTTACTCAAACAACAGACGACCAAGGCCAAACGTTGTCTGGCCCGGTCAAGATTCAGGTGATTCCCGAATTGAATGCGATTATCATTACTGGACCACCTGACGACGTTGAAAAGGTCAAGCGCAAGATTCAGGAAATTCAACAAGAGGCGAAAATAACCGGACCAAAATTCCGCCGGATTCCTGTGGTTGGTGCCAACGTGCAAACGTTGTCGGACACCATTCAAGATGTGTACGACGACAACTATGCCGACAACCTTGGCCCGGCCAGCGTGCGTCCGGTGCAAGATCCCAGGGGCTTGCTCGTCATTGGTCGTGAAGAGGCCATCAACACGATCGACAATCTGGTCAAGGAGTATGATCGTTCTGAACCCGTTACCCCAAGCGAGCCGGGCTTCAAGACCTACCGCTTACGCTTCATGTCGGCGGCCGATGCTAAAACACGAGTCGACCAATACTTCTCTCAATTTCCTAACTCGGGCCTCACCGAGCCAGGACCCGCGATTCCTGTGATCACGATCGCCGACTTCCGCAGCAATTCACTGATCGTCAAAGGATCAAGCGCCAACTTCGGGCAAGTCGAAATGTTGCTGAAGGAGCTCGATGTCGACGAGTCTCCAGCGATCAATATGGTGCAAGTCTTCCCCTTGAAGAACTCACTAGCCGACCAACTCGCACGGCCTTTACAAGATGCGATCAACGGCCAACAACAAGGCGCCGGCCAGGGATTCGCCGGGCTTAATCAACAAGGCTTCAATCAAGCTCAAACTCAAAATGCTTTCGGTGGCCAAAATGCTTCCGGCTCTACCTTGAGAAGTCCGGCGCTAAAGCTGATGACCATTGACCGCGAGGGCAACAAAGTCAATAGCGGAATCACGTTCGATGTGCGTATCACCTCGAATGCCGGCAACAACTCGCTGATCGTCAGCGCACCAGAGTCGGCCATGGCATTGATCAAAACGCTGATCGAGCAGATCGACACCATTCCAACCGTGGAAACGCAAATCAAGGTTTTCCAAATCGTCAATGGCGATGCACAAACTCTGTTAACAACAATGCAAGGAATTTTCTCCTCCGGCCAAACCCAACAGGGTGGTCAGGCTGGTCAAGCGGGTGGCGGATTCGGTCAAGCGGGTGGCGGAGGTCAAACGCTGGTGCTGCCTGCACAGAGTGCCTCCTTCACTTCCGGAATGACGCTTGGCAACATGCGTTTCGCCATCGACCAACGCACGAATTCAATTATTGTGACTGGCCCGATCGGAGATTTGCAAGTTGTTGAATCGTTGTTGACCAGACTTGACGAACAGGCCTTGAACCAACGTGATACCGTCGTTCTGCGGCTCAGCAACGCACCCGTTGCCGACGTCGCCACGGCACTCAACGCCTGGTTGAATTCGCGGCAAACCAATATCGCGACTGCCGACCCGACCTTTGCCAGTCGAAAATTCGTGATCGTCCAGCCCGAAGAAGTCAGCAATTCGATCATCGTCAGCGCCTTGCCGGAATACATGAACGAAGTCGTGCGAGTTATCGAGCGGCTCGATCGCCGCCCGCCGATGTTGAAAATTAAGGTGCTCTTGGCCGAAGTCAACTTATCGATGCTTGAACAAGTAGGAATCGACCTGGGTGTGCAAGACTCGCTGGTTTTCGACCGAGGAATAAGCTCGGTTGCCGCAAACCATATTGGTTATCCCTTCAATCAACAAAACATTGGCAACAGTACGGACGCCCTATCTTTGGCGGGTCGCGAAAAGCTGGCCGGCCAAGGCCTTTCCAATCTCGGCGTCGGTCGCATCAACAGCGATCTTGGCTACGGCGGTCTGGTTCTGACTGCCGGGAATGAATCAATCAACGTCTTGTTGCGTGCACTACAGGATAAACAGTGTGCGCGAATCCTCGACAAACCGCACATCATGACCATCGAAAACCAAAAAGGCACGTTCCAAGCGGGCCAAACGGTGGCCCGAATTCGAGGCGTCACCACAACGAACTTTGGCGTCACGAATAACATCGAAGACCAAGAAGTCGGCGTGATCATCGGTGTCACTCCGCGTATCAGCCAGGACGGCATGATCATCCTGAAGGTCGACGCACAGAAGTCAAGCCTTGGTCCCGTCGAGCAAGGTGTTCCAGTGTTCGTCAACAATAACGGCGGAGTCATCCGTTCACCGAATATTAACAAGATCCAAATCCAGTCGACGGTCATGGCCCGCAGCGGTCAGACGATTGTATTGAGCGGGATGATCTCCGAGGAGAAGACAAAATCTCAGCGAGGGGCTCCACTGCTCAGCAGCCTGCCTCTGATCGGCCCGTTATTCCGATTCGAAACAGAGAAGGATGTACGCCGCGAGTTGATGTTGATCCTCACGCCAATGCTGGTTGACAGCGAAGAAGACTTTGATGCCGTAAATTACGACGAAATGGATCGCATGCACTGGTGTTTGTCGGATGTGGCCGAAGTCTATGGTTCGACAAACTACGATCCGAACCCGGTTTATCAAGCTCCGAGGGTTTACTACCCAGACGCGGACCCACGCGGTGCCCATCCAGAAGACGTTGTCCCGCAACCAATGTTTGAGGGGCAGTTGAACGATAACTCACCGCCTCCCGGCAGTTCGGTGACTCCAACAAGTTCTGGGCAAATGCCTCAGACGCAATCTAACGTCAATCAAACGATTGATCCAGCCAAAGTAACAGAGACGAAACCGTCGATGTTCGAAAAACGACCCTTGAAAGCCTCGACGGCAAGTTTCGACGAAGAAGCCGGAGCCGCAACTACAAAAGCGGATGAAACCGTCGTGGAACCAAAGCCGAATCCATCGTCCAATTTCAAAAACTATTTGCCGCAAGTCTTTCGAACTCCCAAACGGCCGGCTGATGATATCGTCCAGCCAGGGTTGAACCCGCAGTCGCCAGGGTTTCAGAAGAATCCTTATGCCGTCGACAAGTAGGCAAGCTATTTGAAGGCAAATGGGAATTGAATTTGATTGCACAACGAGCTAAACCATGCCAAAACTGAACGTCACTGTTTTCGGAAGTTTTTGTTTGTCTGTTGGGCTCTTGCTCACCGGTTGCCAAACCGTGCATTGGTCTAAAGGAAATTGGGAATCCAACTCCTTTTGGAAGCGCAAGGCGAGAGAGACCAAGACGGAATATAGTCGTCCGGAAAAAATCACGACGATTTGGAAGGACGCCGTTTATGAAGAAAATGGCATTCCGCGCACGCGAGGCTTTGGCGGTCGAGTCTATTTTTACGACGCGGAAAATCGTTGCGTCAAAGTCGACGGTGACCTTGTAGTCTATAGCTATGATGACACGTTAACGAACGGCGGACATACCAACCCTGACCGTAAATATGTTTTCAAGAAAGAAGACTTGCAGAACCATTACGCGAAGACCGACTTGGGGCATTCTTACAACATCTGGCTTCCGTGGGATGACTTCGGGGGAGACCGTCGTGACATTTCGCTCGTAACCGTTTTCTCCAACGAAGCTGAAAAAGTTGTTTGCAAGGGAACGCTGGACAGGGTTCTGCTTCCGGGTCGAAACAAGAGTGAAATGGCGAAGAAGGGTTCCGCGACTGCAAGCTTGCTGGCCCAGGAAGCCAACGAACAGTTACGAACATCCGCAGCCAAAGGCGAAATCCCTGCGTTGAATGCGACCACGATCGATGTTCCGGATAACGGAGTGATCTACAAGAAGGCATCGATTGAAACGACGGCGCCGGCCATGGTCTTTAATGAATTGCATCAACGTGCCGCCGAGCTCGCCAATCAACAAGCGGAGACGGCCCCAGTTACAAACGGCGCGAAGAAACAGGCGGACAATGTCGAACCTTCTGAAATCGCATTGACGTCGGGCCAAGCGGAATCGCGTCCGCAGACCGACGCCGCAACCTCCCAATCCAAAGCCGAGTTGCGAGCCCGTTTTGGCCAGCCAGGAAGCTTTCGGTAAGACCCGTCCAGAACGCAGACCGACATTTCGTTACGACTTGCTTGGCCAATTCTCGCACTCTGGCGACCGCGGCTTTGCTGCCTTTTTCGCTGACAACCCGTTCGCGCGGATTGCAAAAAAGCGTATCATGGTCGCACAAAATTTTGGGAGATAAAAATGGCAAAAGAATCGGAAAACGACCTCGGCGTTTTTGAAATAGCGCGAGTTCGTCAATTGATCGAGCTGATGAACACGCATGAACTTAACGAAATCGAGTTGCGACAAGGTGACAAGCGAATCAAATTGCGCCGCGGAACGGACCAGATTGTCGGGATCCCGGCGCTGGCTCCCGCTCACTCCGCGCCAGCTCACTCCGCTTCAGCACCAGCGGCACCTGCTGTAGCACCGGCCGCGGATGAAAAATCGATCTTCATCAAGAGTCCAATCATCGGCACTTTCTATTCTCGTCCGAAGCCAACCGCTCCCTCGTTTGTGAAGGTTGGCGACACGGTGACTCCGGACACCATCGTGTGTATCGTCGAGGCGATGAAGACCTTTAATGAACTCCCGGCAGGCGTCTCGGGAAAAATTGCTGCAGTCTTGGTGAAAGAAGAAGAAGCTGTCGACGTGAACAAGCCTTTGTTCAAAGTCATTCCTAATTAATCACCCATCAAAATTCCCAAGCAAGCCGAAAAATCCGGCAGACGACTAGCATGTACAACCGAATTCTGATTGCCAATCGTGGCGAAATTGCGTTGCGCGTCATGCGCGCTTGCAAGGAAATGGGGATCGAGACCGTCGCCATTTTCAGCGAGGCCGACCGGGGGGCCAGCTATGTACAATTGGCTGACGAAGCCTATTGTGTGGGTGGGCCACGAAGTGTCGACAGCTATCTGAAAATTCGCGAAATCATTGCGGCAGCCGAAGTCAGTGGTGCGGAAGCAATTCATCCGGGATTCGGTTTCCTGTCGGAAAATGCCCACTTCAACGAGGTCTGTCGAGATAGCGGAATTGACTTTATCGGTCCGACTCCTTCTGCCATGCAAAAACTAGGCGACAAGAACACCGCTCGTTCGATGGCACTTAAGGCCAAGGTGCCGGTGGTACCTGGAAGCGAAGGGCTCGTCGAAAGCTATTCCGACGCCGTTCGTGCTGCAAAAGACATTGGCTTCCCAGTTTTGATCAAGGCGACGGCTGGGGGTGGCGGCAAAGGAATGCGAATCGCCGCCGATGAAAAGGCCCTGCAGTCGGCAATCGAACAGGCAATGGCCGAGGCACAAGCAGCCTTCGGGAACCCCGGAGTTTACCTCGAAAAATTTGTGGATCGTCCGCGACATGTGGAAGTCCAACTGATCGGCGACCAACACGGTAACGTCTGCCATTTGTGGGAACGCGATTGCTCGACCCAGCGACGACACCAAAAATTAATTGAAGAGAGCCCTTCTTCCCGCCTGCCAGACAAGGTCCGCAAAGAACTTTGCGAATCCGCCGTCCGCCTTGCCAAAAGCGCGGAATACCATAACGCTGGGACGGTCGAGTTCATCGTGGACCAACAAGACAGCTTTTACTTCATCGAAGTCAATGCTCGTATCCAGGTCGAACACCCAGTGACGGAAATGGTTACCGGGATTGATTTGATCAAGCAACAAATTCGAGTGGCCAAGGGCGAACATTTGCCGTTCAAACAGAAGGAAATCGAGTGCCGTGGCGCGGCGATCGAATGCCGGATTAATGCCGAAGACCCTTCAAAGAACTTTCAACCTTGCCCAGGCACGATTCAAAGCATGTTTGTGCCCGGCGGATTCGGTGTGCGTTTCGACTCGCATGCGCACGCAGGCTACACCGTGCCACCGTACTACGACTCCATGATCGGCAAACTCATCGTGCATCAGCCGACACGAGACGAAGCGATCGCTTGTGCGGTTCGTTGTCTCAAGGAACTTCGGGTAAGCGGCATTAAGACCACCGCTGAATTTCAACAAACGATCCTTCAACATCCTGATTTCATTGCTGGCCGAGTCGATACGAAATGGGTTGAGCGCGTACTCCTCGGCCCCTAACGTCGAACTGCACAAGTTCTTTTTCTCCAGACCGTGACTCTCTCTTCGCGACCGGGTCCATGAGTTGTGATTTCTCTACTCAGCAAAAGGAACGGGCTATTTCCAGGTTCGCTCGGCCAAGCTTGGGCTAAAGAGCGGACCACTCGCCTCGCATCGGATTTTGGATTAATGTTGATCGATATCACACTCACCTAAGAGCCACGCCATGAGCGAAGAAAAAAAAACGCATCCGATGCGGGAAGTTCGCTTCGAATATTCACCCTATTTTCCTGAAATTCTCCAACATTGTCGAGCTTCCTTGTTGGTCTCGACATACCAAGCCGGCAAGTTGGGAGTCATCGGCGTCCACGACGGAAAATTGGACATTTCCTTTCACAGTTTCGAACAAGCGATGGGACTGGCGCCCGGACCAATGGGGATCGCACTCGGGTCGCGCCAACAAATCTGGTATTTGCAATCGGCCCCCGAATTAGCCGCCCGAATCGAACCAGCTGGCAAACACGACGCTTGTTATTTAACCCGCCAATCGCACGTGACGGGGAATATCCACATTCATGAAATGGCGTGGGGCACTGATCGGTTGTGGGCTGTCAACACGTTGTTCTCGACGTTGTGTACCGTTCATGAGGATTTCAGTTTTGTTGCCCGTTGGAAGCCGCCATTCATTAGTGAGTTGGCGGCGGAAGACCGTTGTCACCTGAACGGCATGGCGATGGTGGATGGTTCACCACGTTTCGTCACCGCCATGTCGCAAACAAACACTCCAGCAGGTTGGCGACCGACGAAGGCGTCGAGCGGAATCGTGATGGACGTAAAGACTAATGAAGTTGTTGCTCAGGGACTGGCGATGCCGCATTCTCCTCGCTGGTACGCCGACCGATTATGGGTGTTGGATTCCGGGCGCGGCTCCCTCTGCGCCGTCGAGGGTAATGGAAAAGCAACTCAAACGATTGCGACATTGCCAGGCTACACGCGCGGGCTGGCCTTTAGCGGCCAATTTGCTTTCATCGGATTATCGCGCGTTCGCGAGACCGCTATTTTCGGTGGCCTTCCGGTCCAACAACAGTTCAGCGAATTGAAATGCGGAATCGGCATCATTGATTTGCAAACCGGGCAGAATGTTGCCGCGTTTCAATTTCATTCGGGTGTGGATGAAATTTTCGACGTGCAGGTATTGCCAGGTATTCGCAATCCGGTCGTCTGTGGACCAGCTGCCGCTGAGGACAATGCGCAAACGATTTGGCTGGTACCGCCGCCGAGCGAAGTGGCTAAACTCGACCAGGCCGGATCGCGCTCAGTCTTCAATCGCGCGGACAAAACCGCTCCGCAATCCAACAGCATCATGCAAAACGATCCGCGCGTCCTGTTGCGGAGGGGCGTGGATTTTCACGAACGAGGACGCTTGGCCGAGGCCGTCGACGCCTATCGTGCGGCCTTGGCGATCAACCCGAATTATGCCGATGCGTATAACAACTTGGGCAATGTTTTTCAGGACCTGCAGCAGGCGGAAAACGCTCTAGAGTGCTATCGACAGGCGATTCGCTGCGAACCCAACAACGCCAACGCGTACCGCAATCTCGGTTACGTTCTCAAGGAACATGGCCGCATCGCAGAAGGACTGGACTACCTGGAACAAGCCCAATCGATCGAACCCAACAATGTGATTCGCTACGTCATCGCGACCTCTTTGCCGCCGGTCTACGAATCGAACGAAGACCTCTCGAGGCACCGCTCGATGCTGGAAAAAAATGTGGACGCAATGATCAACGACGGACTAAAGATCGACGTTACGGCAACTTCGGCTCCGACCAATTTCTACTCGGCCTATCAGGGGCTGAATGACCGTGACTTGCAAATTAAACTGGCCAGTTTGTTGACCGCTCCCCAGCCGTTGGCCAACCCACCGGCAAAAAAGCGAACCGGCAAAATTCGAGTGGGTTTTATCTCTCGGCATTTTCGCAACCACACGATTGGTCGTCTTAATTTGGGGATTGTGCGAAACTTGCCCCGCGAGGACTTCGAGGTGACTGTCATCAGCGTGGGGGCGTACGACGATATGTTGGCTAGGGCCTTTAGCGATGGTGCCGACCAATACCTGTCGACCACAACGAATCTGCAAGAAATCCGCCAACGCGTCAGTGAGTTGGGCCTTGATATCCTCTATTTTTCAGACGTTGGAATGGACACCTTGACCTACTCGTTGAGCATGTCCCGCATGGCGCCGATCCAATGTGTGACGTGGGGGCACCCAGAAACAACCGGCAGTCCCGTCATGGATTATTTCGTATCTTCCAAAACACTCGAAGTCCCCGAGGCCGACGAACATTACAGTGAACGACTGGCCAGGCTTGATGTGTTGAACGTGTATTACTATCGCCCTGAACCACCGGCGAAAAAGGACCACGCGTATTACGGCCTGGACCCGAAACGCAATGTCTATCTGTGTTTCCAAAATCTTTTCAAAATTCACCCTGATTTCGACGAAATCTTGAATGGCATTCTGCAACGAGACCCGCTAGGGGATATCGTGATGATGGAAGGCCGCCATGGGGAGTGGACAGAAATGTTGCGAAACCGCTGGCGCCGTACCTTGGGGGCCAACGCGGACCGGGTCAAGTTTCTCGTTGGCCAATCCCATCCGGACTTCATGAGTCTCAATGCACTGGCCGATGTTTCGCTCGATCCATTGCACTTTGGCGGTGGCAACACGACCTACGAGGCACTCGCCGTCGGCCTGCCCGTGGTGACGCTGCCATCCAAGTTTTTGCGAGCTAGAATTAGCAATGCGATGTACCAACAAATGAAGATGACCGATCTGGTCGTCGAAACGCCGCAACAATATGTCGATCTGGCTGTCCGCCTAGGAACTGACAAAACGTATCGGCAGCAGATGAGCACCAAATTACTCGACAATTGTGGTGTGCTCTTCGAAGATCAACGTGCGATCTCCGAGTTTACGATGTTCTTTCGTTCGCTGCACAATTAGAGCACCGCATTTGTTAAGCAGCGGGTTACGGGCTTCCTTCACCCAGTGACGATTTGATTTTCTCGTCGAACCAATTCCGGGCAACGAGAAACAGATACACTCCGAGAGAACGACGTTGACTTGGGAAGACTACACGTCCCGTTTGACCGGCACACAACGACGCGGAGAACTCGGCCGGCACTTGCAATTCTACATTCACGCGAGGAGTCACCAGTTCCAACGAATTCTCTCGATTTTTCTCTTCGCTTTTTTGCTCGCGCTGTCGCACTGCAAGTGGTCCGCCGACGTCCGCACACAGCGCTCGGTGAACCGGTTCCCGAGTGGCACGGGGGACAATCGTTTTTAGACCGCAACGCATGAGCGGCTGACCAGCAAAAACGGCGACAAATTTTGGCGCGCTGCCTTGCAAGCCTGCCACATTGGCTTGGTCTACGGTAACGACGACCTCGCATGAGTCTGGAGATGCCAAGGTTAGTATGGTTTCACCGCACTTCGCGAAATCACCCAAACGAGCTGCAAGATCCCTGGCAAAGACGACTCCGTCGAAGGGCGCGCGAATCTCCAGGTTCGCTTGCTGTAACAGTTTCTCGTTCAATTGTTCGCGAAGCTTCGATTCCTTCTCAACTTCCGCCTGGTAGAGCGCCAACTCGCCTTTTTGCAAGTGGATTTTTGTTTTTACGTTTGCTTGAAGGGTATGCTCACCTAATGTCAAAATCGATTGCTGCAATTCATCATTCTTCAGTGTCACTAACAAATCACCGGCGCGAACCTGTTCGCCATCGGCCACGTGGATCTCGCGGATGAAAGCATCGGCTGTCGCTCGCAGAGGCTGCTCCTCTGCATAGCGAACAATTGCGGGAGCAGATTCCGTCGTTGGCCCGGGCAATCCGCCAAAAAAAAGCAACAGAGCACTCGCAAAAGTCGCGAACGAAATTAGTAATCGCTTTTGGTTAATCGGACGAATGACGGATTGTTTTCGGAGATTACGAAAGAAATGAAATGTTGGCGCACCAAACCAAAAGATTCCCGCGATGAAAGCGAGTAAAACGCCTGCTCCCTGAAACATGACACTTGCCGCAATGAGCAAACCAACTGAAACCAGGCTCCGCCAGAAGAACGACACGACTCCGTAAACCGCTACAAGGCCCGCTTCCCGCTTCTGACAAATGTCAGTGGGCATCGGCCAGCCAAAACAAAGCTGTTGAATACGACCTTTTACCCAAGCCGAACCCTTGGAATACAGGTTCGGAATTTGCAGAAGATCAGTAAGAATGTAATAACCGTCGAACTTCATCAATGGGTTTACGTTGAAGAGCAATGTCGTAACGCTGGCCGCAATCACAATCTTGTACAACGATGGACGCAGGAAATGTGTTTCATCGATGAGCGACCAGGTCGTCAGGGCGATCGCAGCAATGAGGATTTCGACGTACATTCCAGCCGCCGCCGTAATGATGCGATGCCAGCGGTCGGAAAACCGCCAACTTGACGTGACATCGACATATGCCAAGGGAGCAAACAGGATCAACGAAATTCCGGCTTCACTTGTTTTGCCACCGTAGTGATGGCAAGCCAATCCGTGTCCAAATTCGTGAACAATTTTGAGCCCGACCCAGACGGCCAGCATCCACACCCATTCGCCTTGAACAAACGCACCCTGGTTCGCAGCGCCTAGTTCCTCCCAATGGCGAAACAATTGGAGAACTGCGAATACGATGACACTGATCCAGACGATGGCAGCGGGGCGACCGAAAAGGTGCCGCGAAAACGGTTCGCATGCGTCCAGGAGTCGCGACGGATTTCCAAAAGGAATACGAAGCGAGATCAAGTTGAAGTTTGCCAGAAATCGTTGATTCCGTAGTCCCGAAGCTTGCAGTTGCAATCGGTGAGTGCTGTCGACTCCGGCGATGCTGACCAGACCATTTTGATAGAGCCATGCGGCGACACTTCGCAGATCGACGGCTGGTGAATTTTTCGTCTGGTTGCTTGTGATGATTTCTCCGACCGTGTGCGAACCGTCGAACAACGCTATTGCGTTTCGTTCGTGATCGCCGACCTGGAAAAACTTCCCGCGAACCCCGTCTTCAATCAAATAGGTCGATGTTACACCTTTGCCTCGCTGAGAAATGACCAGGTCACTGCGGATTTGCAATCGCAACGAAAGGAGTACGTCTGCATTGCCTAATGCGAGATTGGAATTGCCGATTTTCGCTGCTGGTTGGCTCATGGACTCACCATACCCACCAATAGCGAACGTTGTCCCAAGATCGGTGGAGGAGAATCCAGCCGATACAAGCCCATCCGTTTGAAACCTTTACATGGCCTTGCATTCCCGGCTGCAGTTCACCAAGCAGGTTGTCGATTTCGACTTCGGCGATAAAGACGTTTTTGTTGTCGATGATTTCGCTGCGGCGATGAATTTTCTTGATTTCACCCTTCCAAGTCCGAAAGGGAAAAGCGTTGAACTTGATTGACACGGGTGACTGCGGATGGACGAAGCGGATTTGGTCTTCGAGAACTTCCACTTCCACCAACATTTTGTCGAGTGGTCCAATTTCAAACAGGTTTTGTCCGAGTTGAAGAGCGGCCCCTTCCACTTGGTCCAAGTCGCCGCTGACGACAAGGCCATCGATTGGACTTCGAATCTCCAAGTCTCTGAGATTCTTTTCGGCTTGTTCGATTCGAGATCGAATGCGATTAGCCTCGCTCTTTTGAATTTGGCCGGTAGCAATGTCTTTTTGAGCCAGCGCTTGGTCTCTCTTCTTCTCGGCTGCCGACAATTCGGCCGCGAGTCCGGAAAGCTCAAAGCGAATACTTTGAGCATCCATCCGCGCGAGGAGATCACCAGCCACAACGACGTCGCCGCTTTTCGCCAATGTTTTTTCCAACCGCCCTTCGAAGGGCGCTGTAATAAAGCGCCGGGAGACGGGTTGGACAATGCTCTCGCAAGTCATTCGAAAGGGGATGGGCACCATCAGGAGCGCAAAAATCGCCGCGACGACCACCAATAACATGCGAATAATATTTTCTCGCAATTTTGCTCGGCAGCGATGCCACAGGTGAGTCAACACCGTGTCATGTGCACGCTGCACCGACACAAGTTGCCGTGCAATAACTCCCATTTGGAAGACGATCGCAGGGCGCGTTGCAATATTTGGCGAGTCGTTTGCGGCGACCAATGTCATGCCCACCGAGATTCCATCGACGACCAAGGGAAGACCCCAGCAATATTGAGACCGTGTCAACTCGCCGAATTCTTTCAGCGTCTTTTCCAGATTCGCTTCGTCGGGAAGTGGCTCGCCGGTGCATAGGAAACGCTGTAAGTGCGAGACCCCACAAATGCTGTTGAGATGTTCAATAATCGAAACCACTTTGGCCGCAGGCGAAAATTCCTCCACATCCGAGATGGCGCAGAGCTTGAGCGGCACCGATTCGCGGTTTCGCAATGAAAGAAAAACCTGGTTGGCGTTGAACAGGACCTTCAAATGGTTGACACATGCGATGGCCGCAGATTGCACGTTCCGCGAATGCGAAATCGCGGCGATGGTTGTCAGAAGGCGACCATTTTGAGTAAGGTTTTGTTGAAGGTTGTCGACTGCTCGTTCCTTCAGCCAGCCGTCCAGTGCATTTGCCAAGAGTGTCAGCAGCCAAACATGCCGCGTCTCTGCCTGGCGCTTCGTCGAAAAACAGCCTGCAAAGACCAACGAAACTCGGCGATTTTCAAGCAAAGGCACAAAGGACAGGCATAATGCAGACTTTCCGGGTACCGGAACTGTCAGGGAATCAATTTGCTGCACAATCACAGGTGCATATTGATCGAAACAGTTTCGCAGCAGCGAGAATAACGAATGATCATCGCGGTCGAGCAGCGGCTGAAACTGTAAGGGTTTTTCGGGCGATTCGACCGGCGCCCACCAAAGGCCCAAGCAATCCGAATGCTTCGCGGCGAGCTGCGCGATTCCCGTGAAAATTTCCTTAAGTGTTTTAGATTTCTCGCCCAGCTCGTGAATTTCCCGAGTCAAGCTGGCGTCAACAAATATCTGCGGCGCAGGCTGCGAAACCGCATCGTTTGAAGTGACCGAAAACGTTGTCGTCATTCTTCGCCTGCTTGCTGAATCAGTTCGCCAATAGGGAGATCGAATTCTGGCGATTGGGGGAGCCAGAGGTGTCGCGGCTTTACAACAGTAGAACCACTGCGTCGCCAGCTCGTAATTTTCTTGTTGGGTTTTCAATCAAGACTTTAACAACGACTGTCGAGCTTTGGGAATCGACTTCGATACCAATGTGATCCACCATCCCGTCGACTGTTGAACCAGCCTCAAACCTGACTTGAATCGGTTGGCCGAGTCTTACCTTTTCGAGGTTTGCTTTTGAAAGGTTGAAAACCGCATAAAGGCGAGTGTCGTCGACAAGGGTCAGGATGTCCGGATTCACCGGGGAAACGAACTCGCCCACGTTTTGCTTGATGCTGGTCACCACGCCAGCAAACGGTGCTTTGATCGAGCGGCGCTCCAGATCAGTTTTGGCGCGTCGCCATTCGATATTACGCGACACCGCTTCATCTTCGGCCGATTTCCATTTGGAGAAGGCAATGTCCTTTTCGAGTTCGGCACGGATCAATTCGTTGTTGTTAACGAATTGACCTTCGCGGAGTTGGGAGATCTGTTCGAAGAACGCCAGACGTTTTTCGTAGGTCTTTTGCGAGGCGATCAAATTGGCATCGGTCTTAGCAAGATGCTCGGCCAATTCCAGTTGGATTTTTTGCAATTCGACATTCAGTCGAGCGACGACGTCTCCAGCCGCAACCCTATCGCCCTCACGGACTAACATTTCCTCGATGACTCCCGATTCGTCGCTCGCCAACTGAATCTTGCGATTGGCCTCGGTGAAGCCTTCGACTTGTGCATTGGCAGTATTGGCCACCATCATCAACAGGAGGGTTCCAATGACGAGCCACAGGGGGCGCAGGTCGAATCGTTGAAAGTAATTTGCGGTCACGGTCACGTGCTCCGATGGCTCCTAGAATTGCAAAAGTTGCCAAAGGTTAGTTCAGGAATTTGCGGTCTGCGGTCTGCAAAACAATAAAAAAGCCTCTTCCCCGCAAAGGTTGCAACAAAGGAAATCCGTATTCTCGGTGCGACCGACACAATCCCTACGACCAACTTGCCCAAACGCTCGCTAGCAAATTTGAAATTTATTGAACCGGTGGTTGGATGCGTTCGTAGGTTTGCTGCCAAAGTCGACTTGTGGTGCTCAGAATCTTCCTGTATTTACCCCCCACGGAAAATTTTTCCTCAAGTCGGCAGGGCCGCAGCATCAAGAAATCGCCGACAAACAAGGGAGTGTGTTCGGGATATGGCTAACTGGAAATTCGCAAGCGCAATTCGACACCGATCGAGTTGGCTCTGGATTTTGTCTCTGCTGCTGGCGATCGGTCTAACCGGCTGTCAGTTGTGGAAGGCAGCCGAATCCGAAAACATTTACGACGTCCAGTTTCAAAGCCCCGATAATTTGCCCCAGCCCGGCCCGATCTCTCCTCGCGACGACGTTACTCCCACCGAAAAACGAAACGTGATCGCAGAAGTTCGCGTGACTGGAAACGAGCGACTCGCTGAACATCAGGTCTTACGCAACGTGGGCAGTCGACCGGGACGCCCGTTCGATCCTGACATTTTGAAACAAGACATCGACCAACTCTGGAAAATGCCCGAAATCAAACGGGTGAATGGCCCTTACCTTGAGTCTACCGCAGAGGGCTACATCATCACGATCGATATCGAAGAAAAACCTTCGTTGGATTCGATCGATTTCATTGGCAACCGCGGCATCTCGGATCGAGCTCTGAAGAAACACTTGTCGATCACCGAGGGCCAGGCCTTGGACAAGTATGAAATCCGCATGATGAAGACGCGGATCGAAGATTACTACCGAGAAAAAGGATATCCCGACACTCAAGTCGAAATCATGGATACTGGCAACGAATCCAAAAACAAAGTCGCCTTCCTGATTTACGAAGACCAGCAACAGAGATTCTGGTCCACGAAATTTGAGGGAAACACGGTCGTTTCCGATGGGCGCCTGCGGACTTTCGTGAAGTCCAAACCGGGCATTGCAAAAATCATTGGCGGCCTGGCAAAACGCGATGAAGTAGATCAAGACGTCAAACGCTTGATTACCTACTATCACGGACTTGGTTATTTTAACTGCCGGATTGGTCGCGAAGTTTCCGAAAGCAACGACGGCCGATGGCTCACACTGAAATTCATTATTGAAGAGGGGCCTCGATACAAGGTCCGCAACGTCGCCTTCCTCGGCAACGAAAAATTCGAACATAGCGAACTGGCGGGTCTGCTGAAGTTGAAACCAACGGACGCCGAAGATCCGTACTTTGACTCCTCGCGGCTCAACACTGACATGGTGACCCTGCGCGACCTCTATGGTTCCATGGGTTATGTGTTTGCCAATGTTGAGGCGGAGCCGCGTTTCCTGGAAACTCCTGGAACGATTGATCTGGTTTACAAGATCTCAGAAGGCAAACAATATCGCGTCGGTAAGATCTTGGTCGACATTGATGGCGACTACGGCGTGACTCGCCGCGAAGTAGTACTCAATCGCCTAAGCTTTCGGCCCGGTGACGTTATCGACATTCGCGAAATTCGCAATTCCGAACGAAGACTGTCCAGTAGCCAGATTTTTGGAGGCTCGGACCCCAGCAATCCAGGTCCCCCGCCGCGAATTGTCGTTCGTCCCCCGGAACTCCGAGAACTTGAACGCATGGCCAGTGAAGATGGAGGAGGCCTGATCCGATGACTTGGAAATCCATAATTTGTACAGCCCTTTTGGCGACAATGGCCGTGCTGCCCGCAGGTTGTCGTTCGATGTGGAATCGCGAAAAAGATTCAACGGACGAAACTTTTTACATCGACAAAGACAGCGACAATGATTCGCCAAGCGAGTACCATCTCCCCTTCGACAATCGCCCGAAAAAGTCAATGAATTTTTCGGCAACGTCGGACTCACAATTAACGCCAGTTAGCGAAACTCAATCGGGTGATGAAACCAAAATTGTTCGGGGCCAGGATCCCGGCAGCAGTCCCGCGACGCTACAGGTGTCCGGAGGCGAGTTCAGCCCTCAAGTTCCAGCGGGATCACCGCAAGCTTCCCGTCAGCAATTCGTGAAGACGACTCAGCAAGACCCGAAAGTCGCTCCCGCGACCTACCAATACCCTGAATTCAGTACTACTCAACGGGCTGCTCCCAATCAAATTCCAACGGAAAAATTGGGTTCGCCTAACGAACCGAATCAACTTGTTTCGCCTTTCCCGCCAGGCGTCGGAACACCCGGAAACTACTTCAACCAAGACTACGCTGATGTTGTAGTGTCCGCCAGCGAGGCTCAAACCGGACGGATTAATATTGGTGGCGCGTACAACTCGGAAAATGGCCTCGTTGGTCAATTTGTCATTGACGAAAGAAATTTTGACATTCGCCGCTTTCCACGGGGCTGGCGAGATATCACCGACGGGACAGCGTTTCGCGGTGCTGGACAAGGGTTCCGATTGGAATTGGTGCCTGGCAACCAAGTCCAACGCTACATGGTGAACTTCACTGAGCCCTATTTGTTCGATACTCCGATCAGTCTTTCCTTAAGCGGTTTTTACTTCACGCGAAACTATTTTGATTGGGACGAGCAACGATTGGGTGGCCGGATTGGCTTGGGCTATCGCCTCACACCAGACTTGAGCGTCAGCCTCGGTTTGCGAATGGAAGACGTCAAGTTGTATGACCCGCGCGTCAACACTTCACCACAACTAAATGCCGGTTTGGGAAGCACCGATTTGTTCGTCGGACAATTCAGTATTGTCAACGACACCCGCGACCATCCGTTCTTGCCGACCGACGGAACGTACTTCTCAATGAGTTTGAGTCAAGCATTTGGCGAGGTTAGCTTCCCAAGGGCCGACATCGAAATGCGTAAGTACCGATTGATGTACGAACGAGCCGATCATTCCGGACGACACACACTGAGCTTCGGCACAAAGCTTGGTTTCTCCGGAAGCGACACGCCGATCTTCGAGAACTATTTTGCAGGTGGTTTTTCGACCATGCGTGGTTTTAACTTCCGCGGTATGGGACCTGTCGAAGGCGGCGTCCGGGTCGGTGGTGAGTTTCAATGGCTGAACTCCGTGGAATACATGTTCCCATTGACTTCTGATGATATGATCCGGGGCGTGACTTTTGTTGATTTTGGTACCGTCGAAGAAGACACGCGACTGAATTGGGATTCTTTTCGGGTAGCTCCAGGTTTTGGCTTACGTGTTCACATGCCTGCTGCTGGCATGGGAGGCGCGCCACTTGCCTTCGACTTCGCGTTCCCAATCAACAAGCTCGGAACGGACGACCGACAGGTCTTCAGCTTCTACATGGGATTCACGCGATAACCTAAAACGAGCGGTTCAACTGGCGAGGGTGCGTCGTTTTGCCCGGAAAAAACGTAGATTTGCACGGGTTGCATTGACGAAAGGCCGAAAGGCGTTAAAATCGCTGCTTCAAAAATCAAAAGATTGAAAAGGCTTTTCGACCATGAAAGACAAAATTCATCCCGACTATCGCTTCGTCGTTTTCAAGGACAAGACGGCGGATTTCGCGATCCTCACTCGCTCGACCATCCGCACAACGGAAAAGATCAAGTGGGAGGACGGCAAGGAATATCCAGTTTTCTACGTCGATATCTCCAGTGCCTCTCATCCGTTTTATACGGGTCGACAGACTTTCGTTGACACCATGGGCCGTGTCGACAAATTCCGCAAGAAATTCGGCGAAAAATACCAGTCAACCGAAAAAGAAACCAAGAAAAAGCCCGCGAAGAAGAGCTAGTTTTTCTGCCGGCTTCTTGAGCGCAAGTTGAAACTCTTTCGGGTCAATACTCGTTTTGTAACGCGCGCTCGGCGGTTTCGTTAATCGTTCTTGCGGAGCGGCGCACTGCCATAGGGTGGAACAATCAGCGCAATCCCAAATCCAGCCAACACCCATTCGATCAACGATACGTACAAGCCATCCATAATAAACGGCCATGGAAACCGATACCAAATGGCCCATGAAGTACTGAGCGATAACCAACTCGCGACGCCAATCAAGACGATGAGCGACCAGCGCGTCAAAAATCGACAGCGATCGGAAAGATGACTGGCGACGAATGCGACGACTAAGGCGGCCAGGATATTAAAGAAAGCCTCTCCCCCCAATTGTTGGCCTGACATCATTTCTTCGCCGCGCGGAGCAACAATGGAAATCACGGCTGGGCCATCCTTGTAGAGTTTTCCCACTCGGTCCCACTCCGCCGTCTGCTCTGCTTCCGACATTGATGGAAAACTGGGGTTCATTGCCGGGAACCCATAAATGCCCGGTTCATTGACGTGCTTAGCAAAAAATTGTAACAGTTTAGTCTAATTTTAGTTTGGTTTTTGCGATTGAGTTTTTTGAATGGAAGCGATCGAGCAAGTTGGATTTTGATTTGAATGAAAGATGGCCTGTGCTGGTTTGCGATTTTTGCCCCGGCGGATGAGGATCGCGCAGCAGCGAGCCGACTTGAAACCGGAATGGTCCCAAGGGATCTTGAACGCATCGAGCCAGTGCGCGAGCGACTGCCTGGCTATCCAGGGCGATGGAAGGGAGTTGGAGAAACCGGCTT
>WBZS01001018.1_pt1 | contig 25651 bp, 22 predicted proteins | sample 5204201 | NCBI WGS metagenome assembly WBZS01 (sample SAMN12344357, study PRJNA552823) | activated sludge metagenome | biome: Activated sludge suspended growth; feature: Nitrification reactor; material: Wastewater; isolation source: activated sludge from nitrification reactor of wastewater... | reverse complement strand
GGCTGCTGCGCCGGGCGCTCGAACTAGCCCACGACAAGGCCGGCGGCGACGAGTGGCTGGACGCCTCCGTGATCAAGCAGCAGATCAAGCGGCTGGACCCGTCGTTCCACGAGAAGTCGCTCGGCTACAGCTCCTTCGGCGACTTCCTGAAGTCGCGCAACAACCTCGCCGAGGTCGAGAAGGCCGCCAACGGCCAACGCGTGCGTGCGCGCCCGGTGGAGGATTGATCCGCGGAACCGCGATCGCCACGGCTGGACGCCGCCCCCGTAGCCCTCCTGCTTCTCGTCGCGGCTCCGGGCCGCGTTTACGCCTGTAAGTGACCCACGCGCCAGGTGTACCTGGCGGAAAGGGAACTACCGGGGGCGGATGTATGACCAGCCCCCGGCAGGGCCGCCCGATGAGCGAGCGCGCCGCGCCGACGGCGTCCGGACCGCACTTCCCCCGATCATCCGGCATCCTCGGTAGCGTGGGCGCTGGTGGGGCATCGACGCGCCCACCGGGACCGACGAAGACCAACGAAGGAGCGGACATGGCCACCGATTGGGCTGCCGACATCAAGAAGTACGCCCCCGACGCCGACGACGCGGTCGTCGCGAAGCTGCTGTCGACCTACCGCCTCGTGCTGAGCAGCCGGGACTCCGCCTACGTGGCGACCTCGGACGCCACCGAGGTGTCGACGGTTCGGGAACGATTCCTCAAGGGCAAGCTGGGCCTCACCCAGGACGACGCCACGCTCGATGCCGCCATCGCCGACGTCGCCAAGATGATGAAGGCCGACCGCACCAAGAGCCGCGCCACGGTCTACTACCTGCTCGCCGACAAGTTCGACAAGCTCGGCGTCTTCAAGTGAGACCGGGGCGGCGCCGCGGCTAGAGGAGCGCGCGGATGTCCGCCTCGATGTCCTCGGGTGCCACGGTCGGCGCGTAGCGACGCACGACGCGTCCGGACCGGTCGAGCAGGAACTTGGTGAAGTTCCACTTGATCGCGTCCCCCAGCAGCCCGGACTGCTCCGCGCGCAGCCACGCGAACAGCGGGTGGGCGGCGCGGCCGTTCACGTCCACCTTGGCGAACATCGGGAAGGTGACCCCGTAGTTCAGCCGGCAGAAGTCAGCCGTCTCGGCGTCGTCGGCGTACTCCTGGTTCGCGAACTGGTCGCACGGGAAGCCGAGCACCACGAGCCCCTCGTCGCGCAACCCCGCGTACAGTCGCTCCAAGCCGTCGAACTGGGGAGTGAGACCGCACTTGGACGCGGTGTTGACCACCAGCACGACCTTGCCCAGGTACTCGTCCAGGCGTTGGTCACGGCCGGTGATCGTCGTGGCCTCGAAGCTGGCCAGTGTCGTCATGCAGTCCTCCATGTTCGTCGTCGGGGTCACGCTACCCGGCGGCCCAACCCGAAGCCGGTGGCTCATGAGAGACCTGGTGATCCCGCCCGGGCCCGGCCTGCCGCACGGCCTGGTGATCGCGGACGCCGACCTGATCGAGCGCTACTCGCGGTCGTCCGGGCCCGGCGGCCAGGGCGTCAACACCACGGACTCGCGCGTGCAACTCTCGTTCGACATCGCCGCGGCGTCCGGCCTGGACGCCGCCCAGCGGGTCCGGCTGCTGCGGCGACTCGGGCCGCGCCTGGACGGCACGGTGCTCACGATCGACGCGTCGGAGTTCCGCTCGCAGCTGCGCAACCGGGACGCCGCCCGGCGCCGCCTCGCCGCCCTGCTCGCCGACGCCCTCGCCCCGCCCCCGCCGCCACGCAGGGCCACGCGGCCCAGCCGCGCCTCGATCGACCGGCGCCTGGCGGGCAAGCGGCACCGCAGCGAGCTCAAGCGCCGGCGGAGCCGTCCGGGCGAGGAGTAGCCCCCCGCAGCTTCTCCAGCCGCGCGGTCAGCAACTCGACGCGGTGCGCGTTGCCGTGCAGCGCCAGGTAGCGGCCGCCGAACAGCGCGAGCAGCGCGTCGTCCAGCCTTCGCACCGCGCCGGGCGGGTAGCGGTAGCCCATCCGCTCGGTCAGCGCGGCGGAGTCGACGCCCGCCAGCAGCCCGGACAGCTCGCGCAGCGACGTGATGCCGAGTTCGAGCAACAGCCCGGACATCCAGGCGTAGTGGTCGGCGCGCGACCAACCCGCCTCGGGGTAGTGCCCGGCGAGGAAAGCCGACAGGTCCTGATGGCCGATGCGCGGATCGTCGGCGTCCGCTTCGGGGGCCTCGTCGGTCATCCGCTCACGCAACCGGTCGCGGATCACCTCGAACTCCCGGTCGGCGAGCTCGAGCAGGCCGGCGGCCAGCGTGAACCGCCGGTCGAGGTCGGGGGCCAGCTCCTCGGGGATGGTCCCCTTGTAGCGGATGTCGTGCTCGAACTGCGCCCACGCGTGCTGCAGCACGGTCCGGATCTGGATCTGCGCGCTCGAGACCCGCACCCCCGCGGGGGTCGGGCCGTTCGTCCACGACGGGTCCAGCGCCACCTGCAGGTGCCGGCTCGCGTAGCCGAACCGGCCCGCGCTGGCGGTCTGGAGCCCCAGGTCGAGGTCGCTGACGACGGGCAACTGGTCGGCGATCAGCCCCGCGACCGCGGCGACATCGCCGCTCACGTAGGTGAGCACCCGCACGCCGATCTGGTCGGTGACGTCGCGCAACGGATCGGCGTAACGGGGCCGCCCGGCGTCCGAGCGGGTCGTCTTGAGGGCGAACGAGGCCACGCCCTTCCCGCGCGCGGCGATGTTGAGGTAGTCGATGCCGGCGTCGTCCAGCACCGTCTGCAGCCAGGCGGCGAGCCGATGTGCCAGCTCCTCGACCTCGGGCTGGAGCTGCGCGTACGCCCGCACCGCGTCCCGGATGGCGGCCGCCACATCGTGGTCTGCCGTGGCGGCATCCGGGACCGGGGTCGCCGCATCTCGGACGGACGCCGCCGCGTCCGCCTGAGGCACCGGTTGCCGGGGGGTGGGGGTGTGTCCCTGTGGCAGCGTCGGCGTGACGATGAAGCCGGACGCCGCGTCCCCGTAGGTGGTCAGCGATGCCGGACGCCGCCCCGCCAGCTGGGCGACGTACGCGGCAACGACGGCGTCCAGCTGATCCTCGGCGCGGCGCAGCTCGCTCTTGCGGGCGGCGTCGGTGACGGTGGTGGTGAGGGCGACCCACTCGGGGCGGCCGGCGAGGTGGAGGGGCGGGGTGGCGGCGTCCAGGCTCTCCAGGGCCGCGACGAGTCGCAGCATCTCGGCGTGCAGCGTGGGGAACGGGCGGTTGGAGCGCTGCTTGTACTTCAGCGTGCGGCCGAGGCGGAACAGCGCGACGAGCGCCGGGTGCGGGTAGACCTCGATGGCGCGGCGGGGGGCGCTGGGGTCCGGGGCGATGGACAGCGCGAGGCGGGTCGCCAACCGGGCGGCGCGAGGGACGCCGCTCAGCTCGGATTTGCCAGCATTCACCGGGTGCGCGCCCGCGTCGAAGCGGGCGAAGTCGCGGTTGAGGGCCGTCTCGGCTGGCCGGTTGCCCGTGTCGTTCGTGACGATCAGCGGGGCGTCGATGCCGACGATGCAGTCGCCGGCGACGAAGGGGGCCAGCGCGTCGACGATCGTGTCGTCGGTGGTGGCGCGGGAGAGGTGGATCAGCGTGCCGTCCGCGTCCAGCACGGCGAGCCCGGACGGCGCCCGGTCGCCCCACGCGAGGTCGATGCCCACGTAGTGCATCGCGCCTCCTCTCGCCGCCTGGTCCGGACTCTATCCCCGCCCATGATGGTGGGGTCGAGCACGGGCAAGAGCGCGACCCAGGGGCAGTTGGCGCACCAGCGTCTTGTCGGCGTAGAAGGCGCGGTCGACGTCGACGGTCGTGAGCCCCGGCGTCCGGGCCCAGCACGACAGGTGGACGCTCGCGGGCTCCGTGGCGTGCAGTCCGACCAGGGCCGCGGCCACGCCGACGGGGTCGGACGCCCGCGCGTGCGGCGCCAGCAGATGGCGGACGCCGAGGCGGGCGCGGCGCTCGGCGTCCGGGACGTGACGCACCGGGAGCACCGAGGAGGTCGCCATGACGGCACCCTAGTGTCAGGCTTGCGTTCATGGACGCCGTGCTTGCGGACCTTGCCGGGTGCCTCGTGGGAGTGAGCGGGGTGCGTGCGGTGGCACTCGGCGGCAGCCGGGCGCGGGGGACGCACGCGCCGGATTCCGACTACGACCTCGGGCTGTACTACGAGGCGCCGCTCGACGTGGCCGCGCTGGGGGAGTTGGCGCGCGAGGTGGGCGGCCCCGCGGCCGAGGTGACGGAGCCGGGCGCGTGGGGACCGTGGGTCGACGGCGGCGGGTGGCTGCGAATCGAGGGCGTCGCGGTCGACTGGTTGTACCGCGATCTCACCCGCGTGCGGCGGGCGTGGGCGGACGCCCAACAGGGGCGTTACCAGTTCCACAGCCAGGTCGGCCACCCGCTCGGCGTGCCCGACTTCACCTACGTCGCCGAGGTCGCCGTCGCTGTCGTGCTGGCGGACCCCCGCGGCGAGTTGGGCGCGTTGCAGCGGGAGTTCGCCCGGTACCCCGAACCACTCTCGGACGCACTCGTGCGCGGACTCTGGGAAGCCGACTTCCTCATCGCCGGCGCGCGCAAGGCCGTGACCAGGGGGGATGCGACGTTCGTCTCCGGGTGCCTGTTCCGGGCGGTCGAGCTGTGCGCCCACGCGCTGCACGGGCGGGCGGGTAAGTGGGTCACGCACGAGAAGGGCGCCGTCGCGTCGGCCGCGCGGCTACCGATCGCGCCGCCGGGCTTCGGCGAGCGGGCCCACGGCGTGTTCGCGCTGGTCGGCGTGACGCCGCCTGAACTCACCCGAGCGCTGGACGCCGCCGCGGAGCTTGTCCAACAGACGCGCGCCGCCTGCGGCGACGGTCCTCGACAGCGACCGTGTCTTTGCTGATCAGCGGGCCGGACCACCGAGCGCGCCCTCTACCATGTGATCCGCGGCCGTCCGGCTGTTCGCAGATCTCCTGAGGGGCCGTCGTGAACCAGAACATCCCGTTGGCCGTCTTGATCACGGTCCTCACAACCGTGCTGTTCGCGTGGGCCGCGACCCTGCAACATCAGGCGGTGGGGGACGAATCGGGCGGAGCCGACCAGCAGGACACGCTCGGCGGCGGCCACTTGGTCGCCCTGCTTCGCTCCCCGCGCTGGTGGCTGGGCATGGGGCTGAACGCGGCGGGTGCCGCCCTGTCGGTGGTCGCGCTGCTGATGGCTCCGGTGACGGTGGTCCAGCCTCTGGCCATCCTGGCGGTGCCGTGGACGGTCCTGATGGCGAGCCGGATCCACGGCCACCGCGTCCTGCCCGCCGTGTGGGGCGCCGTAGCCCTGGCGATCGCGGGCACGGCCTGGTTCGCGGTGGTCGCCGTGCAACACGCCGTCGAGCACGACGTGTTCGACGATACGGGCCTCGTCGTCGGGTCCATGGTGGTCTTCGCCGTGGCTGCGGCGCTGGCCCTGGTGGGCGCGCGTGGACCGCGGGCCTGGCGCTGCTTCGCCTGGGCGTCCGCCGCCGCGGTCATCTTCGGCCTGGAGTCGGGGCTGGTCCGTGCGCTGGGTGAGTTCCTGTACGCCGGCACCTGGCGGGGGTCGGTGACGTTTTGGGCCGTGGTGGTGTTGCTGGTGATCGGGGCCGTCATCGCCACCGTCTTCCAGCAGCAGGCCTACGCGAACGGTCCCGCCGAGATCGTGGTCGGCGCCCTCAACGCGATCGGCCCCGTCACCGCGGTGCTGTTCGGCATCGCGGTGTTGGGCGAAGGCGCCGCCCTCACCCCGACGGCCTCCGTCATGATGGTGATCGCCTGCGCCATCGCAGTGACCGGGGTGGTGCTGCTGTCGAGGTTCCACCCGACGTCGGCGCCGGTCGGCTGACCCGCTCAGAAGCAGACCGGCGAGTGTCCGGGCAAGGCCGGACGATGGGCGTCACCTCGCGGACATGCTTTCCGTGTGGAACGGTGTGCGCCGCGCTGTCGGGTGGTTCACCGGTTCGACGGCGGCGACGGTGCATCGTCCAGGTGGGCGCGGCGTAGGGCGTCCAGACGTTGATGGAGCTGGTCGGGGTCGTCGCCCAGGTCGGGGGCGTGGCCGCGGGTGGTGGGATCGATGAGGGCGCCCAGGTGTCCGAGCTGTACCAGGACGGGGATGGTGGCCAGTCCGAGCTCGGTCAGGGAGTAGCGGCCCTTCTGCCCGCGCGCGACGCCCGTCTTGGTCAGGAATCCGGCCGCGACCAGGTCGGACAGGCGCCGGGACAGCACTGGGCCGCTGATGTGTTCCTCACTTCCCGTGAGTAGCCCTCGGAACGAACGCCGGTCGTGCACGGCGATGTCGCGCAGGATGAGCAGGCTCCACTGGTCACCGAGCATTTCCAGGCTCCGGTTGATCGGGCAGGCCGACCGCGGGCTCGGGATCATCACACCTCCAACCGTGTAGTTGCATTCTGTTAGCAGTCAGCCTACACTCGACTAAGCAATAACACATTGCAACTACTTGCTGGGTGGTTCCCGGCGTGAGGAGCGCACGATGCAGGCTTTCGTCTTGGAGCGTTACGGCGCGCCGCTGCGGGCATTGTCCGTTCCAGAGCCCGTTCCCGCGCCCCACGAGGTGCTCGTGCGGATGGTTGCCAGCGGTGTCAACCACGCCGACGAGCGCACCCGGGTCGGGGAGTTCAAGAGGGTCTTCCGTCTCGACTTGCCCAAGGTGATGGGTGGGGAGCTGTCCGGCGAGGTGATCGGGGTCGGCGCCGACGTCACCGGCTTCGCGGTCGGCGACCGGGTCTACGGGTACACCGGGGTCGTGGGGATGGGGGCCTGGGCCGAGGTGGTCGCCGTGGACGCCGCTGCCCTGGCCCCCGCGCCCACGACGATCACCCTCGTCGAGACTGCCGCCCTGCCGGTCGTCGCGCTCACCGCATGGCAGGCTCTCGTCACGATCGGCCACGTGGAACGGGGGCAGACCGTCCTCGTCCACGGCGGCGCAGGCGGGGTCGGTTCGGTCGCCATTCAACTCGCCAAGCACCTGGGCGCCACCGTGGCCACCACCGCCTCGGCCGACTCAGCTGCCCTGGTTCGCGCGTTGGGGGCCGACCTGGTCATCGACTATCGCAGCGAGGACTTCGTCGAGCGCCTCGCGGGCATCCCGGTTGACGTCGTCCTCGATACCCAGGGCGGTGACATCACCGCCCGCTCGCTCCATGTGCTGCGACGCGGCGGCACCGTCGTCGGCATCGCCGGCACCCCCGACCCCGCCCTGGCAGACCAGGCCGGCGCCGGCCCGATCGTGAAGCTCGCCCTCAGCGTGCTCAGCTTCACCCTGCGCAGACGGGCACGCCGGCTCGGCGTCCACTACCGCTTCCTGTTCATCCAGCCCGACGGTGGCGCCTTGCGCCAGATCGCGGGACTGGTCGAGCACGACGTCCTGCGCCCCGTCATCGGCCGCATCCTGCCCTTCGGGGACACACTCGCCGCCCTCGACCAGCTCCTTGCCGGCGGCACCCGCGGCAAGGTGCTCGTCAGTTTCGATCCCCACATGGCTACGAGCCATGCCTGACGCCGCGCCCCACAGCGGGGGCGTGTGGTTGCGGTGAAGGTGCCCTGTCAGTGCACCTCCCGTCAGTGACTCCCCTGTGCGCGCACGACCCGGTTGACTCGAGTCCGGGGGTGCCAGGAGCCACCTGAGCAGCCGACGAAGAGAGGCGACGAAGTGGAGCGAGTGCCATGCGCCGGATAGTCATGCACCTTGCCTTGGCGATGGCCCTCGGCGCCTGCAGCACTGACGGCGCACACCAGCCACTGGAGCGGTCAAACCCCGTGATCCCCCCGCCGGCCTCGACGGGCAGCCCCGCGACCGGCGACAAGACGGACGCCACGGTCCAGACACAATCGGAGAGCAGCATGCAGATCCGCCTCGCGATCGGTGAGCAACGCTTCACCGCCACCCTCGACGACAGCGCCGCCACACGGGACTTGCTCGCCCAACTTCCCGTCACTCTCGACATGGTCGACCACGGCGGCGTCGAGAAGACCGGGCCACTGCCTCGTCCGCTCTCCCTCGCCGGACAGCCCGTGGGGGCGGACCCGGGCGTTGGCGACCTCGGCTACTACGCCCCCGGCAAGGACCTCGTCCTCTACTACGGCGACCAGTCCTACTTTCCGGGCATTGTCATCCTCGGCCGGCTGGACGGAGACGCCGCCAGCCGCATCGCCGCCATGAAGGGCCCCGTGACCACGACCGTCGACGCAGGGTGACACGCACGGAACTCCAGGACTTCCTCGGGCGGAGGTCGCAGCACGCTGGCAAACGACACGCGCGCTAGGCCGGTCCCATCGACAGGCCCCGCAGCAGCGCCTCGACGCAGCGCCGCACCGACGCTGCGAAGGCCGGCTCCGACAGGTAGGCGCTCGGGCCGGCTATCCGGTCGCGGACCAGCCCGTCCAGCATGGCGGCCACCGGCCCGGACGCCTGTTCGGCGTCCGGCACCTCCAGCCTGTGGAGAAGGTGCGCCAAGGTCGCGCGCAGGCTGAGCGCGTGTTGGTCCATGAGCGCAGCCAGTGCGGGCTGGCGTGTGGCTTCGAGCCGCAGCTCATACCTCGCGATCGCGCCGTCGCGGCGGGCTCTGGGGATGCCTACAACCAGGTCGACCAACACCTCTGCCGGTGACGAGTGGGACTCTGCTGTGAGGACGGCACCCGCATCCAGGGCGAGCAGTCGTTCGACGCAAGCAGCGAGCAGGGCTTGCCGCGTCCGCAGGTAGTAGGAGGTGGAGCCGGCGGGCAGCCCCAGTTCGGCGTCCACCGCCCTGTGCGTCAGTCCGCGCACTCCGCGGGTGGCGACCAAGCGGATGGCCGCGTCTGCGATCGCCGTGCGGCGCTCCTCCCCGAGCAACGCCTTCTCCGCCATGACGACCCCTTCCCACCCGCACTCTACAGACGTAGAGTAGCCACATGCGTACGGCAGTGGTGGTGGGCGCGGGGATCGGCGGGGTCACAGCCGCCGTCGCCCTGCAGCAGGTGGGTTGGCAGGTCACGGTGCTGGAGAGTGCGGAGACGATCGGCGAGGTTGGCGCCGGTTTGTCGATCTGGCCTTCGGCGGCCGCCGCGCTGCGCAGCCTTGGCGTACCCGGCCTCGCGTCCGACGCGACCGTTGGCGCGATGGGCATGCGCCTGGCCAGCGGTCGCTTGATCTTCGGTACCAAGGGCCTCGGCGAGAAGTCTCCGATGATGATCCATCGCGCGCAGTTGCACGATCGCATCACTCAGCAGTTCGGGCCGGCCGTCACCGTGCGCACCGGGTTCAGGGTCGCCGGTCTCGAGCAGGACGCCGCGAGCGCCACCGTGCGGGGCGAGGGTGAAGCGCTGCGCGCTGACCTCGTCGTGGCGGCGGACGGCCTGCGCAGCACCGTCCGGGCCGCGCTGCACCCCGGGTACCCCGGTCCGCGGTACTCGGGCTACACCTCCTACCGGGGCATCGCGGAGTACGAGATCGACGACGGCGGCGATGAGACCTGGGGGCGCGGACGCCGCTTCGGATTCGCGCGCCTCGTCGACGGCCGCATCTATTGGTACGGGACCCGCAACCAACCCGAACGGCGCCGGGACACCCTCGATGGCGTCCGCTCGGCCTTCGCGGGGTGGCACGATCCCATCCCGGCGCTCCTGGCAGCGACGACGACCCTGCTGCAGCACGACCTCTACGACCTCGCGTTGCCCCTGCCCCCCTTCGCGAGCGGACGCGTGGCCCTGCTCGGGGACGCCGCCCATGCCATGACGCCGAACCTCGGCCGAGGGGCGTGCGCAGCGATCGAGGACGCCGCCGCCCTCGGTCGGCACGTCGGCTCGACCCTCTCGGTGGAGGCGGGGCTCGAGGCGTACGACGCCGAGCGGCGTCCGGTCACCACCAAGCTGGTCCGCACATCGCGCCGGATCGGACAGCTCGGCCAAATCGAAGGTCCGGCCCTCGGTGGAGTGCGGGACGGCTTCCTCACCGCGGTCGGCGCGGTGTCCTCGCTCGGACGCCGCCCCTGAACCTCGATCCGGCAGTGAGCCACATGAGGAGCCGCATCTGCACCCGGCGTGGCCCGCGTCCCAGACCCAGCAGCGTTCGCCCCCGCACGTGACGTTTGCCCCAGGCAGATTCGACCCTTACGGGGGCAGACGTCACTTTCAGGGGCGCCTTCCTCGATCACCGCCTCTAGGGAGGCGACCCCGTCTTCGAAGGTGTTGAGGTAGTCGGCCGCGTCGCCTGGGGCGAAGGTGGCCGCCTCCTCGTCAGCCGGGCAGGTCCGGCATGACCCAGAACCCTGGCGCACCGGGCCTGATGGTCTGGTTGTGCGACGTGACCAGGTTGGCTCCGGCCACGTCGGCCAAGCCGACACCGAAGGCGTCCATCATCCGATCGTGATTCCACGTGAACATCGGCCGAGCGATGGGAGCCAAAACCGTCATCCAGCGTTTCGGTGTCTCGACCAGCCAAGCGAACCACACGTCGACGGTGACTGACGTGGCTTCAAGGACGAGCCTGCCCCGTCCCACGATGTCTCCCGAAGAGACGACGTCGATGTGGTGCAGCGGCTCGGCGCCGACGTTCTCGGTCTCGTAGACGAAGCCGTAGCCTGCGGGGGCCCGCACCGTGAATCGGTACACGGCGCCGAGCCCGCCGTCACCACCGGCTCGAACGACGTCCACCTGCTGCAGCCACGACCACCACCGTGGCCAGGACTCAACGGATGCGATGGCGTCCCAGACTCGGCCGGGGTCGCCCTCGAACGAGTAGCGACTGAGAAAGTGATACTGGGCTGCCATGATCCGTCCCCTCGGGGGGATCGCTCCCCGCGCCCCCGCTCAGGCAAAAAAGTTGCGCCACCATCATGCCATCGGACGTGCCACGCCTGGGGTGTCGGGCCGGTGCCGACGCCGTGCCGCTGCGCGAGCAGGTCGGACGGCTGGACCCGGCGCCGCAGTGGGTTGTCGATCAGGTAGGCGCGCACCTCCGGGACCGGGAACTCCACGACGTGCCGGACGATGCGAACGACTGAATGCAGACCCACCACAGCTACGGGCAGCGCATCAGCGGCGGGTTTAGCCCCGCTGCATGTCCACGAACCGGCTGAGTGCGCCCTGGAAGGCCACGGGCAGGACGTCGGTGGCGCCGTTGCGGTGCTTGGCGATGATGAAGTCAGCCTCGCCCTGTCGGGCGCTGTTCTTGTCGTAGGCGTCCTCGCGGTGCAGCAGGATCACCACGTCGGCGTCCTGCTCCAGCGACCCGGACTCGCGCAGGTCGCTCAGCATCGGACGCTTGTCCTGGCGCGCCTCGGGGCCACGGTTGAGCTGCGAGAGCGCCACGACCGGCACCTCCAGCTCCTTGGCGAGCAGTTTGATCTGCCGGGAGAACTCCGACACCTCGATCTGCCGGCTCTCGACCCGCTTGCCGGACGTCATCAGCTGCATGTAGTCGATCACGATCAGCTTCAGGTCGAACCTTTGCTTGATGCGGCGCGCCTTGGCGCGGATCTCCATCATGGTCAGGTTGGGGGAGTCGTCGATGAACAGTGGCGCCCGCGACACCTGCGCAGTCTTGGCCGAGATGCGCGCCCAGTACTCCTCGCTCATCTCGCCCTTGCGGATGTGGTTCAGCGGCACCCCCGACTCGGCCGCCATGAGCCGCATCACGATCTCCGACTTCGTCATCTCCAGGCTGAAGAACACGCTGCACAGGCCGTGCTTGATGGACGCCGCCCGCGCGAAATCCAGCCCCAGGGTCGACTTGCCCATGCCCGGACGCGCCGCCACGATGATCATCTGCCCCGCGTGCAGGCCGTTGGTCAGGTGATCGAGATCGATGAACCCCGTCGGGACGCCGGCCATCACCCCGTGCTGCGACAGCGACTCGATCTCGTCGAGCGTGATCTCGACGAGCTCGGACAAGGGCTGATAGTCCTCCGATGCCCGGTTCTCGGCCACCTCGTAGATCGCCTGCTGGGCGCGGTCGACGATCTGGTTGACGTCGCCCTCGGCGGCGTACCCCATCTGGCTGATCTTGGCGCTGGCGTCCACCAGCCGCCGCAGCACCGCCTTGTCGCGGACGATCTCGGCGTAGTACGTGGCGTTCGCAGTCACCGACACCGCCGAGACGAGTTCGTGCAGGTAGATGTGCCCGCCGACCTGCGCTAGGTGCCCGCCCTTCGACAGGTTGTCGGCGACCGTGATCGCGTCGACCGGCTCGCCGCGGCCGTACTGGTCCATCACCGCGTCGAAGATCAGCTCGTGCGCCAGCCGGTAGAAGTCATGGCCCTTGAGCACCTCGGTGACCTCGCCGATCGCATCCTTGCTCAGCAGCATCGCCCCCAGCACGGACTGCTCGGCCGCCAGGTCCTGCGGCGGGGTGCGGTCGCCCGCGTACCCCCGCTCGAACGGGACGACGTTGTTGCCCGCCCAATCGCCCGCATCATGCTGCCCCATGCGCTGCTGACCCCTGCTGTCGAGCGACACCGCGACCCCTCTCCCCGCCCTGGGAACCAGCCAAGACCCCGCCACCGACATTCTTCGAACGCGCCTGCCCGCCCTGCCGCCGACACCCCACACCCGTCGCGACGACCGGGTGAGGGGGTCATCCGGAGCGCGACCGGTGCTGAACGTATCCCAGTCGGGGGCGTCCGCGTCGGAGGCGGGACCAGGGCCCCTGTGGAAAACCTGGGGACGCCTGTGGATGCACGCCGCAATCCGCTGTGTGCGACACGCCGTCGGGCTGGGGAAGGGATAGAACTTCCCGCCGACACTCCGATCTGGCTACGCCTGTTGCCCGGATTGCCTGTGGGTGGACGAATCAGTCCGCCGTTTGGACGCCGCCCGGCGCCGCCCCGGCGTGTCGTACCGATTGGCCCCGCGACGCTCGTCCACGACGAGTTGTCCACAGGTGAGCCGTCCCGCCCACCAGGGAATATCATCCCCCTGGGGGACGTTGAGGACGGGTGTGAGGGTACCCCCACGGGGTATAGTGAGCTGCGAGGAGAAACGCATGACGATGGTTGACCTGTCCGACGCCACCGGGGCCGCACCCGCGGCGTCCGGCTGTTGCGGCGGCACGGAGGCGTCCTGCGCCGACGAGTCGTGCGGCAACGACGCCAACCACCACCACGGCTACATCACCGCCAAGGACAACTACCAGCGCCGGCTGCGCCGCATCGAGGGTCAGGCCCGCGGGCTGCAGCGCATGGTGGAGGAGGAGAAGTACTGCATCGACATCCTCACGCAGATCTCCGCCATGACCAAGGCGCTGCAGTCGGTGGCCCTAGAACTGCTGGAGGACCACATGAGCCACTGCCTGCTGGCCGCCGCCCAGGCCGGCGGCAGTCAGGCAGAGGACAAGATCCAGGAGGCGTCCGAGGCGATCGCACGCCTCGTCCGTAGCTGAGCACACCGAACCGAGAACGAAGGAGAAACCCATGATCGACCTGAGCCTGAAGGACACCAAGGCGACCGGCGGGGGCTGTGGCTGCGGCTGCGGCGGGCATGAGCAGGCGGCGGATGCTGCCACCTCCACCGCCACCGCCACCGCGCCCGCGTGCGAGTGTGGTCCCGATTGCACGTGCGGCTGCCAGGAGGGCAAACCCTGCACCTGCGGCACGGCGGACGCCGGCGCCACCGTGGCCGACTACACCATCGCGGGCATGACCTGCAGCCACTGCGTCAAGGCCGTCACCGAGGAGGTCTCGGCGCTGCCCGGGGTCACCGACGTGCAGGTCGACCTCGACTCGGGTGCACTGAAGGTCACGTCGCAGGGCCCCGTCGACGTCGACCGCATCGTGGAGGCTCTCGCCGAGGCCGGCGACTACACCCTCGTCTGACCGGTTGTCCCCAGGCCCACGGGGACAACCGACCGACATCCTTCGCCAGGACGTGCCCGTCCTCGGCGCGGCGCCCCCGGCGTCCGCCGACCACACGCACGCTCCTCCGCATCCAAGGAGCAACACCGTGACCATCGACCACCTCGGCCCGACCCCGACCGACGTCCGCGCCGCGACCGAACTGGACATCTCGGGCATGACCTGCGCCTCCTGCGCCGCCCGCATCGAGAAGAAGCTCAACCGCGTGGACGGCGTGACGGCGTCCGTCAACTACGCCACCGAGCGGGCCAAGGTCCTGCACCCGCCCGCCATGAGCGTGGAGCAGCTGATCGGCGTCGTGCGCGACACCGGCTACGACGCCGCCCTGCCCGACCCGGTCACGCCCCCACCGGACCGCGCCGCCGCGCTCAAACGCGACCTGGTGCTCAGCGTCGTCTTCAGCGTGCCGGTGATCGCCATGGCCATGGTGCCGGCCCTGCAGTTGCCCGGCTGGCAGTGGCTGTCGCTGGTCCTGGCCACCCCGGTCTACCTGTGGGCCGGCCGGCGGTTCCACGCGTCGGCGCTGGTGAACGCCCGCCACGGCGCGACCACCATGGACACCCTGATCTCGCTCGGCACCACCGCCGCCTACGCGTCGTCGGTGTGGGCGCTGCTGTTCACCCACGTGGGCATGATCGGCTACACGCACCCGTTCGAGTTCAGCCTCGGACGCACCGACGGCGCCGCAGTCTACTTCGAGGCCGTGACCGGCATCGTGACGTTCCTGCTTGCCGGGCGCTGGTTCGAGGCCCGGGCCCGCGTCCAGGCGTCCGATGCGTTGCGGGCGTTGCTGAGCCTGGGGGCGTCCGAGGCAACGGTGCTGCGCGACGGCGTCGAGACCCTCGTGCCGCTGGACGCCCTGGCCGTCGGCGACGAGTTCGTCGTCCGGCCCGGCGAGAAGATCGCCACCGACGGGGTGGTGGTCTCGGGCGCGTCGGCGGTCGACGAGTCGATGATCACCGGGGAATCGCTGCCGGTCGACAAGGGTCCCGGCGAGCGCGTGATCGGGGCGACGGTGAACGCCAATGGACGCCTCGTCGTCCGGGCGACGGCGCTGGGGGCCGACACCGAGCTGTCGCGCATGGCGCGCCTCGTCGAGGACGCCCAGACCCGCAAGGCCCCCGTCCAGGCCCTGGCCGACCGCATCTCGGGGGTGTTCGTGCCGATCGTGCTGGCGCTCGCGGCCGTCACGCTCGCCGGCTGGCTGATCGCGGGGGAGTCGGTGGTGTTCGCCGCCACCGCCGCCGTCGCGGTCCTGATCATCGCCTGCCCCTGCGCGCTGGGGCTGGCCACGCCCACCGCGCTGCTGGTCGGCACCGGACGCGGCGCCCGGCTCGGCATCGTGATCGGTGGCCCGGACGTGCTCGAGCGGGCCCGACGCATCGACGCCGTGGTGCTCGACAAGACCGGCACCATCACCGCCGGTGAGCTGCGGGTCGTGGCCACCACCGGCGACGGCGTCACCCAGGCCGAGGTGCTGCGGCTGGCCGGCGGTGCCGAGTCCGGTTCCGAGCACCCGATCGCGGGGGCGATCGTGGCCGCGGCCTCGGCGTCCGGACCCCTCGGTGAGGTCGACGGCTTCGCGAACGTCCCGGGCGAGGGGGTCTTCGCGCGCGTCGACGGCGAGCGGGTCGGCGTCGTGCGTCCGGACGCCGCCGCGCCCCTGTCCGGCGTGCTGGCCGGTGCCGTGGACGCCGCGGAGGCGTCCGGGGGCACTCCCGTCGTGGTCACCCGGGGCGGAGTCCCGGTCGGGGTGGTCGCGCTCGCGGACACGCTGAAGCCGACCTCGACGGCGGCGGTGGCGCGCCTCAAGGCGCTCGGGCTGACGCCGGTGCTGCTGACCGGCGACAACGAGCGCGCGGCGCGCGCGGTGGCCTCGAGCGTGGGCATCGACCGGGTGGTGGCGGGGGTGCGTCCGGAGGGCAAGGTGCGTGTCGTCCGCGACCTCCAGGACGCCGGGCTGCGCGTGGCGATGGTCGGCGACGGCGTCAACGACGCCGCCGCGCTGGCGGCGTCCGACCTCGGCATCGCGATGGGGTCGGGCACCGACGCGGCCAAGCAGGCGGCGGGCATCACCCTGATGCGCTCCGACCTCATGCTCGCCGTCGATGCGGTGCGCCTGTCGCGGGCGACGCTGCGGACGATCCGGGTGAATCTGTTCTGGGCGTTCGCCTACAACGTGGCCGCCCTGCCCCTGGCGGCGTTCGGCATGCTCACCCCGATGATCGCGGGCGCGGCGATGGCCTTCTCGAGCGCGTTCGTGGTCGGCAACAGCCTGCGGCTGCGGGGGTTCCGGGCCGAGTCCTGACCCGGCCGCCGCGCCGACACTCCATTGATTCGCCCGAACGCCGGAGATTGCGCGGACTTTGAGCGAATCGATGGAGTGTCGGCGCGGCGGAGCGCGCAGAGCATGAAGCGAGAGCAATCACTCGACGACGCCGTCGACGTACAGCCAGCGGCCGGCCTCGCTGACGAAGTGGCTCGTCTCGGTCAGCGCGCCGGCCCGCCCGCCGGACTCGAAGCCGGCCGTGAACCGGACGGTGCCGCTGGTGTGGAACGGCGTGCCGTCGATGATCCGCTGGATGCTCAACCCGGTCCAGCGCAGCCGCGGGTCCAGCCCGACGCGTGCCGGACGGGTCGACGGATGCCACGTCTCGAGGAGGTATGAATCGTCGCCGAGCACGAACGCGCTGTACCGGGACCGCATCAGCGCCTCGGCCGTCGGCGCGAGAGTCCCGCGGTGGTAGCCGCCGCAGCATGCGTCGTAGCCGCGCCCGCTGCCGCACGGGCAGGACGCGCTCACGACGCCGCCGTCGGCGGGATCGCGTGCATCGACTCGGGCACCACGCGCCGCTCGGCCAGCGCGCGGTACATCTCGATGATGTCGGCAGACTGGCGCTCGATGGTCCACCACGACGCCATCTCGCGGCTTCGAGCCTGCGCGCGCGCCCGGAACTCCGGGTCCTCGAGCCGGATCAGCATCCGAACCAGCTGCCGGGCCAGCGCCTCGGGGGTGGGCCGGGCGAAGAGCCCGTTCACGCCCTCGTCGACGACCAGCCGCAGCTCGTCGTCCACCGACACGATCGGCAGCCCGGCGTGGGCCGCCTCGTGCAGCACGAGCGCCTGGGTGTCCGTCAGCGACGGGAAGGCGAACACGTCTGCCGACTCGTAGTAGGGGGTCAGCTGGTCGCGGGGCACCTGCCCGACCAGGGTCACCCCACCGCGGCGGCGCGCCCGCCGCAGCCGCTGCTCCAGCACCTTGGCCGTGCGCCAATCCCCGACGATCATCAACTCGGCGTCGGGGATCTCCTCCCGCACCCAGGCGAACGCGTCGATCAGCAGCTCGATGTTCTTCTCGGCGGCGATTCGGCCGACGTACAGGATCCTCGGACCGGACGCCGGCGCCAGCGGCGGCCCCGGCGGCAGGGCGTCGGCCCCGTTCGGAACGACGCGGATGTGGCTCCCCGGCGCCAGCTCCCGGACCCGCACCGCGGTCTTGTCCGACGGCGTCGTCACCAGGTCGGCCGCCTCGAGCATGTCGTGCGCGGCGTTGATCAGGTTGCGCCGCGACATGCCCCGGTGCAGCCACCGGACGCTCAGCCACCGCCGCATGTCCTTCAGAGCCGGCCGCTTCATGCCGTTCGTCGTGACCCGCAGCAGGCGGTAGTACGCATCCAGGAACGGGGCCAGCGCCGAGTAGTGGTCGGCGTAGGCCTCGAAGTCGGTGTGCCACGTGACCATGAGCGGAACCTCGGCCCGGTCGGCCGCCCAGACGCCGAGTAGGCCGACCGTGCCCAGCCCGTGCACGTGGATGACGTCCGGCGGGTCGGCGGCGAACCGCTCCAGGGCGGCCTCGAAGCCGCGCCCGTTCGCCACCGCCATCGGCAGCCCTGGCAGCCGCAGTGAAGGCAACCGCAGTTCGCTGCGCCCGGGGTGGTCGCGGTACGGGTTGGGGCCGTCGCAGGCCGGGGCCACGACCTCGACCTCGAACCCGGCCGCCAGCAGCTCGCCCTCCAGGAACTGCACCGCGTACAGCAGCCCGCTGTGCCCCGGGCCGTACATGTCGGTGAACAGGGCCACGCGCAGCGGACGCTCCTCGGGGGCCTCCGACGCCGGGTCTCCCGGCGCAGCGACCGGGGGGACGCCGGACGGCCCCGTCCCGTTCCCCGCCGCGTCACCCGCAGCGTCGTCTTCCAGCACTCGTCGGCCCTCCTCGTCCCCGGCAGTCTAACGGGGCCTCACAGCGAGCCGTAGCGCTCCTTGGCCCGCTGGATCGCGGCCACGTAGCCGCCGCGCTCGGTGGCGTCCGCGTCGGCGATCATGGGCAGGGCGACCATGCCGCGCACCTGGTCCAGCGACGCGAAACCCTTGCGCTGCAGCCAGCCCTGCAGCCCGGCGACCAGGTCGGCCGAGTGTCCGCGCCCGTGCCGGATCAGGGACGCCGTGGTCATCACCACGTCCGCCCCGGCGAGCAGGTACTTCACCACGTCCTCGGAGGTCTCCACGCCCGTGGACCCCGCCAGCGACGCCGTGGTGTGGTTGCGCAGCGCGGCGATCCAGGTGCGCGGCAGGCGGCCCTCGTGCGCGGTGGACAGCTCGAAGCCGGACTCCATCGCGAGGGTGTCGACGTCCACGTCCGGCAGCAGGAACCGGTTGAACAGCACCAGCCCGGACGCCCCGGCGTCCACCAGCTGCAGCGCCACGTTGCCGGGCGAGCTGAAGAACGCGCTCATCTTCACCGACACCGGGATCGACACCGCCTGCGCGACGGCCGACACGATGTCGCGGTGCCGGTCGACGACCAGGCCGCCCGTGGTCTTGACGTCGCCCGGCACGAAGTAGATGTTCAGCTCCAGGGCGGCGGCGCCGGCGTCCTGGAGCTCGCGGGAGAACTGCACCCACCCGCCCAGGTCGGACCCGTTCAGGCTGGCGATGACGGGCACGTCGATCGCCTTGACCGAGCGCTCCACCAGCGACAGATACGTGTACGCCGCGCTGCGCGTGGTGATGGGGGCGCTGGGGAAGTAGTCCAGCGCCTCGGGGAACGACTCCTCGTGCGCCTCGACGAGCGCGATCTCGCGGGCGACCTCGCCGCGCAGCTGCTCCTCGAACAGCGAGTAGAGCACCACGGCGGACGCCCCGCCCTCGGCCAGGCCGCGGACGCCGCCCAGCGTCTGCGACAACGGCCCGGCGGAGGCGACGACCGGGTGGGCGAGCTCGAGCCCGAGATAGCGGGTGGTCAGGTCCATCGTCACTCCTTGGCGTCCGTGGCGAACTCGGCGGCGCTGCGCATGGCCATCTGCTCGTAGTCCCGCCACCGGCGATCGACCTGCGCCTGGCCGAACTCGAGCATGCGCTCGGCGCCGACGGGGTCGGTGTTTTTGAGCATCCGGAACCGCAGCTCGTTCTCGTGGTACTTGCGCAGCGGGAACCTCGGCCGCGGGCTGTCGAGCAAGAACGGGTTCATGTCCTGGTCGCGCAACACGGGGTTGAACCGCATCAGCGGCCAATGCCCCGAGTTGACCGCGAGGTATTGCTGGTCGAGGCCCTTGCGCATGTCGATGCCGTGGGCGATGCAGTGGCTGTACGCCAGGATCAGCGACGGGCCGTCGTACGCCTCGGCCTCCCGGAACGCCTTCAGTGTCTGCTGCGGGTCGGCGCCCATGGCGATGCGGGCCACGTACACGTTGCCGTACGCGATGGCCTGCAACGCGAGGTCCTTGCTGATCGTCTGCTTGCCGCCGGACGCGAACTTGGCCACCGCGCCCATCGGCGTGGCCTTGGACGCCTGCCCGCCGGTGTTGCTGTACACCTCGGTGTCGAGCACCAGCACGTTCACGTTGCGCCCGGACGCCAGCACATGGTCCAGGCCGCCCGAGCCGATGTCGAACGCCCAGCCGTCGCCGCCGACGATCCACACCGAGCGGCGCAGCAGGTGGTCGGCCACCGACCGCAGGTCGGCGGCCCGCGGGCCGTCCATGCCGTCTAGCAGGTGCTTGACCTCCTCCACCGCGCGGAACTGCGCCGACAGGTCGGACTCGTAGCGCTGGTCGTTTTCGAGGATGCCGTCGACCAGGCCGTCGTCGCCGATGTCGGCGCGCAACTCCTCCAGCCGCGTGCGGGCGAGCCGGGTCTGCAGGTCGGCGGCGAGCCGCAGCCCGAGCCCGAACTCGGCGTTGTCCTCGAACAGCGAGTTCGACCACGCCGGACCACGCCCGTACTTGTTGCGCGCCCATGGCGTCGTCGGCAGGTTGCCGCCGTAGATGGACGAGCAGCCGGTGGCGTTCGCGATCGTGGCCCGCCCGCCGAACAGCTGGCTGAGCAGCTTCAGGTACGGGGTCTCGCCGCAGCCCGTGCACGCCCCGGAGAACTCGAACAGCGGCTCCAGGTACTGGACGCCGCGCACCTGGGCGAAGTCGACGCGGCTGCGCTGGTTCACCGGCAGCGTCTCGAAGAACGCCACGTTGCGCCGGGTGGGCTCGCGGTCGACGACCGGGGCGAGGTTGATCGCCTTGCGGCCGCTCACGCCGACGACCTTCACCGGGCAGGACTCGACGCACAGGCCGCAGCCGGTGCAGTCCTCGGCGTACACCTGCAGCGTGTACCGCGCGCCGGGCAGGCCGGCGGCGTTCAGTTCGGCGGTCTGGAACCCCGCCGGCGCGCCGGCCAGCGCGGTGTCGGGGTAGTACTTGGCGCGCAGCACGGCGTGCGGGCAGACGAACGCGCAGTTGCCGCACTGGATGCACGCCTCGGCGTCCCACACCGCGACGATGTCGGAGATGTTGCGCTTCTCGTACTGCGTCGTCCCGGACGGGTAGGTGCCGTCCACCGGCAGCGCCGACACGGGTAGGTCGTCGCCCTCGTCGAGCAGCATCTTCGCGGTGACGTCGCGCACGAACTGCGGGGCGTCGCCCGGCACGGGCGGGATGCGCAGCACCTCGGACGCCACGGCGTCCGGCACCTCGACGCGGGCGAGCGCCGCGATCGCGGCGTCCACGGCCGCGTCGTTCTTGGCGACCACGTCGGCGCCGCGGCGTCCGTAGGTCTTCTCGATCGACTTCTTCACCGCGGCGATGGCGGCCTCCCGCGGCATCACCTTGCTGATCGCGAAGAAGCACGTCTGCAGCACGGTGTTGGTGCGGTTACCCATGCCGGCCGCGCGGGCCACGGCGTTGGCGTCGACCGTCCACAGCTCGCAGTTCAGTTCGATGAGGCGCTGCTGCATGGTCGCCGGCAGGTGGGCGAAAGCCGCCTCGGGCGGGAACGGGCTGTTCAGCAGGACGACCGTGCCCTCGCGGGCGTAACGCAGCACGTCGACGCGTTCCAGGATCGACCAGTGGTGGACGCCGATGAAGCCGGCCGCGTTCACCAGGTACGGCGCGGTGATCGGCTCGGGCCCGAAGCGCAGGTGGCTGACCGTGCGGCTGCCGGACTTCTTGCTGTCGTAGACGAAGTAGCCCTGCGCGTAGGTGTCGTCCTGGCTGCCGAGGATCTTGATGGTGTTCTTGTTGGCGCCCACGGTGCCGTCCGAGCCGATGCCGTAGAACACCGCGCGCAGCGTCTCGGGGGACTCCACGTCCAGATCGGCGGGGTAGTCGAGGCTGGTCAGGCCGACGTCGTCGGTGATGCCGACGGTGAACCGCGGCCGCGGGAACGGCTTGGCCAGCTCGTCGAAGACGCCGACCACCATGCCGGGGGTGAACTCCTTGCTGGACAAGCCGTACCGCCCGCCGAACACCTGCGGCAGGCGCTCGCGGCGTCCGGACGACACGGCCTCGGCCAGCGCCGAGGTGACATCCAGGAACATGGGCTCGCCGCCGGAGCCGGGCTCCTTGGTGCGGTCGAGCACGGCGATGCGGGACGCCGTGGCGGGGATCGCCGCGAGCAGCGCCTCCACCGGCAGCGGGCGGTACAGCCGCAGCTGCACGACCCCCACCTTCGCGCCCTGCGCGTTGAGGTGGTCGACGCCCTGGACGACCGTCTGCGCCCCCGACCCCATGATCACGATGACCCGCTCGGCCTCGGGGTCGCCGTGGTACTCCACGAGGCCGTAGCCGCGGCCGGTGAGGGCGGCGAACTCGTCCATCGCCTGCTGCACGATGCCGGGCACGGCCGTGTAGAAGGGGTTCACGGTCTCGCGGGACTGGAAGTAGGTGTCCGGGTTCTGGGCGGTGCCGCGGATGTAGGGGTTCTCCGGCGACAGCGCGCGCCGGCGGTGCTGCAGCACGAGGTCCTCGGGCACGTAGGCGCGCAGGTCGTCGTCGCTGAGCAGCTCCAGGGTGTTCAGCTCGTGGCTGGTGCGGAACCCGTCGAAGAAGTGCAGGAACGGGATGCGGCTGCGCAGCGTCGACAGCTGGGCGATGGCGGCCAGGTCGTGTGCCTCCTGCACGGACGCCGAGCTGAGCAGCGCGAAGCCGGTCTGCCGCACCGCCATGACGTCCTGGTGATCACCGAAGATGCTCAGCCCCTGGGCGGCCAGCGAGCGGGCCGCCACGTGGAACACCGTGGAGGTCAGCTCGCCGGCGATCTTGTACATGTTGGGGATCATCAGCAACAACCCCTGGGACGCCGTGAACGTCGTCGACAGGGCGCCGCCCTGCAGCGCCCCGTGCAGGGCGCCCGCCGCGCCGCCCTCGGACTGCATCTCGATGACGATCGGCAGCGTGCCGAACACGTTGCGGCGTCCGGCGGCGGCCCACTCGTCGGCCAGTTCGGCCATCGTCGACGACGGGGTGATGGGGTAGATGGAGCACAACTCGTTGAGCCGGTAGGCCACGGAGACGGCCGCCTCGTTGCCGTCGATGATCGCTCGGGTCATGGTGGGTCCCTTCCTCAGCGCTCGGCGATCATCTCGATCGCGTGGACCGGACACTGCTCGTAGCAGGTGCCGCAGCCCGTGCATTTGGCGTAGTCGTAGCGGTAGCGCAGCCCCTTGCCGAGCTTGATCACGGCGTCCTCGGGGCAGCTGCCGAGGCAGCCGTCGCACTCGATGCAGTTGCCGCAGGACAGGCAGCGCCACGCCTCGGTGTGCGCCTCGACCTCGGTCAGGCCGCCGACGACCTCGTCGAAGGCCGTGCGCTGGGCGACGTCCAGCTCGGGCTGGCTGTGGCTCATGCTGTCGCCCCAGTACCAAAGATTCAGCTTGTCGAACGTGGCCAGGTCGTGCTTGACGCGCTCCACCGGCGGGCGGCTGTTCAGCCACAGGTCGATCATGCGGGCGGCCCGCTTACCGTGGCCGACGCCGACGGTCACCGTGCGCTCGGACGGGACGGCGTCGCCGCCCGCGAAGATGCCCGGGACGTCGGTCATCAGCGTGCGCGGGTCGACCTGGACGACGTCGCCGTCGAACCGCATGCCGGGGATCTTGCGCAGGAAGTTGCTGTCCGCCTCCTGGCCCAGCGCCAGGATCACCGTGTCTGCCTGCAGGGTCTCGAACCGGCCGGTGCCGCGCGCGCGGCCGGCCTCGTCGAGCTCCATGATCTCGACCTGCATGCGGCCCTCGTCGACCGAGGAGATGGTGCGCAGCCAGTTCATCTTGACGCCCTCGCGGACGGCCTCGTGGTGCTCGTCGGCGTGCGCAGGCATCTGCTCTTGGGTGCGCCGGTAGACGATGATCGACTCCTCGGCTCCGAGGCGCTGGGCGGTGCGGGCGGCGTCCATGGCAGTGTTGCCGGCGCCGTAGACGGCGACCTTCCGGCCGATGATCGGACGCTCGCCGGAGGCGACGTCGCGCAGGAAGCTGACGGCGTCCACGATGCGGCTGGCGTCGCGGGTGGGGATGTCGACCCGCTTGCTCAAGTGTGCGCCGATGGCGACGAACACGGCGTCGAACTGGCCATGCGCCTGCTCGGCGAGCAGGTCGGTGACGGAGTAGTTCATGGTCATCGTGACGCCGAGGTTGCGGATGCGCTCGACCTCGGCGTCCAGGACGTCGCGGGGGAGCCGGTACTCGGGGATGCCGTAGCGCATCATGCCGCCCGGCACGTCGGAGGAGTCGCGGATCTCGACCTCGTGGCCCAGCATGGCCAGCTGGTAGGCGGCCGAGAGCCCGGACGGGCCGGCGCCGATCACCAGGACTCGGCGTCCGGACGTGCCGCGGGGGCGGGTGAACTGCCACCCCCGCTCGATGGCGAGGTCGCCGAGGTACCGCTCGACGGAGTGGATGGAGACGGCGCCGTCCAGCTCGATGCGGTTGCAGGCCGTCTCGCAGGGGTGGTAGCAGACGCGGCCGTGGATCGCGGGGAACGGGTTGTTGCGGACCAGCTCGCGCCAGGCGTCCTCGTCCTGGCCGGCCTTGACCAGGCGCAGCCACTCCTGGATGTTCTCCCCGGCGGGGCAGGCGTTGTTGCAGGGCGGCAGCAGATCCACGTAGACGGGCATGCGCGTGCGGACGGGGCCCACGCGCCCGGCGGTGGTGCCGAGGTTGGGCAACTGCGTCATGTCGCGTGGCGTGGGCTGGTCCATGGTCAACCTCCGGTGGCTAGGACGACGCGGCAACACTACTCCTCGTAGTAGACGTGTGTGGGCGTCGTGGGCGGGCCGGTCGGTCGCCCAGGGGAGTTGCCAGGAGTTGCCGCAAGACCTTGGCAACATCGCGCCGAACGAGACGCGGGCGCCGACATGGGCTGATACTCAAGTCGAAGGGGTTGCGGCGAAGGCGTGCGGCCCAGTGCAGGGCCGGGACCCTCCCAGCCCACCTGAGATTTCAACGAAGAAAGGGGTCAGGGATGCCTGACAGCAACTACCGTCCGGAAGGGGATCGCTTCGGCGGTTCGACTCAGGTGCCGGGCACCGACGACATCGCGGCCGTCACCCCGGCCGGCGTCTCCCTGCTCGACGGGGACGAAAACGCCGACGAGCGCGACTTCGTGCCGCCGAAGGGCCGCCTCATGGGCACCCTGTCGCTGGGCATCTCGATGTCGATCGACAGCTCCGAGGGCGGCGTGTCCCGCACGTTCTTCCCGCAGATCATGAACGCCTTCGGCCTCGGCGACGCCGCCCTGGGCCTGCTGAACGCGCTCGGCTCGGCCGCCCGCATGGCCTTCGGCCCGATCTGGGCGCTGGCCGCAGACCGGTTCGGCCGCAAGATGATCCTGTTCGTCGTCACGGGCCTGTGGGGCCTGTGGACCGTCGCCACCGGCTTCGCCACCAGCTGGACGATGCTGCTGGTCCTGTACTCGATCGCCCTGATCGGCACGGTCGCCGGCGAGCCCATCCTCAACGGCCTGCTGGGCTCGATGTACGCCCGCTCCGAGCGCGGCAAGGCGTTCGGAACGGTCCGCGCCACGTCCGCCGCGCTGGGGTTCATCATCACCCCGCTGCTCGGCCAGTTCGGCGCCAACCCGGAGGGCTGGCGCTACGCCATGTTCGCCATGGGTGCGCTGTCGATCATCTCCGGCATCCTGATCCTGATCTTCGTGCACGAGCCCAAGAAGGTCGCCTCGGACGACCGCGAAGAGCTCAAGGCCGAGGCCGGCATGTTCAAGCTCTCGGACGCCCCCAAGCTGTTCAAGATCCCGACGCTGGCCCTGATCGCCGGCATGCTGCCGTTCGTCACCTCTTTGGTGCTCTTCGGGTTCATGTCGCAGGTGTGGGCCCGCAACCTCGGCTACGGCGTCACCAACGCGTCCTACCTGGCCACGATCATGAGCGTCGGCTCGACCGTGTCGGCCCTGCTCGGCGGCTTCCTCGGCGACCGGTTCGTCAAGTGGTTCGGCCACAAGGGCCGCATCATGCTGTTCCAGATCTACGCCGTGACCTTCGCCATCATCACCGCCCTGACCATGTACGT
>WBZS01001017.1_pt1 | contig 25657 bp, 20 predicted proteins | sample 5204201 | NCBI WGS metagenome assembly WBZS01 (sample SAMN12344357, study PRJNA552823) | activated sludge metagenome | biome: Activated sludge suspended growth; feature: Nitrification reactor; material: Wastewater; isolation source: activated sludge from nitrification reactor of wastewater... | reverse complement strand
CGCGCACCGGCCATAGACGCTCTCGATGGTGGCCACCATGTTGCGCGCATAGGGCGTGGCCAGTTGCGGGTCGAGGATCAGGTTGGCGATCAACACGCCGTCGGCGCGCAGCACGCGGCGGGCGTCCCGCCAGAATTCGCGCGTCACCAGATGCGCGGGGATCGCGGTGTGCGAACTGAACACGTCGACCACCACGGCGTCGAAGTTGCGCTCGCTGCGGCGGACAAAGCGGCGCGCATCGTCGGCGATGAACTCGCCCTGCGCCGGCTCGCGCAGGAACCGCTGCTCGGCGATCCGGCGAATCGCCGGGTCGATGTCGACATAGGTGTAGCGATTGGCCGTCTCGCCCTGCGACAGGGTGAATCCGCCGGCACCCAGCACCAGGATCTCGCGCCCGCGATAGGCCAGGCCGTCGAGCAGGATGGCGCGGATGTGATCGACATAGCGCGCATGACGCGGCGGCTCGCTCTCGTCGAGCAGCGAGGCGACCGAGTTGTTGTTTTTGAAGGCGCGCGGGTTGATGCTGCCGGCCAGTTCCACCGGCACCACGGCATAGCTGGCGTAGGCGGTGTCGACCACCGGCCGCAGCCACAGGTTGGCGCCGAGCATCAGCGCCGATCCCAGCGCCGCGACCGATCCGGCGCGCCAACTGGGGCGCCCCACCAGCAGGTAACCAGCCAGCAGCAACAGCCCGCAGCAAGCCACCGCCGCCGATACGCCGAGCCACTGCATGATGACGAGCGAGAGCAGCAGCGAGCCGAGGAAGGAACCCAGCGTCGACCACGCGAGCGCATTGCCGCTGGCCGCACCGGCGCGCTGATGCGCGAACAGGTTGGTGAGGATCGGCACCGTCTGCCCGAGCAGCCAGGCGACCGGGCACAGCACCCCGCCGACCAGGAGCAGATAGCCGAGCGCCGCCACGCCGAGCGATTCGAAGATCAGGTCGACGCTGACGCCGGCCAGCCCGACACCCGTCAGCAACGCAGCGATCAGGAAGTTCCGCCCGACCACGGCAAGGTAGTCGCGATCGACAGTGGCGCCGCGGTGATAGCCGAGCGCCAGCGCGAGCAGAAACAAGCCGATGGTCGGCGCGGTGACCACGATCGAACTGCCCATGTGCGGCACGATCTGGCGCAGCGCGATCACCTCGGCGCCGAGCGAACAGAACCCCTCGATGAAGACGATCAGATAGAGCAGTCGGCGGGAGACGGCGGGTTGCGGATTCATCGAGCGCGACGGGTTGCGGGACCGACGCAGTGTACGTCGACCGCTCGCCGGCCGGGTTCGAGATGAAGCCGGGCATCGACTGGCCGCCCGGCGCCGCTGCATGGACGGTCGCAAACCGCGATCGAGCCACGAGCCCCTATCCATGAGCCTTTCTGGCATGGCAGGCCGGAGAGGGCCAGCCCGTGCGGCTCCTGGCCGGGTGGGCGTTTCAAATCCGGTCGCGGCGGCGTTGAGCACGAGGCGCTGCTGCTGTATCGTGCGCTGTCATCCCAACCCGTCGCCCTTTATGCTGATCGAACAGATCGAACGCGATTTTCTGGCTGCCGCGCCGGCGGTGGACTTCTGCGCGCTGCGCTTCGTCGAGGAAAGCTCGGAACTGCTCAGCGTGCGGCAGAACGTGCCCGAGCCGCCCAAGCTCTCGGTCGACCGCGGCGCGATGGTCACGGTGATCGAGCGCGGCGGGCTCGGCTATGCCGCCACCTCCGACCTGTCGGCCGGCGGGCTGCGCGATGCGCTGGATCGCGCGCGCCGCTACGCGCAACTCACGCGCGGCCGCTCGGTGGCCGACTACAGCGCCATCGCCATGCCACGCCCGCAGGGCCGCTACGCGTCGACGGTGCGCGACGATATCGAACGGCTGTCGCTGGCGGAGCGCTATGCGATGTTGATGGATGTTTCGCGCGCCACCCGGATCGACGATCGCATCGTCGATTGGGACGCCGGCCTTTGGCGCACGCAAACGCAGCAGCATTACCTGAGCGCCGACGGCGCGCGTGCCGAGCAGCATTTCGAGTTCCTGGTGCCGACGATTTCGGCGACCGCGCATGCCGGCGGCGAAACCCAGTCGCGCAGCAGCGCCGGCCGCTACAACGGCTTCTGCCGGCAAGGCGGGCTGGAGGTGCTCGAGCAGGCAAACTTCCGCAACGACGCCGCGCGTGTCGCCGACGAGGCGGTGCAACTGCTCGACGCGCCGAATTGCCCGAGCGGCCGCATGGACGTGCTGCTGATGCCCGACCAGATGATGCTGCAGATTCACGAATCAATCGGCCATCCGCTGGAACTCGACCGGATACTCGGCGACGAACGCAATTTCGCCGGCACCAGCTTCGTCACGCCGGAGATGTTCGGCAGCTACCAGTACGGCTCGCCACTGCTCGATGTGACCTTCGATCCGACCCGCGCCGAGCAGTTCGCCAGCTACGCCTTCGACGACGACGGCTCGGCGGCCGCGCGCGAGTACATCATCCGCGCCGGGCTGCTGCTGCGCCCGCTCGGCGGCGCGATCTCGCAGGCGCGCGCGGGCATGGCGGGGGTGGCGAACTCGCGCGCCAGTTCGTGGAACCGGCCGCCGATCGACCGCATGGCCAATCTCAATGTCGAGCCGGGCAACGCTGCCCTGCAGGACATGATCGCCTCGATCGATCTGGGAGTGATGATGCGCACCAACGCCTCGTGGTCGATCGACGATTCGCGCAACAAGTTCCAGTTCGGCTGCGAATGGGGTCGCATGATCCGCAACGGCAAGCTGGCCGAGGTGGTGAAGAATCCGAACTATCGCGGCATCTCGGCCACGTTCTGGCGGTCGCTGGCGATGGTCGGCGATACATCGACTTTCGAGGTGATGGGCACGCCCTTCTGCGGCAAGGGCGAACCGTCGCAGGTGATCCGCGTCGGCCATGCCGCGCCGGCCTGCAAGTTCGCCGGCATCGACGTGTTCGGCGGAGAAGTCTGATGCAGACGTACTTCAACGATCTCGCCGATCACCTGCAGTCGCTCACCCGCGCCGGCGAGGTGACGACTGCCTGGCTGACGGCCGAGCAGTCGGACTTCATCCGCTTCAACAAGTCGGCGGTGCGCCAAGCGATGAACATCCGCCAGATCGCCTTCACGCTCGGCCTGATCGCCGGCGGCCGGCGCATCGAACTGCGCACCAGCCTGGGCGGCGATCCGGCGAAGGACAAGGCCATGCTCGCCGCGGTGCTGGAACGCCTGCGCCGCGATCTGCCGCAGGTGCCGCCCGACCCCTATCTGCTCTATGCCACCGAGGTGCAGTCGACCGAGCATCGCCTGCCCGCGACGCTGCCCGACCCGAGCATGGTGATCGACCGCGTGCTCGCTGCCGGCGCGGCGCGCGATCTGGTCGGGCTTTACGCCGCCGGGCCGATCATGCGCGGCTTCGCCAATTCTCTCGGGCAGCGCAACTGGCACGAGGTGGCGAACTTCGAACTCGATTGGAGCTTCTATCACCGCGCCGACCGGGCGGTGAAATCGAGCTACGCCGGCACGCGCTGGGAGGATGCGCGCTTCGATGCGAAAGTCGATCTGGCAGCCGAACAACTGGTTCGTCTGGCCGAGCCGTCGAAATCGCTGCAGCCGGGAAGCTATCGCGCCTACTTCACGCCCACCGCGATGAACGAATTCCTTGGGGCGCTGGCCTGGGGCGGCTTCGGCACCAAGTCACAGCGCACTCGCCAGAGCACGCTGATGCGCCTGCACGACGGCGAGGCAAGCCTCAATCCGGCCATCACCTGCTGCGAGAACGTCGCCGTCGGCATGGCGCCGTCATTCCAGGCCGACGGCTTCGTCAAACCCGGGCGGGTGGCGCTGATCGAGCGCGGCAGCGCGGTCGGCACGCTGACTTCGCCGCGCACCGCACGCGAGTACGGCATCGAGTCGAACGCGGCCAATGCCGAGGAGATGCCCGATTCGCTCGACCTGGCTGCCGGCGATCTGCCGCCGGGCGACGTGCTCGCCGCGCTCGACCGCGGGCTCTACATCGGCAACCTGTGGTACCTGAACTACTCCGACCGCCAGGCCTGCCGCCTCACCGGCATGACGCGCTTCGCCAGCTTCTGGGTAGACAACGGCCGCATCCAGGCGCCGCTGCAGGTGATGCGCTTCGACGATTCGATCTACCGCATCCTCGGCACCAACCTGCTGGCGCTGACCCGCGAACAGGAACTGGTGCCCGACGGCGACACCTACGAAACGCGTTCCACGCGTTCGGTGCGCACGCCGGGCGCGCTGGTCGGCGAGTTCGCGCTGACGCTGTAGCGCCGGCAGGGGGCGCGCGCCGCGTCGGCGCATCGTCGGCGCATCGTCGGCGCATCGTCGGCGCATCGTCGGCGCATCGTCGGCGCCTACTTTTCGACGAAGGCGCGCTCGATCACGTAATCGCCGGGCTCGCCGATGCGCGGCGAGATGGTGAAGCCGCGCTCGTTCAGCAGCGCGCAGGTGTCCTTGAGCATGCCCGGGCTGCCGCAGATCATCGCGCGGTCGCGTGCCGGGTCGAGCGGCGGCAAACCGATGTCCTCGAACAGCGCGCCGCCGACGATCAGGTCGGTGAGCCGGCCGCGGTTGCGGTAGGGCTCGCGGGTGACGGTCGGGTAATAGATCAGCTTGTCGCGCACCTCGTCGCCGAAGAACTCGTTGCGCGGCAACTCGCCGCCGATGTAATCGGCATAGGCCAGCTCGCTGGTGTGGCGCACGCCATGAACCAGCACGACCTTGTCGAAGCGCTCGTAGGTTTCCGGATCCTTGATGATGCTCAGAAACGGCGCCAGCCCGGTGCCGGTGGCGAACATGTAGAGGTGCTTGCCGGGCAGCAGATCGTGCAGCGTCAGCGTGCCGGTGGGCTTGCGGCTGACCAGGATCTCGTCGCCCGCCTTGAGGTGCTGCAGACGCGACGTGAGCGGCCCGTCGGCCACCTTGATGCTGAAGAATTCGAGGTGTTCCTCGTAGTTGGCGCTGGCAATGCTATAGGCGCGCAGCAGCGGCCGGCCGTCGACCGGCAGGCCGAGCATGACGAAATGGCCGTTGTGAAAGCGCAGGCCCTGGTCGCGCGTGGTCTTGAAACTGAACAGCGTGTCGTTCCAGTGATGAACGCTCAACACGCGTTCGGCGGCAATGGTGGTCATCGGTCTCTCGCGGAATCGGTCCTGTCGGATCGCCGGTCGGCGACGCCGTCGGACCCTCCCATGTTCTTGAACAGGCAGACATTTGAGATCATTTCCGGGATTCTGTGTGCGATAAACTTAGAAGGATTGGTTATCAGAAGTCCGATCTGCAAATTTTCGGGACGCAGCGCCGGATGCCATGATTGGCCTGGAAGCCGCATGGCTTCTTGTTCTCCGGGATGGCATGCCGGGGAGCGCCGCTGCATGCGGCTCCTGGCGTGGCACATCCGGAAACCGGCTTCCCGCCTGGCTTGCAGCCGGGGTGGCTGCGGCAGTTGACGACCGACGTCGCTACGCGGCGGCGGCCGGCATTTGCGATGCCAGGAAGGAGACTGCCGCCTGCAGGTTGGCGTGCGCCTGGTCGGTCAGCGCCGCGCCGAGCGCGAATTCGTAGCCGCGGATCGCCAGCACCCGGGCCGGCGGCGGTGCGCTGCCATGCACCCGACGGTAGACGCCGAGCAGTTCCGCCGGCGACAGCGCGTGCGACAGCGGCGAGACACGCATGTCCGCTTGAACATCCTCGATCGAAAACCGGCCGGCGCAACCGACGCTCGCGTCGACGAATATCACCTGGCGGCGATGCGCGAGGTCGAGCACATGTTCGACCTGCAACTGGAAATCCGTCAGCAACTCGACGCCGGGTGGCAACTGCGCGTCGAGCGCCTCGATGCAGGCCGGGCCGAGCGCATCGTCGCCGCGGCTCGGGTTGCCGATGCCGATGACCAGCAGCGGCGCGTGTTTCATCAGTCGCGCCGCAGGCTGCTGACGGTGTTGCCGTCGACATCGAGCAGTTCGACGATCAGCGGCATCTTGCCCAGCGCGTGCGTGGCGCACGACAGGCAGGGGTCGAAAGCCCGCACGGCGACTTCGAGGTGGTTGAGCAGCGGCTCGGTGACTTCGCGACCGTGCAGATAGCGCCGCGCCACTTCGCGCACCGACTCGTTCATCGCCTGATTGTTGTGCGTGGTGGAGACGATCAGGTTGCACATGCTGACCAGATCGTCGTCATCGACGCGGTAGTGATGGATCAGCGTGCCGCGCGGCGCCTCGATCACGCCGACGCCCTCGCTGGCGCGCGGACCGCTGACCGTCAGCTCGCTGCCCAGCACGTCGTCATCGTGGAGCAGGTCCTTGATGGTCTCGGCCGCGTGCAGCATCTCGATCATGCGCGCCCAGTGGTAGGCCAGCGGCGCCTGGCTCGGCACGCCGCCGCAGTAGTCGACGAACTCGCGCCGCTCGATCTCCGCCAGCGGCGTGGGGATCAGGTCGCAGTTCTGCACCCGCGACAGCGGGCCGACGCGGTACCAGCCGGTCTCGGCGCCGAACGACTTGAGGAAGGGAAACTTCATGTAGCTCCACGGCTTGACCTGTTCCTCGATCAGCTTGCCGTAGTCGGCGTAGTCAACGCCGTCGAACAGGATCGCGCCGTTCTCGTCGCGCCCGCGCAGCCGGCCGTGGTAGAGGTCCATCTGGCCGTCATGGCCGACCAGCGACAGGGTCTTGGCGCGCACCGCGCCGAAGCTGTTGTAGAGGGCCGGCTGCTGCGCATGCAGCTGCTTGACCAGCGTCACCGCCTCGCGGCTCCACTGGACCATCCGGTAGGCATCGCCAAGCAGCGCATCGCGCTCGGCGACGGTAAGCGATTTATTGACGCCGCCGGGCACCGAACCGGTGCCGTGAATGCGCTTGCCTGCCGTGTGGCGTATCACCTCCTGGCCGAACTTGCGCAGCAGCACGCCCTTTCTTGCCGTCTCCGGATGCTGCGCGGCAATCTCGACGATGTTGCGTCGCGCCGCCTCGCTGTCGAAGCCGAACAGCAGATCCGGCGAACACAGATGAAAGAAATGCAGCGCATGCGACTGGAGAATCTGGCCGTAGTGCATCAGGCGGCGCAGCTTCTCGGCGGTCGGCGTCAGCCGATGCGCACCGACAATGACATCGAGCGCCTTGGAGGCCGCCAGGTGATGGCTGACCGGGCAGATGCCGCACAGCCGCTGCACCATCACCGGCACTTCCCAATACGGCCGGCCCTGGATGAACTTCTCGAAGCCGCGAAACTCGACGATATGCAGCCGCACCTGATGCACATGGTTGTGCTCGTCGAGCAGCAGCGTGATCTTGCCGTGGCCTTCGACGCGCGATATCGGATCGATCGCCACGCGCCGCAGTTTGTCCGCGCCTGGCGCGGTTTCGAGATTGGCTCGCATGGTCGTACTCAATCGAAGTGGATTTGCCGGTGCGCGAGCACCGGCTCGCGGCCGGCGATCAGGTCGGTCAGCACCTGCCAGATGGCCTCGGCCGAGGGCGGGCAGCCGGGAATGAAGTAGTCGACATGCACCACTTCATGCAGCGGATGCACTTTGTCCAGCGGCAGCGGCAGTTCGGGATCGTTCGGGATCAGCCCGCCGGCCAGGCCGGGGCTGGTCTGGTACACCTCCTGTAGCACGCCGGCCAGCGGCAGGTGATTGCGCTGCGCCGGCAGCCCGCCGTTGATCGCACAGGCACCCAGGGCCACCAGGATGCGGCAATGCGCACGGAATTCGCGCAGCACGTGCACGTTCTCGGCATTGCACAGGCCGCCTTCGATCAGACCGACATCGCAGTCGCCGACGGTTTTGATGTCCGTGAGCGGCGAGCGATCGAAGTCGACATGGCGCACCAGTTCGAACAGCCGCTCGTCGATGTCGAGAAACGACATGTGGCAGCCGAAGCACCCTGCCAGCGAGGTGGTCGCGATCCGCACCTTGGCCTTGGCGTCCATGCTCACTTCTCCTGCGGCGGCGGCGGATCGAACGGCCGCTGCCCGATCGGCACCGCGAAGCCCACCCGCTTGCGCAGGATCGAGCCCACCGGGCAGACCTGCGCGGCCTTGTCGGTGCCGGCGAAATCGGTATCGCCGAGGCGGCCGGACCCGGCATTGACGATCAGGTGCGTATGGATGCCGCGGCCCGACAATGCGAACACGTTCTTGCCATCGACATCGCGGCTGGCCCGCACGCACAGCGAACACAGGATGCAGCGATTGGTGTCGAGCAGGAAGTCGGCATGCGAAGCGTCGACCGGCCGGTCCGGGAAAAAATGATCGTAGTGCGGCGACACCATTTGCAGTTCGTAGGCACACGCTTGCAGCCGGCAGGCGCCGCTCTTCTCGCACGAGGGGCAGAAGTGGTTGCCCTCGACGAACAGCATCTGCAACAGCGTGCGGCGCTGGTCATTGATGTCCGGCGTGTCGCTCTCCACATTCATGCCGTCGCTGGCCGGTGTGGTGCAGGAAGCGATCATGCGCTCGCCAATCCGCACCGAACACAGCTTGCACGAGCCGTGCGGCTTGAATTCCGGGTGATAGCAAAGATGCGGAATATCCTGGCCGGCGGCCTGCACCGCCTGCAGGATGGTCTGTCCGTCGACAAACGGAATCTCGCGCCCGTCGAGTTTGAAACTGCTCACGTCGCCTCCCCGATATGGGCGCCGGCATCCTCGCGTCCGGTCATCTGCCGCGCCGCGGCCAATGCGCGGTCGAGATCGAAAGCCGGCACGTACTGCGTATGCACCAGGCGGCGTTCGTAGGTCGAACGGAACTTGGCGATCGTCTCCAGCACCGGATTGCAGGCCGAGTGGCCGAGGCCGCAATGCGACAGTGCGCGCAGGCGTAGATTGAGTTGCTCGATCTCGGCGAAGTCGTAGGGCGAGCCGTGACCGCGCGCCAGTTTGTCCATCAGGTCGTTGAGCAGCGAGGTGCCGACCCGGCATGGCGTGCAGAAGCCGCAACTCTCGTGGGCGAAGAACCGCGTGAAGTTGCGCGCCACATCGAACATGTCGCGCTGCGCGCCGAATACCATGAAGGCACCGGCGGTCGGAATGTCCTCGAACGCGATCCGGCGCGCAAACTCGCCGGCATCGATGCAGGTGCCGGAAGGTCCGCCCACCTGGACGGCCTGGGCGTCGCCGGCGCCGCAATCGGCCAGAATCTGCGCGACGCTGACACCGAACGGATACTCGTAGATGCCCGGCCGCTCACAATCGCCCGACACGCTGAGCAGCTTGGTTCCGGTCGACTGCGGCGTGCCGACCGCGGCGAACCAAGCCCCGCCATTCTGCGCGACCAGGGCGGCGGCGGCGAAGGTTTCCACGTTGTTGACCACCGTCGGCTGACCGAGGTAACCGCTGGTCACCGGAAACGGCGGCCGGTTGCGCGGCGTGCCGCGCTTGCCTTCGAGCGATTCGATCAGCGCCGACTCTTCGCCGCACACATAGGCACCGGCACCCAGATGAATCACGATGTCGAAGTCGAATCCGGCCACGCCGAGTATCGACTGCCCGAGCAAACCTTGCGCGCGGCGCCGCGCCAGAGCGTCTTCCAGCAGGTCGAGCAGATAGCAATACTCGCCGCGCAGGTAAACATAGCCGAGGCGGGCGCCGATCGCCCGCGCGCACAGCGTCATGCCTTCGAACACCAGGTCCGGGCATTCGGTCAGCAGCACCCGGTCCTTGAAGGTGCCCGGCTCGCCTTCGTCGGCATTGCAAACCACGTAATGCGCGGCACCGGGCGCCTCGCGGCACAGCGACCATTTGGTCGCCACGTCGAAACCGGCGCCGCCGCGCCCACGCAGATTCGATGCGCGCAGTTCCTCGAGGAGACCCTGAACACCACGGGCCTCCACAGCCTCGATGGCGGAACCCGAAGTGGACGGGCCACCGAGCAGCATGTCGGCACGGCGGATATTGTTGTCGACACGGAAAAAATCGGCCGGCCAATCGTCGAGCGGGACGCGGTTGCGGATCAGCTCGCAGATGGCATCGACCCGGGCGTCGTCCAGGTTGGTGATAGCCCGGTTGTTGACCAGCATCGCCGGCCCCTGATCGCACATACCGGTGCAAGACGTCAGGTCGACGCTGACCACCCCGTCTTCCGAAACCTTGCCCGGTTCGACCCACAGGTTGCGGCACATCCGGCTCTTCAGCCCCGCACTCCCTGCCAGTCGATCGGTGATGTTGTCGGAAAACAGAACGCGGTAGGCACCGCGCGGGACGAGATAGAAGAACGAATAGAAGCCCGCTACCGCTTCGATCTTGGTACGCGGCACCCGCAGTTCGGCGACCAGACAATCGATCGCCTCGGGCGAGATCCAGTCGCACCGATCCTGCACCTCGCGCAGAATCTGCACCAGTTCGTGGGCATCGCCGCCGTGACGGGCGACCACATCGCGCACCACGGCACCGGGGTCAGGCATTGCAGCGCACGCGGTCACCGGGTTCATCGATTTGCCCTCGATCTGGACCATCCTCGCTCCGATTTTCCCATCGCCCCCTCGCGGCGCCTATGATCCATGTCAGATTCGAGCCGAATATCGGCATATCAACGGAATCGGTCAGATCATGTTGCACAATGGTTTCCGGTACGCGCGATCGAGCGCCGGCCGCGGGTCGCGCGCATCCTCGCCGGCAGCAAGAGGAGAGAGTTCGACGATCCGGCGAACATCTCCATTGCGACGGCAAATCGCTCGACCTGGTGTCGTTTCGATTGACGCCAAACTTGTCTACGGCACGCGTTGCGCTAGAGTTAACGGCTGATAAGGGGCGGCAGAGAATTTATTTTCTTCGACGCGTCGGGAAAGCCGCGATCCGCCTGGCGGGAGCACGTTCTCGCCCAGGGGCAGTCCGATTTTCGGCCTGGAGAAACGACGATGGGTGATACCACGACACCACATGCAGCGCCGCCGAAGAAGGCGGTCGCCCTCTCCGGCGTGGTCGCCGGCAGCACGGCCATATGCGTCGTCGGCAGCGCCGGCGACAATCTGCGCTATCGCGGCTATGACATCACAGCACTCGCCGAGCACGCCACTTTCGAGGAGGTGGCCTATCTGCTGCTCTACGAGCGTCTGCCCACGACGACCCAGATCAACCAGTACCGCAAGAAACTGAAGACGCTGCGCGGCCTGCCGATGGCATTGCGGCCGGTGCTGGAAAACCTCCCGGCTTCCGCCCATCCGATGGATGTGCTGCACGTGGGCACCTCGACCCTGGGCACGATACTGCCGGAGTCCAGGGACCAGAACATCTCCGGGGCGCGCGACATCGCCGATCGGCTGATCTCGATCTTTCCCGCGATGCTGCTCTACTGGTACCACTGGTCGCACAACGGCAGGCGGGTCGAGACCGAGACCGACGACGATACGATTGCAGCGCACTTCCTGCATCTGCTCCACGGCAAGCCGCCCGCCGACTTGTATGTACGCAGCATGGACCGGTCGCTGATCCTCTACGCCGAACACGAATTCAATGCCTCCACGTTTACCGCCCGCACCATCGCCGGCACGCGCTCGGACATCTATTCCTGCATCAGCGGCGCCATCGGCGCGCTGCGCGGACCCAAGCATGGCGGTGCGAACGAGGCATCCTACGAAATACAGGCGCGCTATCACGATGCCGACGACGCCGAAGCCGACATCAGGCGCCGCTTGGGGCTGCAGGAAATCATCCTCGGCTTCGGCCATCCGGTGTACTCCACCTTCGACCCGCGACACAAGGTGCTCAAGCCGCTGGCGCGGGCACTGTGCGAGGACGGCGACAACATGACGCTGTTCGACATTGCAGACCGCATCGAAGAAGTCATGTGGGCTGAAAAGCGCATGTTCCCCAATGCCGACTGGTTCTCGGCCGTCCTCTACCGGATGATGGGCGTGCGCCCGCGCATGTTCACACCCCTGTTCGCCATGGCGCGGGTCACCGGCTGGGCGGCGCACATCATCGAACAGCGCATCGATGGCAAGATCATCCGGCCATCGGCGCTCTATACGGGTCCGGAATACCGGGACTATGTGCCGCTTGCGCAGCGGCGGTAGCACCGGCAATTCGGCGGCGGGAAGCGGCGCTTGTCGTTCGGCCCGCGCCGCCCGCCGCCCTGCAATGAGGAACTGTCTTTCCCAACGTCCACTGCGCCCGAAACGGAATTTTTGGAGCTGCGCATGTCCGAATCGATCTCCAACCTTCGCCCCGAGCCGGATCGGGTGCTGGCCGACATCGCCGACTATGTGCTCGACTACCGCATCGACTCGGAACTGGCGCTCGATACGGCGCGCCATTGCCTGATCGACACGCTCGGCTGCGGCCTCGAAGCCCTCGCCTATCCGGCCTGCACCAGTCTGCTCGGACCGATCGTGCCGGGGACCATCGTACCCAATGGCGCCAGGGTGCCGGGCACCGGCTATCAGCTCGACCCGGTGCAGGCTGCATTCAATCTCGGTACGATGATCCGCTGGCTCGACTTCAATGACACTTGGCTGGCCGCGGAATGGGGCCATCCGTCGGACAACCTGGGCGGAATCCTTGCCACCGCGGACTGGCTGTCGCGCAGCCGCGTGGCGGCGGGCCAGCCCCCGCTGCGGATGCGCCAGGTGCTCGAGGCAATGATCAAGGCGCACGAGATCCAGGGCGTGCTGGGTATCGAGAACGCGTTCAACCGGCTCGGCCTCGACCATGTGCTGCTGGTCAGGGTTGCATCGGCTGCGATCTGTGCGTGGCTGATGGGCGCGACGCGCGCCCAGATCATCAACGCGCTGTCGCAGGCATTTGTGGACGGGGCGGCGTTGCGCACTTACCGCCATGCGCCCAACACCGGCTCGCGCAAGTCGTGGGCGGCCGGAGACGCGACCGCTCGCGGGGTCCGCCTGGCACTCATCTCGCGCAACGGCGAGATGGGCTACCCCTCGGCGCTCAGTGTCAAGACCTGGGGCTTCTACGATGTGCTGTTCGGCGGGCAGCCGTTCAAGTTCCAGCGCGGCTACGGCACCTACGTGATGGAGAACATCCTGTTCAAGATCAGCTTTCCCGCCGAATTCCACGCCCAGACCGCGGTCGAGGCGGCGCTGCTGCTGCATCCCGAGGTGGCAGACCGGCTCGACCGGATAGCCAAGGTGTGCATCCGTACCCACGAGTCGGCGATGCGCATCATCGACAAGCGGGGTCCGCTGAACAACCCGGCAGACCGCGACCACTGCCTCCAGTACATGGTCGCGGTCGGTCTGATCAAGGGCAGCCTCTGCGCCGCCGACTACGAGGACAACGTGGCGGCCGATCCGCGCATCGACGCATTGCGCGAAAAGATGGAGGTGACCGAGGAAGAGCGCTTCTCGAAGGAATACCTCGACCCGGAAAAGCGCTGCATCGCCAACGCGCTGCAGGTGTACTTCGCCGACGGCACGCGTACCGCCGAGGTGACGATCGACTACCCGATCGGCCACCGCCGTCGCCGTGCAGAAGGCCTGCCGATGCTGATGCGCAAATTCGAGTCGCACCTGGCGCGCTGCTTCGCGCCGAAGCGGGCCCAGGCAATTCTCGATGTATCGCTCGATGCGCCGCGCCTCGAGGCCATGGCGGTGAACCAGTACGTCGATCTTTATGCCGTGTGAACCGCATCGCGGTCGATGCGGCCGGCGAACGGATTGCGCGCGCAACGCGGCATCGCGCCGGCTTGCCCGCCGTGTTGCTGCTTTGTAACCCCGGTAGCACGCGGAAACAATTTCACGACAGCATTTCATCGTCGATAGGCGTTCAATGGTTGTGTCGTCCAACCGGAGTTCAGCCATGAAAGCCTTGCTCGTTTTGTCCCTCGCCGCGATGCTGCTTTCCGGCTGCGTGGTGGCCCCGATCGGACCGCGCCACGCTTACGTCGACGGCGGCGCGGTCGTGGTGGCCCCGCCGGTCGTGGTGCGACCGTACTATCGGCCGTACTACGGTGGCTATTACCGCTGGCATGGCGGCTATCGCGGGCATCGCGACTGAGAAATTCGGCGAAATGCGGCCGTTCGGCCGGACTTGTCCGGCAACGCAGGGCTTTCCCTGCCGCCGCTTTCGGCCGTCCAGCTTTGCCAGCCATGCAAGTGCGGCCATGCCGCGGGATAATCGGCGCCAGTCCAACATCCGGCGCGATCACCCGCGGCAAGCATGCCCACATTCGAGTTGCTCAGCCTGTTCCTGTTGGGCGGCGTGCTGTGGCTTTGGATCGACAGCCTCAAAGCCCGCGAAGCCGCGTTGCGCGAACTGCGCACCGCCTGCGCCGCCGAGGCGCTGCTGCTGCTCGACGATACGGTCGCGGTTAGCGCGATCCGCCCGCGCCGCGACGACGAAGGCCGGCTGCGCCTGCAGCGCGTCTATGACTTCGAATACAGCGACACCGGCAACAACCGCCGCAAGGGCGCGGTAACGCTGATCGGCGACCGGGTGCTTACGCTTTACCTCGAACCGGCGCCGGATTGAGCAGAATTCCCCCGCATTCTTCGTTACCGCTTGCCGCGGAACGCTGTATAGTGCGGGCCTCGACGGGTTGTCGTGGTTCCGGTTTGCAGCCCGTTTCTCCGCGCGCCACAGCAATTCGCTGGCCGCTGCGCAAACAACACCACCCAGTTGCATCTGCCTGAACCGGTTCCGACGCGGCAACGCATCGGCAGGCCGATCTCAGGAGATTGACTTGTCCCAGTCCTTTACCGATCTCGGCCTGATCGCCGAACTCGTTCGTTCCGTTGCCGAGGAAGGCTACAGCGTGCCGACGCCGATCCAGGCGCAGGCGATTCCGGTGATTCTTGCCGGCGGCGACGTGCTTGCCGCGGCCCAGACCGGCACCGGCAAGACCGCCGGTTTTACCCTGCCGCTGCTGCAGCGGCTGAACGCCGCACCGCTCGCCCAGCGCACACCGCGCAGCGCCCGCGCACTCGTGCTGACGCCGACGCGCGAACTCGCCGCCCAGGTCGAAGAGGCGATCCGCACCTATGGCCGGCACCTCGGGCTGAGCTCGACGCTGATTTTCGGCGGCGTCGGCATCAATCCGCAGATCGACGCGATGCGGCGCGGTGTGGACATCCTGGTCGCCACGCCCGGCCGCCTGCTCGATCACCTGCAGCAAAAGACGGTGGATCTGGGCAAGGTGGAAGTGCTGGTGCTCGACGAAGCCGACCGCATGCTCGACATGGGCTTCATCCGCGACATCAAGCGGATTCTCGCCATCCTGCCCAAACGGCGGCAGAACCTGCTGTTCTCGGCCACCTTTTCGGACGACATCCGCGATCTCGCCAACGGTCTGCTCGATGCGCCGAAGATGATCGAGGTGGCGCGCCGCAATGCCGATTCCGAACTCGTCGCGCAGCGCATCCACCCGGTCGATGCCAGCCGCAAGCGCGCGTTGCTGTCGCATTTGATTTCCCGTGGCGACTGGCGCCAGGTGCTGGTATTCACCCGCACCAAGCACGGCGCCAACCGGCTCGCCGAACAACTCGACCAGGACGGCATCAGCGCATCGGCGATCCACGGCAACAAGAGCCAGTCCGCGCGCACCAAGGCGCTTGCCAGCTTCAAGGAGGGCAGCATCCGCGTGCTGGTGGCCACCGACATCGCCGCCCGAGGCCTAGACATCGAGGAACTGCCGCATGTGGTCAATTACGAATTGCCGAACGTGCCGCACGACTATGTGCACCGCATTGGCCGCACCGGTCGCGCCGGCAACAACGGCGAGGCGATTTCGCTGGTCTCGGCGGACGAGAACGCCTACCTGGCCGACATCGAACGCCTGATCAGGCGGCGAGTGGAACGCGAGGTGATTGCCGGTTTCGAGCCGGGCACAGCCCCACCTGCCGCGCCGCAGGCCGAACCGCGTCGGCCACCGCAGCCGGCCGGCCGGCCGGGGCAGCGCAGCACCAGGCCGCGCACGCCACAGAAGTCCGCGCCCGAAAAACCCGCGCCTTCGGTCAAACCGGCCGCCGCGAAGCCGGCACCCATTGCCCAGCCGGCGCGGCGGCGCGACGACCGCCGCCCGACACCCGCCCTGCTCGGCGGCCAGCCCCGCCGCACCGGTTGACCCGCGCCCTGCCGCACGCCAACCGAGTACAAGGCCCGGCAGCCGGAAAGGGCCGCTGACGCGGCCGGCGGTGCCCTCGCAGGCGCAAGGTGATACCCTCGCGCGAAAACGCTTCGGGACGATCCGTTGAGACTCGTATTCGATTTTGCCGACGCCAGCGGCCTGCGCACACGCCAGGTCTTCTCCGATCCGATCGAGATCGTCGTCGCCCATGCGATCGATGAAGTGCAGCCCGCCCTGCAGCGCATCGAGGCGGCGCGGCGCGCCGGACACTATGCCGCCGGACTGGTCGGCTACGAAGCGGCGCCGGCATTCGATGCGGCCTGCAAGACACGGCCGGCGGGGCCGCTACCGCTGCTTTGCTTCGGCATCTTCGACCGCCAGGCCGACGATGCCTGGCGCCGCGCCGCCGGCAGCTTCGCCCGGCCCGACTGGCAGCTCGATACCGGCGAAGCGGATTTCTGCGCCGATGTCGAAACCATTCGCGCCGCCATCCGCCGCGGCGACACCTATCAGGTCAATTACACGATCCGCGGCCACGCCCGGCTCGACGGCGACGATTTCGCCTATTACGAGCAACTGCGGCTGGCGCAGGCCAGCGATTACTGCGCCTATCTCGACCTTGGGCGCTTTCACTTGCTCTCGGCCTCGCCGGAACTGTTCTTTCGCTGGGAGACGCAGGTCGGCAGCGACGGCGGCGGCCTGCTCACCACGCGGCCGATGAAGGGCACCGCGCCGCGCGGCCGCTGGGCAGAGGAAGATGCCGCGATCGCCGACGCGCTCTACACCTCGGAGAAGAACCGCGCCGAAAACGTGATGATCGTCGACCTGCTGCGCAACGATCTCTCGCGCCTATCGGCGCCGGGCGGGGTATCGGTACCGCAACTGTTCTCGATCGAGCGCTACCCGACGCTGTTCCAGATGACCTCGACGATTACCGCACGCACCCGGCCGGACGTGACACTCGAGGATGTGTTCACCGCCCTGTTCCCGTGCGGCTCGGTCACCGGCGCGCCCAAGATCAAGGCGATGGAGATCATCGCGGCGCTGGAGCGCACACCGCGCGGCGCCTACTGCGGCGCGATCGGCCTGGTCGGGCCGCAGGGCGCAGTCTTCAGCGTGCCGATTCGCACCGTGACGCTCGATACCGATGACAATTCGATGGTCTGCGGACTGGGCAGCGGCATCACCTGGTCGTCCGACGCGCAGGAGGAGCATGCCGAGGTGATAACGAAGTCCCATTTTCTCACCCGCGAGCCCGAGCACTTCGAACTGTTCGAGACGCTGCTGCTGCAGGACGCCGTCTACACCCTGCGCGCGCGGCACCTGATGCGCCTGACGCGCTCGGCCGACGCGCTGGGCTTCGCCTACGAACGCGAAGCGCTCGATCGGGCGCTCTACGCCTACGCCGCGGCGCACCCGGCCGGGCGCCATCGGGTGCGCCTGCTGCTGGCCAAGAACGGCACCGAACGCGTCGAGGGCAGCGTGCTGCCCGATCACGATCCGGCGCAGGTCGCGGTTACGCTCGCGCTCGCGCCGGTCGCGCGCAACAACCGTTTTCTGTTTCACAAGACGACCCAGCGCGCCTGTTACGACGCGCACACCGCCGCCCACCCCGATGTCTTCGACGTGCTGCTGTGGAACGAGGACGGCGAACTCACCGAGTTCACCCGCGGCAACCTGGTGGTGGAACTCGACGGCCAGCGCCTGACGCCGCCGATCGCCTGCGGCCTGCTGCCGGGCACACTGCGCGCCGAACTGCTGGCGCAAGGTGAAATCGTCGAGCGCGTGATCCACAAGTCGGAGCTGGCGCGCGCGCACAAGGTCTGGTTCATCAACAGCGTGCGCGGCTGGCTGCAAACCCGGTTCGCCGCCCACGGCCGGCAGCCTGTTCAACCGGCTGCCACCGCGGTCGACAGCAAGTAATCCAGGGAGAATCCAGATGGCCGGTCAACCGGAAATCCGCAACATGGCGTTGTTCTGCGACTTCGAGAACGTAGCGCTCGGCGTGCAGGAAGCCAAGTACCCGAAGTTCGATATCGCCAAGGTGCTCGAACGCCTGCTGCTCAAGGGCAGCATCGTGGTCAAGAAAGCGTATTGCGACTGGGACCGCTACAAGCACTTCAAGGCCGGCATGCACGAGGCGGCCTTCGAGCTGATCGAGATTCCGCACGTGCGGCAGAGCGGCAAGAACTCGGCCGACATCCGCATGGTGGTCGACGCGCTCGACCTGTGCTACACCAAATCGCATGTCGATACCTTCGTCATCATCAGCGGCGATTCCGATTTCTCGCCGCTGGTCTCCAAACTGCGCGAGAACAACAAACTGGTGATAGGTGTCGGCGTCAAGAAATCGACGTCCGACCTGCTCACCGCCAACTGCGACGACTTCATCTTCTACGACGATCTGGTGCGCGAAGAAGCGCAGATGAAAAAACGCACCAGCGGCGCGGCACCGAAGCGACCCGCCGCCAACGGCGACAGCAAGCCGCAGAAGAAGGCGCCGCGCGGCGCCCCGTCGGGAATCCCGGGTACGACGCCCGAGGCCGTGCCGGAAGCGGCGCCCAATGCGGCGCCGGAAGCGACACCCAATCTCGCGCCCGAGGCAACGCCCGACGCGCCACCCGACGAGCAGGTCGAGCAGAAATCGGAAGAGACGCGCCGCGGCGAAGCGCTCCAGCTCACGCTCGAAACCGTGGAAGCGCTGTTGCGCGAGCGCGGCGAGGACGACAAGCTCTGGGGCTCGATGGTCAAGCAGGCGCTCAAGCGGCGCAAGCCCGGTTTCAACGAGAGCTACTACGGCTACCGCAGCTTCAACGACCTGCTCAAGGACGGCGAAGCACGCGGCCTGCTGCGCTTGGCCCACGACGAGAAATCCGGCGGCTACGTGATCCGCAGCGGCGCCCGCGACGAATAGCCGGCCCGCCCTGCAGGCCGCATGGATAGGCGATCTTCGGGCAGACCGCACTTTGCCATGACCTCGCCGGCGGAGTTCGGTCGCGCCGGTAGCCCGCTCGGGCGACGTTCGCCCCGCAAGCCGGTGGCGCAACTGGAAATGCTAGGATCGTGACGGCTTGATACCGCGCTGGAGCACCCGATGGCATCGTCGATGATTCGCCTCGTCCACCTGTCGCAGGTCGCGGACTGCTTGCCCGCCGACTGCTCGATTGCCCAACGACTCAAGGAAGATGAGGAAGACCTCGCTGGGCAACCGGTTGTGCACGTCAAAGGGAGCATGTCCCTTGCGTCGCTGGACCTCGATGCAGCGCTTGCCGAGGGCAGTCCCCTGCGCGCGCGAATGGAACCCGCGGACGATTTTCCCGAAACGCCGTTCCTTGTCCTGGTCGAAGGCAACCTTGAGATTGATGGTGCAGTCTTCAACGCGGATACGCGCGGCGCCGCCTGCCTGATCGTGCTGGGCGATCTTCGTGCGCATGATGTGGTCGTCGGCGGCCAGTTGCTTTACGTGCTCGGCACACTCGCTGTACGTGATCTGCTCTGGGGAGACAGCGACGGCGGCGAATTGCGCGTTCTGGGCGGAGCCGCGTCCCGGGTGGCCCTGTTCACCGACGGATGTCAGGTGAGCATCGACGGTGGAGAACGCTTCACCTTCCTGTTCGACGAAGTCCGCGGCGTACACAGCCTCGCCGAGTATTCGCGTGAAACCATCGCCGCGGTTTTCCCTCCACATTGCTTTGACGGTATCGACGACGGCGAGAGCGGTATCCGGCCGATGCTCGACCGGGCGGCCGTCGTGCAGACCGTGTCTGCCGGCGATGGCGGCGTGCGCAGCGACGCGGAAATTGCTGCCTTCATGCCACAGGCAACCGACTTGTTCCAGGATGAGGCCATCAGCGTCGAAAACATCTGCGCGATCATCGGCTGTGGTCTGGTGCCATCCGGCGAGAACAACGCCTTTGGCTGGTTCGGCCAAACCGACTTCGTTGTCAGCGATCGGCACGATGATGACAAAGGCAACCGTGTCCCCAAGCGCGTCTACATCACGGTGTGGAAGGCGTTCGATTTTGTCCTCGCCGTGCGGCGGATGCCACGAGGCGCGGGCATTTTCCGGATGATCCATTACCTGATATCCGATTCTCCCCGGGCATACGCCGAGTATCTGGATCTCACCGTGCGCAGCTACAACGAGGGCGAGCCAAACGAGTGGAAGGCGCTGGTCCCGGAGGAGAACCCCGCGGTCTGGCGGATCTGTGTCGAGGCCTGGCGCGGCGTGCTTGACTACGCACGCAAGGCAATCGGACAGAAGCGGGCCGGATACCCGCTGTGGCATCGCGTGCAGGATGAAATCACGCCCGCGCGCGTTGAGACCCTGGCGGTCCTCCCGGTATTTGCCGAGCGCTACAACGACTGGTGGGATGGACACAAGTGCGGTTACTGGGAATCCGACGTCTGGATCGGCGACGGCAAGCCTGCGTGCACGACGGCGAAACATATGGCCGCGCGTTCAAGATGGCGTGGGAGAACGGCGACGCAGCCCCGGGCGATCCGGAAGACGATGCCAAGGCCTCTTACTTGATCAGTTTCGAGGAGGCAACGCAAGGCGGCCCGGCACTGGCGTTCTACCTGAGGCAGCGACAAGCCGATGACGTGACACGACTGCCACGCGATGCTGCCGATCACTTGGCTCGCCTGCTGCGATTCTTCCCGTTGGTGGAATCGAAGCTGCTTGCGGAGCATGAACGCGAAACCGCAAGGGCGCTGGAACGCAAACGAATCGAGCAGACCGTACAGTTGCAAAAGGCGCCGCCGTATGCCGATTCCGTGCCTGACGACGAGATCTTCCTGCAGGAACTGATTGCCTTGTCCGAGCGGTGGCAAACCGAAGGCCGGGTCTATGTGGATGCGATCCGCGCTTTCCAGGTTCGCCTGGAACAAGCCGGCGATGCCGACGATGATGAGGCGGAGGCGGACGTGCCTTCCGACCGGCGCAAGGACACCTGGCCGACTGCGCTGCAGCTCGCGCGTGTTGTGAGCCGATACGACGATGCCGGTCTTGCTGAACGCTTTCGCAAGCGATTTTCATTCGCCCCGGATGCGATGCGCACTCGTGCGATGGAAGCCGGCCAGTTTATCGGCCCGGTATTCCTGCTGGACGACGATCGAGTGGTTGCGCGCATCGGGCCGGACTATGACGAGGCTTGCCATTGGGTCGCCATCGACCGACTCACGCTCACCCGATTGCCCGCGCTCAAGGGACTCGGCAGATCGCCGAACCGCCGCTGCTTCGCTCGCTCCGATGGCGCTGCGGTAAGCACCCACGACGGATTTGAAGGCCCGGAAATCGCGCGCTTTACGCTCCCCGCCGGCAACGAAGGACTACCCGATTCTCTTGCCCTCTGCGCCGATCCAATGGGACGCCGCTGCGACCGGTTGATACCGTTCAACGACGGCTCGCGCGTGCTTCTGCAGAATCCGACCGGCATCTATCTGCTGGACAGTGACGGCGTGCGCCGACTTCATCCCCAGGAATTCGACGAAGATGGACCCTACACCTGGCCGAAGAACCAGTCCGATCAGTGCCTGGCGCTCGACATGCTGCACATGGCGCTCTCGCCGGACGAGCGCCATATCATGGTCGGCGATCAGGACAGCGCCCATCTGCTGCTCGCGGCAAACGGGGCGCTCGTGCGATCGTTCGAACCGCTCTCGTCATACCCGCACCATGCCGTGTTCTCCCACGATGGCAATCACGTCCTTGCCAATTCCTGTTATCTCTACTCAGGCAACACGATGATCGCGAGCCCCGGCAGCGACCAAGAGCCCGCCGTATTCAATCGAGCGTGGCGCGTCTACGCGTCGTGCGTGACGCCCTCGCTGTTCGTCCTGGGCAACGCGGAAGGCTATCTGCATGCTGTCAATGGCACCGGCAGAGTGGTCTGGCGCCACCATATCGGCAGCACCATCAGCGGCACCGACATTTCGGCCGATGGCCGGGTGTTGGTCGGCGCCAGCTATGGCGGCTATCTGGTGCGGCTGGAGATGGGCGATGGCGGCGTCGATCCGTATTGCATCGGCACATCGCCGTACCATGAAGTCCGCCGGTGGATCTTCTGGAAGGACGAGCAAGCGCCGATCCGCTGGTAACGCGACCCCACTCCCGCAGTGACCGATGTGATTCGATAGTCAGGCAGACGTCGGTCTGGAGACCGCATGAAATGGCGTTCTGCCGGATGGCATCGCCAGAAGCCGCAGGGCGCTTGCCTTCCCGGATTGCATGTCTGAAGAACCGCATGGATATTGGCTCGCAGCCTGCCGTTTCCCGCGCGGGAATCGGCCGGTGCTACGCGGCGATCATCTGTTCGCGTGCCGCCTTCGTCATTGCCAAGGCGGATGAGGCTGCCGTCCGGGTGCAGTTGCGGCCCTCGGCCTTGGCCCGGTAGAGCGCCTTGTCGGCGCGCTCCAGCAGATCGGCGGGGCGGTCGCCGGCGTCGCAGCAGGCGACTCCGATCGATACGCCGAGCGTGCTGCCCTGCAGTGCGGCGATCTGCAGCCCGGCGATGTCGCAACGGATGCGTTCACAGACGGCGTATGCCAACTCGCTCGACGCCGCTTCGAGCAGCACGACGAACTCCTCGCCGCCGTAGCGCGCCAGATAGTCGGTGCTGCGGATCGATTTGCCGATGCGCGCCCCGACCGCGATCAGCACCTCGTCGCCGACCGGGTGGCCGAAGCTGTCGTTGATGCGCTTGAAGTGGTCGAGGTCGATCATGCACAGCGCCAGCCCGCGACCGCTGTGGCGCTGGCAGCGCGCGACTTCACGCTCGAGCGATTCGATCAAGTGGCGCCGGTTGAACACGCCGGTCAGCGGATCGCGCTGCGCCATCTCGCGGATCGTCGCCAGCGACCGCGCCAGCTCCGCCCGCACCGTGCTGAGGTAGCCGCCCATCAGGCAGACGAAGCCCATCACGCCGATCAGCGCCAGCAGATTGAGCGCCTCGATCTCCAGGTGCACCCGCGCCGGCGCCCGCACGGCGAGCAGCGCGATCACCCCTGCAAAGCCGGCGATTCCTACCGCGCCCACCCGCGCCAGTTGCCACAGGCGCAGGCGCAGCACGCCGAACAGCAGCGGCACAGGAAACAGCATCAGGAAGGCGCCGCGGGCGTCGTCGGCATGGTAGATCAGCACCATCACCGCGAACATCGAGACCACGAGCTGCACCTCGGTCATGCTCGGGTCGCGCAGGCGCAGGTTCCAGTTGCGGCGCAGGATCAGGAAGAACGCGCCGTTGGCCAACGCGCAGCCGGCCGCCCACCAGGCCGGCAGCCAGGCCGGCAGGTGGCCCAGCCATGCGCACAACTGGACCAGCACCGCGCATGCCGCGTAGGTGGCAACCGCCATGAAGAAGCGGCGCAGGCGCAAGGCCTGTTCCGCGGCCTTGTCCGCCGCGCGAGGTGTTGGCAGTTCCAATGACAATTGCACCATCCGTTTCATCGTATCGTCAGATTACGTCCGGCCGCGACCCGGCTTGAGCGATGCGCGGCCGCGCAGTATCCGGCAGCACGATGCAATCGAGGCAGCGAATCGGTTCGCCTCGCCACAAACTATGACAAATCGCATCACGTTCGCCCGGCCGGTGATGCCGGGCAGCCGCGCTTTGCGCTGGGCGACGGGGTCGCCGCAGGCGCCACCGCGCGGTGCCGTCCATCCGGCAGCGGGGATTTGCTGCGCTACGCAAAGGTGGCGGATGATTGTGCATTCGCCACGACATCGCGGGCGTTTTCGCTAAACTGGCCGAAAAACGAACAACGGAGGCGCCCGCCATGGCTGAACACATCGTCTTTGTCGACCGCTCGACGCTGCAGGCCAGCGTGCGCCGGCCGGCGTTCGAGCACACCTGGCAGGAATACGCCACCACCGCAGCGGCGCAGACCGTCGAACGGCTGAAGGATGCCACCATCGCGATCAGCAACAAGGTGCCGCTGCGCGCCGATGCGCTGGCGCAGTTGCCCAGGCTGCGCATGATCGCGGTTGCCGCCACCGGCTACGACGTGATCGACGTGCCGGCCTGCCGCGAGCGCGGCATCGCGGTGGCCAACATCCGCAACTATGCGCGGCATACCGTGCCGGAACACACCTTTGCGCTGATCCTGGCGCTGCGCCGCAGCCTGCTGGAATACCGGCAGGATGTCGAACGCGGACGCTGGCAGGATGTCGACCAGTTCTGCTTCTTCGATCATCCGATCCGCGATCTGCACGGCAGCACCATCGGCATCTTCGGCGAAGGGGTGATCGGTCAGGGCACCGCCGCCATCGCGCGCGGCTTCGGTATGCGGGTGCTGTTTGCGGCGCATCCCCATTGCGCCGGCGGCGTCGAGTTCGCGCCGGTCGAACAAGTGCTTGCCGAGAGCGACATCGTCACCCTGCACTGCCCGCTGACACCCGAGAGCCGCAACATGATCGGCCCCGAACAATTGGCGAAAATGAAGCGCAGCGCGATACTGATCAATACCGCGCGCGGCGGTCTGGTCGATGAACAGGCGCTGGCCACCGCGCTCAAGCAGGGACTGATCGCCGGCGCCGGGTTCGACGTGCTGAGCCAGGAGCCGCCCAAAGGCGGCAATCCGCTGCTCGAATTGCGCCTGCCCAATTTCATCCTGACGTCGCATGTCGCGTGGGCATCGGACGGCGCGATGCAGTTCCTCGCCGATCAGTTGATCGACAACATCGAGCTGTTCGTCAGGGGCACGCCGCAGCATCTGGTGACCTGAGCGGGCGTGCCAGTGATGCGGCACCGGTACCGTGCAGTCGGGCGCTGGCTCGCACGGCGGTTTCCGGCACCTGCCCCGAAAGCCGCATGCATAGTGGCTCCCAGACATGGGCCGGCCACCTGCCTCGCCAGCCGGGCCTGCCGGAACGCCCTACCCGGAGAAGCCCTGTTCATGCCGCTTTCAGGGCGCCGGGCGGTTCAATCGTCCTTGTCTTCATAGCGTTCCCAGGGGCCACCGACGCGTTCGCGTTCTGCGCCCATGTCGGTCGGAAGGTCGGCCACGTCTTCGAGCGTCGGGTCCAGCGCGACGAGGTGGGCGATGTGGACCGCCACGAGCTCGTTGCGCAACACCTGCGGATCGGCAAAGTCGTGATTCCTCCAGTGACAATACATCTGCCAGTCTCCGCCTGCATGCGAGACGAACAGCACCGGTTTGCGCTCCCTCACCACGCAGGTACACGCGATGGTGCCGAGGTTGTCGGGAAATGCCATGTCGATCTCGATCAGTCTGCCAACTTGGGGCACCGCTGTAAGCCGCTCGCAGCGGGCCTCACGCGGCATGCCATGCCGGGAGGCCCATTGCATGCGCCTTTCGGCGGTGCATGCCTGGAGAGCGCCATTGCATGCGGTCGCCAGGCATGCACCGCCCGGAGGATGCGCCGACGTTCAGCCGAAGCTCAGCTCGCGCGAGGTGATCTGGTACTTGAAGGTGGCCGGATCGAGGCTGTCGAGCCGGCCTTCGGCGGTTTCGCAGCACGGGTACATGAAGAAGCCGATCTTGTCTTTGGCGCCCGGCAACACGAGGTCGTGCGCGGTGTTGTAGGCGAGCCAGTTCATCTCCCAGGCGCCGAACAGCATCTTGCGCGCGCGCTGCGGCGCTTCGTCGGCCAGCGTGAGGC
>WBZS01001015.1_pt1 | contig 25706 bp, 22 predicted proteins | sample 5204201 | NCBI WGS metagenome assembly WBZS01 (sample SAMN12344357, study PRJNA552823) | activated sludge metagenome | biome: Activated sludge suspended growth; feature: Nitrification reactor; material: Wastewater; isolation source: activated sludge from nitrification reactor of wastewater... | reverse complement strand
CTTCGACCCCGACGGCGACATCGCCGCCCCGTACCTCAACCTCGGCGCCCGGCCTCGGGTGGCCATCCTGCGCGAGCAGGGGGTCAACTCCCATGTCGAGACCGCATTCGCCTTCGATCGGGCCGGATTCGAGGCGTGGGACGTGCACATGACCGACCTGATGGCGGGACGCTTCGACCTGCGCGACGCGGTCGGGCTGGTGGCCTGTGGGGGCTTCTCCTACGGAGACACATTGGGTGCCGGCGAGGGCTGGGCGCGGTCGATCCTCTTCCACGAGGACCTCACCGGCCAGTTCCACGACTTCTTCCACCGGCCCGACACGTTCGGTCTGGGCATCTGCAACGGGTGCCAGATGTTCGCCGCCCTGGCCGATCACATCCCGGGCGCCGAGGCCTGGCCCCGTTTCACCCGGAACGCCTCGGAGCAGTACGAGGCCCGGCTCTCCCAGGTCGAGGTGCTCGACTCGCCGTCGATCTTCTTCTCGGGCATGGCCGGTGCCCGGATCCCGATCGCCGTCGCGCACGGCGAGGGGTTCGCCAACTTCACCGCCCGAGGTGACGAGGCCGCCGTCGTGCGGGCGGCGCGCTTCGTCGACGGCACCGGCCGCCCGGCGACGGCATACCCGTCGAACCCCAACGGCAGTCCAGCGGGCCTGACCGCGGTGACCACGCCGGACGGGCGGTTCACCGCGATGATGCCGCACCCCGAACGCGTCCAGCGCAACGTCCAGATGTCGTGGACCAGCGGTGCGGTCGACGCCGAGAGCCCCTGGCTTCGGATGTTCCGCAACGCTCGCGCGTGGGTCGGCTGACGGCTCGGGTCAGCGCAGGCGCCACCGCCCGGGGTCGGGGGGCGTCGGCGAGGGATGGGCGTCGTCGTCACCGAACGGGCGAGGGTATGCCGTCCGCCGGCCCGCCAGGCCGGCCGCGAGCGTGCCCCGGGCCACGGCCCGCGCGAGGTCGTCGCGGCTGAGGACCCCTGGGCGCCGAGCGACGAGGACGAGGTTGCCGAAGCGGCGACCCTTGAGCACGTCGTGGGTGCCGATCAGGTCGACCTCGACGAGACCGGCGGCGCGGACTCCGGCGACGACCCGGGCGGTCCAGGTCCGGGCGGGTTCGTCGGCGAGGTTGGCGAGCAGCAGGCCGTGGGGGGCCGGGGCCAGCACCCGGGCCACGTCGGCCCACCACGAGGCAGCCGCGAGGTCGGCGGGGACCTGCCCCCCGGCATACGCATCGACGACGACCACCGACGCGGAGGTGTCGGCGAGATCGCGCATCCCGGACCGGCCGTCGACGGGTCGGACCCGGATGCGATGCCCACGCGGCAGGGGCAGCGCCCGGCGCACCTGCTCGGTGAGGGCGGCGTCGGGTTCGAGGACCACCTGTGGGGTGCCGGGCCAGCGGTGCTGGACCCAGCGGGGCAGGGTCAGCCCGGCCCCGCCGACGTGCGTGAGCGTGCGGGGCGGACCGTGGCGGACGGCATACGCGTCGAGGGCGGTCGCCATCAGGGCGACGTACTCGAAGCCGAGGTCGGTCGGGTCGGCGAGGTTGACGTGCGATTGGGGGTGGCCGTCAAGGACGACGATCGCCCCGGCATGACCATCAGGGATGATCTCGCCGGGGCGATCGGTCGACATGACCTCAGCCTGACAGGGCCGAGGTCAACGCATCACTTGCTGACCTGCAGCGGCACGTAGACGGTCGTGCCCGTCGGCTGGGCGACGATCTTTGCCAGCACCGGGTTGAGGCGGTGACCGTTTCCGATGGTCCAGGGCAGGAGCTGCTGCTTGGTCATCGTGAAGGACACGTCACTCACACCGTCACGGACCGGGATGGGCGTGGCCACCCGGACGGGGGTGATCGTCGCCGTCGCCACCTGGACGCCGTCGAACCAGATCTCCGCCGAAGTGTTCGCCGGGGACCCCGTGCTTGTCAGGTCGAAGCCCTCGAGGCGCATGGTGAAGGTCTGGGGACCGTTCTTGGCGCCAGTGACCGTGGGGGTCCCGATCACCGCCACCGAGTGCTTGACGAAGGATGGCGAGGTCGGGGCGTGCGTCTTGATCCAGTCGACGAAGGCGTTCTGGTCGACGAGGCCGGAATCGCGGTAGTTCGTGCCCTTGAGCATCGTCGTGAAGTTGTCCGGCCCGACTCCACCGGCGGCCGGCACGTTGGTCACGAGGAAGCTGTTCGAGGCGATGCTGTAGATCCTTGCCGGATCGATCGGGTCGGCGCCGATCCGGATGTCGAGGATCCGATCGCCCGCGGCCCGGTTCGGGTCATAGCTGTAGGTCAGACCCTCGGACAGCCCGAGGGCGAGGTAGGGCCGAGACGAGCCGGCCGGCTGCCACTGCTCCTCGAGGATCGACTTGACCTGAGCGCCGGTGTAGTCGGCGACCTTGACGGTGTTGCCGAACGGCATGATCGCCGCGGCCTGCGAGAAGGTGATCGTGCCGTCAGTGCCGAAGGGCAGGTCCGCGCGGACGCCCCCCGGGTTCATGATGCCCAGATCGGCGTGCAGGTTGCCGGTGGCGTTGACCGACTCGACGTACTGCTGGGCGATGAGGTTGGACAGGGTCGAGTCCCGCTGCCGATCCTCGTTCGCGCCGTTGAAGGCGCGGGTGATCGAGGCGGTCACCGATCCGATCTTCTGGGCCGCGATCGGCTTGGCGTAGGCGACGGCGGCATCGACGATAGCGGCCGCGCTCTGCCACTGGGCGTTGCCCGCGCAGGTCGGGGAGAAGGCGGTGACCGGCACGTTGGCCGCGTTGTAGCCCATGACCTTCTTGGTCACCGGGTCGATCCCGAACTGGATCTTGCCGACGTTCGCGGCGTAGTTGCCGGTCTGGAGGACGGGACGAGTGGAGCCGTCCGTCGCGCCCGGCACCGGCACGTCATACACATAGGCCTGGTGGGTGTGGCCCTGGATGATGGCCGCCGCCTTGGGGCTGGTGTCGTTGACGAGGTGCTTGAAGACCGGCACCGCCATCTGGTCGGCGAGGGTGCCGGTGGTCGAGGAGTAGGGCCCGCCCTCGTGGTAGCCGACAACGACGACATCGGCCTCGCCGTTGGCGGGGTTGCCGTCCGTGAGCTGGTCGACGACGGCGTTGGCGCCCTCAACGGGGTCGCCGAAATCGAGGTCCGCGATCCCACTGCCCGAGACCAGGCTGGGGGTCTCCGACGTCACGGCGCCCACGACGCCGACCCGGAGACCGTTGACCGGGTAGACCTCGTAGGCCTTGACGGCGGGGGTCTTGGTGCCCTTGAGGTAGACATTGGCGCCGAGGTACTCGAAGCCCGCCGTGTGCGCGCGCGGGATGACCCGGTCGCGCAGGTCCGCGAAACCGGAGTCGAACTCGTGGTTGCCGACCGAGGACACCTGCAGGCCGATCGCGCCGAGGAAGTCGATGGTCGGCTCCTCGTGTTGGACCTGGGAGGCGAAGGTCGAGGCGTTGATCAGGTCCCCCGCGCCGACGGTCACGGTGTTCGTCGCCCCGAGGGCGGCCCGCTGCGTGATCATCGTGCAGGCGAAGTTCTTGCCCAGGGCCCCGGTCAACTTGCCGTCGTCGATCCGACCGTGGAAGTCGTTGACCGTGAGCAGGTTGACCGCGGTGCTGCCCGCCGGGATCGGCCCGCCACCGAGGTTGCCGCCGGCCATGGCCGGCGAGGCCACGAGCGCGGTGCCGACCAGGGCGATCCCGGCCGCGGCGGCTGTCGTTCTGAGGTGCTTCATCTGTCCTCCATCCAGATCTGCGCGAGGCACGCAGTTGAGCCTCGACTCTTCCGCAGAGTCGGTGTCCCGGCGAGGGCTCGAGGGCAAAGAGAGGGTAAAGATTCGCGGTCGCGTGCGAGGATTCCCGGTATGCCGCCCCGCCGCCGAACGCCGTTGGCCGCCGGTCGGGCCGCTGTCGTCGAGTGGGAAGCCAAGGACGGGGATGTCGGTCGCGAGGTGCTCGCGAACGCCGTGCGTTTCACCTTGGAGGAGTTGGGGGAGCGGGCCCCGGGTGGGTCGACGGAGGTGCGGGTGCCGCCGTTCGGGGTCGTCCAGTGCATTGAGGGCACGACCCATCGACGAGGCACCCCACCCAACGTCGTCGAGACCGATGCCGAGACCTGGCTGGCGGTGGCGACCGGGCGGATGAGTTGGGAGTCGGCGTGGGAGTCGGGACGGCTGCTGGTCAGCGGTACCCGGGCCGACCTCACGGCATACCTGCCCCTGGTCTCCCCGAGCAAACGGTGAGTAGTCGCGGGGTGGCCTGTGGGCCGCTGAGAAGTCGCGGGGTGGCGTGCGTGCTGCTCCTGCGGGAGTTGTGAGCAGTCCGGGCGGCAACAACTCCCGAAACTGTTCAGTAGGTGGCGACGTAGGCTTGGGGGGTGCCCGACGTGATGCCCCGCAAGAGCCCGAACTTCGTCCGTTTCATCCTCACCGGGGCGATCGTGGGCTTCATCGTCGGCGGCGTGCTCGCCGGCACCGACCTGCTCGGCGACCCCGTCCAGGGCAATCCGTCGTACTCCTACTCTCCGAGTGCGGGCATCGGGATCGTCTCCCTCCTGTTCGCCGGGCTGTTCGCGATCCTCGCTGGAGTGATCGCCGTCCTCATCGACCGGCGCACCCACCGCTGAACGCTTCGGCTCCAATGTGGTGGGCCTCGCGTTGTTGATGGCGGCCCCGTCGTGGACGACGTGGTGGGCCCCGCGCTGTTGATGGCGGCCCCGTCGTGGACGACGTGGTGGGCCCCGCCATGAACAACGTGGGAGAATCAACCCCGTGCCTCGCGGAGACGGACGCCTCACCCATGACCTGATGCCCGGCGAGAAGGGGCCGCAGGACGCCTGCGGCGTCTTCGGCGTCTGGGCCCCCGGCGAGGATGTCGCCAAACTGACCTACTACGGCCTCTACGCGCTGCAGCACCGCGGCCAGGAGTCGGCGGGGATCGCGACCTCCGACGGGCACCGGCTGCTGGTCTACAAGGACATGGGCTTGGTCTCGCAGGTCTTCGACGAGCGCTCGTTGGCCTCGCTCAAGGGCCATGTGGCCGTCGGCCACTGCCGGTACTCCACGACCGGCGGCTCCACCTGGGAGAACGCCCAACCGACCCTCGGCGGCCACGACGGCGGCACCGTCGCCCTCGCCCACAACGGCAACCTAATCAACTCCGCCGAGCTTCGCGACCTGGTCGAGGAGCGGGTCGGCGACGAGGGCCATCGCGGCGAGCTGGCCCGCGGCAACACCACGGACACGGCCCTGGTCACCGCGCTGCTCGCCGACGACCCGGACCGCACCCTGGAGTCCGCCGCGCTCGACCTGCTGCCGAGACTGCGGGGCGCCTTCTGCTTCGTCTTCATGAACGAACAGACGCTGTATGCCGCCCGCGACCCCCAGGGCATCCGCCCGCTGGTCCTCGGGCGTCTCGATCGGGGCTGGGTCGTGGCGTCGGAGACCGCCGCCCTCGACATCGTCGGTGCGTCCTTCATCCGGGAGATCGAGCCCGGCGAAATGCTCGCCATCGACGCGGACGGTTTGCGCAGCAAGCGGTTCGCCCCCAAGAACCCCAAGGGCTGCGTCTTCGAGTACGTCTACCTCGCGCGCCCGGACACCACGATCAGCGGGCGCGGGGTGCACGACGCCCGGGTCGAGATGGGCCGTACCCTGGCCCGCGAGCACCCGATCGAGGCCGACCTGGTCATTCCGACCCCGGAGTCGGGCACACCGGCGGCCATCGGCTATGCCCAGGAGTCGGGCATCCCCTACGGGCAGGGCCTGGTCAAGAACGCCTACGTCGGGCGGACGTTCATCCAGCCCTCGCAGACGATCCGCCAGCTCGGCATCCGGCTCAAGCTCAACCCCCTCAAGGACGTCATCAAGGGCAAGCGCCTCGTCGTCGTCGACGACTCGATCGTCCGGGGCAACACCCAACGTGCGCTGGTCCGGATGCTGCGCGAGGCCGGGGCCGTCGAGGTCCATGTCCGGATCTCCTCGCCGCCGGTGCGGTGGCCCTGCTTCTACGGGATCGACTTCGCGACCCGGGCCGAGTTGATCGCCACCGGGATCGGGGTCAAGGAGGTCTGCCGGTCGATCGGCGCCGACACCCTCGGGTACATCTCCGAGGAGGGGATGATCGCGGCGACCCATCAGGCGCCCGAGCGGTTGTGCACCGCGTGTTTCACGGGCAGTTACCCGGTGCCGTTGCCGGCGCAGGACAAGTTGGGCAAGGACGTCCTGGAACTCGACTTCGAGGCGCCGCTGGACGTCGTCGCCCAGGCGGTCGCGCGCCCATGAGCGAGCAGATCACCTATGCGTCGGCCGGCGTCGACGTCGAGGCCGGCGACAAGGCCGTCGAGCTGATGAAGGCCTCGGTGCGGCGGGCCACCCGTCCGGAGGTGCTCGGGGGCCTGGGCGGGTTCGCCGGGATGTTCGACGCCAGTGCGATCGCGCGGATGTCGCGACCGGTCCTTGCGACCTCGACCGACGGCGTCGGCACGAAGGTGGCCATCGCTCAGGCGCTCGACATCCACGACACGATCGGGTTCGACCTGGTCGGGATGGTCGTCGACGACATCGTCGTCTGCGGCGCCGAGCCGCTCTTCATGACCGACTACATCGCGTGCGGCCGGGTCGTTCCCGAGCGGATCGCGGCCATCGTCGGCGGCATCGCCCGGGCGTGTGAGCAGGCGCGGGTCGCCCTCGTCGGCGGCGAGACCGCCGAGCACCCCGGGCTGCTGGAGCCCGATGAGTATGACGTGGCCGGCGCGGCCACCGGAGTCGTCGAGTATGCCGACGTGCTGGGCCCGGAGCGGGTCCGGGCCGGGGACGTCGTCCTCGGGCTCGCGTCGTCGGGTCTGCACTCGAACGGCTTCTCCCTCGTGCGTCGGGTCATCGCCCATGCGGGGTGGTCGCTGGAGCGGGAGGTGGCCGAGTTCGGTCGCACGCTCGGCGAGGAGTTGCTCACGCCCACCCGGGTGTATGCCGCGGATCTTGTCGACCTTCTCCGTGACCCGCAGGTCCGGGCCGGCGGCGGGGTCCATGGGCTCTCGCACGTGACCGGCGGTGGGCTCGCCGCCAATCTGGCGCGGGTGCTGCCCATCGGGCTGCATGCGCGCCTCGATCGCGCGACGTGGACGCCGCCGGCGGTCTTCGCCACCGTGGCTCGCCTCGGCAACGTGCCCCGCGCCGATCTCGAGCGCACCCTGAACCAGGGCGTCGGCTTCGTCGCACTCGTGCCGGGTGACGCGGTCGGTGCGGCGACGTCGTTCCTGGCGGCGCACGGCATACCCGCTTGGGTCATGGGCGAGGTGTTCGACGCCGCCGGTGCTCCGATCGAGGACGGCGTCGAGGTGGTGCGCGGGGCCAAGGGAGTCGACGGTGGATCCGTCCAGGTCGTCGGCACCCACCCGGCCTGACCCCTGCCTCCAGCCGTCCATTCTCTCCCGGTGCCGGTTCGTCTACGGGAAGGTCCCCTTGTCACCGGCACTCCCGTATACAAAGCGGCACCGGGAGAGGTTGTATGGGGGGCATGCGCGCGCTCACCGTCGTCCCCGTGCCCGGTCCCGGCGCCGAGGACGTGCTCATCGGTCACGACGGCACGGCCTACACCGGGACCGCGGACGGCTCCGTCTTCGCCATCAGCCCGGACGGTCACACCATTCGCCGGATCGGCAACACCCAGGGCCGCCCGCTCGGCCTCGAATGGCTGCCCGAGGGGCGGCTGCTGATCTGTGACGCGCAGCGCGGGCTGCTCACCATGACGTTGTCCGACGGCGAGATCGAGCTGCTCGCCGACTCGGTCGCCGGGCAGCGAATGCGCTTCTGCAACAACGCTGCCGTGACCGACGACGGCACGATCTGGTTCACCGACAGCAGCACCAAGTGGGGGATCGAGGAGTGGAAGTCCGACCTCATCGAGGACACCCGGACCGGCCGACTGCTCCGTCTGGCTCCCGGCGAGCGTGAACCCGAGGTCGTCGTCGAGGGGCTGTGCTTCGCCAACGGGGTGGCCAAGGCGCCGGACAGCTCGTTCGTCGTCGTCGCCGAGACCGGCACCCGGGTGCTGCGTCGGCACTGGCTGCGCGGCGATGCGGCGGGGACGACCCAGGACTTCGTGACGGGTATGCCGGCCCACCCGGACAACATCGCGCTCGGCTCCGACGGGTTGATCTGGGTCACCTACGCCTCGCCGACCGACCCGGCCCTGACCTTCCTGCAGACCAAGGCCAAGCCCTGGGTCAAGCAGGCGGTCCTCCATGCCCCCGAGGGCCTCAAGCCCCGCCCCAAACGCACGGCCCGGGTCGCCGCCTACGACCTCGACGGGACGTTGGTGCACGACGTATCGTGCGACGCCACCCACTGGCACATGGCCACCGGGGTGCGCGAACACGAGGGCCGGGTCTGGCTCGGCAGCCTGGTCGAACCGGCCCTGGCGCACTTCGACCTCTGACGCCTCAGGTGGGGCGGGTCATCTGGGCCAGATGCCGCTGACGAGCTGGTGGTCGAGCCGAAAGCCCATGGCGGAGTAGAGCGCCCGCCCGGCCACGTTGTCCTCGTCCACCCCAAGGACCACGTCAGCCGAGCGGGTGAGACCGAGGTCGACGAGGGCCTGGGTCAGGCACCACCCGAACCCGCGCCCGCGGGCCGGGCGAGCAATCGCGATGCTCGTCAGCCGGGTGGCTCCCGCCGGGGTGTATGCCGCGAGCCCGGTGCCGATCAACTCCCCGGTCGCGCGCTGGCGGAGGCCGATCCACGTTTCCCCGACCGGGTCGGGAGTCAGCCATCGGGTCGTGTGATGCTCCGCGACGAAGGCCCGGGCCACAGCCCGTTCCACGGGCACCGGCACGACCTCGGTCGGCGCCGCCCGCCGGGTCAGTTCGCCAGCGCACCGACATCGTGTCCCACTCGCCGAGTCCGCGAACCCCGAGCTCGACGAGGAGACCTCGGAGCGGGCGAGGCGCCGTGATCGACGCGACCGCGGACCACTCGGGCCGGGCCCGCCACGGCGACGAGAGCAGGTCGGCCACGTCCTCGGCAGGCCCGAGGACCACCGCGCCGACCTGGCCGAGTTGTGACTCGCGGGCGAAGAGCACCGCGTCGCCCAGCCGCTGGGGCGGCGCGAGTAGGTCGGGGCCGACCTCGAGGGAGACCAGCGGGTCGCCACCCGCGGCGGCGAGCAGCGCGTCATACGAGGGAAGGGTCGCCGAGTTGCCTGCCCTCGACCCGGAGCGCGCGACCCGGCCAGCGGACGAGGTCAGGTCGACGGACTCAGGCAATGGTGATCTGCGGGCCGAAGAGGGCCATCGCGTCGAGGGCCCGATCGTGGTTCTCCGGGCTCGACCCGGCGCACGCGCCCGACAGCACGCGGATGGTCGCCCCGGCGTCGGCGGCCGGCAGCGCCGTCGCGATCACGCAACAGTCGGTCGACACCCCGGCCAGCGCGAGCCGCGGCTGGTCGCCGACGATCGCGCGCAACCGTTCCCCCCACTTGCCGAAGGTCGGCTCCGTGACGGTGTGCGACGCGACCCCCGAGAGCGGGGGCACCACGGCATACAGGGGGTCCTCGTCGGGCACCAGGGCGAACGGCCAGTCGCGGTAGTAGGCCGCCCACGACCCGCCCAGGGCGGCGTCCGCGACGAACCGGGTGATCACCGTGCGCTCCGGGCCGAAGGCGCGGGCGGCGGCCACGATCCGCGGTTCGACACCGGCCCACAGGGCGCTGCCCCAGGGCGAGGTCTGGGGGGAGGCGAAGATCGCCTGCGGATCGATGACGACCAGCCACTCGTCCCTTTCGGCCGGTCGGTATGCCGGGGCGCCGGTCATCCGCGGCCCTCCTGGCGGGCCACCGTGGCCTTCCGCGCGACATACGTGATGACGAACGAGAGGACGAGGGCCAGCAGGACGCCGAGGTTGGCGTAGGCGAAGGTGCCCTCCCAGTAGCCGTCCTTGGCGTTCCATGTGCCCAGGCCGAGGGGTTCGAGGAGGAAGCCCTGCCAGTTGTTCCAGCTGGCGTCGGCGGCGAAGTTGTTGACCACCAGGCCCCAGCCGAGGATCGAGGTGCCGACCATGGTGCCGATCGAGGTCCAGTCCCAGGCACCGTAGCGCCCGCTGGCGTCGAACAGCGCGTCGTCGTCGTAGTCGCGCTGGCGCAGGGCGATGTCGGCGATCATGATCCCCGCCCAACTGGCCAGCGGCACCCCGAGGGTGATCAGGAAGGACTGGAAGGGGTTGAGGAAGTTCTTCGCGACGAAGACGACGTAGAAGGTGCCCAGGGTGAGGATGACGCCGTCGACGAGGGCGGCCATCGGCCGGGGGACCCGCAGGCCCAGGGAGAGCAGGGTCAGGCCCGAGGAGTAGATGCCGAGCACGGCGCCGGAGACCAATGACAGGATCGCGGCGATCAGGAAGGGCACGAGCACCCAGGTCGGCAGCAGCGTGGCCAGGGTGCCGATCGGGTCGGCGGCGATGCCCTCCTTGACCTTGTCGTCGGACCCGGCCAGGGCCAGGCCGTAGCAGACGAGCAGGGTGGGGGCCAGGGCGCCGCCGAGGGTGTTCCAGGCGACGATGGCGCCGCCGGCGGCCTCGCGGCGTTGGTAACGCGACCAGTCGGCCGCGATGTTGATCCAGCCCAGGCCGAAACCGGTCATCACCATGACCAGGGCGCCGATCGTCGCGCCGAGGCTGCCCGACGGGATCGCCGTGAGCTTGCCGAACTCGACGTGGGAGAGCGTCATGAGGATGTAGAGGATCGTGATCGCGCCGGTCAGCCAGGTGAGCACCGACTGCATCCGCATGATGATGTGGTAGCCCGCGACCGAGGCGAGCACGATCATCGCGGCGACGACGACGGCGGCCACCACCTTGGTGGCGGTACCGCCGCTCCAGCCGAGACGTTCGAAGATGGTCGCGGTCGCGAGCACGGCCATGATCGCGAGGAAGGTCTCCCAACCGATCGAGACCAGCCACGAGATGACCCCGGGGACCTTCTGGCCGGTCACGCCGAAGGCCGCGCGGGACAGGATCATCGTCGGGGCGGACCCCCGCTTGCCGGCGATCGCGATGATCCCGCAGAGGGCGAAGGACACGACGACGCCGATGATCGTGACGACGATCGCCTGCCAGAAGGAGATGCCGAAGCCGAGGACGAACGCCGCATACGAGATGCCGAACACGGAGACGTTGGCGGCGAACCAGGGCCAGAACAGGTCCCGGGGGGCGGCGGTGCGCTCGCTCTCCCCGATGATCTCGATCCCGGTGGTCTCGACGCCGAGGCGGCGCACGTCGGAGGCAGAAGGCTGCGTGGGTGCAGTGCTCATGGGGGTGAGCATGGCACGGAGGCGCGCCGAGGTGTGTGAAGGCGACGGGTGAGGTCAGGGACGGTCGTCGTCAGCGGCGACCGGAGGCCCACTGTTGGTAGTCGTCGTCCTCGTCCACGTCGCCGGTGTCGGCGAAGCGGGGGCCGGACTGGGTCGAACTGTGGAGTTCACGCTCAAGCGCGGAGAGGTCGGTGTCCGGGCTGTAGTACTTCAGCTCGCGAGCGACCTTCGTCTGCTTGGCCTTGGCTCGGCCGCGCCCCATGGCGTGACCCCCTCATGAGTCTGCCGGGGCGGCATCGCTTGCATCGAGACCCCGTCGTCGGCGCCTCGACTCCACGGAGCGGTCCCGGGAATCGTGTTTGTCGTGGGGCCCACACTACATGCGGGAGGCAAATCCACGGTATGCCGTGACCGCCCCGGTCGGTCCGCGAGACCGGCGCCGGTCAGGTCGCGAGCCTGGTGTCGGTCAGTTGGCCAGCCCGGCGATCAGGTTGATGGTGGCCGCGATCGCGACCGTGCCGAACAGATAGGACAGCCAGACATGTCCGAGGGCGATCCGGCGGACGGCGCTGGTCTTGAGGTCGGTGTCGGAGATCGCGAACGAGGTCCCCACGGCGAAGGCCGTGTAGAGGAAGTCGCTGTACGCCGGCTCGCCGTCCATGTGGTAGTCGATGCAGTGCTGCTCGGCGTTGTGCCAGTGCCGGGCGTAGCGCAGCCCGAACATCGTGTGCACGAGGATCCAGGCGGAGAGCACCGAGCCGAACGTGATCGCCGCCTCCCCGGCCTTCTCGGCGTCGGTCGTGCCCTTGGCCAGAAGCATCAGGGCGACCCCGGCGAGGCTCGCGACGGAACCGACCAGCACAACCAGGTCGGTGATCGACCGCCCCGGCTCCAGGCCCTCGACGTAGGCCCTGGTCTGTGCCGGCGTCGCGCGCATGATGCGCACGATGAGCGGCACGGCGAAGGCGAGGGCCGTGACGATGAAGCCGACGAGCACGGTGCCGGCCGGCCCGGCGTGTTCGGGTGTGGGGACGACCACGGCGACCGCGACCCCCAGGGCGAGGGCGATCGCCAGCCGACCCAGCGTGTGCCGGTCGTGGTGCGGGGTCGACGTGGACGCCATGAGCCGCACTGTACGGCGGCCCGGTGCGGAAACGCTGAACGGCGTGGGCGGGCGGCGCTGGACGGCTGAGGGCGGGGGGGGCGAGAGTGGTTTCCATGACAGCGCGCCGGGGTCTCAAGGTCGGGTACAAGGCGTCGGCGGAGCAGTTCGCCCCCGGCGAGCTCGCGGCATACGCCGTCCTCGCCGAGCAACTGGGACTGGACTCGGTGACGATCAGCGACCACTTCCAGCCGTGGCGGCTGAACGGCGGCCACGCGCCCAACGCGCTCGCCTGGCTCGGTTTCGTCGCGGGCCGCACCGAACGCGTCGTCCTCGGCACCTCGGTGCTGACGCCGACCTTCCGGTACAACCCGGCGGTGATGGCGCAGACCTTCGCGACCCTCGGCTGCCTCGCGCCGGGGCGGGTGTTCCTCGGGGTCGGCACCGGGGAGGCCCTCAACGAGATCGTGGTCGGCGCGGCGCCCGAGGGGGAGTGGCCCGACTTCAAGGAGCGGTTCGGGCGGCTGCGGGAGGCGATCGAGATCATCCGCCGGCTGTGGACCGAGGAGTCGGTCACGTATGAGGGGCAGTGGTTCCGCACCGTCGATGCCCGGATCTTCGACCGGCCGGAGGTGCCGGTGCCGATCTTCGTCGCCGCGGGCGGGCCGATGGTGGCCAGGTATGCCGGCCGGGTCGGCGAGGGCTTCATCTGCACCTCGGGCAAGGGCCGCGAGTTGTATGCCGACCAGTTGCTCCCCGCCGTGGCCGAGGGTCGCGAGAAGGCCGGCCGGGCGGGGGCACCGATCGAGCGGATGATCGAGATCAAGGTCTCGTGGGACCCCGACCCGGAGCGAGCGCTCGAGAACACGAGGTTCTGGGCACCCCTGTCCCTGTCGGCCGAGGAGAAGCACTCGATCCACTCGCCGGCGGAGATGGAGGAGGCGGCGGACCGGTTGCCGATCGAGCAGGTCGCCAAGCGCTGGATCGTCGCCTCACGGCCCGAGGACGTCGTCGAGGCGGTGCGCTTCTACACCGACCTGGGCTTCGACCACCTGGTCCTGCACGGTCCGGGCCACGACCAGGAGCGGTTCCTGCGGACCCTGGCCGAGCAGGTGCTACCTGGCCTGCGCGAACTGGTTCCGGCCGCGCCGACCGCCTGAGCGGCCCGGGGTCGGCGGAGATTCCCCACGGGTTTGGCCCCGAGCCTGACTTGGAGCGTCCTACCGTGCAGTACGTGGGGTGATCACCCCATGTACTGCACGGTAGGACGCGGCGAGTGCCAGTGAGTGCCGGCGAGTGGCGGTGAGTGCCGTCGTCGAGTGGCAGTGAGTGGCGGGAGGGCGCCGCGGGTGGCTGCCTGGGTCAGGCCTGCTTGATGGCGCTGATGTCGAGGGTGAGCTTGACCTTCTTGGACACGAGCACGCCGCCGGTCTCGAGGGCTGCGTTCCAGGTCAGGCCCCAGTCCTCGCGCTCGACGTCGGTCTCGGCCGAGAAGCCGATCCGGGCGTTGCCGAACGGGTCGGTGGCCGCCCCGTTGTACTCGACCTCGAGGCTGACCGGCCGGGTGACGCCCTTGATCGTCAGGTTGCCGTCGAGGACGAACTCCGCGCCGTCGACGTCACGCAGGCCGGTGGACGTGAAGGTGATGTCCGGGTTGGTGGCCGCGTCGAAGAAGTCGGCCGACTTCAGGTGGCCGTCGCGGTCCGCGTTGCCGGTGCTGATCGAGTCGACGGCCATCGTCGCGGTGGCCGAGGAGCCGACCAGGCCCTCGGCGACGGTGATCGTGCCGTCGACGGTGCGGAAGACACCGCGCACCTTGGTGACCATCGCGTGACGGGCGACGAAGCCGACCTCGCTGTGCGAGGGGTCGATGACGTAGGTGCCGGGGGTGATCTCAGCGGTGCTCATGGTTCTCCTTGGCTCGTGGGGTGGGGCGAAGCGCCCTCACGAGAAGAATGTAGTGGAAGGTTCAATCATTCCCCAACGCCCGATCGTCTCACCTGCTGAGATCGGGAGCCCTCAGTTCACCGGACGCGGGGCGGGATTAGCGTGCGGGTATGCCGTCCGCCGCCGACCTGCGCCCGACCTCACCCCAGCAGCCCGAGGAGCCTCGGGCGCGGGACGCCGCCGGCCCGGTCCAGGCCGACGGGGTGCACGACGACCAGCACTCGCGCGGGCCGCTCGCCGGGCTGCGGGTCGTCGAACTGGCCGGCATCGGGCCCGCCCCGTTCGCCGCCCTCCTGCTCGCCGAATTGGGGGCCGACGTCGTGCGGATCGACCGGCCGCCGGCCCGCCCGGGCGCGATGAGTGGCGCGGTCGGCCTCGACCGCTCGCGCCCGAGCGTGGCGGTCGACCTTAAGCACCCGGAGGGCATCGAGGCCGTGTTGCGGTTGGTCGACGGGGCTGATGTCCTCATCGAGGGTCTGCGCCCGGGGGTCACCGAACGGCTCGGTCTGGGGCCCGATGTGGCCCTGGCCCGCAACCCACGCCTGGTCTACGGGCGGATGACCGGGTGGGGCCAGGACGGTCCCTGGGCCCCGGCCGCCGGGCATGACATCAACTACGCGGCGATCACCGGAGCCCTGCACCTGTCGGGTCCGAGGGAACGTCCCATCCCGCCGGTCAACGTGTTGGCCGACTTCGGCGGGGGCACGCTCTATCTGGTCGTCGGCATCCTCGCCGCCCTGCACGCCCGCAGCGCCACCGGCCGCGGCCAGGTCGTCGACGCCGCCATGGTCGACGGGGCCGCGTCGCTGATCACGATGATCTACGGGATGCTCGGGCAGGGGCTGTGGCAGGACCGCCGCGAGAGCAATCTGCTCGACGGTGGAGCACCCTTCTACGCCACCTATGAGTGTGCCGACGGCGGCTTCATGGCCGTGGGCTGCATCGAACCGCAGTTCCACGCGGAGTTCGTCCGGCTGCTCGACGTCGACCTCCCCGGCGGCCAGTACGCCATGGACCAGTGGGCCATCCATCGCGACCTGATCGCTGCCAGGTTCACGGAGCGCACGCGAGCGCAGTGGTCCGAGGTGTTCGCCGGCACCGACGCCTGCGTCTCCCCGGTGTTGACCCTCACCGAGGCCCCCGGGCACCCCCACCTGGTGGCGCGGGGGACCTTCATCGACACCCCCTCCGGGCCGATGCCGCGGGTCGCACCACGGTTCTCGGCCACCCCGGCCCTCGACCCGACGCCCGCCCGATCCGCGGGAGCCGACACCACGGCATACCTGGTGTCGCACGGCTTCTCCGCGGCCGAGGTCGACGCGCTCCTGCAGGTCGGGGCGGTCGTCCAGGGCTGACCCACGGTGACCACCGGCCCCGACTGCTGGCCGGTGCGGTGACCGGCAAGTAGGGTTTGCCGCTACACCACACCGCTGCTCGAAGATGGGGACCATGGCCGAGACGAGGATGTCCGTCGACGATCGCCTCGTGCTGCGTTCGGACCGCGACCCACGGCTGCGCTCCACCGTCGCGACGATCGCCGTGCTCGCCGCCGCTCCGGACGCGGCCCGACTGCGGGAGGCGATCGACCGGGTCTCCCGGGTCGTGCCCAGACTGCGCGACCGGGCCGTGATGCCGACCGTGCCGACGACGGAACCGCGCTGGGTGACCGATCCGGACTTCGACCTCGATCACCACGTTCGGCGGGTGGCGCTGCCCACCGGTTCGACGTGGGAGGACCTGCTCGCCCTGGTCGAGACACTCATCGAGTCCCCGTTCGACCCGTCCCGACCGCAGTGGGCGCTCACCCTCGTCGAGGGACTCGACGGGGGCCGTGCGGCGATCGTCGCCGCCGTGTCGTCGGTCATCCGCGAGGGTGGCCATCCGCTCGATCTCGTCGGTCGGATCGCGGATCAGCCCGGGGTGCGAGCGCCCGGATCGGCCCACCGGTCCGGCCGCGAGGCCGGCCTGCCGCCCGAGCCGGTGCCCACCGACCTCGATCCGGGGGATCTGGCCATCACCGGCCTGAAGGAACTCCCGATGCGCAGCGTCGAGCTCGCACTCGGCACCGCGCGGGAGGCGGTCCAGGTCGCGATGGGTCTCGCCGAACGACCCCAGGCCGCGCTCGGCTCCCTCGTCGCGGCGGTCCGCTCCGCCGGCGACCGGTTGGGCCGCGGAGTCGAGCCGACCGCCCCCACGGCCCTGAACGGCCGTGGCGTGCGCCGCCGCATCCTCACCCTCGACATCCCCGCGGATCGGGCGGCCCCGCTCGTCGGTGGACCCCTGGGACCGGCGCACACGGCCGCCCTGACGGCGGCCGTGGAGCAGTACCGGCAAGCGGTGGGTCGCCCGGACGTCGCGGCCCGGGTGGCGGTCGCCTCCCATCCGGCGGCGGTCCGGGCCGCTCTCGACCCCTCCGCACGGGAGACGGCCGCGATGCTGGCCCCCTACGGCGCCTTCCTCCCGTCCGCGGCGCTCGACGTCGTGCGCGGCCCGGTCCGAGTGGCCGACCTGGCCGCCGTGACGCTCGGTGACCGCACCTCGGTCGCCTCGGTCGTTGGGGTCCAGATCGTCGCGGAGTATGTCGTGGGGCCGGTTCCCGGCAATGCGCTCACCTCCGTGCTGCTTCAACGCGACGGCGTCCTGCGGGTCACGGTGCGCTTCGACCCGGCCGCCGTCCAGGACGAGGACGCCCTGCGCGACGCCCTGGTCGCCGGGTGGGCCCGCGTCGCGCCACCGGTGACGTCGCGTCCCAGGACCCGCCGAGCGCCTGCTCGCACGAGGCGACGGACGCCGGCATGACCACCTCGAAGAAGCGGACTCGCACGACCTCGTCGTCGGGGGCCCCGGCCACCCCGGCCACCCCCGCCACCCCGGGCACCCCGGAGGAGGTCCTGGCCTCGCCCGAGGGGCCAGCGGTCGCGGCCTTCTTCGACCTCGACGGCACTCTCGTGGCCGGGTTCACCGCCTTGGTCCATTCCAAGCACCGGCTGCGCTCCCGGGAGGTCAAGGCCGCGGAGGCGTTGCGCCTGGTCGCCACCGCCCTGGACTTCCAACTCGGGCGCACCGGCTTCGACGACCTGATCATCGGCAGCGCGAAGACCCTGGCCGGACAGCGCGAGTCGGACCTCGACGCGGTCGGCGAGAAGGTGTTCCGCGCCGAGATCGCCGACCTGCTCTACCCCGAGACCCGCGCCCTCGTCCGGGCCCACCAGGCCCGCGGCCACACGGTCGTGCTCTGCAGCTCGGCCACCTCGATGCAGGTCGAGCCGGTGGCCGCCTATCTGGGCATCGACCACGTCGTCTGCAACCGCTACGTCACCGATGCCGACGAGCGACTGACCGGCGAGGTGGTCGCCCCGATCATCTGGGGCGAGGGCAAGGCGACCGCGGCCCAACGATTCGCCGCCGAGCACGACCTCGACCTCTCGCAGGCCTACTTCTACGCCGACGGCGACGAGGACGTCGCCCTCATGCACCTGGTCGGTCATCCGCGGCCGACCAACCCCGGCCCGCACCTGACCAAGGTGGCCGCCAAGCGCGGGTGGCCGGTCACCCGCTACCGCAGCCGTGGCTCGACCGGCCCGACGTCGACCCTGCGCACGGCCCTCGGGGTCGGCTCCCTCGGGCCCGTCGGGGCCTTGGCCCTGGCCAAGGGGATGCTCACCGGCGACAAGCGCAAGGGACTCAACGTCATCACGAGCACCTGGCCGAAGTTCTTCCTCGACAGCCACGGCGTCCGACTGCGGATCGTCGGCGAGGAGAACGCGCGCTCACACCGCCCGGCGGTCTTCATCTTCAACCACCGCAACAAGGTCGACTTCTTCATCGCGGCCGCGGTCGTCCGCGACGACTTCACCGGGGTGGCCAAGAAGGAGCTGCGCACCGATCCGCTCTTCGGCACGATCGGGCGCCTGATGGACATCGCGTTCATCGACCGGGCCGACACCCAGGCCGCGGTGGCCGCCCTGCACGAGGTGGAGCGTCTCACCGCGGAGGGCCTGTCGATCATCGTGGCGCCCGAGGGCACCCGGCTAGACACCCACGAGGTGGGCCGTTTCAAGAAGGGTGCCTTTGCGATGGCCATGTCGGCCGGGGTGCCGGTCGTGCCGATCGTGGTCCGCAACGCCGACGACATCGCCGGACGCGACTCGGTCACGGTGCACCCGGCGGTCGTCGACGTCGCCGTCCTGCCGCCGATCGACGTCTCCACCTGGACCCACCGCGACCTCGGCGGACACGTGGAGGCCGTGCGTGCGGCCTACCTCGACGTGTTGCGGGACTGGCCGGTCGAGGGCGACCCCCGTCTGAAAGGTGCGTGACCCCACCGTGAGCTGGCACAACGACGTGCTCGTCCTCGCCGCGACCCGGACCGAGGTCGAGGCCCAACTGGTGCGCGACTGGGTGGCGCGGGAACTCGCCCCCGACCACACCCGGGTCGACATCGTGCGGGTCCCGCACCGAGCAGGCACCGACGCCGATCTGGCCCCACTCGTGCGACACCTCACCGACGCACAGGCCGGTGGGGTCGATCTGCTGCTGGTGCCGGTGCACGTCGTGTGGCGGCCCGGTGAGAAGGACGGGCACCGTCGCGTGGCGCTGACGGACCTGCTCCGGGGCCGCAACCCCTACGACCCCAATTCCCGTGCCCAGAAAGCGATTTCGGCCTCGGATCCCGATCGCGCCCCGGTCATCGCCGGGCGCCCCGGCACCACGGCATACCTGCGGGAGCGGTATGCCGAGTCGCTCGCCGGCGCCGAGGGCAGCGAGAGCGGCTTCGCCCGGTATGTCGTGCGGCGCGCGCGTCTCGCGCTCGAGCGGGCCGACCGGGACGTGCTGGGACCGGAGTTCCGATCCCCCGGCTTCCTCACCGAGGAGATCCTGCAGTCCCCCCGGTTCCGGGCCGGGCTGCGCGAGGTGGGGGCGGGCCTGGGTGCTGCGGAGGCGACCGAGGCGAAGGCCGAGGAGATCCTCGACGAACTCGCCACCGGGTGGGGGCGGTTGTTCGTCGACCTCGTCCCGCGGATCGACCGGATGATCTTCCAGCGGGGGTTCGACCCCAAGGTCGACGTCGTCCGGGACCAGATCGACCGGCTGCGCACGACGATGGCCTCGCACCCGGTGATCTTCCTGTGGTCGCACCGGAGCAACCTCGACACCCCGGTGCTCAACGTCGTGCTCCACGAGGAGGGGCTGCCGCTGCCGCACCTCTTCGCCGGGATCAACATGTCCTTCGGCCCGATGGGTCCGATCCTGCGGCGTTGCGGCACGATCTTCATCCGGCGCAGCTTCGGCGGCGACGAGCTCTACAAGTTCGTGCTCAAGGAGTTCGTCGGCTACCTCGTCGAGAAGCGGTTCAACCTGTCCTGGTCGATCGAGGGCACGCGCTCGCGCACCGGCAAGATGCTGCCCCCCAAGCTCGGCCTGCTCGGCTACACCGCCGAGGCCTACCTCGCCGGTCGCACCGACGACATCATGCTGCAGCCGGTCTCGATCGGTTTCGACCAGCTGCACGAGATCGGCGAGTACGCCGCCTACGCCAGGGGCGGGCGCAAGGCCGCCGAGGGCCTGGGTTGGCTCTACGGGTTCATCAAGGCCCAGGGCGAGCGGAACTTCGGCAAGATCTACGTGCGGTTCGGCGAGCCGGTGTCGATGCGCGCCACGCTCGGCGCCCCGGGGGGCGAGACGACCGTCGACGCCGACGCTCGCCGGCTGGCGCTGCAGAAGACCGCGTTCGAGGTGGCCTGGCGGATCAACCAGTCGATCCCGGTGACGCCCGTCGCCCTGATCACGACCCTGCTGCTCGGCACCAAGGGCGTCGCCCTGACCACCGGCCAGGTCACCGACGCGTTGGGTGGGGCGCTGGACTACCTCGATCGTCGGGGGGTGCCGGTCGCCTCGAGCGCGGCGAGCCTGCGGGCACCGGCCGGCGTGATCTCGACGTTGCGGGCCCTGTCCGGACCCGGGGGCATCGTGACCAGGGTCGACGGAGCGCGCAGCGAGGTCTGGCTGATCGAGCCGAAGAACCAGTTGGCCGCGACCTTCTACCGCAATTCGATCATCCACGTCTTCCTCGTCAGCGCGCTCTGCGAGATCGCCATCGTGCTGGCCGTGAAGACGGCCGAGGGCCCGGAGCGGGTCGCCGCGTTCTGGCGGTGGACCGAACGGTTGCGCGACCTGCTCAAGTTCGAGTTCTACTTCAAGGACCGGGCCGAGTTTCGGGCGGCGATGGAGGTCGAGGTGGCCCGGGTCGGGGCCGACTGGCAGGAGCGACTGACGAGCACCGACGTCGACCTGGCGCACCTGCTGGCGCAGCGGGCCCCGCTCACCGCGTCGTTCATGCTGAGGCCCTTCATCGAGGCCTACCTGATCGTCGCCGACGTGCTCGCCGAGACCGCGCTCCCGGTCGACCGGGCCGCCGTCGTCAAGCAGGCCCTGGCGCTGGGCGAGCAGTTCCTCGCCCAGAAGCGGATCGACTCGGCCGAGCCGGTGTCGGCCCTGCTCTTCGAGACCGGGTTGCGCCTGGCCGACAACCAACGCCTGCTCGATGACACTCCCGACCGGGCCGAGCGGGTCCGGGCCTTCGTCGCCGAGCTGGAGTCGGTGCAGGAGGCGATCGTGGCGATCGAGCAGCTCACCTTCGACCTGTTCCTCGCGGACCGGCGTCGCGCCCGCCAGCAGGGCCAGTCCGCCTGACCGTCACCGGCGGCTGGCCCAGTGGGCGCCGAGGATGTCGCCGACCCCGGCGACGACGGCACGGGTGCGCACCGATCCGAACACGTCGAAGCCGTGGTGGGCTCGCGGCAACCGCAGGTAGCTGACCGGTGCCGTGCTCGTCGCCCGGAGGGCGGCGACGAACGCATCGCTCTGCCCGACCGGGATCATCTCGTCGTTGGTCCCGTGCGCCACGACGAACAGCGGAGCGTCGGGTCGGACCTGGCGGATCGGGGAGGCGGCCTCATAGGTCGCCTCGTGCCCGGCATACGGCAGCCCGATGACGGCCTTCTCGAGCAGCGATCGGGCGCCGAGGTGGCTGGGGGACCCGCCGGTCCAGTCGGTCATCGGATACATCGCGACGACCGCCTGGACGGTCGGCACCGGCTCGGCGCCGCCGGGGGTGGGCCGTCCGCCGAGCAGGCCGGTCAGCGAGACCAGGTGGCCACCGGCCGAGCCGCCGGTGAGGACGACATGTGCGGGGTCGCCACCGTGTTCGGCGACGTGCTCGCGCACCCAGGCCAGGGCGGCGGCGACGTCCTCGACGTGGCTGGGCCAACGATGCTGCGGGCTCAGGCGGTACTGGATCGAGACCCCGAGCCAGCCGCGCTCGACGAGGTGCGAGAGCAGCGCGTAGCCCTGGTGCCGCCGGTCGCCGTAGATCCACCCGCCGCCGGGCACGTGGACGACGACCGGTGCCGGAGCATCCGCCCCGGTGTCGGGCAGTCGCCAGAGGTCGAGGAGGTTCGCGCGGTCCGGGCCGTAGGCGATGCCCTGGTCGAGCGCGTACCGGCCACGGGCCCGCCCGATGCCGATGACGCCGGGGGCGGGTCGGGTCGTCGCCCGCGGATGGGCGACCAGGCCGAACCCGGCGATCGTCTCGGCCACCACGGCCGCCACCTGAGTTCGCGCCGCGCGGGCCAGGCGCCACTGTCCGATCAGCCCCGCCCACGAGAGGACCTGGAGGGTGAGCAACACCAGGACGGGTATGCCGTGCAACGCGCAACCGGCGGCGGCCGCGACGATTCCGGCCTGGATCGCCAGGCTGACCAGGGGCAACTCGGAGGGCCACCACCCGTAGAGGAAGTCGATCGCCGAGGGCAGCGTCCGGGTGGGTCCGAAGGAGTGCCACGCGACGACATTGGAGACGATGCCGACGATGGCGGTCACGGCATACGGGATCTGTCCGCCGGTCAACGGGAGTCCTCTCGTGCCCGTGGGGTGAATGCCCGCACAATCGGTGCGCATGCGCGAACTGAGCGGGGCCGACACCCAGATGCTCTACACCGGTGGTCGCCACGCCATGAACATGTTTGCACCGATCGGAATCTGGGATCCGAGCGGGCTCCCGGAGGGTCGGATCGACTTCGACCACGTGCTCGACTACACGCGGGCCCGCCTGCACGTGGTGCCGACGTTCCGTGAGCGGCTCGCCCCGACGCCGCTGGGCATCGACCGGCCGCGGTGGATCAACGACGCGCACTTCGACCTCGAGTACCACGTCCGCGAGGTGGCCCTGCCCGCACCGGGCACCTGGAAGCAGTTGACCACCCAGATCGCGCGACTGGGGTCACGGCCGCTGGACATGACCCGGCCGCCGTGGGAGTTCTACGTCATCCACGGCCTCGACGCGATCGAGGGGGTGCCCAAGGGGGCCTTCGCGACGATGCTCAAGGTGCACCACGCCGCCGTCGATGGGGTGGCCAGTGCCGAACTCGCGGCCGCCTTTCTCCAACTCGCGCCCGACGACGCGCCCCCACCGGTCCCCGAGGACCCCTGGGTGGGCGAGGACCCGCCGAGCGCCCTGGCCTCCCTCGTCGGGGGGTTGTGGCGGATGGGGACCCGCCCGCTGCGCTCCCCCCGGGAACTGGTGCGGTTCGTGCGAACCTTCCCGGAGGTGGCCAACGAGGTGTTCTTCAAGCCGTCGACGGGGGTCCGGATGTTGCCCAGCGGGGCGACCCGGTTCAACCACGAACTCTCCCCGCACCGAGTCTGGGACCTGGTCTCGCTACCCCTGTCCGAGGTCCGGGAGATCCGGCGCGCCGTGCGGGGCGCGACGGTCAACGACGTGGGCATCACGGTCGTCGGTGGTGCCCTGCGGCGTTTCCTCGAGCGCCACGGCGAACTGCCCGAACACGGGCTGACCGCCGCCATGCCGGTCTCGCACCGGATGACCCGGCGCCAGGTCGAGGCCGGCGCCGGCGAGGCGGAGGGCAACCGCTTCTCGGTCACCTTCGTGCTGTTGGGCAGCGACATCGCCGACCCGATCGAGCGACTCACCCGGGTCCAGGCGGCGACGACCGGGGCCAAGGAGCACGGGCACGCCGAGGGGATGATCGAGTTCCTCGAGTCGAGCCAACTGATCCCCGGGGCCCTCGTCGCGATGGCCCAGCGCGCCATCCTCGGGGCGTTCAACCAGGTCGGGCTCTCCGTCGGGGCGCACTGTGTCGTGACGAACGTCCCGGCCCCACCCATCCCGCTCTACTTCTGTGGAGCCCGCGCCGTTACGCTCTCCGGAGTGGGCCCGGTCGTCGACGGGATGGGCCTCGCCGTGACGATCAGTGGGTATCTCACCGACGTGAGCATCACGTGGACGGCGGATCGCGCGATGATGCCGGAGACCCAGGTGTTCGCCGACTGCGTGCGGGAGGCGTATGCCGAGCTCAAGGCGGCCGCCCTCGGGTCCGAGTCCGTGGAGCGTGGGTGAGAGGCTGAGGGCATGACCGACACCGTGCTCGTGACCGTCGACGGGTCGATCGGGCGGATCACGCTCAACGCGCCCGACCGGCTCAACGCCCTCGACGCCGACATGCTCGACGCCGTGACCGCGGCGATCCGCGAGCTGGGCGAGCGCGCCGAGGTGCGAGTCATTGCCCTGGCGGGCACCGGGCGCGGGTTCTGTGCCGGGGCCAACCTTGGCGACGGCCCGGTCGACAGCGGATCGGGGCCGTCGGGTGACGACGGCCTCGACGCGACCCTGGTCGCGGCCGGCCACGCGATCCGGGCGATCCGCGACTGCCCGACACCGGTCGTCGCGCTGGTCCACGGGGTCGCGGCGGGAGTGGGCGTCTCGCTGGCCCTGGTGACCGACTACGTCCTGGCCTCCGAGGCTGCCTCGTTCGTCCTCGCTTTCGCCCGGATCGGCCTCATGCCCGACGGCGGGGCGACCGCGCTCGTCGCGGCCCACATCGGCCGGGCACGCGCCCTGCGGATGGCCCTGACCGGTGAGAAGGTCGACGGCCGGACCGCCGGCGAGTGGGGGCTGGTCGCCGAAGTCGTTGCGGCACAGGACTTCTCAGCGCGGGGCGAGGCTCTGCTGGCCCAGCTCGCCGCGTCGGCGCCGCGGGCGGCATACGCCACCCGCCGGGCGATCAACGAGGCGAGCGTCGACCTCGACGCCGCGATCGCCCTCGAGGAGCGCGACCAGAGCGAGCTGCTGCGGTCCGCGGACTTCGTCGAGGGGGTCACGGCCTTCCGGGAGAAGCGTCCCGCGACCTTCACGGGATGCTGAGCAGCACGTCGATGGACGTCGTCGACGCCGTGCTCGCCCGCCGTTCGGTGCGGGCCTTCCTCGACACCCCGGTCGACCCGGCCGTGCTCGCGCGCTGCCTCGAGGTCGCCCAGCGCGCTCCCTCGGGCGGCAACCTCCAGCCGTGGCACGTCAGCGTCGTCCACGGCGCGTCGATGGCCCGGCTGCGGGAAGGCGCCCGGGCGCGCCTGGCCGACCCGAGCACCTTCCCGGCGCCGGAGTATGAGGTCTACCCGCCGGGCCTGTGGTCGCCGTATCGCGAGCGGAGGTTCGAGGGGGGCGAGGCGCTCTACGCGACCCTGGGGATCCCGCGCGAGGACAAACTGGGGCGGCTGGGCCAGTTCGCGCGCAACTGGGACTTCTTCGGGGCACCGGTCGGGGTCTTCATCCACGTCGACCGTCGGATGGGTCCGCCGCAGTGGTCGGACCTCGGGATGTACCTGCAGACCCTCATGCTGCTGCTCACCGCGGAGGGTCTCGGGACCTGTGCGCAGGAGGCCTGGTCGGCCCTCTGGGACCTCGTCAACGAGATCGTGGACGCGCCCGCGGAGCAGATGCTGTTCTGTGGTCTGGCCGTCGGCCACGTCGATGCGCAGGCCCCGGTCAACACCCTGGTCACCGAGCGGGCGCCCGTGTCCGAGGTCGTCTCCTGGCACGGCTGATCGCCCCCCGGAGAACGTAGGGTGGTGCGGGTGAGCCCCGAGGACGAGCCGCCCCGCCCGGTGATCCCGCATTCCTCGTATGCCGTGCCGGACCTGCTCGCCGCCAAGGCCGCGGGGGGCCATCGGATCTCGGTCGTCATCCCGGCCCGTGATGAGGAGGCGACCGTCGGCACGGTCGTGGACGTCATCCGCCGCGCCTGTGTTGAACAGATCCCGCTGGTCGACGAGATCGTCGTCATCGACTCGGACTCGGTCGACGACACGGCGGCCCGGGCGCGAGCGGCCGGGGCGAGCGTGCACGCGGCCGGCGCGATCCGACCCGACCTCGGGCCGGCGGAGGGCAAGGGGGAGGCGCTGTGGAAGTCGCAGTTCGTCACCCACGGCGACCTCGTCGCCTTCCTCGACGCCGACCTCATCGACTGGGGCCCGCACTTCGTCCCCGGCCTGCTCGGCCCGCT
>WBZS01001014.1_pt1 | contig 25754 bp, 25 predicted proteins | sample 5204201 | NCBI WGS metagenome assembly WBZS01 (sample SAMN12344357, study PRJNA552823) | activated sludge metagenome | biome: Activated sludge suspended growth; feature: Nitrification reactor; material: Wastewater; isolation source: activated sludge from nitrification reactor of wastewater... | reverse complement strand
TGAGCCGGCCGCAGCCGTAGCAGACGGCCACGTCGGGTGGGTAGGAGTCCTGGACCGCCACGGAAGTCATGGGCCCCACGGTAGCGGCGCGGCGGCATACGGTGAGGGCATGAGCCGCCCCGTCGGAAACCCGGCCCTTGCGCCCTTCGGCACCACGATCTTTGCGACCATGTCCGCCCTCGCGCTGGAGCATGGGGCGATCAACCTCGGACAGGGATTCCCGGACACCGACGGGCCGAGCGACGTGCTCGACGCGGCGGTCGCGGCGATCCGCGGCGGACGCAACCAATACCCGCCGGGGCCGGGAGTGCCCGAGTTGCTCGCGGCCATCGCGGCGCACCAGCGGCGGTTCTATGGGATCGAGCTCGATCCGGCGCGGGAGATCCTCGTGACGGTCGGCGCCACCGAGGCGATTGCCGCGACGATCCTCGCGCTCGTGCAGCCGGGTGACGAGGTCGTGACCTTCGAGCCCTACTACGACTCGTATGCCGCGTCGATCGCCCTCGCGGGCGGGGTGCGGCGCACGTCGGTCCTGCGCTTCCCCGACTTCGCCGTCGACGAGGCGTCGCTGCGGGCGGCCTTCTCGGAGCGAACGCGCCTGGTGCTGCTCAACACCCCGCACAACCCGACGGGCAAGGTCTTCACCCGGGCCGAGCTCGACCTGGTCTGCGCGCTCGCGCGGGAGCACGACGCGTGGGTGGTGACCGACGAGGTCTACGAGCACCTGATCTTCGACGGGGTCGAGCACGTGCCCGTGTCGACGCTGCCGGGGATGTGGGACCGCACCCTGACGATCTCGTCCGCGGGCAAGACCTTCTCGACGACCGGGTGGAAGGTCGGTTGGGTCAGCGGGCCGGCCGACGCGGTGGCCGCGGTGCGCGCGGTCAAGCAGTTCCTCACCTACGTCGGCTCGGGGCCGTTCCAGCCGGCCGTCGCCACGGGGTTGGGCCTGGGCGATGAGGTGTATGCCGCCCTCGCCTCGTCGCTGCAGGCCAAGCGGGACCTGCTGTGTGAGGGGTTGGCGTCGGCCGGCCTGCCGGTGTCCCGGCCGGCCGGGACGTATTTCGTCATCGCCGATGCGGCGGCGTTGGGCGCGACCGACGCGACGGAGTTCTGCCACTGGTTGCCCGGGGCTGCGGGGGTGGTCGGCGTGCCGGTCTCGGTGTTCCACGACGACGCGGAGGCGGGGCGGACGCTCGTGCGGTTCGCGTTCTGCAAGGGCGACGAGGTGCTCGTCGAAGCGGTGCGCCGACTCGCTCAGGTGCGTCCAGCCTGACCGCCCGAGAAACGCCGCGTGACCGGGGCTCCCCTCGCGGTCGACGGGCGCTGACTGCGGGATCGGTGTTGTCCACAGGCCCGCAGGCGGACCTCAGACCGTCCACAGGCGCCCCGTGGCCGATTGCTGACGGCGCTTCCGTGCGGGCAGGGTCGGCTCATGAAGTGGGCCTTCGTTCTCGCCATGGCCGCTTCCCTCGCAGTGGGGAGCGGCCGGTCATGGTCTTCCCCTGCCATGGCCTTCTCCCCACCGACCCCTGCGCCCTCCGCCGGAATCGCCCCCGCCCGCCCCCCGTCGGACGTCATGTCGGTCGGGTCGCCCGCGGCGCCGGTCGGGTCGCCCGCGGCGCCGTTCGGGTCGCCTGGTGTTGTGGGTGCGATGTCCTCGGCGCGCTGGGTCTGGCCGATCAACGCTCCGCAGACCGTGGTTCACCCCTTCGCGCCGCCGAGCACGCGATGGGGTTCCGGCCACCGCGGTGTGGACCTTGCTGCCGTGGTTGGTGGCTCGATTCGGGCCCCTGCTGACGGGCAGGTCGCCTTCAGCGGCATGGTTGCCGGGCGCCCCGTTGTGGTGATCGCTCACCCTGGTGGGCTGCGCTCGACCTTCGAGCCGGTCTCAGCGACGGTGTCGGTGGGAGCACTGGTGCGCCAGGGCGAGGTGATCGGCCTGCTCAGCGCTCAGCCAGGTCATTGCGCCCCGGCCTCGTGCCTGCACTGGGGGCTCCTGCGAGGTGAGGTCTATCTCGACCCGCTGTCGTTGATCTCGGGCCGCGTGGTGTTGCTCCCCGTGCGCTGACCGTCGGCGCTGACCGTCGGCGCTGACTATCGGCGCTGACCGGCGGCCCGGTCCGTCGGCGCTGACTATCGGCACGGTCAGGGCTTGGTGGGCCAAGGCCACGCAGTGCAGCCGTCCAGCCGGAGGGTTTGCTGCAGCATGATCGGGGCCGGTTTGCCCGCCCCCGCACAGGCCACGTGACGGTGACCGAGTCCGTGGCCAACCTCGTGGTTGAGCAGATAGGTCCGATAGCCCTTCATGTCAGGGCCATAGGACGTGGCCCCTCGGATCCATCGGTGCAGGTTGATGACCGCGCGCCCGCCCCACCAGCACGACACTTTCGCCGTCCCCGTCTGCAGGGGACCGCACAGCTTGTTGGTGTAGGTGGGAGTCGCCAGAGTCACCCGAATGTCGACTCGCGCTCCCGCGAGCACCTCTTGCGGAGAGACCGGCACGAAGTGAACGTTGTCGGCCGGCTGCCAGCCACGGGCGTCGCTGAGCACTGCGACGACCGTCGCCGCGAAGGCCTGCTCATCCGTGACGAGACCATCCTCGATCTCCACACTCAACCGAACTGCCCGCCCATCGGTGCGCCACGGCGCAGCTGGGATGGCCACCGGATGAACCGATCCTCTCGCTGACTCCTGGACGGGGGCCAGGCTCGCCCCCGGAGAGGCCGTCGGTTCGACCGCACCGTCGTGATCGTCCAACATGCCTTCGTAGTCGTCTGGTGACATGGTCGCCGCAGTGCCGGTGGCCGTCGGCGACGCAACAGCCGTGGGAGTGGGCGTCACAGCAGGCGGGGGCGTCGCACCCTTGGCTGTTGCGGAGGTCACCGAGGCGCGGGGCATCGCAACCGCCGGATCCTGAGTCGACCGCGCGACGAGCGTGCCGACGAACAGCAGCGATAGCAGCAGAACCGCGGTGCGCCGCAACCGGTAAAGGCGTCGACGACGCGCGGCGCGACGCCGCTGCAGGGCGCGTCGACTTGTCACCAGCTCGCCGTCACCAGCCTGGGCAGCCAGAGCGGCCGCGCGCGCGTCGGCGCGTCGTTCCACTACCTCAGTCGGTGCCACGCCACTTTCCCGGTCGTCGTGCGGAGGCTGGGTGTCAGCCGGAGGTGGCCCATCACGGTGGGCCGGTGTAGCCCACATCGTTCCAGATGCAGCCAGGCCCGACCAACCCCGCGGGTGGCGTGTCCGGCCCAATTCGAGTCGAGGATCGTGTGCTGCCGCACCGGTTCAGGCCCTCGGATGGGCCTGTTCGTAGGACCGACGCAGCCGTTCCGCAGACACGTGCGTGTAGATCTGGGTCGTGGCCAAGCTCGCGTGCCCGAGCAACTCCTGGACTGTCCGAAGGTCAGCGCCGCCCTCAAGCAGGTGGGTAGCGGCACTGTGCCGCAACCCATGGGGCGCCAGATCCGGTGCCCCGTCAACCTGCCGAAGCAGCCGATGAACGACCTCACGGACCTGACGCGGATCCACCCGACGACCGCGACGCCCGAGAAACAGCGCCGCGCCACTGCCGGGTGTCGCCAGGGTCGGCCGGTATGCCGCCCACGTCAGCAGCGCCTGGCTCGCAGGCCGGCCGAATGGCACGACGCGCTCCTTCCCGCCCTTGCCCATGACTCGCACGACACCCGAAGCCAAGTCGACGTCGTCGACATCGCAGCCGACCAGTTCGCTCACCCGCAGGCCGCTGGCGTAGAGCAGCTCCACCATCGCCCGGTCCCGGGCTGAGATCGGGTCACCGTCGTCGGCTGCGACTTCCGCGACATGCATCAGCTCCGTCGCCTCGGCCTGACGCAGCACGCCGGGCAGGTGTCGGCTGCGACGAGGAGCCACCAGTCGCAATGACGGGTCGGTGGTGATCCGACCGGTGCGAGTCGCCCAGGTGAAGAAGGTCCTCGCGCTCGCTGCCCGTCGTGCCACGCTGGTGCGGGCGGCACCCGAGCCCCGTGACTGTTGAGCAAGCCACCCGCGCAGATCGGCCAACTCGATCTCGTCCAGCGAGGTCACACCGCGTTCGGTGCGCAGGTAGTCCAGCAAGGCACGCAGGTCGCCGAGATAGGCCCGACAGGTGTTCGGGGACAGCCCCCGTTCGGCCGTGAGGAAGCGTTGGTAATCCTGCAGGACGGCGTGGACCCACTCCGCTCGGCTCCGATCCGGCAGCTCCCTTGACCGCGGCTCCAGGGTGGCAGAGTCTTCCTGCATCTTCCTACCGTCGCACACCCCCCGCCCGACCCGGCCCCAGCGACGCGCCGTCGGACCGCGCGACCGACCCTCACGCCCCGGGAGCCCTCCTGGCCCGTGGCGGCACCTGTTTCCAGCGATCGCCTACCCGCATCGCCACCCCAGTCAGTTCCAGTCGCCCGAGCGAGGCGCGGGTTTGGGCCACGTCGAGCCCCGCGTGGGCCGCGACCGCTTCGACCACGACGGGCGCCCGGATCGGCAACGCGGCCAGGACCAGTCGATCTTCCGGAGGCAACTCGTCCTCGGGACGCACCGGATCTGATCGCCTCGGTGCTGCGTCCACACCCATTCGCCCGATGAGGTCCACGACTTCTGGAACGTCGGTGACGAGCATCGCCTTCTGGTCTCGGATCGCCTGATGGCACCCCGCCGACACTCGTGAGGTGATCGCGCCGGGGACCGCGCCGACCGGACGACCGTGTTCGGCGGCATACCCGGCCGTGTTGAGCGACCCCGAGCGAAGGCCCGCCTCGACGACAACGGTGCCGACCGTCATCGTCGCGATCAACCGATTGCGTTGGAGGAAGCGCGACTTGGTCGGCGCCCCGCCTGGCCCGACCTCGGACACGAGGGCTCCCGTCGCCCCGATCCGCGCGATGAGCTCGGCGTTGGTCGCCGGATAGGGGCGGTCTAAGCCCCCGGCGAGCACGGCCACGGTCGTTCCGCCGACCGACAGACAGCCCTGGTGCGCCGCCCGATCGATGCCGAACGCGGCACCGGACACCACGGCATACCCCGCCTCGGGCAACCCCGCCCCCAGCTCGGCCGCCACCCCCATCCCGTATGCCGTGCACGCCCGGGCACCCACGACAGCGACCGACCTGGCGCATGCCTCGCCCAGGTCGGCGGGACCGACGACCCACAGGCCGATCGGGGCTGTCTTGAGAACGTCGACACCGGCCGGCCATTCGCCGTCACCAGGGATGACCATCCGCCACCCCCGGCGGCGAGCGAAGCCGACCGCTTCGTCGAGGTCGACGCCCGCGACCCGATGTCGGAGCGGCTCGGGAGCCCACGGCCGGCCCTCGACAACGGCCGCGAGCGCATCGACCGGACCCAACTCATCGACAAGCCGCGCCGCCCGGGAATCTCCAGGCTCGGCAACCCGCGACCACGCGGCCCTGGCCCACCGTTCGTGGGCAAGCGAGGCAGGGAGCACCCTCATCGCGGACACCTCGCCGTCGACCGGTTCATGCGGCCAGGGCCGGCTGGTGGCGCAACGACAGGGCCAGGCCCACATCGTCGCGGCTGGGCGAGATGCGGCCGGCCAGGTCAGCGATCGTCCAGGCCAACCTCAGGCACCGGTCGTAGCCCCGCAGTGACAACAGCCCGCGATCGACCGCACGGTCCAGATCGGCTGTCCGGCCCGAACCCAGCCGGAAGGCTTCCGACCGGAGCACCGGACCGGGAACCCGGCCGTTGACGGCATACGGCCGACCGGACCAGCGCTCCCGTTGGGTGCCGCGCGCGGCCTCGACGCGGGCCCGAACGACCTCGGTGGACTCCCCCGGCTCGCCGAGCAGGGCGGCCCGCGACGGCGCCGGCACATGGACCTGGATGTCGATCCGATCCAGGATCGGGCCAGACAACCGACCGGAATAGCGCCGCTGCTGGATCGGGGAACACGAACAGGCCGCCGCTTTGCCCGACCCCATGCCACAGGGGCACGGATTGGCGGCAAGGACGAGCTGGAACTCGCACGGGAAGCGAACGTTGCCGATGGCCCTGGCGACGACGACGTGACCGGACTCGATGGGCTGACGCAGGGCCTGCATCACCCCGGGCCGAAACTCCGGCGCCTCGTCGAGGAACAGGACGCCGTGATGGGCCTGGGTCACCGCGCCGGGCAGGACCAAGCCCGAGCCACCGCCGATGATCGCCGGCATCGACGCGCCGTGATGCGGGGCCACGAACGGCGGCCGACGACACAGCCCGTCGAAACTGGTCAGGGTCCCGAGGATGGACGAGATCGCCGTGACCTCCATGGCCTGCTGGTCGTCAAGCTCGGGAAGCAGACCCGGCAGCCGTTCGGCCAGCATGGACTTGCCCGCTCCGGGGGGACCGACGAGATACAGGTGATGTGCGCCGGCGGCAGCGATCTCCACGGCCAGTCGACCCTCGGTCTGCCCGACAACGTCCGCCAGGTCCGGCGGCGGTCGGTCGGGCACCAGGGCGGCATCCGGCTCGGGCACCTCCAGGACAGGCCGCCGCTTGGCCAACGCTCGATAACGAGCCACCAGCTCGTCCAGACGCGCCACCGGATGCACCTGCACCCCTGCCACGAGTCGCGCCTCCCGGGCATTGGCCACGGGCACGACAACGTGCCGGACCCCCGCCTTCGCCGCAGCCACGACCATCGGCACCAGGCCGCGCACCGGCCGCACGGACCCGTCCAAGCCCAGCTCGCCGATGTGGACGACGTCCTCCACGACCCCCGTCGGGATCTCTCGGGCCGCCACCAACGTCGCGACGACGATGGCCAGATCGAAGCCACTGCCCACCTTGAGCACCGAGGCAGGCGACAGGTTGACGGTGATCCGGCGCGCCGGGATCGGATGCTGGCTGTTGGCGGCTGCCGCGCGCACCCGGTCGGGTGCCTGGGCGCAGGCCGCGTCGGCTCGGCCGCTCACCGTGAACGCCGGCAGCCCAGACGCGACGTCCGACTCCACCTCGACGAGGAAGCCCTCCACGCCTCGAACTCCCACCGAGCGGGTCCGTCCCAGACCCATGTCAGGCCACCCCCACCAGGTGCTCGATCACGCACGGGCCGGTCCGCGGGCGAGCCACCCCGACGACGTCAACCCGGATGTCGGGGAAATGCCCGCCGTCGCCGACCTCCTCGCGCTCCATGAGCCAGGCCACCGCCAACCGTCGCAACCGCGCCAACTTGCGGAACGTCACCGCCTGAGCCGGGCCTCCGAACGTCGCCCCCCGGCGGGTCTTGACCTCACAGACCACCAGGCAGCCCCCGTCGCGGGCCACGATGTCGATCTCGCCCAACGCGCATCGCCAGTTGCGGGCGAGGATTGCCATGCCTTGGTCACGCAGATAGCGCTCAGCCATCCGCTCGCCGTAGTCACCGACCGCGGCGGCGACCCGATGCGGCATACCCTCTGTCGTCTGCATGTCCGCAGCCAAACAGCCGACCCGGTATGCCGCCCACCCCGGCCGCGCGGCCTGTGGACGGTGGGACGAACGACCACCCCCATGTGGACAACGCCAAAGCCTCAGCGCCCGGCCCGGACCCTCCTCGTGGGTGCCCGACCCGTCAGCAGCACAACGCTACGAGGGCATCTCCAGCTCGGACTTGGGCAGCTCCTCGATGTTGACATCCTTGAACGTCACGACGCGCACCGACTTGACGAACCTGGCCGGGCGATAGATGTCCCACACCCATGCGTCGTTCATCGTGATGTCGAAGAACACCTCACCGCCGTCTGAGCGCACCTTCATGTCGACCGAGTTGCACAGATAGAAGCGCCGCTCAGTCTCGACCACGTGGGAGAACAGCGACACGACATCGCGGTATTCGCGGTAGAGCGCGAGCTCCTGCTCGGTCTCGTACTTCTCCAGGTCTTCGGAGCTCATTCAGTCCTCATCGCGGCGCGCTGTCGGTCGGTCGTCCCGTTCTACCACCTCGGAGCCCGGTCCACGCAGCCTCCAGCTACGTCGGTGCAGATCACAGGGTCCGTGCAGTTCCAGCGCGGCCAGGTGCTCGGGCGCGGCATACCCCTTGTTGATCTCCCACCTGTATGCCGGGTGCTCACCTCCCAGCGCGACCATGAGGCCGTCTCGCTCCACCTTCGCCAACACGGACGCGGCCGCGACCGACGAGCAGCGCAGGTCGGCCTTGATCATCGTCGTCACGGGTGGCGTGCGGCCCAGCGACCCCGCGCCCGCCGCGAGCGGGGACGCGTCGGCGTCGTCCAACAGGCCCAAGAGGCCCACCTGTTCCGGAGCCGTGAGCCAGTCATGGTTGCCGTCGAGGATGACCAGATCGGGCACGACAGGCAGCGCGGCCAGCGCCCGAACTCCAGCCAAGCGCAGCGCGGTGATGATCCCGAACTGGTCGACCTCCAGCGGCGACGCGTGCCCGACGGCGTGGGCGTGGGCCCAGCGGCGGATGCGCGGCACCATCCGCTCTCGCGCCTGCGGTGACAGCAGCTTCGAGTCACGAACCCCTTGCGGGGCCGAACGGCATACCTCGTCGACGACGACCACACCGACGGTGACCGGGCCGGCAAGCGCGCCTCGGCCGACCTCGTCCATCCCGGCAAGCAGTCGATAGCCCTGCCGCTGCAGCCCCCGCTCGACCCGCAGCGACGGGCTGCGCGACCCGGAGGGGGAACGGGCGGGGGTGCGGGCAGCGACCGGCATACAGGCTCAGGGGACGGCCGCGAACACGTCGGGGGCGAGGGACAGGCCCGTCCAGCGACCCAACGGCCACACGATGAGGATCGCCTTCCCGTGGATGTCCTCCATCGGCACCGATCCGAGTGCGCCGGTGCCGTCATCGTGCAGGCGTGAATCGGCCGAGTCGGACCGATGGTCACCCATCACCCAGACCTTGTCGGCAGGCACGACGATGTCAAAGGCGGACCGGCCCCCGCCCGGACTGTCGCCGGGCTTGATGTAGGGCTCCGTGATCGGACTCCCGTTGACGGTGATCTGACCCCCGGCCGTGCAGCAGGTCACGTGGTCGCCGGGCAGACCGATGACCCGCTTGATGAGGTGCTCGTGCGAGTCGTCCGGCACTAACCCGAGGAAGATGAGCGCCGAACGCAGCGGGCTGCGCTCGACTGGAGCGACGTCGCCGAGCCAGTGATCCGGGTCGGTGAACACGACGATGTCACCCCGCTGCAAGGCGAACGGACCGGGCGTCAGTTTGCTGACCAGGACGCGGTCATCCTTGATAAGGGTGTCTTCCATCGACCCTGACGGGATGTGGAAGGGCTGCACGAGGAAGGTCTTGACCAAGAGCGAGAGGGCCATCGCCAGAGTCATGACGATGAGGACTTCCCGGACCCCGACCCAGACACTGCTCAAGAATCCGCGTTCCTCAGACCGGGCGTCCGGTGTCGCGGACGATGCGTCGCGGGTCATGTGGGCGCTGCTCCGGTGGGCTGTGGGAGATCATGCAGGGTGGGTGCAGGGGTCAGGCTACCGAGTCGATCCAGGGGCCAGTAGCGGACCCACGCCCGACCGACGACATCGTCAAGCGGGACCATCCCGCCACCAGGGCGGCCCAGTTGCGATCGAGAGTCCGCCGAGGCGCTGCGGTGGTCGCCCATGACCCAGATCTTCCCGGCGGGCACGATGACGTCGAACTTCATCGTGCTCGGCGGGTTGCCGGGATAAAGGTACGGCTCGTCGACGGCGACGCCGTTGACCGTGAGCCGCCCGTCGACCGCGCAGCACACGATGTGATCGCCGGGGACCCCGACGACACGCTTGACGTAGTCCGCGCCGGAGCTCAACGAGATGAACGCCAGAACCGAGGACAACGTCGCCCGGACCCCCGTCTCATTGTTCGCCCCCGCAGGCTTCCCCCAGGTGTCGGTCCCGTCGAAGACGACCACGTCGCCGCGTTTGATCGACGGGCCACGCTCCAGCCGGGTCACCAGGATGCGGTCCCCCGGCTCAAGGGTCTGCTGCATCGACCCGGACGGCACCGAGAACGACTGCACCAAGAAGGCTCGGACGAGCACCATGAGGGCGACCGCGACCACGCCCACTTTGAGCCATTCCGGCACGACGGACAGCAGCGACCCACGTCGAGTGCGTCGCGACTTCTTGGCCTTCTGTGCCTCGCGCACCTCGCGGCGCGTCAGGGCTGGCGCGGCCTCATCCGGCTCGCGCAGCGGCCCCCCCGAGGCCTGACTCACGCGCCTCAGGCGCCGCTCTTGGCCTCGGCCTTGCCGGACGAGTCGCGCTTCTCCTTGATCTTGGCGGCCTTGCCGCGCAGATCGCGCAGGTAGTAGAGCTTCGCGCGACGGACGTCACCGCGGGTGACGACCTCGATCTTGTCGATGATCGGGGTGTGCACCGGGAAGGTCCGCTCGACCCCGACACCGAAAGACACCTTGCGGACCGTGAAGGTCTCGCCGACACCCGAGCCGTGGCGGCGGATGACGATGCCCTGGAAGACCTGGACACGGGAGCGGTTGCCTTCGATGACCTTGACGTGCACCTTGAGAGTGTCACCGGCGCGGAAGGCGGGGATGTCGTCGCGCAGCGTGGCGGCGTTGACGTCGTCGAGGTGGTGCATGGTGTCAGCTGCTTTCTCGTGGCGCCACAGGTCGCCTCGGGGGGTGGTCTGGTTACAAACGTCTCACGTATGCCGTCCGGCCGGCCGCGCGACGGCCCTCCCGTGAACGGGTGGTCCGGGTCGCTCCCCCTGTGGCAGGGGCTCGTCAGATGCCGGAAGGCAACCGTCCAAGTGTGCCAGACCCCACGGCATACCGGGAAATCTGGCATGCTCGTCCGGTCAGCCGGGCACCGCCCCGTCTCCCGCCGCTCCCCTCCCCGGGCACCGCCCCGGCCAGGATCAGCGAACGGCGACCGATCCGCAGGAGACCGCCATGTCCGTCACGCCCGACCACCCCAACACCGGGGATGCTGCTGCGATCCGCTTTGGCCGCACCGCACCAGGCATCCCGGTCCGCGACGTTGAGGCAGCGCTGCCCTTCTATCGCGACGCCCTCGGGATGACGGTCACCTTCACCAACGGGGACCCCGTCGGGTTTGTGGTCCTGGAGCGCGATGCCGCCGAGGTGCATCTCACGCTGGCGCCACGGCATACGGCGGGGACGCATAACGTCGCCCACCTCATGGTGAGCGACGCGACGGCCCTGCACGACCGACTGGTCACCCACGGCGCGCGGATCGTCAAAGGTCTGCGGGATCACGACTTCGGGCTGCGGGCGTTCGTCGTCGCCGATCCGGACGGCAACCGGATCGACATCGGCCAAGAGCTGTAGCCATGGGCACGGACCGGCTGGTCGGCTCGCGGTCAGTGGTCGAGCAGATCCGGGCGACGCGCGGCGGTCCGCTCGACTCGCTGGGCGTGCCGCCAGGCCGCGATGGCCCCGTGGTTGCCCGACAACAGCACCTCGGGCACATCGAGGCCGCGCCAGGACGCCGGCTTGGTATAGACGGGGTATTCGAGCAACCCGTCCTCGTGGGACTCCTCGACGAGCGACTCGGCGTTGCCGATGACCCCCGGCAACAGCCGCGCCACGGCTTCGACGATGGCCAGCACAGCCACCTCGCCGCCGTTGAGCACGTAGTCACCCAGGGACACCGGCGTCACCGGCATCAGCCCCGCGGCATACTCGATGACCCGCTCGTCGATGCCCTCGTAGCGACCGCAGGCGAAGGCCAGCCACGGCTCGGCGGCGAGGTCGCGGGCGAGGGCCTGGGTGAACGGCATACCGGATGGGGTGGGGACGAGCAGGCGGGGCACGGCGCCGCCCCCGGTGGCGACGAGAGCGTCGAGGGCCTCCCCCCACGGCTCGGGGCGCATGACCATGCCAGCGCCGCCCCCGTAGGGCGTGTCGTCGACGGTCCGGTGCCGGTCGTGGGTGTGCTCACGCAGATCGTGGACGCGCACGTCGAGCAGCCCCTGCTCTCGGGCCTTGCCGATGAGCGAGAGCTCCAGCGGCGCGAGGTAGTCCGGGAAGATCGTCACCACGTCGATGCGCATGGCGGCGGTGGTCATGCCGCTCAGAGCTCCAGCAGGCCCGCGGGCGGGTCGATGACAACGCGTCCGCCCACGACGTCAACGACCGGGACCAGCGCGGAGACAAAGGGGATGTATGCCGTCCGCCCACCGTCCACCGTCACCCGAAGGCGGTCCTGACCAGGGCCGATGTCCAGCCCGGCGACCCTGCCCACGGGTGAGCCGTCGCGCAGGACGACAGCCAGACCGACAAGCTGCTCCTCATACCAGGCGTCGCCGCCCTGGTCGGGCTCGAGCAGCTCTTCGCCGCCGACCGGGGTGAGCAGACGGGTGCCGCGCAGGCCTTCGGCGCCGGTGCGGTCGGGGATCTCCTCGAAGCCCAGCAGCCAGACCCCGTTGTGGTCCCGCGACGAGCGCACAGTGAGCTCGCGCGGGACCCCGCTGCCCTGGGGAGCCTTGGTGGGCAGCACCGTGCCGACAGCGAACCGGCCCGCGGGGTCGTCCGTGTGCAGTTGCACGGTGACCTCCCCGCGGATGCCGTGGGGTTTGCCGATCCGGGCGACGACGTGCGCCACAGCCGGAGGGTCAGCGCCGGTCGGTGTCGACGATGTCGACGCGAATGTTGGCGCCGCCGGCCAGTGCCTGCATGACGGTGCGCAGAGCGCTGGCAGTGCGACCGGAGCGACCGATGACCCGGCCGAGGTCCTCAGGGTGCACGCGCACCTCAAGGAGTTCGCCGCGGCGCAGCTCCTTGCGGCGCACGACCACCTCGTCGGCGTGGTCGACGATGCCCTTGACCAGGTGTTCCAGGGCCTCCTCGAGCACGGTCAGGCCTCGTCGCCCTCGGCGGCGGCCGCGTCAGCGGTCTCGGCCGGCTTGTCGGCGGCAGCCAGGGCGTCGGTGATCTCGGCGACGGCAGCCTCGGCCTTGGCGGGCTTGCGACGCACGGTCGTGGCCGCACCCTTGAGCTCAAGCGACTTGCCGGCAGCGGCGACGGCGGCCTCGTAAAGGTCCTTCTTGCTGACCTTGGGCTTGGCGACGCGCAGGGTGCCCTCAGCGCCGTCGATCCCCTTGAACTTCTGCCAGTCGCCAGTCACCTTGAGCAGCGCCTCGACGGCTTCGGTGGGCTGGGCGCCCTGAGCCAGCCAGTAGGCGGCGCGGGCGGGGTCGATGTCGATGACCGAGGGCTCCTCGGTGGGGTGGTACTTGCCGATCTCCTCGATCGCCCGGCCATCGCGCTTGGTGCGCGAGTCCATGACGACGACGCGGTAGAACGGGGTGCGGATCTTGCCCATCCGCTTGAGGCGAATCTTGACGGCCACGCTGGTGGTCTCCTGCTTCGTTTCGTGAGCACGGCGAGACCGGGGCAGGTCGCTCCGGGGTGCCGTCACTCGGCCTGTAGGCGCTCGCGTCCGGAGGACACAGCCGTCGGGCGCGGCGGGTACAGCCGCCCATTCTGCCAGACCGCGCGCCCTCCCCCGACCATCCCCGTATGCCGCCCGCTCCCTGCTTTGCGCCGAGATTGACCTTGCGACCGGATTGACCGGCGTGTCCTGCACCCAACGTCAATCTCGGCGCAAAGCAGGCAGCGAGCGGAAAGCAGGCAGGGGGGTGGAGGTGGCGGGGAGGCCCGCGCGGATGGTGAGGGCGAGGCGGCATACCTGGGCGTCGGTGACGGGGACCGAGGTGTCGATGCGGTGGACCGGCCCCAGCCCGAGCGGCGCCGCGGCCGGGGTGACCGCGTCGCGCCACTCCTCGTCGGTGACCCGCCGATGGACCGTATGCCGTTCGCCCGCCTCCCAGCGGGCCCGGTCGCGCGCCGCCGCCAGCTCGATCGGCACGTCGCAGTAGACCTCGAAAACCTGCGCGGGATCGAAGCCGGCTCGGGTCAAGCCGACGCGCACCCGCTCACGGTCGTGCGGCCACCACCACGACTCGACGACGCCACCGACCGGCGATTCACCCAGCACCGCCCACGTCGCCTGGCTCGCCCCGGCCCCGAGCTCCCGTGAGTCGGCCCCGGGCAACGCATCCCCGAACGCCTCCTTGATGGCGTCCTTGCGGATCAGAGGCACCTGGAGTTCCTGGGCCAGCCGCCGAGCAAGGGTGGACTTCCCGCTCCCTGGCACACCGTGGACGAGGACGGCCAGACGAGGAGGCGCAGGGGCCGCATACGGGGACGCCGGCCAGTCCTCACGCAGCAAGGCGTAGCGGTCGTGACCACGCCAGTCGTCCTGAGGATCCCCAGCCGTCGGGATCCGCACCAGCCGAGGCGAGTGGCCCTCGCGGACGAATCCCAGCGAGCGCAGCAGCGCAGCCGATCGCACGTTGGCGGGCTGGACGTCGGCGGCGACCCGGTGCAGTCCCAAGCCGTTCGGGGCCGGGGAGAAGGCGATGTCGAGCAGCAACGCCAGTCCCTCGCGGGTCAGGCCCCGACCGGCATACGGGTCATAGGCGTCGTAACCCAAGGTGGCCGAGGCCAGTCGCCCCATGACCAGGTCGTTGACGTTGATCCGCGCGGCGATGGCGTGCCCGGCGGTCGGGTCGACCTGAAGCGCGTGGACAAGGAACGTCCGCTTGGCCGGTCCCTGGAGGTCGACGAGTTCGTCGAGCGACTCCAACCCCGTCGGCCCCCAGGTGGCGATCCGGTCGACTGACCCCTGGATGGCTCGGCGCAGCCTCGGCACGTCGCGACCAGCGAGGGGCGCGACCCGCACTCGCTCGGATCGCCGTTCCCAGGGGTCGATCATCGAACGTGGTTGCCGCGCAGGACGATTGACTCGGGCGCGCCGAGGACGGCCAGATCGAGGCGCGGATCGGCGGGATAGACCACCAGGTCGGCTGGGTCGCCTTCGTCGATGCCCGGGTGGCCGAGCCACGACCGGGCCGCCCACGACCCGGCGGCCAGGACGTCGATGGTCGACAGGCCCGCTTTGGCGAGCTCCGCGGCCTCCTTGGCGGCCAGCCCGTGTGGCAGAACACCTCCCGCGTCGGTCCCGACATAGATCGGTATGCCGGCCTCGTGCGCCCGCGCGATCGTCTCGTAACGTCGTGCGTGGATCGCCAGCATGTGGGCGTAGTAGACCGGGAACTTGTCCCGAGCCGGAGCTGCGAGGTCGGGGAAGTTCGCGATGTTGATGAGCGTCGGGACGATGGCGATCCCTTGCGCCGCAAAGGCTTTCGTGGACTCCTCGTCCAAACCGCTGGCGTGCTCGATGCAGTCGGTGCCGGCCGCGGCGAAGTCGTGCAGCGATTCCTCACCGAAGCAATGCGCGGTTGTCCGGGCGCCTTCCTCGTGGGCGGCGGCGACGGCGGCGATGACCGCCTCGCGCGGCCAGCACGGGGATAGGTCGCCAGTCTCCCGGTCGATCCAGTCGCCGACGAGTTTGACCCACCCGTCGCCGCGTCGGGCCTCCATCCGGACGTGCGCGACGAGCTCGTCCGGCTCGATCTCGTGGGCGTAGTTGCGGATGTAGCGCCGGGTTCGCGCGATGTGTTTCCCGGCCCGGACGATCCGGGGCAGGTCCTCCCGGTCATCCATCCACCGGGTGTCGGACGGGCTGCCGGCATCGCGGATGAGCAACGTCCCTGCGTCTCGGTCGGCGAGTGCCTGCTGCTCGGCGACGTCCGCCGCGACCGGACCATGTTGGTCCAGCCCGACATGACAGTGGGCGTCGATGAGCCCCGGCAACGCCCAGCCCCGCACGGTCTGGACGTCGTGTCCGGGACCGGTGGGGGCGGCATACGTCACCCGCCCGTCGAGCACCCAGCACTCCGGGCGCGTGTCGGCGGGTCCGACGAGGATCTCCCCCACGATGTGCAGCACCGTTGCCATGCTGGCACCCTATCGACGCATGAGCATCGTGCAGTCGCTGTTGTTGCCGGATGGGCGTTACCTCGAGGTGGCCGTCAGCGGGCCCCAGGACGGCATACCGCTCATTTATCACCACGGCACCCCCGGTGCCGGAGTGCTGCCCCCGCATCTGGAGCGGGCGGCGCAGGTGCGCGGCCTGCGGCTCGTGACCACGTCACGGGCTGGCTACGGGCACTCGAGTCGTCACCCCGGCCGGTCTGTCGTCGACGTGGCCGCGGACATGACGGCGGTGCTCGCGGCGCTGGACGTGCCGACCGACCGACCGTGCCTCGTCGCCGGCTGGTCGGGCGGCGGGCCGCACGCGCTCGCCACGGCTGCCCGGCTCCCCCACCGAATCGCGGGCGTCCTTGTCATGGCCGGGGTGGCTCCGTTCGACGCCGACGGGCTGGACTTCCTCGCCGGGATGGGATCGGAGAACCTCGTCGAGTTCGCCGCGACGCTGCAGGGCGAGGCGCCCCTGCGAGCGCTGCTCGAGTCGATGGCTCCGGGGCTGCGTGAGGCCACCCCCGAGGCTCTCGTCGCCGAGATGGGATCGCTACTGCCGGAGGTCGACCGAGCGGTGCTGACCGAGGAGTTCGGGGCGTGGATCGCTGCGACCTTCCGCGAGGGTTTGCGGGACGGGGCGGACGGTTGGCTCGATGACGACCTGGCCTTCGTCCGACCGTGGGGGTTCGAGGCGGCGGAGGTGACCTGCCCCGTCTTCGTGTGGCAGGGCGGCCTGGACCTCATGGTTCCGGCCGCACACGGGCGGTGGCTCTCGGCGTGGCTCCCGACGGCGGCCCCGCACCTCTTGCCCGAGGAAGGTCACCTGTCGATCGTCCTCGGTCAGGTCGACGCCATGCTCGACGGGTTGGTCGCGACGGTCCGCTGAACGAATTGCGCGATCTCAGCGACGGCGGTGAGCTCAGCCGCGTCTGCTGGGGGACAGGGCGAAGCGGCGCAGGATCTCGATGACAACTTCGGGTTGGTCGGAGTGGACCCAGTGGCCGGCGCCCTTGACCGTCACCTGCCGCACCCGCGGGAACAGCGCGCGCATCGGCTCCTCGTCACGGTCAAGGACATACGTGGAGTCTGCGCCAGCCACCCAGACCACGGGCCCCCCGAAGGCTCGGTATGCCGTCGCGTCAGCAGTCGGCCAGCCCGCCACCCCCGACGGGCCGGTCCCGGATCGGGCGAGGACGTCGAAGTTGACCTGCCAGTCCCACTGAGTGCCATGGCGGCGAAGGTTCTGCAAGAGGAACGACCGGATCGCCGGCTCGGGAATGTGCTGTGCGAGAGCCTCATTCGCTGTTGCGCGGTCCGGGAGGGTCTCGACAGGAAGCTCCCGCATGACCTTGATGTAGTCGACGAACCATTGGTGGGATCGGTAGTGCCGCGGAGCGATATCCATGACGGCCAAGCGCTCGATCAGGTCAGGCTGCGACAGCGCGACGATCATCGCGACCTTGCCACCCAGGGAGTGACCGACGAGGGTCCAGCGTTCGCCCGGAGCCGTGGCGCGCAGGGTGGAGGCGACGGACGCGGCATACGCCTGGAGGGAGAAGTGGTCGCTCCACGGAGACCGGCCGTGGTCGGGGAGGTCGACAAGCAGGCAGCGTGCGGACTCCCCGGTCGGTCCGGCCAGCGCCTTGGCGATTTGGCTCCAGTTGCGACCTTGCCCAAACAGGCCATGGAGGAAGGCGACCCTCGGCCCCGACGTGCCCACCGACAAGGTATGCAGCCGGGCCGAGGTCATGCGCCCGAGGCTAGTTCATCAGCGGTGCTCTCCGAGCGATCATCGTGGTGGCCCGCAGGCGGTGATCGGGGCGCCCCCGCCCAGACGCCGAACTGCGGGGGGTGCCATCGTCAAGGCCGCGCGCCCGACGGTGTGCGATCGCAGGCGTGATCACCCCGCCCAGCGCACACCGTCACGCACCCGAGCCTCCGCCCTCACGAGGGGCCGGGGCCGACACCGGGCGAGAGCGGCACCGGGCGAGAGCGGCACCGGGCGAGAGCGGCACCGTGTGCGGCCGAAGGCGTGATCACCCCGCCCAGCGCACACCGTCACGCACCCGAGCCTCCGCCCACACGAGGGGTCGGGGCCGACACCGGGCGAGAGCGGCACCGGGCGAGAGCGGCACGGTGTGCGACTGAGGGCGTGATCACCCCGCCCAGCGCACACCGTCGCGCACCCGAGCCTCCGCCCTCACGAGGGGTCGGGGCCGACGCCGTGCGACGGCAAACGCCCGCTCCACTCGCTCCAGCACCTCGGGCATCCTGGTGTCGATCTGGCGCGGAGTGACCCCGACAACAACGATTCCCGCCGCCGTCAGATCTGCGTCCGAGCCGACCGTCTGGTCCCACTGGTCTCCGGTGGAGTGATAGCGGCGCGAGTGCACCATGACGGCGAGGGCGACCTCGTCGAACCAGAGGTCTGGCGTGGTGAGCGGGAGGCCGGCGCAGTCCCGGAGTGCGGGATTGAGCCAAGGGTCCGGGAGTGTTCGGGTGGCTCGGATCGCCTCGGCAAGGACGTGCTCGGGAACCGACCAGGCGCCGCTCGCGGCCGCCGACAGTGCCCGCCAGGCACGACCCGATCCGCTCCTGCCCAGCATCGACGTCCAATGCTGGACGTCGGCCAGGGTCGCGATCCGACGTTGGAGAGCTTCGATGGCAACCTCAACGGCGATCGTGTCGGTGGGGGAACGTCGGAGTGTGTCGGCAACCGCACGAGCCGGAGAGACCACCCGAAGCGTGGACAGGATGGCGGGGTCGGGCTCCGGAACCCGTGAGCGGGTGATCGTGGTGAACCCGATGGTTCGAGAGCGCCCGGTTGCAGGGACGATGACGTCGATGACACCCGCTGCCGAGGCACTCTCCAGACCGTGCAGTCGAGCTGCGGCGGGCCCTGCGATCAGGCCGGTCGGGCCGGCGTACAGCTGGGCGGCCATCGCTGCTTGTCGTAGGCCGATCCGACCGGAGTAGACCGAGTAGACGCCGGGGAGCAAGCACCGCCACCGATGCGCGGCCCGCCACCTGATCGCGTCGGGGGTCAGGCCGGCATCGAGCAGTTGGGCGCGGGACACCACGCCCCACTGTTCCGCGGCGAGTTCATGCTCATTGATCACACTCCAACCCTTCGGCGGCTCCCGCGTCGAGACAAGCCCGGGTTTCTCCCTTGTGGATGGTGGGACGACCACCCACGCGCCTGTGGATGGACGACCACCCGACATGTGTGTGGACGTGCGCGGTCCCGGGTCGCGGGGACAGCGAACTCCCCGGCGCCCCGGACATAACAGCCCGCGGCGGCAGGTGAGCGCGGCACGGTGTGCGGCTGAGGGCACCCAGCGCACTCCCGTCCCGCACCCAGGACTCCGCTCACACCCGAGGTTGAGGCCGACACCAGACGAGCGCGGCACGGTGTGCGACTGAGGGCGTGATCACCCCGCCCAGCGCACTCCGTCACGCACCCGAGCCTCCGCCCTCACGAGGGGTCGGGGCCGACGCCGGGCCAGCGCGGCACCGGGCGAGAGCGGCACGGTGTGCGACCGGGGGCGGGATCACCCCGCCTAGCGCACTCCGTCACGCACCCAGGACTCTGCTCACACCCGAGGTTGAGGCCGACACCAGACGAGCGCGGCACAGTGTGCGACTGACGGCGTGATCACCCCGCCCAGCGCACTCCGTCACGCACCCAGGACTCCGCTCACACCCGAGGTTGAGGCCGACACCAGACGAGCGCGGCACCGTGTGCGGCTGAGGGCACCCAACGCACTCCGTCACGCACCCAGGACTCCGCTCACACCCGAGGTTGAGGCCGACGCCAGACGAGCGCGGCACGGTGTGCGACCGGGGGCGTGATCACCCCGCCCAGCGCACTCCGTCACGCACCCGGCGGCACAGCGACGTCAACCACCAGGGCGAGGCCGAAGGCGACGTCCTCGAACCAGCGGCCAAAGCGCGAGCGAACCGCAGACCGACCGCCTCGACCTCAGCGGCCGAGGAACTTCTCGAAGCCCGGCGGCAACTGACTCGGGTCCAGGTCTGCCGCGCCCGGAGCGCCGACCGGACCGGACGGCATACCGAATGCGCGGCCAGCGGCCTCCTGGCGGCTGGTCGTGGCCCGATCGGACAGAGCCTTCTCCTCGGCCGCGCGCTTGGCCGGGTTGCCGCTCTTGGCCTTGCGTCGCGGCGCCGGCGCCGCCTTGCCCTTGCGCATCCCAGGCATGCCCGGCATCCCCGGGATCCCCGGCCCGCCGCCGCGCGCCAGGGACTTCATCATCTTCTGGGCCTGGCCGAACCGCTCGAGCAGCTGGTTGACGTCGGTCACCTGCATGCCCGAACCGCGGGCGATGCGCTGACGGCGCGAACCGTTGATGAGCTTGGGGTGGGTGCGCTCGAACGGGGTCATCGAGCGGACCATCGCCTCGACCCGGTCGAACTCCCGCTCGTCGAACGCGTCGAGCTGAGCCCGCATCTGCTGCATCCCCGGCAACATCCCGAGCATCGACTTGAAGTTGCCCATCCGCTTGATCGCGGCCATCTGCTCAAGGAAGTCGTCGAAGGTGAAGTCCTCTTCGGCGAGGAACTTGCGGGCCATCTCGTCGGCGTGCTGCTTGTCGAACGCCCGCTCGGCCTGCTCAATGAGGGTGAGCACGTCACCCATGTCGAGGATCCGCGACGCCATCCGGTCGGGATGGAAGACCTCGAAGTCCTTGACGCCCTCACCGATCGAGGAGAAGAGGATCGGCCGACCGGTCACATGGGCGATCGACAGGGCCGCACCGCCGCGGGCGTCGCCGTCGAGCTTGGACAGCACGACACCGGTGAACCCGACGCCATTCTGGAAGGCTACGGCCGTCTCGACCGCCGCCTGACCGATCATCGCGTCGATGACGAACAGGACCTCGTCGGGGCGGATCGCCGCGCGGATGTCTTTCGCCTGCTGCATGAGGTCGGCGTCGACAGCCAAGCGCCCGGCCGTGTCGACGATGACGACGTCGTGTTGGCGGGCAATGGCGTGCTGTATGCCGTCGTCGGCCACCTTCACGGGGTCGCCGTAGGACCGGGTGCCCTCGCCCGTCCCACCCACAGCGTCGTGACCGGCGACGTTGCCCCGCTCGGGGGCATAGACCGGCACCCCGGCACGCTGGCCCACGACCTCAAGCTGGGTGACCGCGTTGGGCCGTTGCAGGTCGGCGGCGACGAGGATCGGAGTGTGGCCCTGCTCCCTGAGCCAATAGCCGAGCTTGCCGGCGAGTGTGGTCTTTCCGGAGCCTTGCAGCCCCGCAAGCATGATGACCGTCGGCGGGTTCTTGGCCAGGTGCAGGGCCCGGGTCTGCCCGCCGAGGATGCCGACAAGCTCCTCGTTGACGATCTTGACGACCTGCTGACCGGGGTTGAGCGCCTGGCTGACCTCAGCGCCTAGAGCCCGCTCGCGGATCGCGGCGACGAAGGCCTTGACGACCGGAAGCGCGACGTCGGCGTCGAGCAGCGCCAGCCGGATGTCGCGCAGGGTTGCGTTGATGTCGTGCTCGGTCAGCCGCCCCTTGCCACGCAGGTTGCGGAAGGTCGCGGTCAGCCGGTCGGACAGGTTGTTGAACACCCCAGAACCTTACCTTTTGCGCGGCATACCAGCCTGCCCGTATGCCGCCCGCGGCGTCCTCGTCCGCGCGTATGCCGCCCGAGCCAGGTGAGCGCTCAGGTGACCGTGACGATCGCGTCGAGGATCTCCGCGACGGCTTCGAAGGCGATGGTGCGCTGGTCCGAGAGATCGCCGCCCTTGGGCACCGAGCACTCCAACACGTAGTCACCGACCTTGACCCCCACCTGGGTCTCCAGGGTGCCGGTGCCCTGCCCGGTGACGACGAACCCTTCGAAGCCGCGGACCAAGATCCCCGTCGCCGGGGCGCCCATTGCGCTTTGCGCGCCATTCTTGAGCGACTCCAGCCCGCCCGGCAGCTGCTCTTTCGTGGAGAGGCGGTAAAGGAAGACCACATCGCCCGAGGCATTGAGGTAGAGGCACCCGTTCGGCGGCGCGGCCGTGGTCGCCGTGGCCTTGCCAAGGCTGAACATCTTCACGGCATCCATCGGGAGCACGGCACACGGGTCGGCCGGCGGCTTGACCGTGAAGGAGGCCGGCGGTGCCTTGGCGGCAGGGTCAAGCTTGCCGGGAGTCGACCCACCCGTGGCGCCACCCGCGCCCGCAGGACTCGAAGCGGCGGTGGACCCGCCTGGTCCTCCAGCAGCCCCACCCGGCGACGACGCGGCAGGCACCGGAGGGGCAGTCGTGGTGCCACCTGACGAACAGGCCCCGAGGGCCAGGAGAATGCCCATGGCGACAACGCACAAGGATCGGTGCAGGGGCAAGGTCCGAGTCATGGTGCAGCAGAATAGGGGGCCGCGCGTGCCCAGCTGTGCCCTTTCGTGAGATCTCCGTGAAGAACTCGTCAGCGGCCATCGGCGGCGTCGATGAGCGTGGCTATTGTCCGACCGACCTCAGCGGGGGCGAGCGGTGCCCCATCGGCCCGGGTGAGATAGAACGTGTCCAGCGCCTGACCGGCATACGTGGCGATGTGGGCGCTGCGCACCGACAAACCGGCGCCGGTGATCGCCGTCCCGAGGTCGTGCAGGAGGCCCTTGCGATCCGTAGCGCGAACCTCGATGACGGTCGCCTGCGTGGATGCCTCGGGGAGCATCATCGCGCGAGTCATCCCGGGGCGCCCGGTCGCAGCGGGGCTGGGAGCCCCCGGAGTGGTCTGCGCCGCAGCCGCGAGCTGGGAATGCCGACGCCGGGTCAAATGGGCCAGCGGCCCGCGATCCCCCTCGGACAGTTTGGCCAGCCCGCGGCCGAGCGCCGTGGGATCGGGCGCATCCCCGGACGGCGAGTCGACGACCCACTCGTCCACCGCCAGCCCGTCGACCGTCCGCAACAGTGCCGATCGCACGGTGAGCCCGTGGGCGGCGAATAGCCCGGCCAGATCGGCGAAGAGTCCCGTCCGATCGGCTTCGACCACGTGAACCCGGTATGCCGTGCCCAGCCGATCGATCCGCACCACCGGGCGACCGGCGCGGACCTCCGCGGCCTCCTCCAGGCTTGGTCCGAGAACCGGCACGTCCGGCGAGGGGTATGCCGCTCGCAGACTGCGTTCGCCCACCGCGGTGAGTCGGTTGACGAGCTGGGCCCGCCAATCAGTCCAGGCGGCCGGCCCGGCTGCGCTCGCGTCGGCCTCGGTCAGGGCTCGTAGCAGCGCCAGCGTCTCCAAGGAGCCGTCGACTGCGGCGGACAGGGCCGCGATGGTGGCCGGGTCGTGCGGGTCGCGGCGGGTGGCCAGCTCGACCAGGGTGAGGTGTTCTCGGACGAGCCGCACGACCTGCGCCCGATCCTCGTCGGGGACTCCGAGTCGGCGCAGGATGACGTTCGCAACCGGCGCGCCGACCTCGGCATGGTCGGCGGCACCAGCCACCTTGCCGATGTCGTGCAGGAGCGCCGCAAGGAGCAGAAGGTCGGGGCGTTGGACGCCGCGGACCAGGCTGCTGGCGATCACGACCGCCTCGATGGAGTGCCGGTCGACAGTGTGCCGGTGCACGGCGTTGTGCTGGGGGCGGCTGCGGACGTCCCGCCACTGCGGGATCCAGGTCTCGATGATGCCGACGAGGTCCAGGCCTTCCCAGACACCGACCAGCCCCGGGCCTGCCGCGAGGAGATCGGTGAACAAGGCAAGGGCATCCGTCGGCCAGGGGTCCGGGAGGGGTGGGCAGGCGGCGGCGAGGTTGGCCAGGGTGGCCGGCGCCAGCGGCATACCGGCTCGGGCGGCGACACCAGCGGCGCGCAGGGCGAGGGTGGGGGCGCTGCGCGGGTCGACGCCAGGACCGAGGACGACCTCGCCGTCATGACGAAATAGCCCGTAGCCCAACGGTTCCAGGCTCGGTCGGCGTGGCCCGACGCGCAAGATCCGGGCCCGCTGGGCCTGAGCTGCCCGACGCAAGGTCCCGTCGAGCGCGTAGGCGACGACCCGCGCCGCCTGGGACAGATCGATGAGCATCCGGTCGGTCTCGGCATAACCCAGCAGCGCCGCGACACTGTCGTGGTCGTCACGGGTGAGCCGGTCGCGCGCCCTCCCGGTGACGACATGCACCGCGTCACGCACGTCGAGGATCCGCCCGTATGCCGCATCCACCTCCCCGTGCGGCCGGTCGGCGAGCCAGGCCGCGGTCAGCGCACGCAGCACGGTCATGTCCCGCAGACCGCCACGGGCCTCCTTGAGGTCCGGCTCCAGCAGGTGCGCGCAGTCCCCCATCCGGGTATGCCGGGTCGTCACCGCATCGATCATCTCGGGTAGGCGTTTGCGCGCGTTGCCCCGCCAGTCGTGGGCAACGCTCGAGCGTGCGGCGCTGACGAGGGCTTCGTCGCCGGCCACATGGACCAGGTCGAGCAGACCGACCGCTGCGGACAGATCAGCTCCGGCGACCTGGCGGCATTGCGCGACGGTCCGGACCGAGTGGTCGATCTTGGTGCCGGAGTCCCACATCGGATACCACAGCCGGTCGGCGAACGCGTCGAGGTCCTTCTGGCCCAGTCCCCGTCCGTCGTGCAGCAGCACCAGGTCGTAGTCGCTCAGCGGCCCGGCGTCTCCTCGCGCGACACTGCCGACCGCCGCGAGCGCGAGGCCCGCGGACGGCATACCCTGCGCTGCCTCGTCCCAGCGCTGGGCGAGCCACGTGCGAGCGAAGTCGGCAAGGGCCGCGCGGCGCGCCTGGCCGGCACCCGCGGCGGCGAAGCTGCGGGTGCCGGCCAGGTCCAGCCGCTTCTGGGTGACGTCGGACATGCGGTGAGGCTTCCTCGGGATCAGCGGGTGCCGTCGGTGTGCGTCAGTGGGTGAGTCAGATGGCGTCGATGCCGCGTTCTCCGGTGCGCACGCGGACCAGGTCGTCGACGGGGACCGACCAGATCTTGCCGTCGCCGATCCGGCCGGTATGGGCCGCCTTGAGGATGACCTCGATAACGCCAGTCGAATCCAGGTCGTCGACGATCACCTCCACCCGGACCTTGGGGACGAAGTCGACGGTGTATTCCGCGCCGCGGTAGACCTCGCTGTGTCCCTTCTGTCGCCCGAACCCGGAGGCTTCGCTGATCGTCATCCCCGAGATGCCGAAGGCTTCGAGGGCCTCCTTGACGGTGTCGAGCTGGTGGGGCTTGATGATGGCGGTGACGAGCTTCATGCGCTCGCTCCTTCGTTGATGGCGGCTGGCGTGGATGCGGGTGACGAGGCGGGTGACGAGGCGGGCGCTGAGGCAGCAGCGGGTGGGGCCTTGCCGATGCCGGCTTCGGCGAAGGCGCCACCGAACCGCCCGCCGCCGCTCTGGCTGAGGTCGTAGGCGGACTCGGCGTGCAGGTCCTGGTCGATGCCGGAGGTCTCGGCATCCTTGTCGATCCGCCAGCCCATGGTTGCCTTGAGCAGCAGGCCCAGGGCGAGCGTGACCACGCCGGAGAAGGCGATCGTGACGAGAGCGACGACGATCTGCAGGAGCGTTTGGCGGACCCCGCCACCGTAGAAGAGCCCGGTGGTCGTCGACAGCAGACCTGCACCGATGGTGCCCCACACCCCGGCGACGAGGTGGACACCGACGACGTCGAGGCTGTCGTCATAGCGCAGGCGATACTTCAGTCCGACCGCCAGCGCGCAGAGCCCGCCTGCCACGATGCCAAGCAGGATCGACCCGAGCGGCGACAAAGCGCCGCACGCGGGCGTGATCGCGACCAGCCCGGCGACGATCCCCGACGCGGCGCCGACCGACGTGGCGTGCCCGTCGCGGAAGCGCTCGACGACCAACCAGCCGAGCATCGCTGCGGCCGTGGCGACCGTCGTGTTGACCCACACGAGAGCCGCCGTGCCGTCGGCAGCCAGCTCGGAACCAGCG